>Ga0247738_10000393_pt1 | contig 17286 bp, 11 predicted proteins | sample UWRJL013104B2_FD_180936 | JGI IMG/M metagenome (GOLD analysis project Ga0247738, IMG submission 180936) | Plant litter microbial communities from Arlington Agricultural Research Station in Wisconsin, United States - UWRJ-L013-104B-2 | ecosystem: Environmental > Terrestrial > Plant litter >...
AAAGTAAAAGGTAGAAAGAACTCTTATCAACAAATCCACAGACATAATAATATAATAACAATAAGAATTAAATATATATATCTTTATTATTATTAAGGTCATGCTTAAAACAATAATCATTTTCTTCCTGACGGCGGCGGCAGTAATGGGCCAGGACGTTGATTTGGCGAACGCCTATTTTAAACAAGGCGAGTACGACAAAGCAAATGAGCTTTATAAAAAAATAAGCAAGGATAAAGACCAGGCCAGAATTATACACAACAACTATCTTCTATCGCTTCAGAAGGTGAAGGATTTTGAAGAAGCTGATAAATTTATCAAGCGTCAGATCAAGGCAAACGAGAATATTATATCGTATAAAGCTGACTACGCCCAGTTTCTGGAGTATTCCGGGAAACCCGAGCTGGCCAGAAAGGAATTTGACATACTGATTGATAATGCCTCAAAAGTGGATGCTTATGTGTATGAACTGCAGAATTACTTTTACAGAGTCAATAAAATTGACCTGGCCATCAAACTTCTTCTGACTTCGAGAGAGCGTGGCAAGGATCCTTACAGACACGATGTGCAGCTGGCCCGGGCTTATCTGTATGTCGGGCAGAAAGAAAAAATGCTGGAGGAAGTACTTGGATTCGGACAGAGAAATCAGAACCCTTCTTATGTTCAGGCCACTATTCAGGACAATATCAAGGAAGAAGCGGAGATTGAAATGCTGGAGAAAATACTATACTCTAAAATCCAGGCTAACCCGAATGAAACCTTTTATTCTGAGATACTGATATGGCACCTGGTACAGAAGCATGAATTTGCCAGGGCATTTCTCCAAACCAAAGCCATTGATAAAAGGCTGAAACTGGAAGGTATGAAAGTGTTCGAATTGGCTGCCCTGGCCTTTCAGAACGGTGATTTCAGGAATGCCTCCAAAATGTACCAATATGTGATGGAAGAATATCCTTCGGGAGATTTTTATCCTATTGCCAGAAGATTGTATATCCAGAGCAAGGAAGAACTGGTTAAAAATACCTACCCGGTAAGTCTGCCGGATATCAAGGAGCTGATCGTGGAATACGAGGGCCTGATCAAGGATCTCGGAAGATCCCCCAAGACCATCGAAGCCCTCAGAAACCTGGCTTTGCTGCATGCATTCTATTTAAATGATCATAATAAGGCGATTGAAATATTGCAGTCGGCTATCCAGATTTCAGCGAATAACCCGAAGTTCAGGGATCAGTGCAAGCTCGACATGGGTGATATCTACATATTGAAAGATGAACCTTGGGAATCAACATTGCTCTATATGCAGGTGGAGAAAAACCAGAAAGAAGATAACCTGGGAGAAGTGGCTAAATTGAAAAACGCGAGATTACAGTATTACACAGGGCAGTTTGAGCTCTCTAAAGATATTCTCGATATCCTTAAAAAAGCGACTACGAGAGAGATTGCCAATGATGCCATGCAGTTGAGTTTGCTGATTCAGGACAACATAGGACTGGACACTTCGGAAACAGCCATGAAGGAGTTTGCCAAGGTCGATCTGCTCATATTTCAGAACAAACATTACGAAGCGATAACCGCTCTGGAATCTTTTTTCCAGACGTATAAATCCCATAGCCTGGCCGATGAAATACTTTGGCTAAGGGCAAATACTTACCTGAAAATCAATGAAGTAGATAAGGCAATCCTTGACCTGAATACCATCATTAATGATTATAAATACGATATTCTTTCAGACGATGCGATGTTTACCCTGGCTAAAACCTTTGAAGAAAAGAAGGGGGATAAAGTCCGGGCTATGGAATATTATAAACAGATTCTGAAAGATTATCCGGGCAGTATTTACGGGGCACAAGCCAGGATTAAGTTCAGAGAATTGAGGGGGGATTTTGTTAACTAACTGATTACTAAATGTTTTATACGTAAGAAATATTATTCACAAATAAAATCGTATAAAATATTACTCCCCGGCCCAACGTTCTCTATGAGCATCAAAAGATAGAAATGATAAAGAAACTCTTCTTCTCAACACTCTTATTAAGTTTATCAACAATTGTATCTTCTGCCCAGCAGAATGACATTATTGTGTATGGCAAGAACTATTTCGGAAATACGGTAAATGAGAGTGAAATCTGCAAAATGCTGGGTTTTACTTCCAGGCCTGAAGCCAGCAGGGCTGTTGAAAACATCGTCAGGAGATCCGGGCTGAAACAGAACTTCTATGTGATGGAATGTCCGAGCATTGACAACTGTTTTGCAGCTACCAGGAACGGCGAAAGGCTGATTGTTTATGATCCGGGTTTCATGAGAAGGATCAACGACATTACCCAGACAGACTGGGCGGCACTGAGCATACTCGCTCATGAAATCGGGCACCACCTGCAGGGGCATACCATCAAACAGGGGGGAAGCGACCATGAGAAAGAACTGGAGGCTGATGAGTTCTCCGGATTTGTCATGTACCAGATGGGAGCCACTTTAAAGCAGGCTCAGTCGGCGATTTTCAAGCTGACCAGCGATTATCCTACCAGCACCCATCCGGTGCGAACCAGACGCCTTAAATCGATAGAAAAGGGCTATAACAACGCGATGGAGCTGTATCCGAATGTCAGAAATACAATGGGGACTAAAGAGCCGGAACGCCAGGTTTCGGAGCCCGTCGCGAGTAACAGGGAAGGGGAACTGATCATCGGGGACATTGTTATCAAACCCAATCATGAAACATCTGTGTATAAATTGCCTGAACCTGAAGTAGTTAAAAAGAAAACAGGTTGTATAGATGGCGATTGCTGGGAAGGCTTCGGGGTGATGATCAATTCAAAAACCAATGAAAAATTTGCCGGCGGATGGAAAAGTGGAAAAAGAGCAGGAAAAGGGACTGAGTTTTATAACGACGGATTGAAGAAATATGAGGGAGAATACCAGAACGGGGTATTTAACGGGACAGGCACCTACTTCTTCAAAACAGGAGAAAAATATGTCGGGAAATTCAGAAACGGCCAGATGCATGGACAAAACAGTGTTTTTCATTTCAGAAATGGCGACCGGATCGTGGTGGACTATGTCAACGGGAAAAAAGAGGGTAGGGCTAAAATCATTTACTGGGATGGTGCGGAAGGCACCCGTTACTATAAAGATGACCGCGAACTCAACTGAAGTCAATAATAAAAGCAGATAAAAATATCAAGTCGGTACATTTCATGCCGACTTTCTTTTATATTTGTCAGCTCAAAAAACGAACATAAACAATATGTCTTGGTTTAGAAGAACAGATAAAGGTATACAAACCCCTACGGAATTAAAACGTGAAACACCTGATGGGTTGTGGTATCAGTGTCCTGAATGCAAAAATGTGATGCATACCAGGGAACACAAACAGAATGCATTTACCTGCATTCACTGCAATTATCATGATAAAATAGGATCGGAAGCATATTTTCAGCTTTTATTTGATGACGGAAGTTATACAGAGTTAGACAAAGATATGAGATCGGGTGACCCCTTGTCGTTTGTGGACACTAAAGCGTATCCGGATCGCTTAAAGGCAACAGAAGCTAAATCAGGCTTGAAAGATGCCTGCCGTACTGCCCACGGGAAAATGAATGGTGTTAATTTGACCATCTCCTGTATGGACTTTGGCTTTATCGGAGGTTCAATGGGATCCGTAGTAGGGGAGAAGATCGCCAGGGGGATTGACTACTCTATTAAAAAGAAAATTCCGTTTCTGATGATATCCAAGTCCGGCGGAGCCAGAATGATGGAAGCAGGATTTTCATTGATGCAGATGGCAAAAACCTCAGCAAAACTTGCTTTACTTGACCAGGCCGGAATTCCCTATATTTCATTGCTTACAGATCCTACCACCGGTGGTGTTACGGCGTCTTTTGCGATGCTGGGAGACTTTAACATTGCTGAGCCTGGATCACTGATCGGCTTTGCAGGACCGAGGGTAATCAAGGAGACCATCGGTAAAGACTTACCTAAAGGATTCCAGACGGCAGAGTTTGTTCTGGAGCATGGTTTTCTGGATTTCATAGTTGACAGGAAAGATCTTAAAGATAAACTCTCGAGTCTTCTTAAAATGCTCGAAAAATAAAAAAAGCCCGGATCTCCTCCGGGCTTTTTCTTTATATAAGGGTCAGATAATGAATCGCTTTTGGCTCTGTTTTCTGAAGATAAGAGCAGAAACCCCTATACCGGCTTAAATCATTGTTCTTCAGAAATAGTTTCTAGTACCTTCAGAAAACGAAAAAAAAGGAAAGATACGGATGGCTTTCATATTGTTGAAACGCATTTTATCAGGTAAAAGAGATTTTTTAATTGGAAAACAGGCTGGCTAACCGGAAAATCATGATTGATTCCTGGTTATTTAAAATTCAAAAATTCGTCAAAATTTAATAATCATAACAATTAAGGAAATTTCAACGAATTTTTGAGGTGATTATTGTTTTGGCTTTGCTTTACTTTTGTCGACGATCGTCTCAAATTTACTCACAGACGAAACGGCAAAGAATCCCAGGGCTTTATTCTTCGAAGAAGAGTTCAATGTAAAGATATTGGTAGGGATATTGGCCGGAGGAGTTCCGAAAATACCACCATTGGACGATTCCTGGCGAACCTGAAGCAAGAAGTAAAAAGCCTCATTGCTTATGGAACGAAGTTCAACGTTAATAGTGTCTTTGTCATAAAATATATCATCAAAACCACCATTGATGGATTGTCTGACAGGAAGAATGAATAAAAGTCCGTCTGACTTTGAGCCTGGAGAAAACCCTGCATCATAGGCAATAGAAATTTGCGAAGGGAGGTTTCTCTCCTTGCCGTTTTTCTTTGACTTTACCCAATAAGTATCTCCTTCTCCGACAGGATCCTTGGCGTAGAACTGGGCCAGAAAACCGTCTCTTGGTTTTCCGTTTTCCGGGGCAATCGGCAGGCGGAATTCTTCATAAGTGAGAGAATCTATTTTGGGAACGCGAGGAAGCGTTGATATAGAATAGTATTCCTCATTTTTGTATTTGATATACAGGGCATGTCTTTTACCCAGCTTCAGAAAGGACCCTTTAACCGGCGTAAAGCTGTAATTTCCATCGTTGTTCTTGTCTGTAAAAGTATGAGCAGTACTGTCTTCTTCGAAAACAATGACTGTGGCACCGAGAGCAGGCTTTACAGGTGAATTATCAAAATAGGGTTGAGAGAGGGTTAATTTGATCGTTTGAACACTGTTTTCATCGGTAAGCCAGGCATCAACGACCAGTTGCTCAACTCCATCTTTGACAGACAGGTCTATTACATCTTCACAGCTGAAGAAGAAAGGCGTTAAAGCAAGAGAAAGAATCGGAAGTATTATTTTTTTGAAGTTCATTGTCTTAGAATTTAAAATTGTAGGTAACTGCAGGTAAAACGGACGCAAAAACAGAGTAGCGGATAGCTTCTGTGATGGCCGGATTATCTTCATTTTGTCTTACATAAACAGAGAATGGGTTGCGGCGGTTGTATACATTATAAACAGAGAATACCCACTCACTTTCTCCTTTGCCAAAAAGGGCATGTTTGTTTTTCCTGGTGGCTGAAAGATCAAGGCGATGCGAGGCCGGAATCCTGTAATTATTTCTTTCGTCGTAATAATTGTGTGGAAGAGCAACGCCCTGCCATTCAAATTTGTTGGTCGGAAAACTGGCTGGGGTGCCGCTGGCAAAGCTGAAATTTCCGGAAAAAGACCATTTTTTACCGGGATCGTAAATCAGAACGGCCGAGAGGTTGTGAAGCTTGTCGATGCGGCTCGGAAACCATTCAAAGTTATTCAAACCCTCCACTTTACGTTCTGTGCGGGCCAGGGTATAGCTGATCCAGCCGTTAAAAACACCTTTGTTTTTCTTGATATAAAATTCGGCCCCGTAAGCCCGTCCCTGGCCTGATAGAAGGTCTGCTTCAACATAAGGGTTGAGCAACAAGTCGGCGTTTCTTACATAATCGATTTGATTCTGCAGGCTTTTGTAATAGACTTCTACAGAAGATTCGTATTCATTATCCGCAAAATTTTTGAAGTAGCCCAATGCAACCTGGTCAGAAAGCTGCGGTTTTATATTATTGCTGCTGGGTGTCCAGACATCAAGCGGAGAAGAAGCGGTCGTATTCGAAAGTAAATGAATGTACTGAGCCAGGCGGTTGTAGCTGAGTTTTAAAGAAGATGAATTGTTCAGGCCGACATTCAGAGCAAAACGAGGCTCCAGATTGCCGTAAGTCTGAATGTTTTCTCCTTTGCCATAAGTTTTAACGTCTTTTACAGATTTTCGCTCTCCGGGCTTGCCGCTTTCATCCAGGATAACAGCATTTCCTTTACCGAGATAGTGATAATCAGAATATCTCAGACCATAGCTTAATGATACTTTCTCATTGATTTTTTGCTCGTTACCCACATAAACGGCAGATTCAACGGCATATTTTCCATCCAATCCTATGGTCTGGCTTTCTCCTCCCGAAACGGCCGTGGCCTTTCCCGGGTTAAACGAATAGTAGATCACCTGGCCTCCGAATGAAAGTGTGTTTTTGGTATTTATATAGTAGTTAAAATCGGGTTTTATACTGTAATTCACGATGTTTGACTTCCACTCGAAAGAGTCCTGATCGTTTTCGTTTTTAGTGTCAGAATCAAGCGAATAATCATAATTCGAATAGAAAACGGTTGTGTTCAGAAACAATTTGTCATTAAATACATGATTCCATCTGAACGTGGTGGTGGCATTGCCCCAGTTGAAGCCGAAGTCGGCACCGAAGACATCACGGCCGAAATATCCGGAAAGAAAAACAGTATTTTTATTGTCGATTTTATAGTTGGCCTTGGCGGTGAAATCGTAGAAATAGAACTTTGACCCTTTCAGGTCTGAATTCAGAAAAGGCTTGGCCAGCAAGTCGATATAGGACCGGCGAAGGGCCACGATAAATGAACCCTTGTCTTTCACAAAAGGCCTTTCGTAGGCAAACCTGGAAAAAATGGTCCCCAAACCTCCGGTAAACTCCGCTTTCTTGGAGTTTCCTTCTTTCATTCTGACATCCAGAATCGAAGAAACACGGCCACCATAAGTGGCGGGAATCCCACCCTTGATGAGTTTAACGTCCTTAACGACATCCGGATTAAAGACGGAGAAAAAACCGAACAGGTGGGAAGAGTTATAAACAGGAGCTTCATCCATCAGGACGAGGTTTTGGTCAATGGCCCCGCCTCTGACATTAAATCCCGAAGCTCCTTCGCCCACTGAGCTTACTCCGGGCAAAAACTGTATACTTCTGATCACATCCACTTCACCCAGTAACGCCGGCATTTTGCGAATGGTTTTCATTTCGACTTTGTTGACGGACATCTCCAGGTTACGGACATTATCGTCTTCTTTTTTAGCGGTTATTACGACTTCGTTAAGGGTTTTTCCTTCTTCCGAAAGCTCAAAATTGACCACGAGATTGGTATTCAGATCAATTTTTCTGCTGAGAGGTTTGTAACCGATATAGCTCAGTGAAAAATTGTAAGAACCGGAGGGCAGGGTGATGGAATAGAATCCGTAGACATTGGTTTGCGTACCCAGCTTGGTTTCGGGGTTATAGACTGTTACCCCGATCAGGCCTTCACCATTGGAAGCGTCTTTGACATAACCGCTGAGTGTGAATTTTTCTTGGGAAGTAGCTGCGAAACTGATAAATAAGAGGAAAATAAAAAATTTCCCGGTTTGTTTTTTCATGAAAATCATCATTAATAAATGTAAAGAATAGCTTGTATTTTGTTTTTAAAAGTTAAAATAGAAAACCCCAAAGAGCGGGTTTTGTTTTTGATTAATATGGATAACGACAGCTAATGGGCATAAATTCTGACTATCGCACGGTAAAATTAAAATTAACAAATACATAAAACAGGCATTTTGATTTAAAAGGCTGCTATCATGCATGAACGGGAGGCGAATCGTTTTAGAAGATTCTGACGATGTCCGCTGGCAATTTGCAATAATTGCAACAACAGACTACAAAACAGAAGCTTTTTTTGCATTATTTTGAAAAATAATTGGGAAACCTGCTTGAAAATAGAAATTTATTTGCAAATTTCGCAAATAAAACCCTACAATTGATGAAAGAAATCAGTCCATCCAGTATTTTAACCGTAATCGTATTGCATCTCCTGCTGATTATGGTGATCTCTTACTTTACCAGCAAAAAAGCCAACAACGCCTCTTTTTTTATTGCAGGGAGAAAGGCTCCCTGGTGGTTGGTTACCTGGGGTGTGATAGGAGCAGTTATTTCAGGGATTACTTTTATTTCTGTTCCGGGTGCAGTGGGGGTAAGGGGAGGGAATGAGCATTTTTCCTATTTTCAGTTGATTTTAGGTAATTCGGTAGGATATATTATTATCGCACTGGTGTTGCTGCCCACTTTTTATAAAATGAAACTGGTTTCCATTTATGGTTACCTGGAACAACGGTTCGGAGGTACAGCCATGAAAATCGGAGCAGCCTGCTTTACGGTTTCGAGGGTTTTCGGTTCCTCGCTGAGGCTTTTTCTGATGGCTTTGGTCCTTCAGAAATTTGTTCTGGCCCATTATGGTATCCCGTTTTGGGTAACCGCCATTATCGTTCCCGGACTGATCTGGTTATACACATTTAAAGGGGGTACAAAAACAATAATAGTTACTGATTCCATACAAACTGCATTGTTTATTCTGGCCATTATTATGACCATTTATGATATTGCAGGACACATGAATACGAATGTCGGAGGCCTGGTAAGTACGATCTGGAGCAGTGAATATTCCGAGACGTTTTATTTCGGAGACTTTTCTGATCCCAACAATTTTACAAAACAGTTTTTTGGCGGTATCCTGGTAGCTATAGGCACATCGGGGCTTGATCAGGATGTGATGCAAAAGCACCTTTCCTGTAAAAATCTCAGGGAATCACAAAAGAATGTTTTTACTTCCACAGCGGCACTAATTGTGGTCAATCTGCTTTTTCTGATCCTAGGAGCGGGACTGTACCTGCTGGCAAAACAGCAAAATGTTACCTTACCTGAGGGGGCAGATGAAATGTATCCGTTAATGGCCTTTAATCACCTGTCGGTACAGACCGGGATTATCTTCATCATGGGTCTGGTGGCTTGCAGCTACTCCAGTGCTGATTCGGCCCTTACGGCTCTGACGACTTCTTTTTGTGTTGATTTCCTGGGGTTTGAAAAAAAGAAAGAAGTGGTTTCGGAACATAAACTCGGCAGGCAAAGAAAGCTGGTGCACCTTGGTTTTACAGTAGCTTTTATGCTGATCATTATCCTGATGAATGTTTTAGGGAACGAAAGTATCCTGAATGTGCTTTTCAAGTTCACCGGATACCTTTACGGTCCTCTCATCGGGCTTTTCTCGTTCGGATTTCTGACCCGGTATGAGATAAAAGAGAAGGGGATTGCCTATGTGTGTATATTGGCTGTGGCAGCAACGGTTCTTCTTGACTATGCGGTTCCATTGCTGTTTGATGGCTTTCAACTGGGCCTTTACATCTGGGGAATCAACGGCATTCTGGCTTTTATGGGACTTTATTTAATACGGAAGTAAAAATTTTACAATCAATTTTCTAACAATCAAACCTTTTACGAATTATGACCAAAATTCTAGACAAATTAATTATCCCTTTAAAATGGCGTTTCCTGGCTGTTCTGACAGCGATTTGCGTTTTTGGAGGGGTAGATGTTATGGCACAGCAGGTGTATAACATCAGTGGGAAAGTGAGTGATGCTACCGGCGGTGTTCCGGGTGTAACCGTGCAGATTCAGGGAACTACATCCGGAACATCTACCAACATGGATGGGGTTTATCAATTGAGTACAACCCTTAAACCAGGCACATACAAACTACAGGTTTCTTCCATTGGTTATGCATCAGCTTCCCAGACCCTTGTTTTGGGAAATCAGTCATCCATAACTGTGGATTTTACCCTTAAAGATGATGCTACCAACCTGGATGAGGTGTTGGTGGTTGGCTCTACGGTAAAAGAAACAAGACGTCAGCTGGGTAATGCCATCAGCTCTGTTAAATCAGAAGATCTGCAAAAATCGGGTACAAATAACCTGGTTTCTGCCCTTCAGGGAAAAGTGCCCGGGGCACAGATTACCCAGAACTCGGGAGACCCGTCAGGCGGGATCACGATCCGTTTGCGTGGGGTGAAATCAATACAGGGAAGTTCAGATCCTTTGTATGTGATTGACGGAGTGATTGTAAGTAACAACACCTCGAACATTGCCCAGACAGCAGTTTCAAACCAGGTAGGTACGGCGGCCAAAATAGGGAGTAACAGGTTAGCGGACATCAACCCGAATGATATCGAAAGTCTGAACATCATCAATGGTGCAGCGGCAGCGGCTCAATACGGTTCAAGAGCAGCCAATGGTGTGGTGATCATTACGACTAAAAAAGGTAAGACGGGAGCACCAAGGGTCAATTTTACAACGAGTTTTAACACCAACGAGCTTCGTAAAAAGCTTTATATTACCAAATATGGTAAACAATTCGGTTTTGCGGGATTGAGACTCCATACCATCGGAGCGATTTCAGCAGCACAAATTGCAGCAAATCCGGGCGTGACTACCGTAGGAATCAACAGAAATGGTGAAGCTAACACCATCCTAGCGTCCAACCTGGTGGATGTAACGCGTTACGATTACCAGGATCAAATCTTCAGAACAGGTTATGGCACAGACAATGGACTGTCGATCAGCGGTGGAACGGAGAAAACGCAGTATTTTGTCTCTTTGAATTACTCTAAAAACGAAGGGATTGTTAAAGGCACCGATTTCTCAAGATATGGACTGAGAGCCAGAATAGATCAGAGACTGAACAATTGGGCGAAACTTTCGGCCGGATTGAGTTATACCAACAGCTTTGCGAATGAGAAAGCAAACGGTAACGTATTTTACAGCCCGATCAACTCGATCAACATCACCAACAACATCTGGGATATCACCCAAAGAGATGCTGCCGGAAACCTGAAAGCGGTAGAGCCTACCCGTGTCAACCCTTTGACAACGGTAGAGGCCATGAAATTTAATCAACAAGTTAACAGGACCATCAATGACTTGCAATTGAATCTGACTCCATTTAAAGGATTCGCGGTAGACTGGATTGTGGGGGTTGATGCCTATTCACAAACAGGAACCAACTATATTCCGCCTTATCCATATCAGGCCGAAGCAGGTTTGCCATTGGAGCGTTACCCTCTTGGATTTGCGTCTTCGATCACGAATACAGCCATGTTTTTGAATACAGATCTGAACATATCTTATGAAAACCAGCTTACAGATGACCTGAAACTGAACCTGCTTGCGGGAACCAGCTATCAGTACAGCACCTCAGACCTTTTAAGAGGTAGCGGAGAAAGCCTGGCACCTTTTATCGAAACACTTAACGGCGGATCTACGATTACGGCGGGCTATGGTCTGGACAGATACAATCTGAGCGGACAGTTTGCCCAGGCAACGATCGGCTATAAAAACATTGCGTTCTTAACGGGAGCGATCAGAAGAGACAGAAGCTCTAAGTTTTCGGCCTCTGAAACCAACCAGGTCTACCCTAAAATATCGGGAAGCTTTATCCCGTCAGACCTGAGTGCCTGGAAAAACAGCAAACTCAGTGATGCATTCAGCTCACTTAAGCTTCGTGCCTCATACGGACAGGCTGGTAACCTTACCGGTATCGGATCTTACGACCGTTTCTGGCAGTATAACCCGATCTCTTACCTGGGTAAAAATACGATTGTACCAAGCAGCCAGCTGGCCAACAACCGTGTACGTCCGGAGCGTATGACAGAAACAGAGTTTGGTATTGACGCCTCGTTCCTGAAAGACAGAATCGGATTGACCTTTACGACGTATCAGCAACATATCAAAGATCTGGTTGTTAACGCCGTTTTGGCGGCTACGGCCGGAGGAACCAGTATTGTCAACAATACGGGAGAAATGTCTAACAAAGGGATTGAAATCGGTCTCAACCTGAACCCGGTAAAAACAAAAGACCTGAACTGGAATGTTTCCGTGATCTTTAACAGGAACAGGAACAAAATTGAGAAACTTGGAACAGCTTTGCTGGCGATCAACAACGTAGCAGGAGCTCCCGTTTTCCTTATCGAAGGACAACAGGCGTCACTTTTCTATGGTATTCCTTATGCCAAAGATGCCAACGGACAGCTGATTCTGAATGCCCAGGGATTCCCGCAGAGAGAGCAGGGGATACAGAAAGTAGGTTATTATGAGCCGCAGAGAGATGATAAAGGCCAGCCAACCGGCGGGTTTGTCAATGGTGTTATCGGTAATCCGAACCCAAAATGGACAGGATCAATCTCAAGTTCATTGGATTACAAAAAATTCGGTTTCAGATTCCTGCTTGATGCAGTGCAGGGCGTAGACGTTTTCAATGCGGATTTCAGGACCCGCCAGGGAGTTGGCGTTGGTGAAATAGCGGAAGCGGAATTGAAAGGGGAGGTAAAAAGAGGATATATTTTCTCTAATTACCTGATCGAAGAATGGAGAATTGACAATGGTTCATTTGTAAAGTTGAGAGAAGTAGCCCTTACTTATCAGTTGCCGCAATTCAAAGGCATCAAATCATGGAGCTTGTCTTTGATCGGCCGCAACCTGGTTTCGTGGGATAAATACAGAGGATATGATCCGGAAACCAATGCTGGTGGAAATAGTGATTTGTTCAGAGGTGTTGATTTTGGAAACGTTCCGATTCCAAGAACCTATCAGGCACAGTTAAACGTATCATTTTAATCAACATTAGAATTTAAGAATCATGAAAAAACAAATAATTTATATCAGTGCTGCCCTGATGCTGGTGGTTTCATCTTGTAACAAAGATTATCTTAACCCAAGCACAGCCAGTGAAGAACAGGTGGTTAAGGACCAGACAGGTCTGATTGCGATGGTCAACGGGCTTCAGCAGAAGTTTACGATATCGAGAGCCGGCGTGATGTATTCTTATATCACAGCGAACGGCCTTACAACCAAAGAATTGGTTAACCTTAACGTAGGAAACACAGACGAGGCTAACCTTCAAACAGGAACAACGGCCGTACAGGGTAATAATTCTGTAGTAAGCAACCTGTGGAACCAGGCACACCTGGTAAAAGCGAACGCGGACATTGTGATTAAAAATATCGCAAGTGCACAGGATCCGGCTGTAAAATCGGGAATTCTGGCTTATGCTCATTTCTACAGGGCTCTGTCTTTGGGAACTGTTGCCCAGTTTTTTGAGCAAACGCCTATTGCTGTAGGAACGAATGCCGCATTTGTTAAGAAAGAAGATGTGCTTAAAGACGCTGTTAATTCCCTGACGATTGCTGCAAAAAGCCTTAATGACCAGGCCCCTTCTGCAGCATTTACTGGAAGTGTGGTGATGCCGTTAGCCAGTGTGAAGAATGGTATCCAGGCCCTTTTGGCCAGATATAACCTGATGCTTGGCAATTATGATGCGGCTTATGCTGCAGCAAATTCTGTAGACCTGACCGTGAAAGCCGGGTTTACCTTTGACGACATCAGCAGAAACCCGATGTTTGAAACCAGTTTCAGCAACAGGAACGTAACAGAAGCGACGCCGGATTTCGGACTGCCTGCAACCCTGGCTTCTGAGGCGACAGATGGCAGAAAGGCGTTTTATTATAACACCACTGCAGGAGCAAATGCATCGAGAGCCAGTTTCTTTACGGCAAATAATGCAGCTGTGCCTGTGTATCTGCCGGGGGAAATGCTTCTGATTAAAGCAGAATGCAAAGCCAGAACCGGGGTATTGGCAGAGGCGGTTACTGAACTGAACAAGGTCAGAACCAAAAAGAATGATGCCTGGGGTGTAAATGCCGGTCTTGCCGAGTATAGCGGAGAAGTGACGGCAACAGCTGTCCTGACTGAGATTTTCCGTCAACGTTGTATCGAACTGTTCTTGTCTGGGTTACGCCTGGAAGACAGTCGCAGATTGTCAAGACCTGCAACGGAAAGAACCAGAAACCATTATCCTTACCCATTGTCGGAAAGGAATAATAACACCAGCACCCCTGCTGATCCAACTTTGTAAAAAAAGGGACTAATAAATCCGGGTAATAGAAATTATTCGTATTTTTCGAAAGAAATAACGGGAAATCTTTATAGTTTTTATTATCCGGATTATATATCAGACATGTTCAACCTGAACGGCTAAAATGGCAAATCTGTTAAAAAAAGAGCGGAAAAACATCATTCTGAAGCATATCAATATTCACTCCAGAGTGACGTTCGACGAATTAGCACAGCTTTTGAATGTGTCGGAAGATACCATCAGGCGTGACCTGAACGAGCTTTCCGAAAAAAACCTGATCAGCAAGATCAGGGGAGGGGCCATGGCCCGGGCAAATCAATACATACCTTCTTCTTCAAAATCGAGCTACGCCTATGAAGACAAAAGAATAATCGCTAAAAAAGCCATTTCACTGCTCAAAGACGGCATGCTGGTGCTGGTTGGCGGAGGTACAACCGTCCGGGAGTTTATCAAGATGATCCCGGAAAACCTGAAAGCGACCTTTGTAACGGCCAATCCGATGACCAGTATCGAACTGCTCGAAAAACCGAATATAGAAACGATTATCCTGGGGGGAAGAATCTCAAACTACAGTCAGACCGTGATAGGAGGAGACGCCTTTTTAAAGTTGGCTGAAATTAAAGCAGACCTGTGTGTGCTTGGAACTAATGCCATAGATTTTAATGAGGGGATAACCGACCTTGAATGGGAAACCGTAGAAATCAAGAAGGCGATTTTTAAAGCCTCGAAAAAGGTGGTTATTCTGGCAATATCTGAAAAACTGAATACTACCATGAAGTTAAGGGTCTGTCCTATCAACGAGATAGATTACCTGGTTACAGAACTTTCACAGGATCACCCGCTTTTGAAAGCATATCAGAGCTCAGGAATAAAAATAATCTGAAAAGGATGCCGTATCAGCATCATTCAAAAAACACAAAATAGCCTTTAAGACACATATCATATTTCTTTGGAGAAATAACAACATCACCAATCATTCAACAAGAAAACATTTACTGCAATGACAACAATGACTGAATCTCACTCGAGTTATGACCACCTGGAACTTATGTCGGTCAGTGAGCTGGTTCAAAATATCAATAAAGAAGATCAGACGGTGGCATTTGCCGTGCAGAAAGAGCAGGATTCCATTATCCGCCTGATCGAAAACATAGTTCCTAAAATCAAAAACGGAGGCAGACTTTTTTATATCGGGGCCGGAACAAGCGGCCGGCTCGGGATTCTGGATGCTTCTGAGTGCCCACCTACTTATGGTGTTCCGAATGACCTGGTTATCGGGATCATTGCGGGCGGAGACACCGCCATCAGAACAGCTGTTGAAAATGCGGAAGATGATGACCAGCAAGCCTGGAAAGATCTGGGCAAGTTTCATATTGACGAAAATGACTTCCTGATCGGTATCGCCGCTTCCGGAACCACCCCTTACGTAATCGGAGGGCTCAAAGAAGCACGTAAGCATGGCGTTTTAACGGGATGTATTACCAATAATAAAAACTCTCCTTTAAGTAAGGAGGCTGATTTTCCCGTTGAGGTGGTGGTTGGCCCTGAGTTTGTGACCGGCAGCACCAGGATGAAGTCGGGAACGGCCCAGAAAATGGTGCTGAACATTGTGTCTACCTCAGTGATGATACAATTAGGCCGGGTTAAAGGAAATAAGATGGTAGATATGAAACTGTCTAACTCCAAGCTGGTAGACAGGGCCATCAAAATGGTCATGCAGGAAACACCGCTGGATTATGAAACAGCCGCTAAATGGCTTGAGAAATCAGGAAGTGTCAGACAAGCCGTCACAGCTTATCAGGAGAGCCTGAACGTATAGGTATTTTTGAACAGAAAGGCCACAAAGACGGCCCTCGCCTCTGAAATATATTAGGACTATTTTGACAAATAGTATTAAATTGTAAATCAGGATGTATATTTATATCCAAATCTAAAATAGGTATTCAGAAAAAGAACTTTTGCCGGAACAGGCAGGGTATTTCAGGAACACATTATTAAAAAAAATTAAAATATCGCCCGACTTAATAAATTAATTGAATAGATTTGTAAAATATTTAAGAATTAAAATTTTATCATGGAGAACCTTCACGTCAAAGAACCCATCGCTTACGAAAAGATACCTACCAGAATCTATCAGGATCCGAAACAAGCATCAAAGTCTGTAGCGGTTGAAATCGCAGCATTGATTCGATCAAAAGCAAAAGCCGGCCAAAACTGTGTTTTGGGTTTGGCAACCGGATCATCACCTAAGACCGTTTATGCAGAATTGATCAGAATGCACCGGGAAGAGGGCCTGAGCTTCAAAAACGTGATCAGTTTTAATCTTGATGAATATTATCCTATGGAGCCTGACGCTGTTCAGAGCTACTGGAGATTTATGAAAGAGCAACTTTTTGACCATGTGGATATCCCTAAGGAAAACTACTTTATTCCGGACGGAACCCTTCCGCAGGAATTGGTTGCTGATTTTTGTAAAGAATATGAAAGAAAGATAGATAACCTTGGTGGTCTGGATTTTCAACTGCTGGGAATAGGAGGGAACGGTCACATCGGTTTCAATGAGCCGGGTTCTTTAATCAACTCGAAAACCAGGTTAATGATGCTGGATCACTCTACGAGGGCTGCAGCCACCATGGATTTCGGCGGAGAACTTCCAAAAGTGCCTAAAAAGGCCATTACGATGGGGGTTTCTAAAATTTTGAGTGCTAAAAGAGTTGTTTTGCTGGCTTGGGGAGAGAGAAAAGCGGGTGTTATTGCTGAAGCCGTTGAAGGTTCTGTAACAGAACATAACCCGTCATCTTATTTACAGACCCATCCGAATGCCTTGTTCATCGTGGATAATGCTGCCGCAACAGAACTTAAGAGGGTGAAAACACCTTGGCTGGTTGAAGATGTGGACTGGAGCGGGCCGATGGTTAAAAAAGCCGTGACGAGCCTGTCATTAAGTCTTCAGAAGCCGATTTTGAAGCTTACAAATAAAGATTACAACGACAATGGATTAAGCGATTTGCTGGCCAGACACGGACAGGCTTATGAAATCAACATAGATGTATTTAATCAGCTGCAGCACACGATCACAGGCTGGCCTGGAGGGAAACCTAATGCAGATGATTCAAACAGACCAGAGCGAGCCCAGCCGGATAAAAAAAGATGTATTATCTTCAGCCCGCACCCGGACGATGATATCATCTCAATGGGTGGAACTT
>Ga0247738_10000394_pt1 | contig 17283 bp, 15 predicted proteins | sample UWRJL013104B2_FD_180936 | JGI IMG/M metagenome (GOLD analysis project Ga0247738, IMG submission 180936) | Plant litter microbial communities from Arlington Agricultural Research Station in Wisconsin, United States - UWRJ-L013-104B-2 | ecosystem: Environmental > Terrestrial > Plant litter >...
CGCACTGGCAGGACACCCATCGGCCACCGTGCACTGGACGCACATCGCACACAGCCGCGCCGCGCTCGGGGTGGCAGCCACCCGCGCCTGGCTGCAGGAAAAGCAGATGCGGCCCAGCATGTTCAATGCCGCGAGAATCGACAGCCAGCTCGAGGCGCTGGAACGCGGCACCGGCCAGACCTACTTTGACATCATCATGGACGTGTTCGCGGCCCACACCAACCTGCACCTGTGCATGGACTGAGCGGCGCCGCGGCGCGCCCGTGCCGCTTGCGCCCGACACCCTTCGCCCTGCCCGCCCCCCTCCCCTACAATGGCCGACCAGGCGGCCTTCCGGGCTGCCCCCGACTGTGATGGACCCCGCGTGACAGAGAAGCAGCCCGAACACACCCCGCTGATGAAGCAAAACGACTAAAAGAAGATCTTAGTCATCAAGAGCCTTGTGCAGCAAGGATCTTCGACGCCAGCCACGAGATCACTGGTCCGTCGCAACGCTGTCGCAACAGGGGGCTGCGAGGCCTTTTGGCGTGCGATCCCACCCAGCCCCGCGAGACTTACACCATCCAGGTCACACCCGTCCGCCTTCGGGTCCAGCACTCTCAGCGTAATCCTCTCATTGCCGTCGCCAGATGTTCCCCCGTGGACCTGCGGCGGAGTCACTCTCCTGGTGTATCAATGCTCACCGCTCTTGCCTTTCGGAAATTATTGAAAGACGCGATGTCCTCTTCTGAAGGGACCGACGGATCGTTGAGGTCCCGAAGCGCGTCTGCCAATTCGCGTCTGCTCATGGTGGCCAAGATCAAAGGCCCCTGAGTCAGTTGATAATTAAGCGACCCCGTGTTTCGATCCATCATCGGATGCGAGCGAACAAAAGACTTAGCGTTACCGGGCTCTTGATGCTTTGCCAGCTGAACCCTCACCCACTCGATCAAGTGGAATGGGATATGGCTCCGGCGCAGATCGTCCTTAAGTCTTGCAACGAGCGCAGGCTCATCACGGACCTGACTGAGTTGGCGGGCCACCATCTGGCTTCCGTAATCCCAATCTGGCTTCCCAACGAGGTGAGAGATCTTGACGTCCAACCCACCATTCTCGGCAAGCTTAATCGCCAGCTTCGCCCGCTCCCGCCAGGACCGGACAAGCTCGTAGGCGGCGAAGATCCACATCTCGGTTTGGGCAGATAAGAACATGCCACCCCTATTTTCGCGCGGAGTCTCTTCATCATAGCGGCTGCGCAGGAATTGCATCTCCAACCCCATGATGAATTTGTCCACAGCAGCCACGTTGTAGGCTTGGCTAACCATTGCCAAATCGTCGCTGAGCAGAGCCAGACTCATCAGGCCGGCCACCAACTCACTGGCTTCGATCTCTTCATGATAGCGGGGGTAATCCCCGCCGTTCTCATCTTCGATGTCGTCCATCCGCTCTCTCGGAATGACCATCTGTTTGTCCACGATACATGGTCTGCGCCCTAGAACCTGGCCTTCTTCTGATCCGTCACTAACCGGACGGGTTCAGCCAAGAACTCAAACGGTCACAAGACCGTCAATCTACCCGCCTACGGTCGCTGAATACATAGTCTTACATGGGAAGCGCTGACCGTGTTTTCGCACCACGCAGTGTCCGATGCTACTCAGCCCCCCGATCGGCTCATTCCGGTTGCCCAGTATGTGCGCATGTCTACCGAGCATCAGCGCTACTCCACGGAGAACCAAGCCGCGGCAATTGCCGAATATGCCAAGGCGCACGGCATGGAGATCGTCCAGACCTACGAGGACTCAGGCAAGAGTGGACTAAACCTGAAAGGTCGGAGCGCTCTTCAAGCCCTTCTCCGGGATGTGAAGCTCCCCTCCCCTGGCTTCAACGCTATTTTGGTCTACGACGTGAGCCGTTGGGGGCGCTTCCCCGACCCCGACGAGGCCGCCGCTTACGTTCACGCCTGTAAGAGCCATGGTGTGCCGGTCATCTATTGCGCGGAAGCGTTCAAGAACGATGGCTCGTTGCCATCCACCATCATGATTGGCCTCAAGCGCAGCATGGCCGCCGAATACAGCCGAGAGCTATCTGACAAGGTGTTCAAAGGGGCATGCAACATCGTGCGACACGGGTTCCGACAAGGAGGCACGCCGGGATACGGCTTGCGCCGACAACTCGTGGACGAGCACCTCCAGCCCAAGGCGGTGCTCGCTCGGGGAGAGCAAAAGAGCATCCAGACCGATCGTGTGATCCTGGTGCCCGGGCCCGCGCAAGAAGTCGCCACCGTCTTGCGGATCTATGGGCTGTTTCTAAAGGACGCTATGCCCGAACGGGTCATCGCCTCCGTTCTGAACCGAGAAGGCATCCCCAATGAAGTGGGTGGCCCCTGGAGCAGAGGGACGATCCATCAAATACTGACGAATGAGAAATACGTCGGCCACAACGTCTACAACCGGACCTCGTTCAAGCTGAAGCTGCAACACGTTCAGAACCCGCCGGAAGCGTGGGTGCGAAAGGAACATGCGTTTGAAGCCATTGTTCCGCTTGATCTGTTCGAGCGCGTTCAAGCAGTCATAGCGGCACGTTCGGTCCACTTGGACGACGACCAGATGCTGGACGCCCTGCGGTCGCTGCTCGAGCGGCATGGTGCGCTGTCAGGGATGCTGATCGACGAAGAAGAGGGCGTCCCCTCCAGCAGCGCCTTTCGTCATCGGTTTGGTAGCCTGCTCCGGGCCTATAGCTTGGTTGGCTACTCCCCCAAACGCGACTACGCCTACTTGGAGATCAACCGCGCCCTTCGGCAGCGGCATCCCGAGATGGTCCAGCTGGTGGTGGATGGCATAGCCCAACAGGGTGGGTGGGTCGAGCCATACCGGGATACCGGCCTGCTACGGGTGAACGGTGAGCTCCTCACATCCGTCGTCATCGCACGATGCAAGCCCACACCCGCCGGCTCCAACCGCTGGCGCATCCGACTGGATGCTAGCCTGACGCCGCATTTGACCGTAGTGATCCGGATGGATCCCGGTAACCGTCATGCCCATGACTTCTACGTGCTTCCTTCCATCGACTTCACCCCCGATGGCATGCCCTCCATGGAGGACAACGGCTTCTCCTTGGATGCCTACCGGATGGACACACTGGAGGAGTTCTTCGCTTTGGCCGGTCGGGCCGCATTGCTGGAGGCCGCATGACGAACAAAAGCACAAGCGTACAGATGATCCCCATTGCCGAAATCCACGTCGCGAATCCGCGTGTCAGAAACCAACGAATCCACCGTGGCATCACCCGAAGCATCGAAACGGTGGGACTTAAGCGCCCGGTTAGCGTTCGCAAGGCTTCTCCTGATGAAACGTCCCTCCCCTATGCACTGATCTGCGGCCAAGGCCGCCTTGAGGCCTGCAAGTTGTTGGGCCACCGCGAGATCCCCGCCCTGATCTTGGACGTGGATGAGCATACCGGCCACGTCATGAGCATCGTGGAGAACGTCGCCCGCCGCACGCCCAGGGCGGCCGAGACCATGGAACAGGTCCAGGTGCTCAGAGAGCGCGGTTACTCAGATCCGGAGATAGCCACCAAGCTGGGCTGCACTCCGTCCTGGGTGAACAGCGTGGCCAACCTCATGGAGCGCGGAGAGCGACGTCTGCTCGCTGCCGCAGAGGCCGGCCACATTTCCTTGGCCCTTGCAGTCAACATCTCCCGGGCAAATGATCGCGATGCGCAACAGTTGCTGATGGACGCCTACGAGGCCGGTGAGCTTAAGGGAAAGAAGGTGACCGTCGTCCGAAATATCTTGGCTCATCGAGCTAGAAGCGGAAAGAAGGGAACAAACTCCTATGCTCACGGCACACCGCGAAAGAAGCTGACTCCCGAGGACCTTGCCAAGCTCTACAAACGGGACGTGGAGATGCATCAACGCATCCAGAAGAAGGCCGAGTTCACGCAGCAATCGCTCCTCCTGGCCCGCCAGATCTTCAAAGAGCTGTTTGCCTCGAAAGAGTTCTGCGGAGTTCTCCAATCAGAAGGGCTGACCAGCGTCCCGCAACCACTGGCTGACCTGCTGCCCCGCAGAGGGTTGGCCCGATGAGCAAAAAGCAACCTTCGGGCGTACGCCTGGGCTTTGAGAAGGATTGCGTGGACATCCAGGTGGCGCAGCTCCATTACAGCGTGGCCATGCCCACGGGAACCAAAGCCTCCGTCAAGTATCAGCAGATCGTGAGCTCGGTCAGGACGGTGGGATTGGTCGAACCCATCGTGGTTACCCTGGACCGGGGCGCCGCCGGGCGGTTCTTGGTCCTGGATGGGCGAATGCGCTTGGAGGCTCTGAAGGAACTGGGAGCAACCGTGGCCCCCTGCCTCATCTCAACAGACGACGAGGGCTACACTTACAACAAGCAGGTGAACCGCCTTTCGGTTGTCCAAGAGCACCGAATGATCCTCAGGGCAGCAGAGCGCGGGGTTTCCGTGGAACAGTTGTCGCAGGTGCTTAGCATCTCGGCCAGCTCCATCCGGGACAAATTCCGGCTTCTGGATGGCGTTTGCGACGAAGCGACCGCCATCCTGGCCGACAAACCCGCCGCCGCAGGCGTCTTTCGGTTGCTGCGGAAAATGAAGCCCTTCCGACAGATCGATGCTGCCCAGACCATGGTGAATTTGGGAGATTACTCGATCAAGCTTGCAACCGCGCTTCTCCAAAACACGCCGGTCGAACAGTTGATAGAGCCGTTGGCAGCAAAGACGGTCAACGGTGCACCTATCGAGGCGCTCCAACGCTTGGAACGGGAGCTGGCAGCGCTGCAAGCCGATACGAAGCTGCTGGAGGAGAATTATGGCCCAGCCAGCCTCCAGCTCGAAATCGTCAAAACCCACATTGGGTCGACCCTCTTGGACAATGCAGCGGTTGTGCGATGGCTTGCCAAGAACAAGCCGGATCATCTTCAACAGCTTCAGCGCATAGCCGACATCAAGCTGCTTAGAGCGGGGTAGCCACCTTCTTCTCTCAACTGCAAGCTCCCAAGCTATTAGACCGCCACGTTGCCGCGCGGGCTGACTTTCAAGGGAAAGCACCGCGACAGCAGAGCTTTTCCGACTAACTAGCAATTCTGTGCGCAATTCCCTGCTGAGTGGCCTTGCTAATTTTCACTTAGCTGGTTGGCTACGAGCACACACCAACCGAGGACGCACATTGCTAGACCCACGAACCCAAATCGCCGCGCTACTTCTGAGCGGCACCCTCAATCCCACCGCCCATCGAACTCGCGAGGAGCGCTTGGGGGATGTTCAAGACGCCCTTGATCTCGCGGAGCGCATTCTGGGCAGGTCCGAAAGGAGAAGTCCGATCGAACCGGTCAACATTACAGCTCAGTCGACTGACGACGGGCACGCATCGACAGCGGAGGAGCCATGACTGATCCACAAACCCGAATCGCCGCGCTCGTTTTAAGCGGCACCATCGAACGAGCGGCTCAGCGTTCCCAACGAGAGCGCTCAGAAGATGTTCGAGTGGCCCTGGAAGTCGCCGCCGAGGTTCTACGCCAGCGCGCGGGTGGAAGCCCGCTAAACCTCACCCACGACGGACCACGAGCGCAGGAACGGCCCACGCCCACAACGAAGGAGCGCGTGGAGGTCAAAGAGGAGCTGGCGTCTTTGAACCAACTGCTCGCTGATCGGCGGGGAATCAGGCCCCCGGCCAAGCCGCCAACGACCAAGCGGCCAACGCTCCATTGAAGGCTTAAAGCCCCCGCCATGGCGGGGGCTCTTCATTCCTATCAGTGAAGCCTTGGCCGAGGCGTGGCCTGCTGCGTGGATGCACTCAGCTTTGCTGGGTCTCCCATTTCGTGGAGCGGATCCTCCAACCGATCCAGGGCTATCTTGCTGCTGGTTTCCAACTCTGCCACGGCGGCTGACAGCTGATTCGCACAGGCCTCTTCCTGACCGTCCTCGATCTTTGTACGAGCTTTTCTCAGGGCATCCAAACGCTGCTCGATTGCTGCCAAACGACGTCCGCGACGCCGGGCCCAGGCCACCAGTCCAGCGCCTGCTGGTCGGGGCTGCTGCTCGACGAAGTCCTCCAACGACCTCTCGGCGCGCGTCAGAAGCGATGCCGCCCGTCGTTCAGCCTCGACCCGCCGCACCCACTCTGTAGCTCGTCGCCTCACCGCGGCCAAGCCCCTCAGCGTTCGCTGGACATCCTTGCGCACCCTTGTTCCCACGCTCCCGTTGCCAATAGCCAAGTCCAAGCGACGTAGAAGCACGAGTGTGGAGCGAAGCGCCCCCTCGAGACCGGCCGCCACCACGTCACGCCAAAGTCCCCATGCTCTTTCCATCAGGGACTGCAGCGAGGGTTCGGGGGCATCGGGAAGAGTGCGAATGGCCAGAACTCCTCGCCGACCGAATCCCTTTACGTCCTCGATGTAGCTTTCACCTGATTTCGCCCCCAGCTCGACACGGTTCGGCGGCATCGACGCATGTCCGCGGGCACGGTCTGTATCCGTCGCTGCCCTCTCAAACCGTATCGCTGCCTGATGCACAGCATCCTGGTTGTCCGCAACGATGTTGGCCAGAACTCTCCCGACATCGGTCTCCACTCCCCGCCGTTCAAGCGCTGAGGCCTGCTGGCCCAAGTGGATCGTTGGGCGCCGCCCGAGAACCGCAGCTTCGACGATGTCGCCGCGCTCGAGCGCGTCCTCCGCTTGCGCTTCCAAACTTCGATGATCGACGGACACTGGGATCTCGGCAGCGGCCAGGTGCTGGTTTGTCAGCTGGGCCACCATCGCCCGAAGCCACTCCACTTCGCTGCGTCCCGAGGGGCCACCGTCGAGCTCGCGCGTTTTGTCCGCAAGGCCTTCGGCATCCAAGCGCCGGGTGGTGGCGAGGATGTGCACGTGCCAATTCAGTCCATCGTTGCTGCCCGGCGAGTGGATGCTCGCTTGAACCGCAAAGCCGTAGCGATCAACCAATGCCCGGGCTATGTCCGCCGTCAGGGCCGAGCGCTGCGGCCCGTTGAGCTCGTGCGGAAGTGCGATCTCAAACTCGCGGGCCACGGTCGCGTCCTTTCGCCTCTCGGCCGCCTCAGCCGCTTGCCATAGCTTTGAGGCGTCGAGCGACCAGTCGGGCGCCTTCAAAGGTACCACCCAGCGGCTCTCGACCACTCCGCCTCTGCGAGAATAGTCGTGCCGCGCTCCCGTGCGCTCATCTACGAGCGACAAGCCCGCGCGGTATGCAGCGGCGGCAACGGCCGAATGGCCCTTGGCACGGGAGAAGGTTTTGACACGGGTGTGGTAGATCGCCATGCAGAGAGCTCCAGTTCTTTGAGCTCTTTATGCCTTTGAATTTGCCGTTGGCAAGTCGAAAAGCGGCTTGGGGTTCAAGGGGCGAAGCCCTTTGCGCACGCATCACTTGTGATGCCTAAGTGCGCTTTTCGCTCCTTGCTTTTGCATCTTCCTTTTCTGATTTTCTGGATTTCTTCAAGTGTGAATGCGATGTCGCCATCAATAGGTTGACGGATGAGAAATCATTGCTTCACTGAGGGAGACTTCACTAGGAGAAGATCATGTCATCCACCAATCACTACCGCGATCAGATCCAAAGGGCGACCCATCGGCTGGCCCAGCTTCGAGCCAGGGAGCTTCTGGCGCATCAGCGGCAGGATGCCAGGGAGAAGGCCATCAAGCGCCGCGACGACGCCAAGCGCAGACGGCAAGTGGCCGAACTCGTTTTCCTGGCCGGGGCCCAGAACCTGCCAGACAACGAGATCGTCGCAGCCCTGCAGCGGCACCTGCTTGCGGTGAACGAAAAACGCCCCTCACCGTCCCACTGATTATCCCAGCGCAATCGCACGGCCATCAACGTCAAGGCCTCGGGCATGCACTCCCAGCGCCCTGGACGCCAATGCTGAATGGGCGAAACCCTGGCCATCCCGGTGCCCCGCCCCGTCCTCGCTATGCGCGTCTCACGTGGAGTGGGCGAGCTACAATGCCCCAAAGGAAGCGCCAAAGGCAGGGGGCCACATGGCGAGAAGGAAGCAAACCGCAGGCGGCTGGATCGTCGCAATCCTGGTCGTCATAGCATTGGTGCCAAAGGAAGTCTGGATCGGATTGGGTATCGTCCTTGCGGTGGCCACTGCCGTTTGGCTCTGGGCCAAGTGGCAGGCGATGCGCCCGAAAAGGACACCCTCTCCCGCCAAGCCGGTCCCCGCTCCAGAGCCGACCTTGGCAGAGTTGATCAAGGCATCCGCCCTTCCATCTGGGCAGGCGGCACAGAGACAGCCCCGCCCAGAAGCTGCCCAACCGGCGAGACCCGCGAGTATTGAATCGGGCACATCCTCGGGATCGGTCTGCGCTGCCGTGTCAGAAGATGCGTGCCCGGTCGGCTCTGAGGGTCGCTCGGCGCTGCCTGCGGCGCAGGCCCCGAGCAGAGCGCCCCCAGAGACTCTTTCGCCGCCCCGTCCTGGCAATTTGGAAGAGGCCAAAGCAGCGGTGAGCATGCGCCTTGCCATCGAGTCCGCCGCACGGGTGCTGACGGCCGTGGGCTCCGCAAACCCTTCTACCCCCTACCCCTACCAACCTCACGAGGAACGCATTGAGCGCGCGCGCCCGGGCAACCTCTCTGCAGCGAAACTTGCCGTGACCCAGCGCTTGGCCGCGACTTCGCAAGGTGAGCTGGCCGAGCCCTTGATCCAGCCCACCACAAACGCGGACACCACCTCGGGCGAACCCTTGACGGGCACCATAGATGGGCGAGCGCACGCACATTCGGACTCAAGAGCCGCAGAGCAGACCAACCCTCCCCACACGAACGGAACCCGCGACGCAGGTGCAATGACGCCGCCTCCCCCGCTGCCCGATGAACTCCGGCGGGTGGCCATCGACGCCGGAACGCCGGCAAAGCAATTCACAGTACCCCGCCCCCCCGAGGGCTGGGACAAGACCCGCTGGCTCGGCGCCCAGGACGAGATCGAGATCGCGGGCATCGTTATCCGGGGCGGCCTGTTCTACACAGGTCCGCGGCTGGCCACCCCTGGCACGCGTGAGAACGAGCCCAGCTTGGTCAATGGCGTTCTTGCCGTTGGGCGATACGGGGATTACCGGTCCACGACGCGCTACTGGGGAGGCTACGCAGATTTTGAACCCGCTGAACGCCACGCCTATCTGAAGTGGCTCGCTTCGGACCGTACCGATCCCGGCTGCGCAATCCAGTATGTTCGATTGTTCCTGTTTGGATTGGAGCGTCGCATCTTGCTGGATTCGGTGAACGATCCGGATTCCAAGCAAGACTGGCCCGCTATCAAGGCGATGCTCCTCCGTTTGTCGTCTGCTTATGCTGCCGTGCTTCCGAACGTCCACGGTCATGTCAACAGCCTGCTCGACTGGATGGCTCTGACCGAAGCAGGCGAACAGCTCTACAACGCGCCTCTTCCAGCGTTCGAACGAACTTACGAACTGCCTTTCTACATCCGCTTGGCCCTGGGGCAATGCTCCTTGGATCGAGTCCCCGTGCCCCCCGCGCTGGCCACGGCGTGGGTGCGACTCAATCCAGAGATTCCGCTGCGAACCGCCGCAACGCGTTGCGCGGAAGAGTTCGATCGCCTTTTCGCTCTGCGGTATCAAGAGACGTTCGGCCCTGGAATGGTGCTGCCAAAAAACCGCACCAAGCTGAAGTTCACACGCCGCCCCTTTAACCCGGCCCTGGACCGAACCGACGCTGGCACCAAGACTTTCGGTGATATTCCCGATGTCACCGCATTGCGAGCGCCCCTAAAGGCGCTGCAGGAACTTGTTTCTCAGTGCTCGGAGGACCTCGGAGCCTTCAGCCGGCTCGTGGGCAAGAACCCCGAGGCCCGCCAATCCATTGAGGGCACCTTGCTGCTTCCGTCAGAGATTTGGCCGCTGGCCACGCGGACAGCATTGGCCGAAGTCGCTTCGGATGTTCAAGCCGCCAATTTGTCGATCAAGCTGACTGACCTATTGGGAAGGCTTGGGGCAGTCGGAACCACCTTGGGCAAGGACAAAATTCGGGAACTCGCACGAGCACTGGAGCAGTCTAAGGTCGGCATCGAACCCAATGTGCTCGAAGGCGCGCGGGTGCCTGGCGATAACGACCCGATCGTTCTCTTCCCCCTGCTTCCCGACCAAACCCATCGAACCGACGCTCAGGCCTATCAAACGGCCCAGTTGACCCTGCAACTCGCCTCGACGGTCGCTCAGTCTGATGGCACGTTCAGCGCCCACGAACTTGAGCACCTTTCACGCGAAATCGAAAGCTGGACGCATCTGAGCGAGGGTGACCGACGGCGTTTGCGCGCGCACCTTGATCTCTTGGCGAGGGCACCGCTTTCCTTGCCTACGTTGCGCAAGAAGCTGGATCCGCTCAGCGGGGACATAAAGGACGCCATCGCCGGGTCCATGGCCACGCTCGCCCAAGTCGACGGGATGGTCTCCCCAGAGGAGGTCCGGTTCTTGGAGCGCGTCTACAAAGCGCTGGGCGTGGATCCCGCTCGTGTGTTCAGCGACGTCCATGCCCCACGCCCGTCCAAAGCCCCCAGCGCATTGCCCAAGGCTGCGTCTGGCGCATTCCAACTCGATCCCGACCGGATCGCTGCTCTTCAGCGGGACACGGCCCAAGTCTCCGCGTTGCTCGCCAACATTTTCACCGACGAGGAAGCGACTCCCCCTGATCTTGCGCCGGCGGAAGCGGTGAGTGCCGAGGAGGAGAGTCCTGGTCAGTTGCTCGGGCTTGATCAGGCACACAGCGCGTTGCTGAGGCTAATGCTGTCGCGCCCCGTCTGGACCCGTGCGGAACTGGAAGATGGCGCGGCAGACATGGAGCTGATGCTCGACGGCGCGCTTGAACAAATCAACGATGCGTCGTTCGACGCTTACGACATCCCATTTTCCGACGGCGACGACCCGTTGGAGATCAACCCCGAATTCATTGAGAAGATCGAGCAATGAGCAGCCCAATCCGTTCCAGGGACCGTGACGCGGTGATCCAGTCGCTGCGCGCCGGCGTCGTTCCACGCGCCGGTCAGCATTTGATCCAGGTCGGGCGCGTCCGTGAAGTGCAAACCCTGGTCAGTGACATCGATCGGCTCGCCGATGGCGGCTCGTCCTTCCGCCTGGTAGTGGGTGAGTACGGCGCAGGCAAGACCTTTTTCTTGAACCTCGTTCGCGCCATTGCAATGGAGCGGAAGCTCGTCGTGGCCAGCGCGGATCTGAATCCCGACAGGCGGTTGCATGCTTCAGGGGGGCAGGCCCGGTCGCTCTACGCGGAGCTCATGCGGAACTTGGCCACTCGGACCAAGCCCGACGGAGGCGCCCTGCCCGGGGTGGTAGAGAAGTTCATTTCGACCGCAGTGGCCGAATCCAAGTCGCAAGGCGTATCCACCGAGCAGGTCATTCGCGCGAAGCTCGAGCAGCTGAGCGAACTGGTGAACGGCTATGACTTTGCCGACGTGATCGCCGCTTATTGGAGAGGTTTCGAACAAGGCAACGAGCAGCTCAAGTCCGATGCCATTCGTTGGTTGCGTGGCGAATTTGCCACCCGGACGGACGCGCGTGCAGCGCTGGGCGTCCGAACCATCGTGGACGACGCATCGGTCTACGACCAGCTCAAGCTCATGGGCCGCTTTGTTCGGCTGGCGGGCTATAGCGGCCTGCTGGTGTGCCTGGACGAACTGGTCAACCTCTACAAGTTGGCCAACGCCCAGGCTCGGAATGCAAACTACGAACAGCTCCTGCGCATGCTCAACGACTCCCTGCAGGGCACTGCGGTTGGCCTTGGTTTTGTTCTGGGCGGCACCCCGGATTTCCTGATGGATACCCGCCGCGGCGTCTACAGCTATGAAGCTCTTCAGAGCCGCCTGGCCCAGAATACCTTTGCCACCAACGGGTTGGTGGATTTCAGCGGCCCTGTCGTTCGACTGTCGAGCCTGACAGCCGAAGACTTCTACGTCCTGCTCACCAAGATTCGCCATGTCTACGCTGCCGGCGACGCGGGCAAGTATCTCTTGCCCGATGAAGCCATTCACCAGTTCATGACCCATTGCGCCAATCGAATCGGCGATAACTTCTTCCGCACCCCGCGCACAACGATCACCGCCTTTATCAACCTCTTGGCCGTCTTGGAGCAGAACCCGGGCGTGGACTGGCAGGACCTGATCGGATCGGTCGAGGTGGCAGCTGACCACGGGGGCGACGGCGAATTGGTCGTGCAAGAGGACGACGAGCTGGCGTCGTTCAGGCTCTAACGATGACTGCCTCCAGCGCCTTCCAATCGCTGCACCCTCGAATCCAGCGCTACCTCTGGACCGAACAATGGGAGGCGCTGCGTGAGGTCCAGGAATTGGCGATTCCTCTCGTCCTGAGCGCCGACCGGGACGTGATCATCGCCGCCAGCACCGCCTCGGGAAAAACCGAGGCCGCTTTTCTTCCTGCGCTCACGCACCTTCTGAACACCGACGAGGAGGGCCTGATTGTCTACATCAGCCCTCTAAAGGCGCTCATCAACGACCAGTTTGAACGGCTGCAGCGGCTTTGCGAGGACCTTGAAGTCCCCGTGTGGCCTTGGCACGGGGACGTATCGGGCTCCACCAAGCAGCGGTTCTTTAAGCACCCCCGTGGCGTGCTCCTGATCACGCCGGAGTCCTTGGAGGCGATGCTCTGCAACCGCGGAACCTCCGTAGGCGCCGCGTTCTCCAAGCTCCTCTACGTTGTCGTGGACGAACTCCATGCGTTCATTGGAAGCGAGCGCGGGAAGCAGCTCCAATCGTTGATGCACCGGATCGACGTGCTGTTACGGCGGCAGACTCCCCGCCTGGGCCTGTCGGCAACCTTGGGTGACTTTTCGAGCGCTGGGGCTTTCCTACGCCCGGGTGTTGGGGCTGCCCCCGCGCTGGTCAACGCCTCATCAACCGGAAATGATCTCCAACTGATCATCAAGGGCTACGAACAACCCGCACCTGACGCCGGGTCCGACGAGAATCCGGCGGCTCCCGCTGCACTGGCCGAGCACCTCTACCGGGTCCTTTCAGGGACGAACAACCTGATCTTCCCCAATAGCCGAAGGGAGGTTGAACGCTACACCCACCTCCTCAACCTGCTGAGCGAACGGGACGGCCGGCCGAGAGAGTTCTGGCCACACCATGGGAGTCTGTCCAAAGAGATACGCACGGACACGGAAGCGGCTCTGAAGCAAAGGGGTCGTCCAGCAAGCGCAATTTGCACGAACACCCTGGAACTAGGCATCGATATCGGAGCGGTGAAAAGCATCGCGCAAATTGGCCCACCACCTTCCGTGGCCAGCCTTCGCCAGCGCCTTGGTCGCTCCGGACGCCGCCCTGGAGAGCCAGCGGTGTTGCGAGGCTACGTTATCGAGGATGCAATCGATGCTGAGTCGACGTTGAAAACAAGGCTTCGACTGGACACAGTTCAGTCCACTGCTTGCGTACTGCTACTGCTGGAGAGGTGGTTTGAACCGCCTTCGGTCAACGGGCTACACCTATCGACGCTGGTTCAGCAGTTGCTCTCCTCCATTGCCCAGTACGGCGGACTCAAGGCAGCCCAAGCCTATCAGCTGCTCTGCGCAGATCAGGGACCGTTCCACGGGCTGTCCCAAGACGCGTTCGCAGAGTTGCTTCGCCACCTTGGCCAAGAACAGGTCCTGATTCAAGACGGCTCCGGCTTGCTGCTCCACGGCCCGGTCGGCGACAAGTTGGTCAACCACTACACCTTCTACGCCGCTTTCAGCGTCGACGAAGAGTTCCGGATCGTGGCCGCCGGCAAGGCACTGGGCACGCTCCCCGTATCCCAACTGGTGACCGTCGGCCAACGAATTCTATTTGGCGGTCGCACTTGGCTAGTAGAGCAGATCGACGAAGCCCAAAAGACGATCTACGTGACCGCTGCGAAGGGCGGGACCCCGCCTCTATTCAATGGAACGGGCGGTCAGGTCCACACGCAGGTTCGCCAGAAGATGCGCGGGCTGTATCAGCAAGAGATCAAACCAGACTTCCTGGACCCAACTGCCGCTCGCTTCCTGCAGGAGGCGCAGAACGCCTACCGTCAATTGGGGCTCGACGGGAAGATTCTTCTCGACCAGGGCAGCGACGCCTTGCTGCTGACGTGGCTGGGAGACTCCGCAAATGAAGCCATCGCCTGCCTTTTGAACGCTCAGGGATTCACTTCTCAGGCAGGTAGGCTGGGCGTGGAAATTTCCATGGGAGCAAGGAGTCTCGATGATGTGATCAAGGTGCTCGGGCGGGTTGCAAAGATGCCATTGCCATCGCCAGAGGCGCTTCTTCACTCTGCGAACAACCTGGTCACGCAGAAGTGGGACGGCCTCCTCCCTCCACGCCTTTTGAGACGCTCCTACGCGTCAATGAAGCTAGACTTGGAAGGGGCTACCGATTGGCTCGCGCGCGCGTTCGGGTAGTCCACCACGTTGTGACCAGTCCAGGGCTGATGCCATCTCAGAATGAGGCTATAGCCTCGTTGTCTCATTCAAATTAACCGGATTACTGAAGATGGCCGGCATCGGCTATCGCGCCTTGCTTCGTATATTATTTATTGAACCCCACCCACCGATATAGAGTTTCCATTAAAAGGACGAGCAAAATGACGGAAGAAGGCCAAAATAGATCTTCGAGTAACAAGACCTCCGCGAAGAAGCAGACTAAGAAGCCAACCGAAGCAACCGGCAGCGGGTCCCCGGCCAATGCAGCTCAGACACGGAAAGCCTGGGCAAAGAAAGTTCTGGAGAAAGCTATAATCGACGTTGTCGGAGGCCTTCTGGCGACGGGCGCAGTCGCTGGAGGCGGATGGCTCATTGACCACATCAGCAAAGTCATCAATGGCGGCGGCCTCTTCTGGGGCGAGGCGACCACGCCGAAGTCCGCCATTAAGGCAGCAGCGACGCAAGACCGATTGATCTATCTGCAACAGCTATACCTTGATATAGCAGTGTTGCTCGCTACTCATCAAAAGCAGCTCAGCAAGCATGCGTCACGGCTGCCTGAGCTGGAACAGCAACTCAGCGCCAACCTAGACATCAGCGTCAAGGTTCGCGCCCCCAGCGAATCCGAGAGGCTTAACCATAAAGTTCTTGCTGCGCTCATTTTCGACAGGTGGGTTGAAGGACTCAAGCCTATGGCGCCATCTCGTCTGCGCAGGATGTAAGTAGTCGTTTACGCAGGCTGCTCAACCCCGTCGGCAAGACCTCTTTTCCGCCAATGGGGTTGAGCGTTAGCTGAGCGCGCAGTATGCCGCTCTTCACTTTCCAACAGAATGCCCCACACTCCAGGGCACGCCGCCCTGGTGTCTGGAACTCCAGGATCGTCTTGGCTATCCAATACGCCGAGCATTCCAACTAGAAACCAGCAGTCTTTTGTCAGGACTTCGGCGATTTCATCCTCACCATAACACTCGGCTGTGCACTCTCAGGGCAGGTGAAGACATCGCCCCTCCGCTTGCCGCCACACGACAAGAGTGCCAATTGCTTCCGCGCATATCCAAACCGATTACTTCAACAACAGGCAACAGCTACGAAGGCCGGCGCCATAGTGGTGTCGGCCAGTGTCGCACTTCTGCTCTTTTGATCCCTGCCGCCGACAACCAATCCGCTTTAAGTCACTTGCCGGGCTTATGCTTGTGAGGCTTCAAGCCAGGGGTATTCCCGGGGGTATCCTTGTTATCCCGCCGACGCTTATCCGGCTGCCCGGTGGAGGGAGCTATCGGCTTCGGGCCAGGCTTAATCGACATAACTTGACTCCTTCATTGAGAGGGAACGGCCATACAAAGCTGCAACATCGCGCCACGACTGTCAATATACCCTAACGATATAAACTAATTCGTTCGACATTGCCGTTGCCCGCCCTCCCTCCATTCTGCCCAGGGAGGCTTGACAGTATCAGCGCTGTTTCGCAAATGAGATGAGGTGCCGGAGCGCTCCCGCCCGATCCTGCCATGTGTCTACGTTCCACGATGGATGGTAGACCCACGTCATCAGGGCGGACCCTCCCGTGTAGTCCAGCGACCAGACTTCCCGAGATTTAATGTAGCGTCGCTTGCCAGCCCCTCGATTCACCTGCTGGGCGATGAAGGGCTCCAAGCCCGGTCGCGGTTCACCATGACTAAAGAACCGCCAAGCTGTGCGACCGAGCACCAGCACCACATCCGGCCGAAGCACCGGCAGAATGTCTCGAACCAATACGTCCCCGCCGTCGCGCAGCGCCTGATTTCGCGGCCGGTGATTTGCTTGGGAACCTGCGAACGCCTGCGATAGGTTCAGGAATGCCACGCGTCTCCAAGCCTCGGCGGCGTCTTGGAGTTGGTAGTCCTGCCGCCCGGTGAGGATCAGATCGAGCGCCTTGAAGAAGGGTCCGTCACGGCCGTTCCGGACCGGCAAGGCCATCTCTCGGAAATGGTCTTGAGTGAAAGGACGGGTCACTTCTAGCGAATCGCTCGTCCCCTCCCTCCGATAGTGCGACTCGCCAAGCAAGAGCACCCGCCGCCCCTCCGTCCCGCCCCAGTAGAGGTCACCCCAATACGGGGTGAAACGAACTTCATTGGGCCATGGATGGCCCTCCAGATCCGTTTCAGGTGGGATGGCAGACTTCCGCACAGCTTGATTTCCCTTGGTCATACTCACTCCTCCAACAATGCACTCCGAATAGACCCGAACAGGACAACACTGTCAGCTGAAACGACTCAGTGGCCGCCCCGTGCCATCCTTTGCCCGCGCTTCGCTGGCTTCTTACCTGGCGGCAGTTTCTTCACCTTAACTTTGTCTTGATCGACAGAGATCTTGGCAAGCATGACCTCTCCAAAGCCACGCTCGAGGATGCGCGCGCATACAGACTTGAGCACAACCTTGGCGAAAAATGGCAGATGTAGTCCTGGCGCTTCAGACTGGCTTATCACACCGAACACCACCTTGTAATCCTTGACATCACGCGGGACGTCAACGGGAAGATCAAGCGCATGAGCCGGATCGATCTTCTCGTTGGCGAGTTGCACGAAGCTCTTGTCTGACTTAAGCAGCTCGGCTGACACCAATCCCTGATTGAACAGGTGACCGAGCACGCTGGAACTGCCGTAGTGCTTTATGTGCAAGAGAGTCTTAGCCCCATAGACATCGCAGAACTCAACTTTGTCGTGCACACCGCCCACGTTGAGAAGCTTGCGATCCATCAAACACCACGCCCCATTGCTCTCGTCCACAAGGGCCTGGTTGTAAGCCGCCTCATCGTCGTGGTTGTAGATCGGCAGCTCTAAAGGGAACTTGGCGATGTTCGCATAGAATTCTTCGATG
>Ga0247738_10000395_pt1 | contig 17230 bp, 8 predicted proteins | sample UWRJL013104B2_FD_180936 | JGI IMG/M metagenome (GOLD analysis project Ga0247738, IMG submission 180936) | Plant litter microbial communities from Arlington Agricultural Research Station in Wisconsin, United States - UWRJ-L013-104B-2 | ecosystem: Environmental > Terrestrial > Plant litter >...
GGTATAAAATGATAAAGTATTGTGATCATCGATTAAATAATCCATTCCAATTTTATACAAGTAAGAATCGTTGTCGTTTTTAATATCTAAATTTTGAGTAATATCCTGATCTAATCTGTTGATATGTCCTTCATTAAAATAAGTTCCAAAATTCTGACCTACGCTTCCAAAGAAATTTACTTTTCCTGTTTTATAATTCAGGTTCAAAGACTGGTTGTATTTTGCTGTTTCACCAAAAGTGATTCCGCCACTGTAACTTCCGTTAAAACCAGTGTTGGCATTTTTATGCAAAACGATATTAATAATTCCCGACATTCCTTCCGGATTGTACTTCGCACTTGGATTGGTGATTAATTCAATTTTTTTGATCGAAGTTGATGGAATTTGTTTTAATAATTGAGCAGGATCAATATTTGATGGTCTACCGTCAATTAATACACGAACATTATCGTTTCCACGAAGTGAAAGTTTTCCGTCCTGATCTACATTTACAGATGGAATATTGTTCATAATGTCAGATGCAGAAGCTCCGGCAGTTGTCAAATCTTTTCCAACCGTAATTACTTTTCTATCAATTTTTTGTTCTATTGTAGAACGATCGCTTACAATATTTACACCTTTAAGCTGTGTTGCTTCTTCCTCAAGAGCAGCATTAATTGTAGCTGATTTTTTATTGTCGCTTAAAATTACTGACCCAACGTATTTTCTAAATCCAATGTATTGAATTTCGATAGTATAACTTTTTAAAGCCAAGTTTTTAATCGAAAAGCTTCCATTATCATCTGTATTTACTCCCGTAACTACTTTTCCGTTGTCTTTGATGGAGACTGTGGCGTAAGAAATAGGCGCATTATTCGATTTTTCGGTAATTTTCCCGGACACTGTTCCCGTGTTTTGGGCCTGTGTTGTTGCAATTACCCCCAGTAATGCAAACAGAAAGAATTTTAGTTTCATAATGATGTAATGATTATTTTGATTTGATTGATGATGATGATGATTTGTTTTCTTGTTTTTGTTTATTTTTTTTTACTTCAAATGAATTCAAAGTCCCTATTAAGACTCTTTTATCATCGATATGTTACAGAAAAAAATAAAAAATATTTTGTTTTTTTTAAGATGGCCTGTTTTTAAATAGATTAGCATTTTAATTTTTTGATAATTTTAACAATCAGAATAAAGCACTTTTTAAGAAAATCAAATTGTTTTGTTCTATTTTATATGTTTTTCATTTTCTGTAATTGATGAATAAGCAGTATCTTTGCTCACTTTAAAAATAAGTTTACATGTCATTATCACAAATTCTTACTCCTTCTATACAAAAAGCTATACAAGCATTATTTGATGTTACTGTTGATAAAATTGAATTTCAAACTACCAGAAAAGAGTTTGAGGGCGATATTACAATGGTAATTTTTCCTTTACTAAAAGTGATCAAAAGCAACCCGGTAGAATTAGGAAATAAAATAGGGAATTATTTAGTCGAAAATCTTCCTGAAGTATCACGTTTTAACGTTGTTTCGGGCTTTTTGAATATTGTAATTGCCGATAGTTATTATTTGAATTTCTTTAATGAAATAAGAGACAACCAAAAGTTTGGATATGTAACTCCAAATCCGGAGGACAAAGCCATTATGGTCGAATATTCTTCGCCAAATACCAATAAACCTTTGCATTTAGGTCACGTACGTAACAATTTGTTAGGATATTCTGTAGCCGAAATTATAAAAGCTTCGGGTAAAAAAGTTTACAAAACGCAAATCATCAACGATCGTGGAATTCATATCTGCAAATCGATGTTGGCCTGGCAGAAATTCGGAAATGGTGAAACTCCTGAAAGTTCAAACTTAAAAGGAGATAAATTAGTTGGTAAATATTATGTAGAGTTTGATAAAGCTTATAAAGGCGAAATCAATCAATTAATAGAAACCGGTAAAACCGAAGACGAAGCAAAAAAACAAGCTCCAATTATTATTGAAGCTCAGGAAATGCTTAAAAAATGGGAATCTGGAGACGAAGAAGTTATTTCACTTTGGAAAATGATGAACCAATGGGTTTATGACGGTTTTGCTACAACTTACACCAATCTTGGAGTTAATTTTGATAAATATTATTATGAAAGTAATACCTATTTATTAGGAAAAGATGTTGTTCAGATAGGCCTTGATAGTGGTGTTTTCGAAAAAGATCCTGACGGTTCTGTTTGGATTGATTTGACAGATGAAGGCTTGGATCGTAAAATTGTATTGCGTTCTGACGGAACTGCTGTTTATATGACGCAGGATATTGGTACAGCAATTCAGCGTGTAAAAGATATGCCGGATGTTGGCGGAATGGTTTATACCGTTGGTAACGAGCAGGATTATCACTTTAAAGTATTATTCCTGATCCTGAAAAAATTAGGTTTTGATTGGGCTTCAAGTCTATATCATTTATCATACGGAATGGTTGATTTGCCATCAGGTAAAATGAAAAGCCGTGAAGGAACTGTGGTAGATGCAGATGATTTGATGCAGGATATGACAGATACAGCACAACAAATTTCTGAAGACTTAGGAAAATTAGACAGTTATTCGGCTGATGAAAAAGCGAAATTGTACAAAACAATTGGTCTTGGTGCTTTAAAATATTACATCTTAAAGGTAGATCCTAAAAAACGTATTTTGTTTAATCCAGAAGAATCTGTTGATTTTGCAGGAAATACGGGACCATTTATTCAATATACATATGCCAGAATTCAATCGATAATACGTAAAGCCGATTTTGATTTTTCTGCTACAACAAATACCGAAGAATTGCACGAAAAGGAAAAAGAATTGGTAAAACAAATCGAACTTTTCCCGGAAGTAATTCAAAATGCAGCTCAAAATCACAGTCCGGCTTTAATTGCAAATTATACTTATGATTTGGTAAAAGAGTACAATTCATTTTATCAGTCAGTGCATATCTTAGGAGAAGTAGATTTGACTAAAAAGATATTCAGAGTGCAGCTTTCGCAGAAAGTGGCCGAAGTCATTAAATCAGCGTTTACATTATTAGGAATTGAAGTTCCGGAAAGAATGTAAATTTCTTAAATACTTAAAGTTTAAAAAGCCAATAGTTGCAAAACTATTGGCTTTTATTGTTACTAATAAAACGTATTGTTCCCTTTTGAAAGATTATTCTGTAATATTTTTGCAGAAATAAAATCTTTCAAGGTTTAATAAACTTGAAAAGATAACGCTCTAAATTTTTTATTGAAAGATGTTCACACACGTGAATATCTTAAAAATATTTCCTAATATTTATTTTATCTATTTTGAATTAGTACCCTATTTAGTGAAAATAATAAAGGATCACCGTCTGAAATTGATTTTTTAGACGGTTTTTTTTATGTCTCTAATTAAAGTTTTATAGATATTGATAGATCTCAAATATCGAGACCAAAATCAAAACTCTTCGTTTTTTGTAAGATTTTAATTTTTTCTAATAATTCTTACAATTTGTTGCTTTTTTCCTGCTAAGCAATGTAAAATCAATTATTTAATAGCATGTAATTTTGTTAAAAGTAGTAAATGGATTACTTTTAATTGTGTTAAAAGAATTAAAAATCTTGTTAAAGTTGTATTAATTTGATAAGTTGCGCCAAAATAATTCAAAATTTATACAATGAAACAAAAAATTAAAGGGTTGTTACTACTGATTGTTGTACTGAGTTCTCAGTTGTTTTTTGCACAAGAACGAGTTATTTCGGGAACTGTGTCAGATGCGTCTGGACCGGTACCTGGGATAAATGTTATCGTCAAAGGAACGAAGAATGGTGTACAGACAGATTTTGATGGTAAATATTCAATCAAAGCAAAAACCGGAGATGTTCTTTTATTTTCCTATGTAGGTATGCAGGATGTAAATATTACTGTTGGCGCTTCCTCAGTAGTAAATGCAAAGATGAAGGAAGTTGGAAAAGAGTTAGATGAAGTTGTTGTTGTAGCTTTTGGTACTCAGAAGAAACAGGAGATTACTGGCGCTGTTGCAAAGGTAGATTCAAAAATGTTAGAAAACTCACAATCTTCTAATGCCGTTCAATCACTAACTGGTAAAGTTGCGGGAGTTCAAATTAGTTCAAATTCAGGTCAGCCTGGAGATCCGCCGCAAGTAAGGTTTAGAGGGATTGGTTCTATTTCATCTTCGAATGCTCCTTTATATGTAGTAGACGGCGTGCCTTTTAACGGGGATATAAATTCAATAGCAACTCAGGATATAGAGTCAATTAGTTTTTTAAAAGATGCATCTTCGAATGCATTATACGGAAGCAGAGGTGCAAATGGAGTTATCATTGTAACTACAAAAAAAGCTAAAAAAGGACAATTAAAGGTTACTTATGAAACTAAAATAGGAGTTAACTCAAGATCTGTGCCTGAATATGATATGATTACTGATCCGGGAGATTATTATAAGACGGTTTATAATAGAATAAAAAACGGATTGATTTATAAAGGTACTACACAGGCAGCTGCATCAAATATTGCGGCCCAAAACCTTATAAATGGTGATTCATATTCGTTAGGCTATAACAATTATAATGTAGCAGATAATCAGGTAATAAATCCTGCAACCGGAGAAATAAATCCTGATGCTAAATTGTTGTACAATGATAATTGGGCAAAAGAGTTATTTCGTAATTCTTTTAGACAAGAACATTATTTAAGTATATCGTCAAGTACAGATAATCTTAGCTCGTATTTATCATTGGGTTATTTATCTGATGATGGATATACAATAAATTCTGGTTTTGATAGAACAACTTTAAGAGCTAATATAGATTATATTATTTCAAGCAAAGTTAAAGTTGGTGCAAATGTAAATTATGCACATACCAATCAAAAGGCACCTATTTCTCAAGTATCATCAAATACCTATAGTAATTTATTTAACTGGGCTAGGAGTATAGCACCAATTTATACAATATGGCAAAGAGACACTAATGGTAACATGATTTATAATGCAGATGGATCTAAAGCTTATGAATTTAATAAATCAGGAAACAGACCTTATGGCTCAAATATGAATCCGTATGCTACCACTTTATTAAACACAAACTTAAATGAAGAAAATAAATTTGGAGCTAGAGCATATATTTCTATTGATTTCTTGAAAGATTTTAATTTTAGATATAATCTTGGTTATGATTTATTATCAGGTTATTATGTAAATACAGCAACTGGACTTGGTGGAGATGCAGAGGGAGTAAAGGGTAGAATTGGTACGGCTACAAAAAATGAATACACATTAACAAATCAACAATTGATATCATGGAAAAAAACTTTTGGTTCTCATAGTCTGGATATTTTGATAGGTCATGAGTCTTCGGATTTTACTTCAAAAATGTTAGCGGGACAAAAAAACAATATTATTATTCCTGATTTAACAAATATTAGTAACGCTACAACTTATAGTTATCTAGATGGATATAACGACTTATATAAAGTTGAAGGTTATTTTTCTAGAGTAAACTACAATTATAAAAATAAGTATTTTTTAAATGGTAGTTACAGAAGAGACGGTTCGTCTGTATTTGCACCGGAGAATAGATGGGGTAATTTTTATGGTTTTGGAGCAGCGTGGTCTGTAATGAAAGAATCATTTCTTCCGAAAACCAAATGGATTACGGATTTAAGAATAAAGGGAAGCTACGGAGAACAAGGAAATGATAATATTCAATATCCTAAAACTTCACAAATTAATCATAGAAGTTATTTTGGTAGTTTGAGAAATTATTATGCTTATGAAACACAATATGAAATTCTTCCTGATGCTGAGGGTAACGCAAGTGTATTATACGTTTTTGATGCTCAAAGAGATGTGAAGTGGGAAAAATCAAAAAATCTTAATGTTGGATTTGATATTGTTTTGTTTGATAGAATTTCATTTGAAGCTGAATATTTTGAAAGGAATGTAAGTGACTTGATTTATAATTTTCCAATTGCCCCGTCGACTGGTACTCAGTTTGTATCTAGAAATATTGGAGATATGGGTAACAAAGGTGTTGAAATTAATTTAGGGTTAGACATTATTAAAAAAGAAAATATCGATTTTAATATTTGGACAAATGCTACACACTATAAAAATAAAATAACTTCTTTACCAAAAGCTTTTACTGATGGTATATTTCGTTTTGAAGTTGGAGCGCCAGCTTATTCATATTTTCTGAGAGAATTTGCAGGAGTTGATAAAACGAATGGAGATGCATTGTGGTACAAAGATGAAAAAGATGCTTCCGGAAAATTAACCGGAAATAAATTAACTACTAATGTTTACGGAGATGCAACAACTTATTTAAATAGTAAGAATGCAAATCCTAATGTTTATGGTGGTTTTGGAACTTTATTTAGATTTAAGGACATTACTTTTCAGACAAGTTTTGCTTATCAATTTGGGGGGTATATGTTTGATGGAGTTTACCAAAAGGCAATGTATTCTGGTTCTGACAATATAGGACAAAACTATCATAAAGACGTTAATAAAGCATGGACAATTGACAATCCAAATTCAGATATTCCTAGAATTGATCATATATCTACTCTACAAATGTCAGCATCTGATTATTTCTTGATTAAATCTGATTATTTAAGCCTGCAGGATGCCTCTATATCTTATGATTTTAAAAACAAGGCATTGACAGATCTGGGAGTTCAATCAACTAAATTTAGTTTGATGGGGTCAAATTTAGCATTATGGTCTAAAAGGAAGGGAATGGATCCAAGATTGAATAATATCGGGGAACGATCAAATAATGGTCAATCTTTAAATGTATATGGTGTTACAAAAACCGTTTCTTTTGGTCTAACAGTTAATTTTTAAATTATGAAAAAGATAGTAATAATAGCGATTTGTTTTCTGGTTTTTACAAGTTGTGAAAAAGATTTTTTAGACACAGCGCCAGAATCGACGATAAATAGCGACCAACTTGCCACATCTGCATCTGCAAACCAGGCATTAATAAATGGAATTTATGCAGCATTAAGATCTTATGGACTTTCTATGCCAGGAATTCATGAAGATTATGGTCATAAATCTGTGCTTGCTGCAATGGATATGATGTCAAATGATATGACAATGACAAAATCTAGCTGGTATGGAAGTTATTATAATTATTTAGGAAGACAGCAAACTAATACTAGATCTAGATTAGTTTGGGTTACTTATTATTCTCAAATTAAAGCTGCCAATACTGTCTTAACAGCGATACCTTCCGGTACAATAGATGAAGAATTAAAAATGATTAGAGGACAGGCTTTAGCATTAAGAGGGTATTTCTATTTTATGCTGGCTCGTACTTATGGTCCTACATACGTAAATAACGATTCGGAATTATGTGTACCTCTTTATAAAGAAGTAGCGCTGGAAGGAAAGGCAAGATCAACTGTTAATGAAGTATATACTGTAATTGAAAGTGATTTGCAAGAATCAATTGAATTATTAAAAGATTATAAGCGTTTAAATAATGATTCAGTTGATCGTAGTGTTGCTCAGGCATTTTTAGCACAAGTCTATTTGGAAATGGGAAAATATCCAGAAGCGGCAAACACAGCACATTTAGCAAGAGCAAACTATATTTTACTTAGCGAAGCTGAATGGATGTCTGGATTTTCTGTTACAAAATCAAATGAAACGATGTGGGGAGCAACATTGAATTCTTCCATTTCAACTTTTGTGGCAAATTTCTTTAGTCACTTTGATAATACAAATCCTTCTGGTTATGCAGGTGGAAATGGAATTTTCAAAAATATTGATAAAAGATTATATGAAAATATTTCAAATACTGATTTTAGAAAAAAAGCTTTTGTTGGTCCAGATGGAAATGAGGTTTATACAAAGCTTCCGGTATATGCTAATATAAAATTTAGAGATCCAACAATTGATGGGGGTAGTTATATTTACTTAAGATCTTCTGAAATGTATTACATAGAAGCTGAAGCTCTTGCTAGATCTGGAGACGAGGCAAATGCAAAGAAAGTATTGTATGAAATAACTGTAACTAGAGATCCTGCTTATGTTTTATCTACTAATTCCGGAAGCAATTTAATTAATGAAATTATTCTTCAAAAGAGAATTGAATTGTGGGGTGAAGGTTGTGCTTGGTATGATATGAAGCGTCTGGGAGTTCCTCTTGTAAGAGATTATTCAGGTACAAATCATCCAGAGTTTGGTAGATTTAATATTCCCGTAGGAGATAATAAATTTATTTTTCAAATGCCACAAGCGGAGATGGATGCAAATCCTTTAATGGTTCAAAACCCATTATAAATTAATTACAAAAAAACCGATAGTCCTAAAACTATCGGCTTTTTTATAACTAACACAAATATTTTTATTTCACAAATTTGTCGATAATAGCATCAGTTTCTGCTTTTGTAGCAGTTGGTTTTAAATCGAACAAAAGAGAATAAAGAGCTTTTCTGTCTACTTTAGCTTGCAGGTTTAAGTCTTTATGCCTGTCAAAAAGCGTTTGCCATTTGTCACGAACATTTTTCCAAAGAGCATTGTTTTCCTTCCACCATTTTTGTCCTGCAATACATTTAATGTCTGCTACTTTAGTGTAAACATCCATACCTTTTTCTTGCGCTAACAAAACATCTTTTCCGCTGTCATCACGAATCAATTTGTCATTGTCTTGCTCATGGTTCCATCCTGTAGCAGTAATTTCGTGAATGTTTCTTCTTTTTAAAACATTATAGTCATTACGTTTTGTTTGCTCTCTTCTAGGTAGAGGAGCATCAGCAACGTTTGCCCAATAATCTTGTCCGTCTACGTGTACCCATGTAGATGATCCTTCATAACGCGGACTATCGTCTACCTGATATACTTTTTGAGTCCATTGCCCTTTTACAGCTTTTTTGTCCAGTTTTTTATATTTCCAGGAACTTCCTTTGTCGAATGAGTATAAATCAGTGTTTTCATACAACCAATCTTGTCTCCAGTGTTTGATGATCATATCGTCACTTACTATAAGTAAGTGTTGCATTACAATTTTATTAGGAGTGTCTTCTAATAGCTCTACCCATTCTAAAGCAGATTCATGTTTCGTTTCTGAAGGTTTGTAAGCAAGAGAATCTTTAGGATATTGAAAAGTTTCTGTAAAATTAAACTTCACTTCGTAGCAACCGCACATAGATTTGATTGATTTAATGTCCTGTTGCTTTTTATCCTGACTGAAACCAAGGCTACAAGTCAAAGCCATAACGGCTGAAAAATAGAGGCTTTTTGAAATCATAACTTATTTTTTTTGTTTTTTAAATTTTCGCAAATATATATAATTTATTTAGAACAAATAAAAATAGTTTATATATTTGCGCCATTATTAAGACTGAATAAAAATAATGAAAATAAAATTTACCCTTTTTACAGTTTTTCTTCTTTGTCAAATTTCTTTTGCACAAGTAAAGGATACTACGGCTGTAAATAAGCTTTCTGAAGTGGTTGTGACAGGACAATTGGAACCACAATCAATTAAGAAATCTGTTTTTAATGTTCGCGTAATTACTAAAGAGAATATAAAGCAGCTGGCAGCAAATAATTTAGCTGATGTTTTAAATCAGTATCTGAATATTAGTGTGACATCAAATGGTGATGATGGACGTTCAAAGGTTTCTATGTTTGGATTAGATGCTCAGTATTTTAAAATTTTAGTCGATAATATACCATTAGTAAGTGATACAGGAATGGGAACAAATGTCGATTTAACACAAGTAAATCTTGATGATGTTGAACGTATCGAAATAATTGAAGGTTCTATGGGAGTAACTCATGGAGCAAATGCTGTAACTGGGGTCTTAAATATTATAACTAAAAAAGGAGGCGGATACAAATGGCAGATAAGCGCGACTGTTCAGGAAGAAACAGTTGGAAAAGAATTTGCTTTTTTTGACAAGGGCCGTCATATAGAATCAGTTAAAATTGCTCATAATTTTAATGAAAATTGGTTTGTTAATATTGGAGCGAATCGTAATGCAATGGCTGGTTTTTATGAAAATAGACAAGGAAAAGATTACGATAAAAACGACGGACTCAGAGGATATACGCAGCTACCCAAAGAGCAATTGGTAGGAAATGCTATGCTAGGGTATCAAAAAGATGCTTTTAGAATTTTTTACAAATTTGATTATTACGGTGAAGATGTTCATTACTACAACCCACTTGTAAATATTCAGGATAATTATCCATTTGCAGATACCTATTTTTCGAGAGACAAAAGATATATTACCAATCGTTATTATCACCATTTAAATGCTAGTGGAAATCTTTTCTCGAGGTTAAAGTATAATGTTTCAGTTTCTCAGCAGAAACAAGAGCGTGATTTAGAGAATTTTGTTTATCACATAGATACAAAACAAGAGGTAGATAACGAGAGAAAGACTTATCAATCAAAAGAGGTGCTTTATTCAACGGGTACTCTGAGCAATTTCTTTGATAATAAAAATATAGATTTTCAGCTTGGTTACGAAATTACAAACGAGAAAGGCTTCTATGATTCTTCAGTTGGAGCTTTTAGAGATGATAATCAGCAGGGTGTAGATATTAGAAAGAGATTAGAGAATTATGATATTTATTCAGTTGCTGAAATAGGTGTAAGTGATAAATTTTCTATTCGCCCGGGACTTCGATTTTCATTTCAATCTGCTTTTGACAATCAATATGCAAGTTCTTTAGGTTTAAGATATCTTTTTGATAAAGGGCTAGAGGCAAGAGCTTCTTTGGGTAAATCTTATCGTACTCCAAACTTTGATGAGCTATATACTTATTTTGTCGACTCAAACCATAATATGCAGGGAAATGCGGATTTGATTCCTGAAACAAGTACTTCTTATGAAGTCAGTTTAAAAAGAGCCTGTACTTTTGATTCTGGTGCTCAAATCTCGAACAACCTAGCTGTTACGTATCTCGATGTTAATGATAGAATTGACCTGGTTACAACGCAGTTAACTCCTTTACATTATAAATACGTTAATATCAACAGATATAAAATGTGGAATATTTCAACAGTAGAGCAATATACCTATAAAAATTGGAATGTAATGTTAGGTGCCGCTGTAGTTGGAATTTCTAGAAGACTTGATTTGGCGGCTGAAAACCTAGTATCTGATGATAAATTTTTCTACTCTTTCAGATTAAATTCAAGTATCTCTTATAATATTATAAAATGGAATACTTTGTTGGCTATTTTCTATAAATACAACGGACAGCAGCAACAGTATGTTGCAGGGACAGGAAGTGATGGAAAAGCAGGTTTCTTTTTAGATGAATTGCAATCCTACAGCTGGATGGACGCTTCTATTAGAAAATCATTCTTTAAAAATCAATTTGAAGTTACTGTTGGTGCCAGGAACCTGTTTGATATTACTAATTTACAATCTGTTCAGAATGGAGGAGGAGGCGATGCATCTGGAGGAGCTCATGGAGGAGGAACAAGCACTGATATGATGTTAGGATATGGCCGATCTTACTTTTTAAAACTTACGTATAACCTAAATTTTAATTAATATATAAATACCATGAAAAAGAACTTTATTTTAATATTATCTTTTGTATTACTAGCCATTGGGGCTTGTAGTAGTGATGATGAAGCAGCGCAGCCAAATGCAGTAGCTTTTGCATCTACGTCGTTAAATTTATCGGCAGAAACAACTCCGATCGAAATCAAATTTGCGTCTCCAACTGCAGCAGCTGGATCTCTAACTTTAACTTATACTGAAACTGCAGTTGCAAATGGCACAGATTACAGTACTACACCAGCAATCGCTGCAAATAAGATTGTAGTTCCTTTTGAAAAAAATGTTTCTACTGTATCTTTTGCTTTCAAGAAATTAAAGGAAGCTATCGAAGGAGAAGTTAAAAATGTAGTTTTCACTATTAGCAGTGTAACTATTAATTCTGTAATTTCTGAGAACAAATCAATTCAGGTAAACTTTAATGAAACAGCTTCTTTAGGAAATGCATTAGCTCCGGGAGTTGGAGGACCAACAGAACCAAATCAGGTTTTTGTTGATTTAAGCAGCGGAAAAATGACTGCTGTTCCTAGAGTTTCATGGGATTTAGGTTTCTACTCTGGTGCAGATTTTAGAGTAATAATAAACCATACTGTGAGAATGACTGCCAAGCAAACGACCAGTGTAAATATTGATGAAGTTCAGGCAGAAGATGCAACTATGCTTGTTAATGGTGAAGGAAGTACTATTCAAATTGATGATCCTACAGGAGATATTACTAAAACAGCTATTGCGGTAATCTCTGCAACAGATGCTGATAACAAAGTATATGTTATTAATATGGGAAGTAATCCTGGGACAGTTGATCCTAAAGTTGGATCTGAGGGCACAGGTACAGGGCCTTCTAGAGGATGGAAAAAAGTTAGGATTTTAAGAAGCGGTAATGATTATAAAGTTCAGTACGCCGATATTGCAGCTACAACTCATGAAGAAATCATTATTTCAAAAAATGCAGCTTATAACTTTACTTTCTTAAGTTTATTAGACAAAAAAACAGTTAGTGTTGAGCCTCAAAAAACACAGTGGGATATTAGTTTCACAAGTTTTACTAATACATCAGCTACACAGTCAGGAGGCTTAGCTCCTTATAATTTCGCTGATTTTGTTTTAAATAACCTTAAAGGTGGCGCAAGAGCATATCAGGTGCTTACTACAGCTTTTACATATGATGCTTTCGCATTAGCAAATGTTGATAACACTAAATTTACAGATGATCAAAGAAATATTGGTTCAAACTGGAGAGGAACAGTAGGAGGAACAGATGCAAATGGTAATCCAACTTCAGGATTTAATGCTAGAACAGATCGTTTCTATGTTGTTAAAGATCCTGCAGGAAATGTTTATAAAGTTAGATTTACAGCTGGTGTGAACGCAGCTGGCGAAAGAGGTTATCCTACATTTCAATATACTATCTTGAAATAAAAAAAAACATCAATAAAGAAATAATCTAAGTAATAAAAGATTATTTAATATATCCGAATTAAAATTTAGTTAATCATTAGCTTTGTTTTTTTTATTTTTTTTTGATAAAGAGGTTAGATAAATCTAGCCTCTTTTTTTGTTTTTATTTTAATGCTAAAAATAATTCATAAATTAATGTTTAATTCTATCTTTGCAGATACTTTTTTATAAGGAATTAACAGGAATTTTGAATAAAAAATTTAACATATCCTTTCTTCAAATTTATAATTACTAGTGAACACAAAATCTTATTTTTTTCAGTCTTTTGCAATTGTAGCATTGGCATTCATAGCTTTCATTGGATTTAAACAAATCTTACCTGATAAAATTTTTCCGGATAGTAAAGTAGATTCTAAAAATGTGCTTATCGATAGTTTGCTGTTAGAATCGGTAGCGAACGACTCTTTGGCGCTAAAAGGCGATAGTATTTCTGAAAGCGAAAAAAAGGAAGCAGGAGAAAAAATCACTTTTGATGCTGCTGAGGGAATTGAATTTCCATCTGAAACTTTTGATAATTATAAAGGATATCAGTACCTGATTTCTTTTTATGAAAAATTATATCAACTCGAAAAGAATCCACAAGCCAAAGTAAGGATCGCTTATTATGGAGATTCCATGACAGACGGTGATCTAATCGTTCAGGATGTTCGATCGAATTATCAGGAACGTTTTGGAGGTAATGGTGTTGGATTTGTTTCGATAACTTCAGAATCTGCAGCTTCCAGGGGATCTGTTAAATCTACTTATTCTAAAAACTGGAAAACACTATCTTATTTAAATATCAAAAATCCAATAAGTCCTTTTGGAGTAAACGGCCATGTGTTTTTTGCAAATGATAAAGTAAATACCACCTGGGTTCAATACGAAGCAGGTCTTAATAAATACGCAACAACTTTAGATAATCCGACATTATATTATGGAAGATCGTCTAAAAAAGGAAATGTGAATTTTATTATCGGAAAAGACACTTTACGAAAAAGTCTTGTCCCAAACAATTTGATCAATACCTTAAAAGTAAGCTCAGGAAGTATAAAAGCATTCAAGGCTAATTTCATTCATGCGGATTCAATTCCTATTTATGGCTTTAATTTTGATAACGGAATTGGAGTTCACGTTGATAACTTCTCGCAAAGAGGAAATTCAGGATTGCCAATTTCGATGTTTAATGCCAATGTTATGCAGGGATTCAATAATAGCTTAAAATACGACTTGGTTATTTTGCATTACGGAACCAACGTTTTGAACTACGGAACCAAGAATTATTCATGGTATCAAAGGGGAATGACAAAAGCAGTGAATAAAATAAAAGAATCTTTTCCGGGAGTTTCTATTTTGATTATTTCAACGGCTGATAAGTCTACAAAATATGATATGGAAATGAAAACAGATTCTGCCGTTGTGCCTTTAATGAAAGCTCAAAAAAGATATGCACTCGAAACCGAATCCGGATTTGTGAATCTGTATACTTTAATGGGAGGCGACGGATCTATGGTAAAATGGGTAGATGAATCTCCGGCAAAAGCCAATAAAGATTATACACACTTTAACCAGCGCGGAGCAAAAGCTATAGGTAAATTATTATACGATCAATTGAATAAAGGTTACGAGCAATATAAAGCATTGCGACAAAATAGAGAAACTGACGTTAATAAGCGGAAAGCCGTCAGGAAAACAAATACAGATTCCGTTTCTGTAAAAAATGATAGCGTAAATGACTAGATTAATGATTTTCTTTTGTTGCCTTTTTTTCGCAACAAACGATAAAATGCAAAAGCCAGATCCAATACCAATAACAAAAAACATGATTCATAAAGTCGATACAGCAGCAGTTGATTCTTTTTCAGAGGATGGAATCTATAATGCAAAAGTCTTAAAGCGTTTTTTTGAGAAATTAAAAGAAAACGAGGATCATAATAATCAAAAAATAAGTATTGTACATATTGGCGATTCTCATATTCAGAGTGATTTAATGACCAATGAAATCAGGCTTAATCTTCAGCGAAAGTTTGGTAATGCCGGCAGAGGATTGGTTTTTCCTTATCAATTGGCAAAAACAAATGGTTCTTATAATGAGCGTTTTTATTCGAACAGAGCATGGGAAAGTTATCGAAACATTCATCCTTTCAAAAATGTTCCTGTTGGTTTAAGCGGGATAGCATTATGGAGAGATAATGGTGGTTTTGCAATCGAATTGCATATCAAAGAGGCAAATTTTAAGTTTAACACCATTCATGTTATTACGCCCAAAAATGAGAATATGTTTGATTTGGCTACATCATCCCAAACCAAAACAATTCAGTCAACAGAGCGAAAAGTAATCACTCATAAAATTAAAAAAGGCGAAGCGATCTCGACAATTGCCGATAAATATAACATCTCGATTGCCGAAATTAAAAGAGAAAATCATCTGAAGTCAAATAACATTCGCGCGGGAAGAACCCTGAAGATTTTGACTAACGAAACAAAGCCTAAAAACATTACAAATTCTGAGTTTGTTTCCTTAGATCTCGAATCTGATTCATTTTCTCATTCTTATCATTCTGATAAAGCTTTGGATAAAATCTTTCTGATTCCGAATAAAAATGCTGATAAATACGCGCTTAACGGAATCGTTCTGGAAAAAGATGCTCCTGGAATCATGTACAGTGGAATTGGTGTAAACGGAGCAAAATTCTCAGATTATAATAAGTATCCATTATTTTTTGAACAACTAAAAGCTTTACATCCTGATATGTTGGTTCTTTCTTTTGGAACAAATGAAAGCTACGATCACATGGAAGCTTCGGCTTATATCGAACAGATTCGTCTTTTTATTAAGAAAGTGAGAGAGCAGAATATAAATGTGCCAATAATTATTAGTACGCCAGCACCCTCTTTGCTTAAAGGAAGAAGAACCAATACTTACATATTCGATTATGCGAGAAGTATAATTCAAATGACCGAAACGGACAACGTTGCTGTTTGGGATTTATATGATGATTTTGGTGGAATGCATGGAATCCAACAATTAAAATCTCAAGGATTAATAGGCCCCGATTGGGTTCATTATTCTAAAAAAGGATACGAAAAACAAGGAGACTTGTTTACAGAGGCGTTTTTAAAAGCATACGATAATTTTAAATTAAAAAAGTAAGTTGATTACAATAGATAACATAAATAATTGGTTTGTTCAAAATTTCGGTGCAGTTACTTTAGAACAGGCTAAAAGTTGGTTTATATACAATCCCGAAGAAAAACTATTATTTAATACCGGTTTATTCTTAGGATTGTTTCTCGTGTTTTATTTTGTGTATGCTTTTTTACGCAAAACATTTTATTTGAGGTTAACATACGTTATTCTCTTCTCGCTTTTCTTTTATTATAAGTCAAGCGGAATCTACTTTTTACTCTTATTGCTTTCCTCGGTTGTAGATTATGGCTTGAGCCAAATTATCTATCGGGAAGCAAAAGACAGCCGAAAGAAAATTTATCTCGTTATAAGTGTAATCCTGAATTTAGGATTGTTAGGATATTTCAAATACATGAATTTCATGATCGTAACATTCAATGATATGTTTCATGGTAATTATAAGCTTCATGATATTTTCCTTCCTGTTGGTATTTCGTTCTATACGTTTCAGTCGATGAGTTATATTATCGAGATTTATCGTGAAGAAATCAAACCAACAAAAAACTATATTGAATATCTATTTTTCGTTTCGTTTTTCCCGCAGTTAGTTGCCGGGCCAATCGTTAGGGCCAAAGATTTCTTGCCACAGATTTACCAAAAATTAAATCTGACCAAGCAAGATGTAAACAACGCTTTGTTTTTAATTATTGGTGGATTAATCAAGAAAACGGTAATTTCAAATTACATCTCGATTAACTTTGTTGATCGTGTTTTCGACACGCCAATGAATTATACATCGTTCGAAAATTTAATGGCATCTTACGGATACGCTATTCAAATTTATTGCGACTTTTCAGGATACTCAGATATGGCAATCGGAATCGCTTTGTTGTTAGGATTCAAATTACCAGCCAACTTTAGAACGCCATATAAATCAACATCCATTACCGATTTCTGGAGAAGATGGCATATTTCGTTATCCACCTGGTTAAAAGATTTCTTGTATATTTCTATAGGAGGAAACAGAGAAGGAACATTCGCAGGATTTTTATTCCCAAGTTTATTCTTCTTCGGATTATTGCTTTGGGGAATGTCAAATATAAACGAGAGTTTTATTCCGTTAGGTATAGCAATTGGT
>Ga0247738_10000396_pt1 | contig 17224 bp, 16 predicted proteins | sample UWRJL013104B2_FD_180936 | JGI IMG/M metagenome (GOLD analysis project Ga0247738, IMG submission 180936) | Plant litter microbial communities from Arlington Agricultural Research Station in Wisconsin, United States - UWRJ-L013-104B-2 | ecosystem: Environmental > Terrestrial > Plant litter >...
TTCGTGATAGCAATAAGAGCGACCGGTCGACCGGCCCCTTCCATCGGCATTGAGGTCGCGAAGCGAAGGAGAATAAGAGTGAAGCCGATCAAGATTCTGCTGCTGAGTGGTGCTGCGATGAGCTACTGCGCCGCTGCGCAGGCACAAGACAGCGCCGCCCCCAGCAGCGTCGATGATCAGGGCACGATCGTCGTCACAGGCGCCTACACTCTGAAAGACCGCATCGACACGGCCACGGGCCTGGGTCTCTCCGTTCGCGAGACGCCGCAGTCCGTGAGCATCATGACGGCGCAGCGTATTCTCGACCAGAATCTGATCACCCTGAAGGATGTCATCCAGAACGGCGTGGGCGTAGCTGTCAACGAAGTCGACGACGTGAGAAACAGCTTCTACGCCCGCGGTTTCGAAATCCGGAACACCCAGATCGACGGCGTGCCCGCCGCCTGGACGCTGGCCGGTGGCAACGGCGAAACCAGCACCGACGTCTCGATCTACGAACGCGTTGAGATCGTGCGCGGGGCAACCGGCCTGCTCTCCGGCGCGGGCGATCCGTCCGCGTCGGTCAACCTCGTCCGCAAGCATGCCGATTTTAAGGATCTCAGGGGCTATTTCAATGCCAGCATCGGCAGCTGGGACACCTGGCGCCTGTCGGGCGATATTGGTGGCGCGCTCACATCGGACGGCCGCATCCGGGCGCGTGTCGTCGGGCGTTATGAGCAGGGCAAGAGCTATATCGACATCCAGGACAAGAAGAAGTGGGTACTCTACGGCGTTGTGGAAGCCGACGTGACCGACTCCACGCTGGTGCGGGCAGGCATCAGCCATCAGGACACCAAGCCGGGCGGTGCGACCTGGGGCGCCCTGCCGACTTTCTACAGCGACGGCACGGCCACGCTTCTGCCTCGCTCGCAGACGACGGCAGCGGACTGGACCTACTGGAACTCGACCAACCAGAATATCTTCGCCACCGTGCGCCAGGAATTTGGCGACCGCTGGAACCTGACGATCAATTATAATCGCCTGAAGAACACCGGCGATACGCAGCTGCTCTATCTCTACGGCAATGTGAACAAGGCGACGGGAACAATCGATTCTTCCAACCCGTACAAGTCGACTGGCGAAAGCGTCCAGAACAGCTTCGACGCGCAGTTGAAGGGCGCAATCAACCTGTTCGGCCGCGATCATGAAGTCGTGGTGGGCGCGCTGCACAGCATCCTCAATCGCTATACCGACAATTTCGCCGCGCCCTACACCCGGAACAACCCGGCCTGGGGCGCTGGCTTGAATGACTGGGCGGCCAATGTTCCCCTCATCGGCCAGGTCGGCGTCCCCTTCCCTGAGCCGGTCTGGAGCACGACGCCTGTCCGAAACGAACAGGAGCGGATCAAGCAGACCGGCTATTATGGCGCGGTACGACTGAACATCGCCGAACCGTTCAAGATCATCGTCGGGGGCCGTCTCGCCAGCTGGCATCAGACCGGCTTCGCCTGGAGCGGCCCGAGCGACTATGGCAATGACAATGTCTTCATCCCCTATGTCGGTGCACTGTTCGACATCACGCCGACCCACCGTCTCTATGCGAGCTACACCAAGATTTTCCAGCCGCAGAACCTGCTCGATCGCAACCTGCGTCTGCTCGATCCGCTGAACGGCAATGCGCTCGAGATCGGCCTGAAGAGCAGCTTCTTCGGCGATGCCCTGCAAACCTCGGTCGCGCTGTTCCAGATCAAGCAAGACAATGTCGGCCAACCCGACCTTATGGTCACCCCGCCCGGTGGCGGCCTGCCGCAGCAGACCTACGTCGCGGCCGACGGCGTGACCAGCAAGGGCTTCGAACTCGAAGCCACGGGCCAGGTGTTGCCCGGCTGGAACGTCAATGCGAGCTACAGCCAGTTCTGGGCCGACGACAGCGCTGGCAAACCGGCAAACACCGATCAGCCGCGCAAGCTGATGAAGTTCTTCACGACCTACACCTTCCCGGTGCTGGGCCGCGATCTGACGCTGGGTGGCGGCGTCAACTATCGCAGCATCGCTTATTCCTCTGGTCTCAACCCGGTCCTGTCGACGCCGACCAATTCTGTCCCCTTCCAGTTCACCCAGAGGGCCTACACGCTGGTCAGCCTGATGGCGCGCTACGCGATCACCGATCAGGTCCAGATCCAGGCCAATGTCGAGAATCTGCTCGATAAGACCTATTTCAGTCAGGTCGGCTTCTATAGCCAGTATCGCTATGGCGCGCCGCGCAATTTCAACATCGGCGCGACCTACCGGTTCTGATGACTGACACGCTAGTGATCGCGGCAAGTGCCAGCGCGGCTTTGGGGGGCGCCGCGCTGCGCTATGCCTGGTCGCTCCCTAAGCGCTCCATGGCCTGGAACGGGGTGGGATGGGGCCTGCTCCTGGTCGGCGTCATTGCCGGCTGGTGGAGCGCGGGCGCCTGGGGGACGACCGTCGCCTCCCTGTCCGGCATGGCCGCGGCCATGCTGTTTCTCGGCCATGCAGCGGCGACCGCCCCCGTCGCCAACGTCAAAGCCTCGAACCGGCGCGTCAACATGTTGCCCGAGCGCGGCGAGCCGCTTCATCTGGCGCGGCGTTTCATGACCTTCTTCATCGTCGCCATCGTCGCGCTAATCGTCTCGGTCAGCCTCGGCGTCGCAGCCCATAGCATCATCGCATTGGCCGGCGCCGCGCCCGCCAATGCGATCGTTGCCGGCTTTTTCACAATGCCCCTTGCCTGGGGCGTGATGGCTTATGCGTTGCTCATGGAAGAGCGCCGCCAACGCCAATGGGCCATGCTCGGTATTTTGGCCATGCCGGGCGCCGTAGCCATCACAATTGGACTTTTTGCATGACCATCGCTCCCGACAGCTCCACGGTAAAACGCGCGCTTTCCGCACATGCGGCGATCGGCCTTCTCGCCGGCGCATTGCTCTATATCGTCAGCCTCTCGGGTACGATTGCCGTCTTCTCGGAGGAATGGCAGCGGATCGAGCAGCCCGTTGCGCCGGAAATGACGTCGATCGATCCGCAGGCTGTGCAGCGCGGCATCGACGCCGTGATCGCAAGCGAGGCCGGCAAACCGCGAACCACGCATCTCTATGTCCATCTGCCGGTCGAGGCCGTCCCGCGCACCGTCATCACGACGGATACGCAGGCAGTCCTGCTCGACAAGAGCGGCGCCATCGTCGGCAAGGAGGAGATCGCCTGGAGCGATTTTGTCGCCCAGCTCCACTATATGCTCAATATTCCAGGGCTCTTCGGCTTCATTATCGTCGGCATTCTCGGCGTCATGATGCTGACGCTCTCCCTGTCCGGCGTCATTGCCCATCCGCGGATCTTCCGTGACGCATTCCGCCTGCGCGCCCGCGACAAGGGTGGCCTGGGCCTGGCTGACTGGCACAACCGGATGAGCGTCTGGACGCTCCCCTTCATCCTCGCTATTTCTTTGACGGGCGCGCTGATCGGCACAGCCAGCCTTACCGCCTACGGCATCGGCGCAACTGCCTATAAAGGCGACACGGAAGCGGTTTACGAGCCAATCTTTGGCGCTGAAGGCAAGCCCGACAACAAGGCCGCGCCGGTGCCCAATGTCGTCGCCGCGCTCGACTATATGGCCCGGCATCATCCCGGTCAGCGCCTTACCTATGTGACGCTGCATGATCCTATGACCGCAGGTCAGCACATCCAGATCGTCGGCACATTCAAGCGCCGGCTCGTCTTCGGCGAATATTATAATTTCGACGCGCAGGGCCGTTTCATTGGCACCGCCGGTATTTCCGACGGCCCCGTCGGGCAGCAGATGGCCGCCTCCAACTATAATCTCCACTTCGGCAATTTCGGCGGCATGCCGGTCAAGATCGCCTATTTCGTCCTAGGCATGGCCCTCACCGCCATTTGCGCGACCGGCACCTATATCTGGCTCGGCAAGCGCGAGCGCCGCGGCATCCAGGCGCCGCGTATTCGCGCCTTGTGGGACACGGTGGTCTGGGGATCGCCGCTGATCCTCACCCTCACCTTCATCTTGCGCAAGACACTCGGCAATGAGTTGCCGCTGGTCGCGATTTTCTGGATCGGCTTTACGATCATGCTCGTCGTGGCTTGGTTCGTCGTCGCTCCCGGCCTGCTCGCCAGGCTACTCAAGCGGTCGCTGCTCATTGCGCTCGGCTTGGGCTCGGCATTGGCTGTCAGTGGCATTTAACTGGCAGGCCGGAACCGCCTTCACCTCGGGCGTTCGGAACGCCCAATGAGCATCCGGAAGCGGCCAAGCGCCGGCTGGCGACCATCCGGCCGATGAGCGCACAACGCCCGCGGGCCGGATGCAATTCCAGATGTAGCGAGCTCCGGCAGTCCCGTTGAAACACCTGCGCATGGGCTCCGCGGCTCGGCTTGCATCAATTCGCACATATCCCAACGGCATGTGTTATGGAGTTGGCCAGCAGAACGACCGGTCCCCAGTGCGCTTACCTGAGCGTGTTACCGAGCGTGCATTGTCCAGAGGCGATCAAGCCATGCGGGAGGCGGCAAATGAATAGAGCCACCCCGCAGATGCGGGGTGTCGCCAAGCGCCTCATGAACACCGAGATCCCGATGACAGGCGGCACCACCAGTGCGGCTGATTTGGGGACGTTCCCGGTGACGGACAAACTGCGTCCTCATCTGGAAGTGCTTGTAGGCAAAGGCGGCGTTCGGGCGCTCCTCGCGCGTGCCCTCGTGCTTGCGTCCGCAGAAATCTCCTGGCTTCAGACAGCGCGGATCAATGCGGACAGCGACCTTGAAGGGCTGGCCACGAACCTCGACCCCACTGAGTATTTTGAAGGCAGGGTCGTCCTATTGGCCCAATTGCTGGGGCTGTTGGTCGCCTTCATCGGACCAACTTTGACGTCACGACTGATTGGCGAGGTTTGGCCGAAAATCCCCCTCAATACGCTGGATTTCGGCGAGGAGAATGACCGTGAAAAAGGTAGGTAATTCGGCCGGGTCTCTTTCGCCCAAGCAAGGCGTCAAACAGTTGGCGAAGGTCAAGATTCACACACTCCCGACCGGCGTTCGTGGTCTCGACGAAATAATGGGCGGCGGCTTTCCCGAGTTCTCCTTCAATCTGGTCGGAGGATCGCCCGGTTGCGGTAAGACCACATTGGTCCACCAGTTTGCGTTTGCCAACGGGACGCCGGAGCGACCGGCGCTCTATTTCACCGTGCTTGGCGAGCCAGTCATCAAGATGTTGCGTTATCAGCAGCAATTTTCGTTCTTCGATGAGGCCAAGGTCGGCGCCGCAGTGCGGTTCATCAATCTCTCCGATCTGGTCCTCGAGAAGGATCTGGGCGCCGTGCTTGAAGAGATCATCGCTCAGGTCGTCCAGGCAAATGCGGGCGTCGTCGTGCTCGATTCCTTCCGCACTCTGGTCCGCAAGGCGACGACCGATGTCGGCGAGTTCGAGGTGCAGTCGTTTATCCATCGTCTTGCGCAGTTCCTGACCAGCTCGGAGGCGACGACCTTCCTGGTGGGGGAATATGTCGAGGAAGAAATCCGCGACAATCCAATCTTCACGATGGTCGACAGCATCGTCTGGCTTTCGCAGGTCACGGAACGAAACTCGGTGGTGCGAAAGCTGCAGATCATGAAGCTGCGCGGCCAGGCTTCGGTGCCGGGCCTGCATACTTTCCGTATCACCCAGGATGGACTGCAGACTTTCTCACGCACGCTTGGGTTGGAGAACACCAAGCCGAGATCGTCGAAGCGTCGGCGACTGTCCACCGGCATTCCCGAATTGGACAAGATGCTCGGGGGCGGAATCATCGAAGGTGACAGTGTGTTGATCGCCGGACCTTCGGGAACGGGCAAGTCAGCGCTCGCAACGCAATTCATCGCTGAAGGCCTGCGCAATGGCGAGCCCGGTATCATGGCAATCTTCGAGGAGCGGCCGGAAGGCTACATGCAGCGGGCAGACACGTTTGGTCTGAAACTCGGGGCGGCGGAAAAGAAAGGAACCCTCGAAACCCTCTACCTTCGCCCGCTCGACCTGTCCGTCGATGAGACGATGCAGGCGATCCTGGATGCGATCCAACGGGTCGGCGCCAAGCGAGTGGTGATCGATTCACTGGTTGGTTTCGAGATGGCGCTGTCCCCCGGCTTCCGCGCCGACTTCCGCGAGTCCTTGTACCGGATGATCGGGGCCCTCACCGGCGCAGGAATCACCATCCTCAGCACGGTCGAAGTGGAGGACAACTTCACCTCGCTGCAGTTCAGCCACTATGCGATCTCTTTTCTGACCGACGACATCATTCGGCTGCGTTACGTCGAGATCGATGGCCAGCTTCGCAAGACGATGGTGGTCATCAAGATGCGCGGTGGCAATCACAGCAAGGACATCCGCGAATATATCATCACCAACAAGGGCGTGGTGGTCATCCATCCTCGCCGCACGGACTATATCAAGCTTACAACCGGTATCCCCGAGAGAACCGGTCCGCGCTCTGCGCAGGACGAGGAGGCTCCCCCCGAGCCGAAGGCGAAGGATCAAGGTTCTTCGCCATGACCATGCAACCGAAGTCAGACCCGGCGCCGCCAACTCTCGATCATGTGCCGTTTCCGCTCGCCACTGTCGAAGGCGAGAACCACATCGTGCGCTATACAAATCCCGCCTTCTGCAAGCTGATCGACAAGGCGAGCGACGAAATAGTGGGAAAGCCGTTCTCCGAATTGCTGCCTGCGGACGTCGAGTGCATGGCGCTGCTGGACCGCGTCTATCGCACGGGAGCGGCGGTAATCCACAAAGGGCAGCAACCGGTGGGTTCGCTTCCTGTCGTCCCAATTTTCACCATGTGGCCGGTGCTGGCGGAGCAGCGACCTGTGGGTGTCATGATTCAGGTAATCCAGGCCCAGTCGCTCTACGACAAGACTCTGGCGATGAACGAAGCATTGCTGCTCGGTTCGCTGCGCCAGCACGAGCTCGCTGCCGCTGCGGACGAGGCGAATGCCCGCCTGCAGGCGGAAATGGTCCAGCGTGTCCAATCCGAACGCGATGCCCTGATGCTGACGAAGGAAATCTCGCACCGCATCAAGAACAATCTGCAGAGCATCCTCGCGCTAATCGGCAGCGAGCTCACCCGAACGCCGGCCGAATTCGCGCAAGGCTATTTCGCGATGCAGGCCCGCATCTCCGCCATTGCACAGCTCTATGACCTGATCTCGCAATCCAATCACGGCGACACCGTTCAGTTGGATGCTTATCTCCGGCAACTTGCTGCGTTCATGTCGGCCAGCCTGCTGGAAACCTCGTCAGGTATCAGTATCGAGGTGGAAACGACGGCTGCGGAGATTGGCCCCGATCGTGCCGTGGCTTTCGGCTTGCTGGTCAATGAACTGGGGACCAACGCCATCAAGCATGCGTTCCCTGATGGAAGCGGCCAGATAACACTGAGCATCGAACGGATAGGCGATCAAATCGAGCTGATCGTCGCTGATGACGGAGTAGGCATGATCGCCAAGGACACGCTTGCAGTTCAAGGGCGGCACGGTTCGGACTATGTGGCGATCTTTGTTCGGCAACTGGGCGGGACAATGACCGTTGCCAAGGCGAGAAAGGCCGGAACGACGATCAACATTCGATTTCCGCTGCATCCGGCCTCCTAGGTGGCACGCGATACGCCTTCTGCCCCACGGCCGGGATCGGAGAACAAGATAGTGCAAGATCAGGATAGGATCGCGATCGTCGGCGCGGGCCATGTCGGCGCGACGGCTGCCTATGCCTTGATGCTGCGCGCCTTGTTTCGCGAAATCATCCTGATCGACAGCAACCAGGCGCTGGCCGTCGCCGAAGCGGCGGACATCTCGGACGCCGGCGCGCTGGCGAGACCAGGACATATCCGCGCCGGCGGCTATGCCGATGCCGCGTCGGCCCGGATCGCCGTGCTGACTGCGGGTGCGGCAACGCATGGCAGCGAGAGCAGGCTCGCCGTCGCGGGACGCAGCGCCGACATCGTGCGTTCCTGCGTCCGGGACCTGATGGCGGCGGGTTTCGACGGGATCATCCTGGTCGCCGCCAATCCGGTCGACCTGATGGCCCTTATCGCCATGGAGACAAGCGGGCTTCCGGTCGCCCGCGTCATCGGCACGGGAACATTGCTCGATTCCAACCGGCTGCGGCGGGAGATCGCGCGTCAACTCGCGGTCGCGCCCGCTTTCGTAGAGGCGATGATCCTGGGCGAACATGGCGATACGTCGTTTCCCGCGCTATCCTTGGCGCGAGTGGGCGGCGTAGCTTTGGACTGCTTCCCCGGAATTCTCCAACCCGTGGACGACCTGGAGATCGGGCGAACCGTGCGGGGTGCCGCCTATGAGATCATCGAGGGCAAGGGCTATACGTCGTTTGGCGTGGCGACGGCGATCGTGCGCATCTGCGAGGCCATTGTGCGAGACGAACATGCCGTGTTGCCGGTCTCCACGCTGCTAACCGGCCAATATGGGATGGAAGGCCTTTTTCTGAGCCTTCCCTGCGTGCTGGGGAGGGCCGGAATCGAACGCGTTCTAACACCTGACCTGACCAGCCAGGAGAAGGCCGCTTTGTTGACATCAGCCGACGCGCTAAGAACGGCCTCGGCAGCGCTCAGCGCATAGACTGCATCCCGTCATGGGAAACGGACATTACCGCTCCCGACTGAAGGGCCTCCTCGCAACCCGGGTACGCACGATGACGAGCACAGCGTCGGCCGGACAATCGATCACCTCAAAGCCCATTTCCAGTGCGAGCTCGATCGCTTCATGGTGGTCCCCGCGCTCAAGGGATTCCAGTCCTTGGTGCCCCGCGCCTGCGTGACGCGGGTGAAGAAAGTGATGCCGATCGCTGGCGCTTCACCCGCCAATAACCTCCTTGCACAGAGTCTTCGTCCGGCGCGGATCGTTTTTGCGGCCCGCAACCAGAACAGCGGCAAGGCCGAGAGCCGACGTCGCTGCCCCGGCGAGCGAAACGGCGGGGAATCCGAGACCGGCAGCGATGACCGCGCCGCCCAGCGCCGCGCCGATGGCATTGCCGAGATTGAACGCACCGATGTTGACCGCCGAGGCGAGGTTCGGGGCGTCGGCCGCTGCTGTCATGACGCGCACCTGCAGCGGCGGGACGAGCGCGAAGCTTGCTACTCCCCAAAGGAAGACAAGGATCGCCGTCGGGCCAGCGAAGGGCATGAGCATGGCAAACAGGACCAGAACGATCGAGAGCGAGCCGAGCGTGACGACGAGGGTCTTGTCGACCGAACGATCGGCAAAGCGACCACCCAGCCAATTGCCTACGGTGAGGCCGACGCCGTAGGTCATTAGCATCGCTGTCACGAAGCCGAGAGAGGCATGGGTCTGCTCGTGCAGGATCGGCGCGATGTAGGTGAAAACGGTGAACATCGCGCTCGAGCCGAGAACCGTCAGGCCGAGCGCTGCCAGCACCGGGCCGCGCGAAAGGACGCGCAATTCGGCAAGCACATTTCCACCGGACGGCGCGGGCAGATTGGGAAGCGTCAGCCGCAGCGCCACCATGGTGAGAATGCCAAGACCGGAAATGCCCCAGAAGGCGGCGCGCCAGCCAAGGCCCTCGCCTGCCCAGGTCGCCAGCGGCACGCCAACGACATTGGCGATCGTCAGCCCCATGAACATGGCCGCCACCGCGCCCGCCTGCTTCTGAGGGGGAACCAAGCTGGCAGCAACGATTGATCCGACGCCGAAGAAGGCGCCATGGTTCAGCGAGGTGATGATCCGTGCGACGAGGAGCATCCCGTAGCTGTCAGAGATGGCTGACAGCAGGTTGCCGAGCGTGAAGATGGCTGCGAGGCCGATCAAGAGCGTACGGCGCGGCACGCGACCCGTGGTCAGCGTCATCAGCGGTGCGCCCAGCATGACGCCGATCGCATAGGCACTGATGAGCAGGCCCGCCACCGGAATGGAAATGCCAAGGTCGCCGGCCATGACGGGCAGCAGGCCCATTGGCGCGAACTCAGTGACGCCGATGCCGAAGGCACCCACCGCGAGGGCAAGAAGGGGAGGATTAAGCTTCATCGTGGGGCTTCCCGGATCAAAGATTTTGCAGAGGCCATTCTAGCGAGACGCACAGATGGCTTGCTCGAAGGGATTGGGGTAGAGGGATTAGACACGAAGGATTTTTGCATTGGACGCAAAGATGCACCTCAACTCGGATCGAGCACGCTCGCTTGAAGTCTTTGCCACAGTCGCTGCGCAGGGCAGCTTCTCGGCCGCGGGCCGGATGCTCAGCCTGACGCCCTCAGCGGTCAGTCGAACCGTCGACCGTATCGAGGAGCGGCTTGGCGTAAGACTGGTGCTGCGAAGCACCCGCGCTCTGACACTGACGGCGGAAGGCGCGGCCTATCTGAGCGCCGCGCGCCGCATACTGACCGATCTCGACGATGCCGAGCAGGCGATCGCCAACCGGGGCGCCCCACGCGGACGCCTACGGGTCAACGCGTCCCAAGCCCATGGTCGCCTGTGCATCGTGCCGCTGTTGCAGCCTTTCGTGGAGCTTTATCCCCACATCCTGGTCGATATCAGCCTCAGTGACCGGATCGTCGATATCGCCGCCGGCGAAGCAGACATCGCCATCCGCTTCGGCCCGCTCGCAGACAGCATGCTCACCGCACGCAAACTGGGCGAGAACCGAAGGGTCATCGTCGCATCGCCGGCCTATCTGGCAAAGCATGGCACGCCGATAAATCCTGAGGATCTTCATCGGCACAACTGCCTCAACTTCAACTTCAGGCGCGCTGAACCAGTCTGGCCGTTTCGCAAGGACGGGCAGGACTATGCCTTGAGCGTCGAAGGCAGCATCGAGGCCAATAATGGCGAAACGCTCGGCCAACTCGCGGCCGATGGCGTTGGTATCACGCGGGTCGGCACGTTCAGCGTCGAACCCGAAATGGCATCCGGTCGTCTCGTCCCGATCCTTGAAAACTTCAACCCGGGTGATGTTGAGCCCATCCATGCCGTCTTTGCTGGTGGCGCCAACCTCCCCGCCCGCGTGCGCGTGTTCGTCGATTTTCTCGTCGAGCGACTGGGGGCCTCCCGAGCCTAGATGGGGATCGCGCTCGTGAAGCGCTGCCACCGGTTCCACGAAGGCCGACCGATCGTGATAGGCGCCCATGCATGGGGAGAAGCGCTCTCTTATATTCAGTCCAGCAGATGGTCGGAGCGAAGCCAATTACTGTACCAGCCAGGCCATGCCGCACTGGGTGTTCCAACCTCTCCCATCCCGAAGCCATGCCCGCCGGTTGCAAGCCGATGCAGCTCGACTGGGATCCCCTTTTCTCTGCAAGCGTCGGCCAGGAGGATCGTATTCATTGGGTCCGAAACGGGATCGTCCTCGGCCTGCACGAGAAACATCGGCGGACAACCCGTTCGAACATGGGTTTCCACAGACCATGAAGCGGCCGTTGCTGCAGCGGGATGATCGCCGATCAGTGCCCGTCGCGTGGCGGTGTGATCATAAGGTGGCTCAAGCGTAACGACCGGATAGATGAGGGCCGCAGCCAACGGTCGAGCGGATTGGCCGTCAATCGCATCGAGTGGCTCGTAGGACGCGAATGACGAGCGTGTCGCCGCCAGCCCCAGAAGATGTCCACCTGCGGAAAAGCCAAGGACGCCGATATGGTCTGGGATAATGCTGAAGCGTGAACTGGAAGCCCGGATGATGCGCAAGGCGCGCTGCGCGTCCTGCAGGGGGGCGAGCGGTCCTGCAGTCCATCCCTCGGGCGGCAGCCTGTAGCTGAGCACAAATGCAGTGATCCCCTGTTCGACAAGCCAGGCGGCAGCTGGGTGGGCTTCTTTCTCCATCTCGATGCGCTCGTAACCGCCGCCGGCCGCGACGAGCATTACCGTTCCGTTCGGCCTTGCCGGAGCAAAAATCTCCAGCTGGGGCACCGCGATGTTGCTTATCGCGCCAGTCCGGCTTGTCGTGACCGGACCTGAAGGACCTCCGCTCCAGGAGGCAATCCCGGCCACAAGGCAATGACGCGCGCCGGCGCCATAGCGCGAAGTGGACGCGTCGCCATCGCAACGAGAAGTGCGGTCAATATTGTACGGCGATCAAACATTGCGCATTTCCATTCGCGGTTCCTGACCGGAACGGCGGATACGATTGGAGCCGGGAGGGTCGCGCGCGGACGGGCGATGGCGCGAGCAGCGGCGGTGGTCCCGATCCGCGCGATCGTGCTTTCCCGAGCGGTCGGCCCCTCGCTTCGCCCCCTTATGGGACCGTCGCCGAGCGCGAGGAGATAATCCGGATCCGCAGTCACGATTTTCACTAAGTCACGCAGCATAATCTGCGTACGTGCCGACCGGTGCAATGCTGGCCCTTTTCGCGGCTGATGCCACGCCAGCAAAGCACATGGCGCGATCCGGATCAGCGGTCGAGCTGGCGGCAGCTGTCGCGCCTTTCGCTCGTGCAACGAGGATAGGTCTTGTCCGCTTCCGGTGCAGGATAAGCTTGCGAAGGTGTCAGCGTCTGAGGCGTGAAAACAACGCGTGTGCCGGGCGCAAGCTTGCTGGGTAGCGGAGGGTTCGCGGGTTCATAGCCGCCTGGCGTTTCTTCCGCCTGGAAACCATTGGGATCCGTGAATTCGCGCGTGGCGCCGTTCTGGTCCTGAGCAACCGCGTGAGCGCTGATCGTGCTGAGCATCGCGAGCGCTGCGATGATGATGACTTTGTTCATGACACACTCTTTCTCCGGCCTGGCCGGCAAGGATGGATTTGAGGAGATGGGTCGCAGAGCGTGCGACCCATCGATTGCGGGTCGCCCGATCAGAACCGGTAGCCGACCCCGGCGAGAAGCTGGTTCTGGTGGATATGGTTCTTCCACATCGAATATTGGTAGGCGCCGGTCACGAAGATGTTCGACGTAACGGCATATTCCGTGCCCCCACCGACGCGAAACCCGTCATGGTTGTAGGACACGTCGATGTTCTTCACCGGTCCCACCGAGAGATCGGAAAAACGATCGGAGAAGCGGACGTTAGTATATCCGGCGGTGCCGTAGAGCAGGACCTTTGGCGTGACGACATAGCCGAGCTTGGCACCGGCATAGAGGTCGCGATCAGACCGCTCGCAGACGCGGGCCGCGCTGCCGCCGGCGGGATGGCTGCGGCAGACCTTCTGGGTGGAATCACCCAAGCGAATCTCCGGGCCGAACCGGATCGGGCCGCTCGCCACATCATAGCCAAGGGTGGCCCCATAGAGGAAGCCATCGCTGCTGATGCGGTGGCCGGCAACGCGGCCCCAGCCGCCGTCCACGCCGATCCTGGGGCCCGAAAAGGGAACATCGCCGCTGGCCAGCGCTGGCGTGGCAGCGGCGAGCGTGGCAGCGGCGGCCAAATAGAGAGCAAGTTTCTTCATGATATTCTCCTGGCGTAAGCCGTGATTGGCTTGGTCAGTTTTTACGCCGGAAGAAGGCCCCAGATCATCAATACGGAGGTATGCTCATCCTTTGGTTTCAATATTTAATACTTTATAATCATGGCCATACTGTTCCACGACACCTCTCAAAAGCGATCGCTTATCCAAAGACGTCATGACTTGAAAAGGCACCTGTCGGGCATGTCCACGGCTTGTCCCAATGCGCCCGCACTTGATGCTCGAAAAAAAGTTCATCAGGCGATGAGGTTTTTTCTGCGGCCAACGTCTTTAGGCCGTTCACCGAACGAATTAGCGCTGGATTTCGAACTGTCATGGACGCAATTTGAGCCAAATGGGCGGGCATAAAGAAATTTGCCACACGGGGCAGCCGGGAGGCGCTTCCGCACGCGACCTCGAGGCGCTGCGCCCCGCGCTGGCGCGCTACTTTCGTGTCAGAGTGAGGGAAGATAGCGAGGTCGACGACCTCGTCCAGGAGGTTTTCACGCGGATAGTGGCACGACGCAGCGAGAACGTGATCGAACATGTCGCAGGCTATGTTTTTCACACGGCCGCCAGTGTGCTGGCCGATCGCGCGCGCCAACGGTCCCGTGGATCCAAGGGGCAAGTTCAGTTCGATCCCGAAAAGCATGGGGGAACCGACCTTGACGCCCATCAACATTTGGCAGGACGAGAAGAATTGCGCGCGACTTTGCAAGCGCTCCTTACCCTGCCGGATCGAACACGAGCCATATTCATTTTGAACCGAATTGACGGCCATCGATACCGGGAGATCGGGTTACAGCTCGGCATATCCGTCAGTGCTGTTGAAAAGCACATGGTGCGAGCGATCCAGCACCTGCATTCGACCGTTGGAGCCAGAAGCTGATGCGTGATGTCATCGATCTCGAGCGGCTGCGCACGCTAGGCCCGAACGAGGCTGCCGCCTTGCTCTCGGCACGCGTGAATGACCCCAGCGGTCCCCATGACTTTGACCTTCTTGACGACTGGTTGGCGCTCGACGACGCAAACAAGTCCGCCTGGGGCGGTGTTCAGGGCACGCTTGGCTTGTTTGCAGCGTGCGCCGCTGACGAAGAGTTTATCGCGCAGCTACGTGCGGGACGTCCGCTTGAAACGCAAAGATCCTGGTCTCCTGTCAAATGGGGTATGGCAGCCGCTTGTGCTGCGGTCTTCGTCGCCGGCTCATATATGTTGTGGGACTTCCCCGGTGGAAGGTCAGTCGACATTGCGGCGTCGGCGCCCGAACGACAGATTTATACAGCGGCGGTGGACCAGATTCGAGACGTTGCGCTTCCAGATGGAAGTAAGCTGATTCTGCAGTCAGGCGCGACTGTCGAAACAGCTTTCAGTGCTGACCGGCGAGCTCTCAAACTCGTGCGCGGGCGCGCACGTTTTGAGGTCGACCATGACAAGACCCGGCCATTCGTCGTGAGCGCTGATGGCCATGACGTCGTAGCACTCGGTACCAAATTCGATGTCGCGCTCGACGCGAAGCGATTTGAGGTATCGCTTTTCGAAGGCAGAGTGTCAGTCAACGCGAGCGCGAATTGGGTCAAGCCGGTCATCCTCTTGCCGGGGCAAAGGCTTTTGCAGGAGAAGGGACACGCACCCCAGATCGTTGCGGTGACACCAAGCCCTACGACCTTCGCTCAAATAGGGAAGGTCACCTTCCGGGACGAGCCGCTTGCGAAGGTGGTGACCGAGCTCAATCTCTACTCCACCGAGCAACTCGTTCTAAACGACCCTCAGATCGCCAGCCTGCGTATTTCGGGCACATTCCGTACGGGCGATGTCGCGCCATTCGGCCGGAGCCTCGCCGCAATTTACCCTGTGCGGATCGTGCGCCGGGGCGACGGAAATTGGGATATTATTTCAACAAGTTCTAAGAAAGTGCGGGAACCTTGATGAGGGTTTTTTCCAAATAGTCGTCCATAGGGGCAGTATATTTGGAGGAGGCTAAGATGACGCTGCTGCCCCAAGCATTTTCGAACCCATCGGACCAAAGCTGGCAGTTTCGCCTCGAAAGCCCGAAGCGGATGTCAGTCAATCCAAACCCGGCGCGATCCGACGACGAAGCCAGGCAGGAAATAGCCTTCAGGCAATTTGTGCTCGTCCCGGGCGAGAGGCTCCTCCTCCGGAACGGACGTCCCGTGAACCTGGGTAGCAGAGCGTTCGACCTTCTGAAAATCCTCGTCGAGGCTCGCGGCTCGATCGTATCGAAAGAAGAGATTCTGCGCACGGTCTGGCCGACGACAATCGTTGAGGAAAGCAATCTCCGCCTTCAGATAACCAGCCTCAGAAAAGCCCTCGATGGAGACCGGGACTTGGTCAAGACCGTACCTGGCCGGGGATATCTATTCGTCGCGGAACTCCCCGGAACAGACCGTCACACCGCGCCAGCGCGGGCTGTGATACCAACCTCGTCCGCTGCGCCGGACTCCGCGTCACTCCAAAACTCCGACCGGTCAGAAGATGAAGGCCTCAGGCATCTTCTTCTCGCGCTCGGCCATCAGGAGGCACACTCTTTCGATATCCAGCTGCCAGCATCCCTCGAGACACGAGAGATACTACGCTCACTCTTGCATTCCGCCGTTGATCAAATGTGGGACGTCCTATTGCGGCACGAACAAGCTGGAAGACCCGCGCTCTCGGCCTGACCGTCGACCATGTTGCTGCAACTTAGCGGCAATCTGTCGATCGCCGGCATGAGCCTGTAAGCCGCTGGCAGCCCCCAACGCTGCTGCCCCCTACGGGTCACGAATGAAGACTGACCGCTCAGCGCGACCCAGACGTTCTTGCACGGCGCCAGGCGCCCGGGCTCTCCCCGATGATGCGTCCGAATACCCGGGTCAGATGGGCCTGATCTGCAAACCCGCTATCCTGCGCAACGCTGGCCAGCGATCGCTGTCCTTCGATCAGCAATTGTTGTGCGCACCGGATGCGAGCCGATCGAATCCATTGTTGAGGCGTCATTCCCGTCGAAACCTTGAATGCGCGGATCAGATAGGAGGAGGAAAGATCCACAAGATTGGCCAAGACCTCGATCCGTGCGCCTCGAACGAGGTTCGCCTCCATGAACTCAACGACCCTGCGCAATTGCCAAGGCGCCAGGCCACCCTGGCTCACCGGCCGATCGCCCTCCCCCACCAGGCGCGCAAGTGCCTTGAAGAGAACGATCGAAAGGCAATCTCCGTAGAGACAATCATTGGGCCTGCCCGACAGGCAGTCGTCCCCGATAAGCTCGGCAACGCGCTGGATATCTCTGTCGAAGATCATGGTTCGAGGCGCAAAATCTATGAAATCGCTGTCGAATGCCGCCCCTGCCGAGCCAGGATGTCGAGTGATCTGGATGGCCACTTCCCGAAACTGGCTCACACGTGGTCCGTGGAGACGAACCCTCGATCCTGCTGGCAGGAGGCTCACATGCGTCGACCGGGCCGAGCTGCGCTTTTGCGGACCATCCATTATTTCGACCCTCAAGTCACCTCCGACGGTCTCGAGCACCGCAAGAATGGTTGCGCATGGAAAGACCCGCTCTTCGGCGTGACTGCCATCGCAGGAGACGATACGCGCCGCCGCACCGATGCAGTTCCAGTTGCGGTTCCCCGATATCGCCGGTTCCCTCCCAACCAGACGGAGCGCTGTCGTGGGATGAGCGGGAGTCTCTGCCCAGCGATCGGCGAGCGCATTAAGGGAATGGCTTGGTAACTCGGGCATCTCTTCCACCATGGTCAGAGGATCAGAGAAACCTTTCTATCGGGGCTCCCGGTCCTTTCAGAGTGAAGCGATGCTAAATGTCGCAAACGCCGGCAATCGAGCCTGGCAG
>Ga0247738_10000397_pt1 | contig 17216 bp, 20 predicted proteins | sample UWRJL013104B2_FD_180936 | JGI IMG/M metagenome (GOLD analysis project Ga0247738, IMG submission 180936) | Plant litter microbial communities from Arlington Agricultural Research Station in Wisconsin, United States - UWRJ-L013-104B-2 | ecosystem: Environmental > Terrestrial > Plant litter >...
CAAAAGTAATCATGGCGGGGCATTCCGTTTCGCGCGAGTCAGCTAATAATTTGAGGCCATTAATCAAGCATTTGCAAGCGAGTGCCGCGGCTCGCAGTATTGAATATCATGCATTTAGACACTGCAAAAAGATCGCTTTTTGCCCCCTGGCAGGTATGGGACAGTGTAGAAAACCTTAAAGCATTGAGTGTCTGAAAGATGAGCAAACGTAATGAGTTGATCAATCTTTGTATCGAGTTTCTAGACAAGGTCAAAGACGAGAGCCCAAGCAACGATCTTGGACAATGGCTCAATGATAATTATGGACCGGACAGCGAAACCTATCAGCAAATTGCCGACCTGGTGATTGAAGGTGTGGCGCAGGGTTGGGCGGCCGACTCTGAAATCTCTGGTCCGAATTATCGTCGCAGTCGATTGTGTGAGCCCTGTGCGGAAACTTTCTACTTCAGCATTACCACCGTCTACATGGACAGCAAGGGTTATGAGTTGGACAACGAACAGCGCTCATTTCGTGGTGACTATCACCAACACCCTTATGGAGAGATAAACATGGTGATCCCGCTTGAAGAAGGCGCCGTTCTTGCCGGACCGCTAGGTTGGCAGGGCGCGGGATGGACGGCACCGTCGCCTGGCAGCCATCACTTCCCCGAGGTGAAGGGCGGAGCATTGATCGCCTTCTTCTTTCTGCCTGCGGGCCGCATTTCATACGACTCCCCAGCCCAGGCCAGTTAAACGCAGGTCGCGTACCGTTTATCGCATCCGCACCTAGAGTGGAACATCGGGCCCTTGGTGTCGGCGATGACTCCGAGGTGATTCTCCGGCACGAAGGGGCGGAGCTTCCTGGTTCTATGGTTGCAACCCCAGGTCGGGTCTTCGTGAAGTCGTCCCTGGTCGTCTAGGCGAAATGACTGACTAGTAATCTCTTGTTTTTTGGGTCAGAAAACCCTTGAGATCAACCTTCACCGACGTCGAACATCTACTTTAAGTGATTTTTCAAACCCGCGTTGTGCCGCCGTGTGGAGACTGAGTCTGCAGGAACATCTGATTCCAGGGTCGATTAGCCGTGAGAATTACTAATGTATTCGCAGATGTTGATTTGGTTACGTATCGATGAGTTTCTTATGCGTCTGCTCTGTTTTGACGATCCACTGAAAAGGGCGTACCAAGGACTATAGCAATATCCGATAATTGCCAGACCCGGATATTACAGCTATCGTGTTTTGCACCACGTTACGCACGCCCATTACGTCTTTCGCCGGGATCTGCCATCAATGTCAAATCGTCCTCAACCGCTCTTCGAAACCATTGAGCGTTTCCGTGAACTCAACTTTTTGCATCTGAATGCTGAGCTTCCGGTGGTACGTGAGTATTTAGAAAGCTTTGATCACAATGTTGATGCTCTCGAGGGCTACCGAGCAGTCCGTGGGTTCTTGAAGTCGTATTCTGGTGTCGAAGCCACCTTCAATTCGTATCGCACCCATGTCGAACGCTTGTTGCTTTGGTCTCTCTTGGTCTTGCGTAAACCACTCCTAGAATTAAGGCGCCAGGATGCAGAGGCATTTATGGAGTTTTGTCTGAAGCCACCCAAGAACTGGATTGGTCCAATGGTCAAGTCCCGTTTCCTCCGTCTTGGCCGCCGAAAAAAAATTGCCTCCGACACCTATACGGTAAATGAGGAATGGCGTCCGTTTAGTACCACGGTAGCTAAACGCGATCGCAAGATTGCCGATGAAACCAACACTCCACTTCCCTCGCTTCCGTACAAAATGTCCCAAGGTGCGGTCGCCCAAGTCTTCGCCGTGTGTGGCAGCTTTTTCCAATTTGCAATGGACGAGGATCTCACGGAAGTAAACCCGTTTCGCGCGGTTAAACAGAAATCAGTATACAAACAGCGTAATACTCTGGACGTGGCGTCACGATCGCTCACTCAGTTGCAATGGAGTTATGTCATTGAAACGGCAGAATCGATGGCAGAGGAAAATTCAGTACATGAGAGGACGCTTTTCATTGTGGCCACGCTGTTTTCAATGTACCTAAGAATTTCCGACCTGGTTGGACGTGAAAATTGGGAGCCGACTATGGGCGATTTTCGCCGGGATACGATGGGAAACTGGTGGTTCCACGTAGTCGGCAAGGGGAATAAGGCTGCTAAAGTCAGCGTAAGGGATGAATTTATTAACGAGTACTTGGTTCGTTACCGTCTGTATTTGAAGTTAGCTCCACTACCTTCTCCCCATGAGAAAACGGCCCTGATACGCACGCTGAAGGGTCGTGGAGGGTTGTCGGATCGACATATTCGACTGCTCATTCAAGAAGTCTTCGATCGATCGCTGCAACGCATGGCAGAAGAGGATTGGAGTGATGATGAGATCGACCAGCTACGATCTGCCTCCTTGCATTGGCTGCGGCACACTTCAGCGACCTTCGATGCGCCATTGCGCGATATGAAGGACCTTCAGGCGGATCTGCGGCATAACAGTCTCAGTACAACTCAAAACACTTACTACAACTCCCTTGATGAGCAGAGATCGCACTCCATTAAAAACTTAAAAATCAAGAGCTGACGTTTGTCGTTTCGCCGGTGAGAGCTTAATTCAAACATTCCAGGCGCTGCGCACCCCTTGTTCCATTGCAGCCTGAGATTGGTTCTAATACCGTTCCCCAAATTTGGCTTAATTGAGCACCTTTCGAACATGTCACTCTCGAGCATTTGAATATTAGATTTTAATGTGTGGAGTGGAGACGCGTCAGATCTCGCAAAATCGTAGCCGGCAGTCAGTAAGCGTCCGGCTAAGTCACCCTCCGAACCTCAGCATTTAGGGCGATGGCGTCCGCGCATTTTTACGCGGACGCGATCAGCCTTATCGCCAGGATATCCATGCGCGAACGAAGCTCTTATCCGAAACCGTTCAAGGCCCAGGTCGTTCAGGAATGCCTGTAACCTGGCGCGAACATTTACTGCGTCGTCATTTGCCACGCCATCAACGCCAACGTCATTCGTAATTAGTTGCCGCTCTACCGAGATCAGCCAGCAAACACGCTGCCGGCATTTGTTTTATTGTAGGCTGCGCCTCAACGGCCATCCCACATCCGTACGCAAAACGATGCTCAGCCTTGCGCCAATCACTCGCTCGAACACTGTCATAAAAAACACTGTTTCCAACACTTTCGCCTCCAGAGCCACTAAAGCTCTGTTCTCCCTGCTTATTCATTTTCGCTAATAGATCTAGCGCAAAAAACATCCGCTGATTACCTTGCCGCGCCAATAACCGCTGCTAAAACTAACTTGCTGTCCACGCCCCCTCGGCACTGGATAACGGACTGCGGGCACTTCCCGTGCTCGCCGAATATATTTCCCATATGTAATGACCGGACTTTCAGATCCGGTCGATTCACCTACTTCAAGGAGCAGCGTCATGGATGCACTGAAGAAGCATTTTTTCCCGTTCACCCTGAACCCACTGTCAAACGTCGTCGGTATCACCGCATTGGGTAATGCCCCTGCTGCGCTGATGGCGTCCAACGACTTGCCGATTGATCAGCAGTTGGCAGACGCGTTCAACGCCAACAACGATGTAATGGCCTATGTGCTCGGCATCACCAACACGCAACTGCCGACCATCACGCCAGCTCCCTCTTGGTACAGCACCTTCCAGACTGCCTATAGCAACGTTCAGATCCACGCTAATGACTGGTATGGTATTGCCGCGAACTTGGTGAGCATTCCTAACGCGATCGCGGGCTATGGCATTTCCTTCAACGTCAGCATGTTGACGATCAACTCGCTCGTCTCAGTGCTCCAGGTCGACCCCACCAATAAGAAGGCTATAAGTGCTCTAAAGGGGCAATTCGCTGATCTGATCTCAAATCTAAAGACGTTCACCCAAAGCGCGGTAACGGTGCATTCCTCAATAACTGGTTTCACCAATAACCTGATCCAAGACAGCAAAACTCTTTCTAATGCCGTCGTAGACTCGACCAAGCAGCAGGATGTCAATCGCGAACAGGTTACCGAATATCTAGCCAAGATCGAGGAGATGCGCCAGCAGATCAAGACTTGGCAGGTAGTGCAAACCGCTTCAGCCATCGGTGCCGGGGTAGCGTTCTGGCTAGGAGCCGTGATCGCGATCTTTAGCTTCGGTTTCGGCCTTGCCTTCGGCATCGTAGGAGCAGCTACTGGCATCGCGCTCGTGGTGGCCGCAGAGATCAAGATGGGGGCCCTGAAGAACGAAATTCAAGCCACCACATCGCGGATGAATGCAGTTACCCAGCAATCGGCCAGCTTGGCTGCATTGAATGGCCAGCTCAACAAGCTGATCGAGCTGTCGCAAGCGGCAGGCACTCTGATTGGCCTCTTGTTGAAAGTTTGGGAGGAGCTGGAGGTCGAACTTCATACTGTGATGACCGACCTCAACAACTGCGAAGGTAATGTGGACAGTCTCAACCTGCCGGAACTTCAACGTAATTTGAATATGGCGAATCAGGATTGGCAAACGCTGGTTGGGCTTTGCAATAGCATCGCGTCGGTTAAATACAACCAGGCCACGCCGGCTAAGGCCAACATCCAGTAGATAATTCTTAGCGCTCAACCCCGCTGCCGCCTATTGTTCCAAGCAGCGGGGACTGGGCCACTCTGAAGGAGCATCATGACCTGCTTAATCTCACTCCGCCGTTGCGTCGGAAGACGAATCAGAACATCTTTCAGATCGTGCCCGTTCATGCGTGCATGATTAGATCAAACTCATAATCGCCGCCGCCCGTTTGCCACTACGCAGTGATCCGGCAAACAACCTGTTCGAGCGTCCGAGTGCCCACAGCCGGATTGGGTTCTTGACCTGGTTGTTGGGGCGGTGTCATCTTGGCCACTGTATCAATTCGGCGTCAGCACCAAGACCCGAAGTCCTCTGATCAAAGTGAAGATTTCAATCTCAAGCGCGTACTTTTCTGCCGAGGAAACCAGGGCCGACTTTTTCAACAAAGTCGCCAAAAGCGCTCAGAGTGTCTAGGAAATTCTAGCTCTCAACCGCGTCTTTTGAATCACTTGGTCAGACAGGATGCAACATCCGCGGAGTCGTGCCCCCGCTTCTGACTTTGCTACGCTTTCCTCTTCCACGGAGGAATCGCGGTTCTGTCGCATTAGCGAATGTGGTCGGGCGGTCAGGTAAACTGCGGTGCTCGTATCCAGGACGAATCGAGACCACTCGACGATCAACCGTTGGGCCATTCGTTTCCCCATTAAGCGGGTGACCAGGCCGATGCTCAACTTCAAATCGGTCCTGTGCGCCAACTGCGTGCTCGCCGGCATTGAACTGATCCACATGATCCGCAAGGGCCAGTTCGCTATTGACGGCGCCGATGCAATGTCGTTCGCCGAGCAATTTTCTGCGCTGGCAGGAATGGTCCGTGCGAAATAAGCCGGCCAACGGCCCTCCAGGGAAACTCTGACGTTTGATCAACAACGCGACAGAACCGTCCGGGTTCATTAGACCACTACAGGTCAACGAAAAGGGAACTCCCCTCCGCCCCCGCGACCACATAGGTTCATGTCCGAGCCCTGGAGAAGGGCCCGTCGATAAAAATATCTTTGGTTAGAGCTCTTTCTCATGCATGCACGCCGCACCGTCAATGCCTGGCTTTTCCAGATAAACCCTAACGACCCCGCGCTGGTTCTGGACCCTCATGGCCAATGCCAACTGGCGCGTACGCCGGAAGAACTGTGCACAGTGTTTGTGCCTGCCGAAAGCAGCGAAAGCGTGGTGGTGTACAGCCATGTCTGGCACTTGACCCACGAGCTTAGCGCGGCGCAGTACGAAGCACTGCTGGCCCTGAATCTGATGGGCATCAAGACATTTGAATGCACCCTGGGGCTTGATCCGCACTTGCGAAGTCTGGTGCTTTCTTACTCCCTTGCGCTGGCAGGCTGCGAACTGGAAGGGTTCTGTACGGCAGTGGACAACTTCTTCGGCGCTGCCGCAAAGGTGCGCTACGGGATTGAGGCCGCTGTTCAACAGCAAACGTCGCGCAAATCTGCCATGGGCTCTGGCAGAACGCCACTTTCCGGCAGTCAGCTACAACAGATTCGCTTTGATGAAAGGCACAGAAAGTAACAGCCGATGAAATCCGAGCCGGTCTACATCATCGGCCGTTTCGCCCCGTTCAAGCTGGAGATCAATTTCATGCAGTCCATCCGCCCTACCATCAACAATTTTCGCCAGGTACTTGGCACCTCCATGGTGAGTGGCTCCAAGAGCGGCAAGCTCGAAAGCCTGCTGGGCTTGACGGGCAGTCAAGCACCGGATTCTGCGCGCTATCTGAGCACTGATGCGCGAAAAAATCTGGGTTTCATGAACCGTCCAAATGCCACCCCTATGGCTAGCATGAAACACGTCAGCAGCGTGACTTCAGCCATGACCGAGGGGATCGGGCAGAAACGTCAGAAGTTCACCATGGTCAATTACGAGCAATTCGAGCAACTCAAGAAAGACAAGCCCCTGGAATTCGTGGGCCTGCACGGCACTGCAAGATTCGCGGCCGAGGCAATGGAGAGTGGTTTTGACCCGGAGAAAACCGGGAAATATACCGGCGGGCGCTCGAGGGGCGGCAAAGGCATTTACACTGCCAACTCCAATGAGGCGACGTCTGCAGAACAGGCGATAGATGGTCTGAAAACAGCCGAACACTATGCACGCCGTGCCTCGTTGGGCGAACCGCTGGCATTTGATCTGGATACCAGCCGCGTGATTCTGGCCTTCTACCGTGTCTCGAAGGAAAGCTTGAACACCAGGGAAATGCCTGCCGAAGTACAAGGTAAGGCCGAACAGATCGCTGCGTTCCGAGAGCAGCATCCCGCCGATGAATACACACTGGGGGCCACGCCGCTTCCCAGGCGTCTGAAAGACGTGAACGCTAGCACCATCCTGATCACTGACAAGGCTCTGGAAAGCGAAGAGGCCGAATATTACGCTGTCGAGTTCAAGCCAAAGACACAAGAAACATGATCAATGGTGGTCTGGCGCTGCTCGCGGCCTTCACAGGGTTCTGTCGCATTAGCGAATGTGGTCGGGCGGTCAGGTAAACTGCGGTGCCCGTATCCAGGACGAATCGACATGCTCAACTTCAAAGGTATGTGCTTTCCGATCGAGGTGATCTTGATCTGCATCCGCTGGTACGTCGCCTATCCTCTGAGCTACCGGCACCTTGAGGAGATGATGCAAGAGCGCGGCGTGTCCTTCGACCATTCGACGATCAACCGGTGGGCCATTCGTTTCCTGCCGCTCATCGAGAAGATGGGCCGCAAACACAAGCGCCCTGTCGGCGGCAGTTGGCGCATGGACGAGACGTACATCAAGATCAAGGGCTCCTGGAAATACCTCTACCGCGCCGTCGACAAGCACGGCAAGACCGTTGACTTCCTGCTCACGGCAAAAGCGCGACACGGCTGCGGCCAAGCGCTTCATCGACAAGGCCATGAAAGCGAACGGCGATCCGGATAAGGTCGCGATGGACAAGAGCGGCGCTAACAAGGCGGCGATCGATGCGATCAACACCGCCCGCAACGTGCCCATTCTGGTGCGCCAGGTCAAATACCTCAACAACATCGTCGAGCAGGACCATCGCACCATCAAGCGGGTGACCAGGCCGATGCTCAACTTCAAATCGTTCCTGTGCGCCAACTGCGTGCTCGCCGGCATTGAACTGATCCACATGATCCGCAAGGGCCAGTTCTCTATTGACGGCGCCGATGCAATGTTGTTCGCCGAGCAATTTTCTGCGCTGGCAGGAATGGTCGGTGCGAAATAAGCCGGACAACGGCCCTCCTGGGAAACTCTGCCATTTGATCAAAAACGCGACAGAACAGGAATCGCGATGCCAATCTCAGACCTGCACCCTTCCTATTGTTCAAGCTCAACGAAAACTAATTTGCCCTCGAAGCCGCAATCATGGGGCTAGCGCTGGGGGTTGAGAACGTGGATCAGAGGAAGTCGCAGGGAATGTTCGTGTTGCTATGGACACAATCAGCAAGTATGAGGATTTCATTAACCTAACGCTCGCCCTGCTGATGGCGCCCGAGTGATCGGGCATCGATCTCGCTCGGACAAAAACCAATTCATAGCACCAGTATTGCCTCGTGGATCTCAATGGCCGGAATAGCTTCTTCCTTGCGCTTGCTGGCAAGCCAGATCCTTGTTTTGCTCACATCAAAAATCTGGCCCTGCTCCATCAGCGTCAACACGAGTGCATCTGCGACTCGATAGCGACCACAGGCCGGACAATCTCTCTCCTCCCACGGGCCATGACACTGAATGCGTTCAGCGACACCTGCACAAACAAGACAGCTCATGGGATCACCATTATTTTTTATTAGTTTGTAGCTGATCCGTCTTCTTTCAGACATCTTTATCTAATAACTCACCGCGTGTTCAATTACCAGCCCCCCAGTCATAAGTCGGGAGATCATTAGCTTGTACCATTGGGACGTAACTCAGCACGGTACGGAGCCCATGGATATCTGGCTCAATAGCGAGATCTGTTTTTTCGAAGAAAATCCCCGATGCCAAGGGCTAAATACACTCCTACAACAGCGCGAGCGACTGCCGATCAAGCAGAGCAACTGACTTGCGACTAGCTTTACCTCGAACACTAAAGCCTCCTTCCACAACTCAATCAGGTAACCGTTCGATATGACTAAAAATCGATCTGACGATCATCCACGATTACCTCAATCCGTTTGCCTCGCCGGACAACCCCAAGCTAAGCCCCGAGCTAGTGAACTACCTGTCGGATAGCGCCTGGTAGCACCCCGAGCTGTGCCTGAAATTTGCTGTCCGGAAGATGAGCGAGAACGCCTGCAGCAAACCATCAGCTATACCTTTGCGGAAAAGAGCGAACTCAGAGGGGATATTCGCACCCAGCGGCTGATAGCGCTCACAATCCTGGGCTTGGCACTAGCCTTGGCGCTGGCAGGCACGGCTCTGGGCATTAGAAGGCACCATCCCCGTGGGAGTCGTTACCGTCACCGCATGGATGCTCGTCTGGCGAAGCGGAGAGATATTGTTTCTGGATATCCGCAGCGCTAACCGGCAGCTGCGTAAGTACCAGAGCCTCGCCAAGGCATCAAAGCAGTTTGATTGAGGTTGGCGCAATCACGCGTGACCAAGGGTTATTGACTATGGCTAAGAAATCGAAAATCCATGCATTGCGGTTTGCCAGTTAAGCAACAAATTCTCTATCGAGATACTGGAAAATAAGGCGCTGGAGGCGTTTATCGAGACTTTGCTTACCTGAGAAAATACTGCAGTGGGCGTGGGCGTCGTGCGTAAAATGCGTCCTCCCCTAAATAGCTAATGTTTTCTAATGAAAAACCGCTGTTCGTAGTACGCTGACCCTCTTGGTAATTACCCCCGCCTTTTCAAGCCCTCTTCGACCTTTTCAGATACCAAGGTCATAGCCAAAAAGAAAATCTACCTCAACCAGGCGAGCAGCTCTATGGGCGAGTTGTACTGCGGCTGCAAATGGACGTGGGTTGGCAAAATCAGGTGGTCGTATCGATGCTGAGTCATGTGGCCTTAATGCCAGGAAGCAAGAGAATCGGGCAGAGCGTACTGAGTGGGGTTCCTGCGTGGACCTTCGGTAACCTACGTCAGTGCTGGAAGAATGTTGGTCGCGAGCATTGCCTAGACGATGATCCAGTAATTCGAGCGATGGAGGCCGATCTTTTCAACTTATATCCATCTGTAGGTGAGGTGAATGGCGACAGTAGCAATTTCAATTATGGAATGGCGTCTGGGGTCGCGCCGCAGTATGGGCAATGCAAGATGCGGGTTGATTTCGATCAACGAGCTGCGGAACCACGTGACGAGGTCAAAGGGCTGGTCGCGAGGACAACCTTTTACATGTTCGACAGATACAATCTGAGCATATCTCGTCAGCAGCAACGGCTACTGGTGGCCTGGGACAGGCAGTACTCGGTTTCGGCGTGGGAAAAAGAGCGGGATAAACGCATTGCAGCAATCATGGGGCACTCCAATCCATTCGTAACTGGCGAGCGTCGATGGTCACAAGGATACAAGGCAGTTGGTGATGGGGTACTTAGCGTCATTCCTGTTAATCCCCCGCGGGCAGCCCAGCCCTCCCTCGCGAGCGTGACCGGGACAGGTGATATCATCGGAAACCGGAATAGCCAGGTGTATCACCTCTCAAGGGGATGCCCTGGCTATGGTCAGGTGTCTGAAAAATCAGGTCTCCTTCACGTCAGAATCTGAGACCCACGCGGCAGGATATCGAAAGGCAGGCAACTGCAAGAAGTAGCTGCTTGTTGAATGCCGGTTTCGCGAAACCGATGCCGATGCCGATGCCGATGCCGAACATTAGGCTGAGACATGCGTTTGCTACTTTCATACTTGTTAACATCATTCACTGCAGGAGATGGGTGCCAAGGCTTGGACTCTCCGCCTCACACCACCAAGCCAATGAGCCAATCGCTGACTGCCAACAAGGAGTAACCAATTGCTTAACCGCCCCGACAAAGACGCGCTACGTGCGATGCTGGAATCGCAAGTCCAAGAAATGCTGCAGCACGACCCAGACGCGGTAACGACTTATGCAGCCAAACCTGTACCAGAGCGTAAGCCGTACAGCAGCAAACCCACGGTTCAGGACAAGGCATTTCAGAAGGAGATTGAACAAATGCGTGCAGATGCTGAAGCCGGAGTGATACATACGCCCCAGAGCGAGCCGCAAGACGCGAGCGCTCCTAGCCTTAGGCTTGACGATTATCCGGATCTGTAGAACTAGCCACTGAGAATCTACAGGCAGGAGTGACTTGCCGGTTCCTTTTATAGTGCCGTTCGTGCCTATTGACGGTACCCCGCTCGCCCTTCAAGCAACTCTCCCCCGATCGTTGAGGTATAGATATAGACCAATGTCATGCATCATGAATGCAGCACGATCCTGGTCCAGCAGAATAGATGGCGATCTTGAATTTACGAGGCAGGTAAAGTAACTCTGGGTTGATGGTCGACTACTGACGAAGTATCTCGGCCAGAGGGCGGGGATCCATCAATTCATCGGCAGCGACCCCGGCAATGCTTTAGAAGCTATGTTGCGGACACAGTTGTCTGAGATCTGGATCGCATGCGTGTCGACCTCAGCAAGCCGCTCCAATATTTTGGGCACCTGATGCAGCTCGATCCAGTTGTATTGCAAGTTCTGTCGAGTCGTGAAATGGCCATATCCCCGATCATATTCTCGAGCGATATGCGCCAAAGTGCGTAGCTGATGGGCCGCAAGGGTGTTAACGCTGACGCCTAATTGACCCACGTGCCGACGCAAGGCTGCCCTACCCTAGATATGCAGAAATCAACCATAGGCAATGGTCGCGAGGAATAAGACTGGGGCAGTGTCATCTCGGCCACTGGATCAATTCGGCGTCAGCACCAACCGTCGAGGACTTATCTTCAATGAATCACTTCATGATCGTCCCCAATACGATCTCGAAGATCAGAAGATTAGACACATGCAGGCGTTTTTACTCAGCTTGGACCCATCGCCTTAATGGCGATGTATCGAGCCACTCGATATTTATAAGCAGTAATTGTCATTTTTTTCGATACGTCATCGAGGCAATAATACACCCACGATTGAACAGAAAAAGGCATACAGGATGGCAAAAACTGATAGTTACACCAGTACAGCAAAGTGGCTGCATTGGGGGATGGCGTTGCTCTGGATCGGCGCCTGGCTCATTGGGATCCTGGCCACTCACTGGCGTGATGAGTTCAATGCGCATCATGAGCTGACATTCCTGCACAAAGCGATGGCGAGTACGCTGCTGTTTTTGATTGTTGTGCGTATAGCATGGAGGATCACTCACCCCGCTCCGGCCTTGCCCGCGGCAATGAGCCCGCTAATGAAACGGGGGGCGTTCTTAGGTCACTTGATGCTTTATGCAATTGCGCTAATCGGCCTACCACTCTCTGGCTGGTATTGGAGCTCTGTGGCAGATAAACCTATCCTCGTGGCTGGACTTTTTCAGCTACCTCCTATGGTCGGTCCTGACCAATCGCTTTATGGCTTGGCAAAATCGATTCATACCTATGTTGCTTGGCTATGCGGAGCGTTGGTGGGAGGGCACGTTCTCGTGGCGTTCACGCATCACTTCGTTGAAAAAGATGAGGTGTTGAAAGGCATGCTGCCTGATCGTAATTCATAAGCGAGTCCAGGAGTAAAGTCACAGGGAATAGGTCCGATTTTTATCCCATTTCAAACGACTGGTTCTGGCCGTTCTCTGTCGATCATGGTTACAAAGCGTGCTGGTCAAATCCAATGCGGTGGTCAGAACAAATGCAACTGACTGGTTAGGTCAAACGCAGGCGGGTGATCAAGTAGAGTGCAATTTCGAAACTGAATATCGGATTAGTGTTGTGGGGACATGTAAGGGGTGATGATGGGGCTCAACAAATCAGTGCAGGACCTGAAGCGCGACCTCCAGGGTGTCGCCTCTGATCTGAAGTGGTCGGCCGTGGAGTTAGTTCGGATTGCCGAGCGGCTGAGCCACGCAGGTAACGGACCAGACGCTGATGCGCTTCGAAGGATGATCACAATCTTCCAGCAAGGTGAGAATCGGTTAGATAGCTGGATTAAAGAAATCGGTGCAGGTCAGGTAGTCCGGCCGGCGAAGGCAGACCATTGCCAATGATCACGGAAGGGATTGGCAGAAGGTTGTCATGGCACTTAACAAACCCAATCAAGAGTTACGCCGCGACTTGAAAGCCGCTGCATATTCCCTCGAAGATGCTGCCCTGGAAAATGTTCAGGCTTGCAAAACAGCGCGGGGATACAGAACTTTTAGAGGCAATGGAGGCGATCGAAAAACTGCATGAGCAAGCTGATCGGCTGACTGCTTACACAGATGAAGTGAAGGCGGAAAGGATTGTCCGGAAGGCTGAATAGCCATACGTCTTGCGGGCGTGTTCGCGCTAGATCTTAAATACAAGCAATGCCCTATAAACGGTTACTCAATGAAGAAGAAGTTGACGGACAGTAAAGCAGCAGTGATTGCTGTTGATATTGAGCGTTCTATCCAAGCCCTGAACAAAATGGCTGAACGCCTAGGAGGGGATGGGCGGGATGCCGAGGCGAAAGCTCTCCTCTATGCCTTGGACGCATTAAACCGGGCACTTGATCGAATCAAGGTTGGAGAGAATCGCAGGGTTCTCCATTGAACGGCACAAACTAGCTGGCGGGTTATGAAGGTGAGAAGAAGTGTGCGGGGGAAGGCGGAGTAGGTGCGTGGTATGACGGCGAGATGTTGTAGCGGCTTGGTGGTCGTACCGATGTAACTCAAATGCCCGGTCCAGAGTAGGGCTTCTCGCATTCGCCCTTGTCTGGCCTTCGTCACACCTACCAATCACAATGCAGTCAGTCAAAGTGATTTAACCCATTTACAGAGAGCCCGGCTAATGTGCCAGGCTTTTTAATTAATCTGAGCCGTATATCATTGGATGCGAGTTGCCGTATATTCAAACGCGAACCGCTACATCTATTTTATAGAGTTTATTCCGCGACCGAATGCAACAGCGTATCAGAATATAATTGACTATTTGGAATATTTGCGACTGTTAACATAGCAACACCGTTTTCCATTTGCTAGGCTACATGATTTTTTTTATCTGTTTCCTCCCAATAGCCCGAAAGAACTCCCTTTCCTTCCCCTGCCCATTTGTTGAGTTGTTGCATAACAAGCGACGGATATTCATTAGTTTCGCAACAGATATTCATCCAGACATCTATTACGTAGGAAGCAGACTTGAACTGATAATCCTTCCAACTATCAACGGAGTTATTGACGGGTGGCATCGCCCCGCACACCATTAGGACATGGTCGGTAGTCTGCACCAAATAAAGGTTTGCTTCTGGGAAGCGCCTGTTGAAAAAATAAGCTGCCATAGCAGTCATTGCGCCACAATTACCGGACGTTGATTTTTCTGCATAGAGGTCCCGCCCAAGCATTAGCATCGTTTGAGTTGGCCCCGCCCGCTCCTTTTGAGCCTTGATAATTTCCGCTGACCGCCGAAGATTGTCATGTCGAAGTTTAATTTTCGGAGAACCACCGGCGGCGATCGTCTGCACCACTTTTACTTCACCATCCTTGATGGACGTGCGCTACTTGCAAAGGATAGTAGAATTTATTAGACGACTTGACGCCCTCCTTATAGTAAGCGCGAACCTCTGAAAAACAGCTGTGAACCTCATTGAACGTCGGCATGCCCAGCTGTTTGACGTGTGCCCTAATGATTGTGGAGTTTAATGTTGTTCTTTCTGCGAGCGTGCCCGTCCGGATCAGATCTCCACGCTCATTGTAATGCGGCTTGGATGGCACTTGTGCCAACGTAGCGGGAGGCGCGGATGATGGTTGAGTTGGAGTGGGTACACGAACCGCCATATCAATAGCAACCGGTTGTTGGCTTTTTGACATACAAATTCCCATCAGTAACAGATTCCCTACAAAAGGTTCGCAAAAAATGACGACAGCACTGGGCACAGCCTGCCCCCAGTGTCAGGATAGTTGTCGCCTCTCCGGTTTTTCCAGGCTGAAAAAGCATATCGGGGGCGGAAAGAGACCAGTTGTGCCGTACTATTCGCCTGATCGCAGAGCGCGCATTACTCAAAATTCTGCTTCCCCCACTGAACCTGTCGATGGCCGAGGGTTCCCGGCGCGAAGGGGTCAGCGAAATGCCTTTGTCCAACTGACGCAAGCAGCTCAGTTCTGAAGGAAGTGCAGTGTCTGAAAACGAGCAATCGAACTAGAAAAACGCCGCCTGATTCGCTCAATTAGTGGTCTATTCTGCTGAAGCGTTCCAAAACACCGGTGTAGTTTGGCTGGTTGCAGTTAATGTGAACCAGAAATGCCGATAATCGCGAGCCGTTACACTCACGAATCTTGCTGGTCAAGTCCCATGCAAACAACTGGTCAGGTCCAACGCAAATGGGTGGTCATATGCAATGCAAACGGGCGACCTTGCCGGCAGAGAACGGCCGATTCTGTTGAAAAAGTCGGCCATGGTTTCCACGGCAAAAAATACGCGCTTGAGATTGAAATCTTTTCTTTGAGCAGAGGATTCCGGGCTCAGATTTCGCGTGGCTGCGCGCAAAAAAGGCGTTTTCAGCAGTCAATACGCGGGCAGTCTGGAAGGACCGACTTTTTCAACACAATCGGCCAATAGCTGACGGTGGTAACAGGCAGAAATTGGCCAAAGGCCAATGGTGGACACGATTGCCATGTATCCGTAATGTACCTAAAGGTCATGATGCTTTTCCTGATCGCCAATGTCGCGCTTCTAGCTCGTCTTCCAGCCCGAGCAAGGAGTTACGTATAAATATGGAACGTTATCCGGCATCAATTTAGTCTAATAATAATTAGAAGTCTTTAACAATATGAACCTAGCCGACCTATCAATATCTGAGTTGCTCAAGCTGCACGCTGCCGCAATTGATTAACTTAAAAATCGTGGCGTACTTAGAACAAAAAATAATCCTGTTGGGGATTATGCCGAATGGTTGGTCTCATCGGCCTTTAACCTAACCTTTGCAAATAATTCAGCCGCAGGCCACGACGCCGAATCCAGTGATGGGAAAAAGATTAAAATCAAATCACGTCGCATGACCGCAAATAACCGTTCAAGGCAGTTAGGCGTCATACGAAACCTCGAAAAAAAAGATTTTGATGAATTTATAGCTGTTATTTTTAATGAGTCGTATGAAATCATCGAGGCGTATTCAATTCCACACTATGCAATCTCAAAATACAGTGCGCATAGAGCACATGTAAACGGCCACATTTTGCACCTGAGCGGAGCCTTGCTGCTAGACAACAGCGTACTGAACATTAGTGACAAATTGAAAGCTTCTACCATTGCGCTTAAACACTCGTTTCAATCGCTGGTACCGACGAAGCCGATCCCTTAGCCCAGGCTTTGTGACACAAACCCCCGAGCAGATATTCGCCGCGTTTTACACCACCAAATCCACTGGACTGGGCATGGGGCTATCGATCTGTCGCTCGATTATTGAGGCGCATGGCGGGCGGTTATGGGCCAGTGAGAACCGGCCGCGAGGGGCGTATTCATTTGAGTTTTCCTACTTGTTTGGGGTAGGGGCTAGTTGATTACTGAGGGGAGTAGGCTGGTAGCGAATGAGGATGAACTTCCAGACTTCGTCACAGGGGCACTGTTTGCGCGGACTTTGTCTTTCGGAGGCGTGTTGTACCCGCTGGACTGTTGAAGTTTTTATAAGCCGAATATAAAAAGAGGAGATTAGCTTCGGGTTGAAGCTGTCTCCTCTTTTTAATATCTGTGGACTTCGGAAGCATTAACCATTCTGGCAGGCGCTCAGTGTTTTGTATTGAAGGTTGTGCGTTATACCCTTGTGATCCACATACACCATATGCGCGTCCACCGGGGCGCATGCGTTGGTTGTGTCTTCTACTGTAGTGATGTCGATGACCTTTGCGATATCCAGGCGTTCGGAATAGTTGTACTGTTCAGGTTTAGGGGCCGTGGTAGTGTCGTGGGCACCATCATGGGCTGAAGCGTAAACGCTAACCATCATGAGTGAAGCGAGCATTGCATATTTCATCAGCCTGTCCTCTAGTAAAATTAAGAGAGGAAGCAACATTTCTTTGTTTGCTTCTGAAACGAATTTTGGCGTCGCAAGGCTCCTTATAGAAATACTAAAAATGGATACTTAATATTGCCGAAATTCATACTTCCCTCCGCAAGGGGCGTGCGGATTGATCAGTGCACGCCTAGGCTGGCAGCGGTTTTTTCGATGCTGCGTCGGTTGACAGGCAATCCCGGTCGTAGCCCGCGACCCAACGCCGAGCCTTATTAGTCCGAACGTTGATCGACTTTCTGGTGAAGAACTTCGGCGATGAGGCATTCTGTCCATACTTATGTATGGTTGACATATGCGGAGCAAAAATTGAGCTTAAAAAAATTGGAAAAATAGCGATATCGAACTATCTCTATGTCCCCTGACCATTTTGTTAGCAATAGAACTACGAATATGAGAACTGTCTCGAAAAAGCGCGGAGTCCGTCGCTGGGAACACGAGGCCGTGCTGGCGCGTGTCTTCATCGAACGGGCGTCAGGATCGGTCAGTGAGACCTGTTTGTCAGGCGACTCGTTGAGCTGAACCTCGATTACCAGAAGCTCTTT
>Ga0247738_10000398_pt1 | contig 17197 bp, 12 predicted proteins | sample UWRJL013104B2_FD_180936 | JGI IMG/M metagenome (GOLD analysis project Ga0247738, IMG submission 180936) | Plant litter microbial communities from Arlington Agricultural Research Station in Wisconsin, United States - UWRJ-L013-104B-2 | ecosystem: Environmental > Terrestrial > Plant litter >...
GATGGCAACCGTAAAAGGTGATGTTCATGATATTGGTAAAAATATTGTTTCGGTGGTTTTGGCGTGTAACAATTATGAGATCGTCGATCTTGGCGTTATGGTGCCTCCGGAAAAAATTATTGCTGCAGCGATTGAACATAATGTCGACATTATTGGTTTAAGCGGACTTATTACGCCTTCGCTTGACGAAATGGTTTATTTGGCCAAAGAACTTGACAAACAAGATATTAAAATTCCGATTATGATTGGTGGGGCAACGACTTCGCGCGCGCATACTGCCGTGAAAATCGCTCCGCAATACAGAGAAACTGTAATTCACGTAAACGATGCTTCGCGTGCCGTGACGGTTGCAGGAAATCTTTTAGATCATAACCGAAAAATATATGCGAGTGATATTCGCGCAGAATACGATTCGTTTAGAGAAACATTTTTAAATCGTTCGCGAGATAAAAACTTCTTAAGCATTGAAGATGCCCGTAAAAATAAATTACAATTGGATTGGAGTGAATATACTCCGACTAAACCAAAAGTAATTGGCAAACAGATCATTGAAGTAGATTTGGACGTTTTGGTTCCGTATATTGACTGGACGCCATTTTTTAGAACCTGGGAATTGTTCGGGAAATATCCGGCGATTTTAGCCGATGAGGTTGTGGGAGAACAGGCGACTTCGGTTTTTGCAGATGCTCAGGAAATGCTGAAAGTGATTTTAGCAGAGAAAAAATTAACGGCAAAAGGTATTTACGGAATTTTCCCAGCCAATCAGGTTGATGACGATGATATTGAATTGCGTGATGAAAACGGAAAAGTTTTAGAGAAATTCTTAACGCTTCGTCAGCAATCTCAAAAAACAAAAGGAGCTCCAAACATTGCGTTGTCTGATTTTATTTTACCAAAAGACAGTGGAATTACAGATTATATTGGAGCATTTTGTGTAACAACTGGTTTTGGTGTTGACGAATGGGCAGCTGAATTCGAGAAAGATTTAGACGATTATAATTCGATTATGGTTAAGGCATTAGCAGATCGTTTTGCTGAGGCTTTCGCTGAATATCTGCACGAAAAAGTACGTCAGGAATTCTGGGGTTATGATGCTGAAGAATCGCTTTCGACAGAAGATTTAATCGAAGAAAATTACAAGGGAATCCGTCCTGCACCAGGATATCCTGCTTGTCCGGATCACTTGGAGAAACCAACGATCTGGAAGCTCTTAAACGTAGCCGACGAAATTGGAGTAACCTTGACGGAAAGCATGGCGATGTGGCCGGCTTCATCTGTTTCGGGATATTATTTCGGTAATCCAAAAAGTAAATATTTCGGACTCGGAAAAATAAAAGAAGATCAAGTGGTAGATTATGCCAAACGACGCAATGTACCAACAGATTATGCAATGAAATGGTTAAACCCTAATATAGCAGACTAATAATTTATGATTTTAGAGTTCAGATTTTAGATTTTGAACTCACTTCATATTTTAACACAAGAAGATTATTTGATTACGTTTTTTGATTTCAGATTTTTTACACCAACTAAAACTCAAAACTCATAATTCATAACTCATAACTCTAATAATGAAAGTAACAGAACATATAGAAAACGCCAAAGGAAAAACATTATTCTCATTTGAACTTATTCCGCCTCAAAAAGGAAAAAGTATTCAGGAATTATACGATAATATTGATCCGTTGATGGAGTTTAAACCACCATTTATTGATGTAACAACTTCACGCGAAGAGTATATTTATATTGATAAAGGCAATGGACTTTTAGATAAAAAATTAACTCGTATGCGTCCGGGAACACTTGGAATTTGTGCTTCTATAAAACATAAATACAATGTAGATACTGTACCGCACTTGCTTTGTGGCGGATTTACGCAGGAAGAAACAGAATACATGCTGGTAGATTGTCAGTATTTAGGAATCAACAATGTAATGGCACTTCGTGGGGATGCCATGAAAGATGAACAATCTTTTGTGCCAAAAGTTGGTGGTAATAGTTTTGCTATTGACTTGGTAAGACAAATCAACGATTTAAATTGCGGAAAATATCTGCATGAAGTTATGGACGCCGATAATAAAGCTGATTTTTGTATTGGAGTTGCGGGATATCCTGAGAAACATTTAGAATCTCCTTCGTTACAATCAGATTTAAAAAGGCTGAAAGAAAAAGTAGATGCAGGAGCAGATTATGTGGTGACGCAGATGTTTTTTGACAACGCTAAATATTTTACTTTTGTAGAAAAAGCGAGAGAAATGGGCATCACAATTCCTATTATTCCGGGAATTAAACCAATTGCTGTTCAAAGACATTTACAAATTTTACCACAGATTTTCAGAATTGATTTACCGGAAGATTTAATAGATGCTGTTGATAAATGCAAAAACAATGCAGAAATAAAACAAGTAGGAATCGAGTGGGCAATTCAGCAATCGTTAGAATTAAAAGCCGCCGGAGTTCCTGTTTTACATTATTATTCAATGGGAAAATCTGAAAATATTCGCCAGATCGCGAGTCAGATTTTTTAAGTGATTTTGTTTAAACACTGTAATAACTAGCAGTTTGTCATTCCTCTTTCCTCAGAATGACAAACATGGCTTTTCAACTATAGTGAGGTTGCTTCGTTCCTTGCAATGACCAACCGCTTGGAATTTGGAATTTTTTAATTTGGAATTTTATTTTAAGTTTATGAAACAACAAGAATTACAAGCGATAGCTTCTCAGCTAAAGAATCCAACGGGAGAAAAAGGAATTGAAATGGCAAATATGATGAATGAAACCAACATCAATATGACACGCCATTCGATTCAAAATCTAAATATATCCAAAGAAAATAAAATTCTGGAATTAGGCCACGGAAATGCGAGACATGTAGAATTTTTATTGGAACAAGCAGAAAACTTAAAATATTACGGACTGGAAATGTCTGAACTAATGTTTCAGGAAGCACGCCAGATTAACAGAAATTTTGTCTCTCAAAAACAAGCTTTATTTTCGCTTTATGATGGAAATAAAATTCCGTTTGAAGAGGATTCTTTCGATAAAATATTTACTGTTAATACTATTTATTTTTGGCAGGAACCAGAAAAATTACTTCTGGAAATTTACAGGGTTCTGAGACCAAACGGAAATTTCTGCCTCACATTTGCTGAAGAAGACTTCATGAAGAAGCTTCCCTTTACCCAATTTGAATTTGAACTTTACAGCACCGAAAAAGCACAGCAATTAATAAAGAAAACGCCTTTTAAAATTGTTTATACAGAAACTCAAACAGAGAAAGTAAAAAGTAAAACAGGAGAATTGGTTGACAGAGGTTTTACTACCTTGGTTTTAGAAAAATAACAAAAAGTTAGAATAATAATTTTTGAACTCTTTTTTTGAGTACTTTAATTGATTTTTTTATTGCAAGTTTCTATTTCTGAATCCTAAATACTTTTTATAATTATGGAAGTTAAAAAAATCAATTTTCTCAAAAGTTACAGTAGTATTCTGCTGCTGCTTGGCGGTATTATCCTGGGAAGTATTTTAGGTCTTTTTTTTGGTAAAGATGTCATGGTTATAAAACCGCTTGGCGACATCTTTTTGAACTTACTTTTCACGGCTATTATTCCGCTTATATTTTTCACGATTGCTTCTTCTATCGCCAATTTAGAAAGAACAGAAAAGTTAGGGAAACTTTTCATTATTATGATTGCTGTATTTTTAGCCACAGTCCTAATCTCAGCAATTGTTATGATTGCGGCAGTTTATCTTTTTCCTATCAACCAAAATATTATAATTTCTAAAGTTCCGATTGAAAATATTGAGTCAGCAAGTATTGGCGAACAAATTGCACAATTACTTACGGTAAATGATTTCTTCGAATTGCTTTCCAGAAAAAGCATGCTGGCGCTTATTATTTTTTCGTTTTTAATTGGTTTTGCCAGTTTACAATCCGGAGAAAAAGGAAGCAGTTTCAGAAGTTTTCTGGATTCAGGAAATGAAGTCATGAAACAATTACTGAATATGATTATGAAATTGGCACCAATAGGTTTGGGTGCTTATTTTGCTTATCAGGTTGGTGTTTTCGGACCCCAACTATTTGGTGTTTATGCCAAACCGTTAGGGATTTATTATGGCGCTTGTATATTCTATTTCTTTGTGTTTTTTAGTTTGTATGCTTTTGTTGCAGGAGGGAAAAGAGCATTTAAAGTGTTTTGGAGTAACAATATTACGCCTGCTTTAACAGCTGTAGGAACTTGCAGCAGTATTGCTACAATTCCGGCAAATCTCGAAGCGGCAGAAAAAATGAATATTCCAAATCATGTGAAAAATTTAGTTATTCCGCTTGGTGCGCCTTTGCATAAAGACGGTTCCAGTATGTCATCTATCTTAAAAATAACAGTTCTTTTTGCCATGTTTGGAAAAGATTTTACAGAGCCTTCAACGATACTTTTAGCTTTAGGAATTACTGTAATTGTTTCTATCGTAGAAGGAGGAATCCCGAATGGAGGTTATATTGGAGAAGTCTTAGCAATTACCGTTTACGGATTGCCAATGGAGCAGGCGTTACCTGTAGCTATGATTTTAGGAACTTTAGTAGATCCAATTGCTACTTTATTAAATGTAAATGGTGATTTAATTTGTTCGATGATGATTTCACGGTTCTCCGAAAAAACAAAATGGTAAAAAATTATTTATAACGATTTCAAAATAAAATAATGAATTCAGTATTACAACACGACCTAAACGATCTCGAAAATATTTTAGAAAAAGCTAAACAACAAGGAATAGATTTCTTAAATGATCTGGAAAACATTCCAACTTCTAATAAAAACTCAATAGATTATACCAGAGAATTAAACGAATTAGGGTTGGGTTCTTTGAGTGCGCTGAAAGAATTTAATGAACGATTGGCACCTTTGATGGTTGCTTCTCCGGGACCGCGATATTGGGGATTTGTTACCGGAGGATCAACGCCGGCTTCTATTGTGGGCGATTGGCTGGCTACGGTTTATGACCAAAATACGCAGGCAATAAAAGCACAAGGCGGTGCTTCGGCATTAATTGAATTTGAAACCATCAATTTATTATTGCAGTTATTTGAATTACCTGATTCTTTTTTAGGCGGATTTGTGACCGGAGCCACAATGTCAAATTTCACCAGTTTAGGAGTTGCGAGACAATGGTTTGGAAAACAATTTGGGAAAGATTTTGCCAAAAACGGAATTTCAGAACCAATTACTATTTTGACCGCAACACCACATTCTTCGTCAATAAAATCATTGGCAATGTTAGGAATTGGAAGTAATAATTACACCACAATTAAAACAATTGAAGGCAACCGTGAAGCAATTGACATTCTTGATTTAGAAAAAAACATTGAAAACTTAAACGGAAAACCTTTTATATTAATTTCGAGTGCCGGAACTGTAAATACTGCAGATTTTGATGATTTTACTGCAATTTCAAAACTAAAAGAGAAATACAATTTCTGGTGGCATATTGATGCCGCTTTCGGTGGTTTCGCTGCAGTTTCGGATAAATTTAAACACTTGGTTGAAGGCTGGGAAGGGGCAGACAGTATTACAATTGATTGTCATAAATGGTTGAATGTTCCTTATGAAAGTGCTTTTTATTTAGTTAAAAAAGAACATACAAGTTTACAAATAGAAACATTTCAAAATTCGAATGCGCCTTATTTAGGAAATCCGTTAGAGAATTTTAATTATCTGAATGTACTGCCTGAAAATTCGAGACGTTTAAGAGCTTTGCCGGTTTGGTTTTCGTTATTGGCATACGGAAAAGAAGGGTTTTGTGATATTGTGGAAAACAGTGCTTCAATGGCGCTTCATTTTGGAAATGAGCTTATCGAAGATGGAAATTTTGAACTATTGGCGCCAATTCGTCTTAATAATGTTTGTTTTACTCTAAAAGGAGATCATAATCAGGAAAAAGTCTCTCAATTTCTGACTGCACTTAATGATCGCGGCAAGGTTTTTATGACACCAACGATTTATCGAAACAGAAAAGGAATCAGGGCTTCATTTGTAAATTGGCGAACTACAGAAAATGACATTAAAACAGTAATTGAAGAAATGAAAGCTGTTTTTTTAGAAGTATAACAAAAGTATAAGTAATTTTTAGAAAGTCCTGTTTATGAAAAGCAGGACTTTTTTTATGATTTTTTGTAAGTTTTTTAATAAAATATTTTATCTGTTTTTAAACGTTTTGATTATTTTTTAAGCAATTATTAAGACTAAATTAAGTTAATCTTAATAATTGAGTCTTTTTTTTTGAGAAAAAACAGTTTAAAAGTTAATTACTATCCTTATTTAGAATAATTAAATATAATTTGGAAAAACCCATTGGAGAAGTTAATTTTGTGCCAAATTTTAACTGTCATTCAAATTTTAAATAATGCAAATAAAAAGATTGTTAATCTTGACGCTGGTTTTGCTGGCTTCGATTCAAGGTTTTTCGCAAAGTAGCAAAGTAAATTTAACCGGTGTCATTTTAACAGATAGTGGTCAGCCTGCTGAAGGTGTTTCTGTAGCATTAAAAGGTACAGCTTATTCAACATTAACAAATGAAAAAGGGGAATATGAACTAAGTGCCGAGCCAGGTAATTATGTTTTATCAGTTACTTATGTTGGATACAAATCAAAGCAAACAAAAATTAATCTGCAATCCAATCAAACTGCACCAAGCATTAGCATAGAAGAAGATATGGCTGCTTTGGATGAGGTTCAGGTAACTGGGAAGTCTAAAGTACAACGTGTTAAAGAACAAGCTTATAATATTTCATCGGTTGATTTGAAAAAGCTGTACAATACTTCTGCCGATTTAAATCAGGTTCTGAATACTACTACAGGAATTCGGGTTCGTGAATCTGGAGGGATGGGTTCTGAATTTAAATTTTCTATTAATGGCTTTGCAGGAGAACAGGTTAAGTTTTTTCTAGACGGAATTCCGTTAGATAATTATGGTTCATCTTTTACATTAAATAATATTCCAACCAATATAGCAGAACGTATTGATGTTTATAAAGGTGTAGTGCCAATTGATCTTGGTGGTGACGCATTAGGAGGTGCTGTAAATATTGTTACAAACAGAAGTATCGAAAAATTTATTGATGCGTCTTATAGTATCGGATCTTTCAATACACATAAAGTTTCCCTTAATACAAGATTTACGAGTAAAAAAGGTATTGTAACCAATCTTACTGCTTTTGGAAATTATTCTGATAATGATTATAAAGTAGATGCAAGTATTCCTGATCCTTTTTCAGGAGTTTTTGGACCGGTTCAAAAAGTAAAACATTTTCACGATGGCTATAAGCAAGCTGCTTTGATGGCTGAAGTAGGTGTAAAAGATAAAAAATATGCTGATTACTTAATGTTCGGTATAGGGGCAAGTGCTAATAAAAAAGAAATCCAACAAGGAATTACGATGTTAAGAGTTGTTGGAGATGCTTTTAGGGATGGTAAAAACTTTGTTCCTTCGATAAAGTATAAAAAAACAGGTTTGTTTACTAAAAATTTAACGGCAAGTTTAGCAGCATCTTATAATATATCACAAGAGCGAGTAGTAGATACTTCGTCTGCCAGATATGACTGGTCAGGAAATTACGAAATTAAAAATTATGAAAGCGGAGGTGAATTTCACTTAGAAAAGACATTAACAGTATTTGATATAAAATCGCTTCAGAGTAATGCTAATCTTATTTACAATTTAAATGATAATAATGTTCTGGCCTTTAATTATACACTTGTAAATTATAAGCGTAAAGAAGACAATGAATATTCAAAAACCTATACGCCAAGCGAGCCTTTCGTAAATAAAAATATTTTAGGGCTTTCTTATAATTTATCTGCACTTGAAAAAAGACTGACTTATACTGCTTTTGGTAAATTACTTAATTTGAATGGTGAAATAGTTACAAATGCTGGAACAACCTCTGAAATACAAGTAAAACCTGCATTTGATAATGTAGGGTATGGAACTGCCGTTGCTTATTTTTTAATTCCTGAAATGCTTCAGCTAAAATTATCTTATGAACATGCTTACAGACTTCCATCAGCAGCAGAGTTATTAGGAAATGGAGTACAAGAGCTTGCAAATCCTAATCTTCAGCCTGAAATTAGTGATAATATCAATTTTGGCTTCAATTATAAAAAGGTTTATAAAACACATTCTTTCGGATTAGAAACAAGTTTTATTTATAGAAAAGCAAAAGATTTTATACAACAAGGTCCTGCTAAAGGTGATGTCACCAAAAGCCAAAGTATAAATTTTGCAAATGTTAGGGTTACTGGAGTAGACGGAGTGGTACATTATGGTTATAAAGAATGGTTTACTGTAGACGTGAATGCTACTTATCAAAAAATGATAAATATGGATAATTCGCTTATGCCAGACACTAATTTGCCTAATGATTTATATAATACACAATTACCAAATACACCAATTTTATACGGTAATGGTAATATAGGTTTCCATTTCAAAAAATTAAAATTTACAGATGATTTCCTGACGGTTAACTTATCAGCTAATTTTTCTGATAGTTATTACTTAAATCCGCCAGTTTTAGGTAGTCAAAATAAAAAAGAAATTCCTCAACAGCTTTATTATTCTGCGGCTATTGCTTATACATTAAAAAACGGACGCTATAATATTGCTTTAGAATGCAACGATATTACTGATGCTAAACTATACGATTATTATAAAGTGCAAAAACCGGGTAGAGCATTTACATTAAAGCTTCGCTATTTCTTTATGTAAGTATAAAAACAAATAAATCAATACATCTCAATACTGAATCTGTTTTAAGAAACAGAATAATAATTAAAATCAAATAATATGAAAACATTTACAATTAAAAACCTATTAGCTTTAGTGCTAATGTCAGCGGCATTATTTTCGTGCAGTAGTGATGATTCTTCAGAAGATACTACAGCAGGAGATAAATATGTTTTAGGATATCAGACAGCAACCTGGAACGTTAACTACATGTGGAGTTTTAATTCATTAGATCAATTAATGAGTGGAACTATCGACATGACAGGAAAAGGTATCGAGCAGGGTGGTTCTTATATTCCGGTTGCGAACACAATGTTTGCTTGTGATAATGAGGTTGAAGGAGCGGCTCCATTTTATTTAAATAGTGCCAGTCAATTAATTGCAGGAAGCCGTGTTTTTATCGAATCAACTTATGCTTACGGCGTTACAGATGATGACAAATTACTACTTATTGGTGCTTCTTGGGATGGTACTTCTACTGATAATGAATTAATTGTTTACGATCCTGTAAAACAAGCAATTACAAATCGTAGATTTAATGACTTTTTTACTAGCGAAGGTCGTTTCGACTTCCCTACTGGTGTAACTGTAGTTGGAGATAAAGTATTTGTAACAGTTTTTAACAGAGATGCAAGCGAAAATTGGGATATTGATCAAACTAATGCATACATTAGAGTTTATGATTACCCAGCATTAACTTTTGTGAAAAGAATTGCAGATCCCCGTACTACTTCGGCTGGTATGTATTACACTAATACAGGTATTATTCGTACTGATTCAGGAAATGTATATACTTTTTCATCTAATGCTTTAGCAGCAGGTTATAAAGTAAATACAGAGGCACATTCTGCTATTCTTCGTATCAATAAAGGACAGACAGATTTTGATTCTTCTTATTTCTTTGATGTTCAGGCGAGTTCTTTAAATGGTAAAGTTGTTGCTGCTTACCCTCTTGGAGGAGAAAAAGCATATATTGTATATATACCAACAGAAGATGATACTTTTGAATGGGGATTCCTTAGACACTATTTGTTTAAATTTAAATCAGCAATTATAGATTTACCATCTAAAAAAATAACTCCTGTGACTGGATTGCCAGGTCATGCTGGAGATAATTACTTCGGTGTTGGAAGTTTATATGTTGAGAACGGAAATGCTTATAAGGCTTTTGTAACAGATACAGAAGTTCGTATTTACAAAGTTAACATTGAAACTGGTGTTGCAACTGCAGGAGCAAAAGTAACTGGAGGTGGAACTGATATTTCTGCTATTACAAAATTAACTCCAAGACAATAATTCTAAGAGTTTTTTAATGCTTAACCATATAATCAATGCCTCGACGGGTATTGATTATATGGTTTTTTTAATAATAACGATTTCATTATTGATGAAATACTAAGATTGCTATAATGTCTATAATCAATACAAAACCTTCTAAAACAAAACCCAAATCCAAATCACGCTTCAGTAAAATAAATGCCTGGGTCCATTTATGGCTCGGCCTTGCTTCTGGAATTGTAGTCGTAATAATGGGAGTAACAGGCTGTATTTTGGTTTTTGAGCATGAAATAAAAGAATTGACTTCGCCTTGGTTAAATGTAGAAGCTCAAAGTGTGGAGAAAGTTTTACCGCCTTCTCAAATCTATGCCTTGGTAAGTAAATCTTTACCGGAAAAGGAAATTCATGGCTTATGGTATAATGGTTTAGATAAAACAATAAAAGTTGATATAGAATCAGATTCGTTAATTTACGTAAATCCTTATAATGGTAAGATAACCGGAATGGTTGATCATGAAGATTTTTTTCATGAAATAGACGAAGGGCATCGCTATTTATGGCTGGGGAAAGAAATAGGAACTGCTATAACATCATGGGCAACCTTCATTTTCTTTTTTTTGCTTATCAGCGGACTCATTCTTTGGTTTCCAAAAAAATGGAATAAAACCACGATAAATGGCAGTTTTAAAATTAAATGGAATGCTAAGTTTAAACGTTTGAATTATGATTTGCATAACGTAATGGGTTTTTATACACTCATTTTGGCTTTGCTTATTTCATTAACCGGATTGATTATGACTTTTCATTGGGTAAGAGAAAGTACTTATTGGATTACCGGTGGTTGGGCAAATGAAAAGGAGAAAAAAGAACAAATTCTTTCAGTTAAGAAAGATTCATTAGCTACACCACAATTAGATAAATTAACAGCTGCAGATTTTATCTGGAATAAAGTTCGAAAAGAAATCGCAAAAGAAAATAAAGAAGCCGTTATCATTCATTTTCCTGATGAGCCAAAGGATGATTTGTATGCCTGTACAGATATGCATAACGGAAATTGGAGAGATTTGTATTTTGATCCCAAAACATTAGAATTGCTTCCGAATTCAAGAAAATATATTGGTGATGAAAAATTCCATGATTGGATGAGCCGCTCTAATTATAGTCTTCATGTTGGTGCTATCGGTGGATTAACAACTAAAATAATTTATTTTACAGCCAGTTTAATTTGCGCCAGTTTGCCAATCACAGGTTTTTATATTTGGTTAGGAAGAAAGAAAAAACAAAAATCAACAGTAAAATCTTAGTGTTTATTTTAAATATTTTGGTTTGATTGAGAATAGAAAAGCCTTTTGAAATACATAACGATTTCAAAAGGCTTTTTTGTAGATTAAAGTAAAATTTTTGATGATGTTTAATAATACAAAAAGAGCCTGCTAACTACAAACAGGCTCTTTACTAACACAAAAAAAACAAAAAAACAAAGATTATAGTTACGGGCTTATATTCGATATGTAAAAGCAATTGTAGCAATACGGTTATCAAGTTCGTATTGTTTATTAATCCCTGTTTGTCCGATGACAGATTTAATATCAAAATTATTAGTGTTGAAAATATCAGTAAAATTCAGTTTGATATTTCCTTTATTGGCCAAAACCTGTTTCGAGATTCCGATGCTGAAATCAAAGAAATCAGCTCTTTCATAAATCCCAAGATTTGATTTCGATTGATATTGTGCATTCGCTTCAGCTTTCCAGGTTTCGGAAATTGTAAAAGCATTTTGTGCACTTAAATTGAAAGTAATTATCGGGTCGATTATATCTGTATTTACAGTGTTTCCCATAAATTTATTTTCAAAAACATTAAAAAGTGTATTGAGTGACCACCATTTGTATATTTCATTTGTGTTGGTAATATTTACACCATAATTATATGATTTATCGACATTAATTTGAGAAGTTACTGTTGTATTAGTTGCAGGATTGTAGACATACACTTCTGTAAAAACATCTTTTGTTTTGCTAAAATATACCGAAGCCATAAAAGTGCTTTTCCATGCATATCCAATTTCTGCCGCATGAGTAATTTCGGGAACTAAATTTGGATTCCCCTGCGAATAATTAAAAGAATCATCATAAAAACGGAACGGGTTTAAATCAAATTGGCTAGGTCTGTTAATTCTTTTACTATACGATGCGTGTACAGAATTATTTTCATTAAATTCATATTTCATTGAAACACTCGGAAACCATTTCAAATAATCATCTTTATGTTCTTCATTCAACGTTTTTTGTAGAATATTAATAGCAGTATATTCCGTTCTTAATCCACCCTGAATATTAAGTTTTTCCATTTGATATTTATAGTTCGCATAAGCCGCATAAATCTGTTCCTTATATTCAAAATGATTGGTCGAATTTGCGTCTATAATCCATTGGTTATTTTCGTTATATTCATAAACCGATGGATTATCATTGTTTTTTAAACCTGCTTTAAATCCCCATTCAATGCTTTCCTTTTCTTTTAGCGGATTTGTAAAATCAACTTTTCCTGTAAAAACTTTTAATTGCGAAGGAATAAAACCTCTTCTGTCATTAACAACAGTTGAGTTTGACTGATCTGTATTTTGGGCACTCTGAAACTGATTCGATCTAAATTTAGAGGTCTCATATTCAAAATCAAAAGCCATATTTCTTCCTTCAGTATCAAATTTGTGAACTCCGGAAAAAGCATAAGTATAATCATTCCATTTCTCTTTACTGTCATTATAAGTCAAAGCATCAAATTGTAACTGATTCTGTGTATTCAATAACGTATTTCTTCCGTTGGCAATATTTTCATAACGGCCAATTTTAGCATCAACATAAACTTCTAAATTAGTTTTAGGCGAAATTTCATAAGTCGTTCCAATTTTAAAATTGTTTGAAGTCAAGGGTTCGTCAGTCGTTGCGTTCTGATAATTTTTAGTTACAATTTCTTGTCTGGTATTGTCGGTATATTGAATCTGATCATATTTTTTGCGCTCTTCTTCACCTCTAAAGGTGTAGCTGTAGTTTCCGTAAACACCAAATTTGTCTTTATTATAGCTTAAATTTATTCCTGAATTTGTTCTGTTTTTTCTACCTCTTCCATAACTTGTAAAAACGGTTCCTTTTAGGCCGGAATTGCTTGGTTTTTTTAGAATAATATTGATAATTCCCGCTTTTCCGGTTGCATCATATTTTGATGAAGGATTGGTAATAACTTCAATTTGTTTGATATTTGATGAGGTTGTCGATTTTAAATAATTAGCCAGTTCCTTTTGAGAAAGCTGGGTTAATTTGCCGTTTATCATGACACCAACGCCTTGTTGCCCGCGAATCGATAATTCGCCATCCTGAGAAACCACAACACCCGGAGCGCGGCTTAAAACGTCTAATGCCGTTCCGCCTTCAGAAACAATACTGTTTTCAACATTAAAAACCATTCTGTCTGATTTTTGAGTATAGAGAACCTTCTTTTTTACAATAACAATTTCGTCAAGTGCATTTATAGAGGTTTCAACAATACTGTCCGTTTCTTTTTCCGTTTGTGAATAACTGTAGACAGAAAAAGCAAGCATAAGAGAGGTTATAATATTTTTCATATTACGGTACTATTTAATTTAAGAGAGATTTTTCAACTCTCATTGAATTGGGATTTAAATGAATTTGGAATGTTTTATGGTAAAACAATGCGTTCGAGTTTTTCTGAAAGAACTTTTCGAAAATGCAAAATACGATTGATTAATCGGAGGAAGTAGTTTTTGAAAGATGAGTATAGGGATAACATTTTGAATGTTTTTTGGAGTTTTATTTTCCAAATATAACACTATTTATATCAAGTCTAAATAAAAATAAATCTAAATTTTTATAGAAAACACCAAAACACTGAGAATGAGCCGTTTTTTAAAACTCGGAAACTTAAAATTTAGAAAGAAAGTAAGAAAAATAAATAATTGAATTCTAATGAAAAATAGACAAACAAAAAAGCCCGTTTATAAAACGAGCTTTTCTGTAATTGAAACTTTAAATTGAAACCTATTTTGTTATCTCTCTAAAAACAGCTTCCAGGTTTTTATTTTTTTGATTTAATTGTAATGTTTTCAAACCGTTTTCGTTGGCAAAATCAAAAATAGCCGGACGCATATCTTTTTCTGCAACAAAAGTTAATTCCCAGGTCATATCATGAATGTTTCTATATGAGATAATATTTTCAAGTTTTGCCAAAAGCTGTTCCTGAATCTGATAATCAAATTCTACCTCGATCACTTGTTCTTTATTTTCAGAAATTAAATGATCTAATTTTTTATCAGCCACAATTTGTCCTTTGTCAATAATAATGACACGATCGCAAATGGCCTCTACTTCTTGCATAATATGAGTTGATAAAAAAACGGTTTTATCTTTTCCAACATTTTTAATTACATTTCGTATTTCCATTAACTGGTTCGGATCCAGACCTGTAGTTGGTTCATCCAGAATTAATACATCCGGATTGTGCAGTAAAGCATTCGCAAGTCCCACACGCTGGCGGTATCCTTTAGAGAGCTGACTTATTTTTTTATGGCTTTCCGGTGTCAGTCCTGTCAGTTGAATTACTTCTTCAATTCTTGATTTGGCAACATGATAAACATCCGCATTAAAAGCCAAATACTCACGAACATACAAATCCAAATACAACGGATTGTGCTCTGGTAAATACCCAATAGAAAGCTGGACTGCCTTTGTGTTTGTCATGACATCATGACCATTTACAAGAGCTGAGCCACTATCGGCAAGTAAATAAGTAGTCAAAATTTTCATTAACGTAGATTTTCCTGCGCCGTTTGGTCCTAAGAATCCTACGATTTCTCCTCTCTCAATTTTAAATGAAATTTCGTTAAGAGCTTTTTGCGTTCCGTAACTTTTTGATATGTTGTTTACTTCTATCGACATGAGTATTTATTTGCTACAAAAGTAAACAGAAATACGCTCGTTTACTAAATTTTTGTCTTTTTAAGAACTCATAAAAAAATCTTAATGTTTAACTGCTGCGGCATCGTTATTGTTAAAGGGTTATTAAATTTTTTAAAACAAAAACAAAATGAAAAAAATGTTAGTTATTGTTGCATTAGCTGTAGTTAGCTTTGCAAATGCACAAAAAGGAACAATCTTAGTTGGTGGTAGTATTGGTTATTCTTCAGAAACCAGAACTCTTGGTAACAGCGAAGTAAAAAACAATGAATTTGATTTTTCTCCAAAAGTGGGTTACCAATTTCACGAAAGTTGGACTGTAGGAGGTGAGGCTTCTTTTGGTTCTTCTAAAACAAAACAAGGAGTTAACGAAGATAGATTTAATACTACTAAATTAGGTGCATTTTTACGTTACACAATGCCATTAAATCCAACTTTCTCATTCTTTGCAGAATTAGGGTTAGGTTATCAAGCTGAAAAAGACAAAACTTATGCTGGACCACTTACTTCAACTGCTAAAGGTGACGGTATGTATGTTGGTGTAACACCAGCTCTTTTTATCGATATGAAAAAAGGTTTTGGTTTAAACTTTAATATTGGTGGATTAAGCTACGGTACAATAAACTACGAAAACAACGGACCAGAATACAAAAACTTCGATTTTAATTTTGGTAGAACATTTAATATTGGAGTTTCTAAAAACTTCTAATCTTAAATTAAGTTTAAATGAAAGCACTCCATTGGGGTGCTTTTTTTTGTTTTAAGATAGTTTTTGTGTTTGATTTTAAACAAATTGTTAAGAAATTGGTTAGGGTTAAATGCTGGTATTTTTGTTGTTTATGCTATGTGAAATCTTAACAAATATTACATATGAAAAAAATGCTACTTATTCTTGCATTGGCTACGTTTAGCTTTGCAAATGCTCAAAAAGGAACAATCTTAGTTGGTGGAAACATTGGATTTACTTCTGAAAAAAATGATAATCAAGGCGAAGAGAGAAAATCAAATTCATTTGGTTTTTCTCCAAAGGTGGGGTATCAGTTTCACGATAACTGGACAGCTGGTGTTGAATTTGCATTGTCTTCTTCAAAATCAACATCTTCTTTGAATAGTATTGGAGAATCAGAATCAAAATTTAATGTTTTCAAAGTAGGCGCATTTGTGCGTTATTCGGTTCCGTTGAGTGAAACATTTTCAGTATTTGCCGATTTAGGGGCTGGTTTCCAAAATCAGAAAAATAAAGATTATATTAACGGATCGCTTACTTCAGAAAGTAAAGCAGATGGACTTTACGCAGGAATAACACCAGCACTTTTTATCAATATGAAAAAAGGCTTTGGATTAAATTTTAGCATTGGTGGTTTAGGATACGAAACATTAAGTTTTGATACTAGTGATACTGATGTTAGTAGATTCTATTTCAATTTTGGAAAAACAGTTAATATTGGAGTTTCTAAAAACTTTTAATACTTAAATTAAATTTTATATTTGATAAGAGCACCTCTATTGGGGTGCTTTTTTATATTTTTAAAGAGAAATTAAATAATTTGAATTCATTAATTATAACTTCCAACAGGTTTAAGATGTGATACTCAAATAAAATCAATAAATAGTTTTTAAAATAATTAAACAGAATATGAGTTTACTTTCTCAAGCTAAAGAATTAATTGAAGTAGCAAATACGTTAAATATAAAAGCAGAGTTGTTAAATAAAGAAGATTCTCAACAATTTATAAGGGATATATTAGCTGTTTTTAAACCTTTTAAAACTACTGGTCATTTAGCAATTGGTGGTAATTCTATTTCTATTCCATTAGATTCTAACGAATTTTCATATTCTCAGAATTTAGAGCAAGAAAATGGTTATATTTTTTTTGATCAATATAGTACTGCCAGCCAAAAAACCGTTGTGAGGATAGCTGACATTAGAAATGTGGGAGAAATAATGGGTGAATCATTTGGAATGGAATATTTTTTATCCAATCATAAAATGGATTTTCTGATTGCGGTGAATTGGTACGTTATTGAAGTTTCTGGAAGTATAAAAGAAAAATTTATGACGCTTAAGAAATAATGCCAACCAAAGTGAAGCCGAAACGAAATCATAACTACAGATTTCCGACTTCACTTTGTTGACATTAAAAAACAAAAATATATTAAAATAAAAA
>Ga0247738_10000399_pt1 | contig 17181 bp, 13 predicted proteins | sample UWRJL013104B2_FD_180936 | JGI IMG/M metagenome (GOLD analysis project Ga0247738, IMG submission 180936) | Plant litter microbial communities from Arlington Agricultural Research Station in Wisconsin, United States - UWRJ-L013-104B-2 | ecosystem: Environmental > Terrestrial > Plant litter >...
CTGCAACACCACCACCCCGTCTGCCAACGCCATGAACGACTCGTCTCTCAACAAGACCCTGCAAGCCTTTCACTGGGATCTGGAGAAGGCAGACGACCCCAGCGGCCGCGCGCTGCCGGCGTTCACCGCACTCGCGCCGCAACGCGTCGTGCGCCTGAGCTTTGTCGGAGGCGAGAAACCGGGCGACCAGCGTGTGGTCGTGGAAAAACTCTGCAACGCCATGGGCGCGGGCTACCAGCTCAAGGGCATCGACATCACGGTCTCGCGTCCCGTGAGCACGATGATGGCCTGCCCCGACCCACAACTGATGCAACTGGAGCAGGCCGTGGCCGCGCAGATCAGCCGCGCCACCCGCGTGCACCTGGCCCAGGACGCCAACCCACCGCGTCTGCTGCTGCAGTTCAATGACGGCAGCCGCTGGCACATGGTGGGCAAGCCCACCGACGCCACCCGGTACGGCGGTGCGGGGGAGACCCTGTTTCTGGAAGTGGGTCCCCAGCTGCAGCCGTGCAGCCACGGCGTGATGCGCGATGCGCAATGCATGCAGGTGCGCGAAGTGAAGTACAACAGCGCCGGCGTGAAGACCAGCACCGGTGAATGGGGCCACTTCTACGGCCACATCGAAGGGTTCACGCACCAGGCGGGCACGCGCAACGTGCTGCGCGTCAAGCGCTTCACGATCCAGAACCCGCCGGCCGACGCCTCGCGCTATGCCTATGTGCTGGACATGCGCGTGGAATCCGAGCTGGTCAGCCCCTGATAAGCGCCTCAGGCCGTCTTCATCAAGTGCTTGCCGATGACGATCTGCTGGATCTGCGTGGTGCCCTCGTAGAGCCGCAGCAGGCGCACGTCGCGGTAGAAGCGCTCCACCTTGTATTCGTTGATGTAGCCTGAGCCGCCGTGGATCTGCACGCCCCGGTCGGCCACGCGACCCACCATTTCGGTGGTGAACATCTTGGCGCAGGAGGCCTGCATGCTCACCTCGGCGTCGGGTGTGCCGAAGGGTTTGGCGTCATAGCGCCCCGCCGCCGCCTGCACCAGCGCCCAGCCCGCGTGCAACTCGGCCTGGCTGTCCGCCAGCATCGCCTGCACCAGCTGGAAGTCGCCAATGCGCTGTCCAAACTGCTTGCGTTGCTGGGCGTAGGCAATGCTTTCCTTCAGGATGCGGCTGGCCATGCCGCAGGCCAGCGCCGAGATGTGCAGACGCCCCCGATCCAGCACTTTCATGGCGGTCTTGAAGCCCTTGCCGGGTTCACCTCCGATGATGTGGGCCGCGGGCACCCGCACGTTGTCCAGGTGAACGTCACACGTCTTGGTGCCGCGCTGTCCCATCTTCCTGTCCGGCTTGCCCAGTGAAAGGCCCGGGAGCCCGGCAGGGACGATGAAGGCCGTGATGCCACCGGCGCCTGCGCCTTCGGTGCGCGCCATCAGCGTGAACGCGCCGGCGCGTGGGGCATTGGTGATGAAGCGCTTGGTGCCGCTCAACAAGTAGTCGCTGCCATCGCGCACGCCTTTCGTTTTGATGGATGCGGCGTCCGAGCCGGCGTCCGGCTCGGTGAGTGCAAAGGAAACGATCAGGTCGCCACTGGCGATGCGGGGCAGGTACTCGGCCTTCTGCGCCGGCGTGCCATCCATCAGGATGCCTTGCGAGCCAATCCCGATGTTGGTGCCCACCACGGAGCGGAACGCCAGCGCGGTGTGCCCGAGCTCAAAGGCGACTTCGCATTCCTGCGCCATGCCGAGTCCGATGCCGCCGAATTCCTCGGGGATCGAGATGCCGAACAGCCCCAACGCCTTCATGTCGCCGACGATGTCGGCCGGCACCTCATCGTGCTCTTCCACGTGGTCTTCAGCGGGCATCAGCCGCTCGCGAACAAAGCGGTGGACGCTCTCCTTGAGCAATTGAAATGTTTCCTGGTCCAGCGGCATGGCGTCTCCTGCAAAGTGCCGCATTGTTGATGCATCGATCAAGCTTGACAATCACAAAAACCATGAACAATACGTCAAGGATTTTTGACATATCGACCCATGGATTCCAACGCTCTCGTGCTTTTTGTCGACATCGTCGAAGCAGGCAACCTCAGCTCCGCCGCCCGCCACCTGAAGATGAGCCGGGCCAATGTGAGCTACCACCTGGCGCAGCTGGAGAAGTCCCTCGGCCAGCAACTCATGCGGCGCACGAGCCGGCGTGTCGAGCTGACGGAAGTCGGTGAGCGGCTGTACCGGCATGGCCGGGTCGTGCGCGATGAAATGATGGCCGCGCGCGAATCCGTGGCGACCTTCGGCAGGTCGCTGCAGGGCTCGGTGCGCCTGAGCCTGCCCACCGGCTTCGGGCACCTGGTGATGTCGGGCTGGCTGATCGAATTCAAGCGCTTGTACCCCGGCATTGCGCTGGAGCTGCTGTTTGACAACCGCGTCGACGATCTCCTGCGCGAAGAGGTGGATGTGGCGGTGCGCGTCATGACCGAGCCACCGCAACAAATGGTCGCCACCGAGCTGGCCCCGGTCCGGTATGTCGTTTGCGCCTCCGCCGACTACGCGCGCTCGCATGCCATGCCCACCCGCCTGGAAGACCTGGCGCAGGTTCCCTTGATCACGTCGGCCGTTTCCGGGCGGGAGCTGCGAATCTCGGCCTATCGGGATGAGCAACGGCGCGAGCTGAGCCAGCGCCCCACGCTGGCATCGGAAAATTTTCAGTTCCTGCGCGAAGCCATCCTGGCCGGCCTGGGCGTGGGGCTGGTGCCCGACTACGTCATCGCGCAGGACGTCGCCGATGGCCACGCCGTGACCGCGCTGGACGACTGGCGCTTGAGCGTGTTTGGCACACGCATGTTTCTGCTGCGCATGCCCGGCCGCTTTCAAACCCTGGCCACACGAACCCTCATCGATTTCGTTATCGACAAGGTCCGCACCTGGCGGGCCGGGGTGCCCGTTGACAGGAACCCCTAGGCCGGGATCTGCATGCGCTGGAAGTGGCTGCAGGCTTCGACACATTCCCTTTGCAGCCGCTGCACGATGCTGGCCACGGGTTCGATCGCGCGCGCAAACCCCACCGCAGGCCCCATGGAGAGCATGCCTTCTTCGTGCTCACCGGCCTGGTAGGCCAGCACCTGCGTTCGCTCACCGCTGATCAGCTCACCAAACGCCGCATAGCTGTCCGCGCCCGTCTGCTCCAACGCGGCCACCTTTCGGGCGTTGTTGTTGTCGATGATTCGCCAGGTATCACCCAGGCTGCCGAGCACGGCGCGGGTGCCATGCTCGTCGGTGTCCACCACGCGTTGTTTGTAGGCGGGGTGGGCAGGGGTTTCAACCGCCGGGGTGAAGACGCTGCCCATCACCACCGCATCCGCGCCCAGCGCCAGCGCGGCGGCAATCTGCCGACCGTGGCCGATGCCACCGCCCAGCGCCAGCGGCACCTGCAGGCGCTCCAGGGCATAGGCCCCATTCAGAAAGGTGGGCAGCTGGTTGCTGCCCGGGTGGCCGCCCTCTTCCATGCCCACCAGCGTGACCGCGTCCACGCCCATGTTCTGCGCCGCAACCGCGTGGCGCACATGCGCGCATTTGTGAACGACGACCGCGCCGGCTTCCTTGATCGTGGGCAACAGAGGCGTGGGCGGCAGCCCCGCTGTCTCGAAAATACGCACACCCTCCTCCAGCGCGATGCGCAGGCGCGTCAGCATCACGTCGTTTTGCGCCGCGCGGCGCGAGAGCGTGAGGTTGACGCCAAAGGCTTCCCCTTGGGTCAGTGCGCGGCAGTCCCGCAGCGCCTGGCGGAACGCCTCATCGGTGCGCGAGCTGCGCGCGGTGATGAAACCCATGCCGCCGGCGCGCACCATGGCGGCGACCAGCTTCGCGTCAGACAGCCACATCATCCCGCCCAGCAACAAGGGCCAGCGGATGCCCAGCAGCTCGGTGATGCGCGTGGGGAACCGGTCTGGAATCGCAACGCTCGAGCTCATACGTGCCGCCCCATCAGCAGGATCGGCTGCAGCTCCAGGGCCAGCTGGCGCAACAGCGGCCCCACTTCGCTCAGCATGAGGGGCTGAGGCAGCAGCGTCGCCGGGCCGCCGCAGCTGATCACATAGCGTTCGCCAGCAGGCAGTTCGATGGCCGATGCCACGGTGTTGATCTGGTGCCGTGGGCGCTCGTGGTACGTGAAACCGCGCTCCGGGTACAGCGCCAATGCCTGCGCCAGCGCCTGCTGCTCGGCCGGCTCGGAAACCGCGCCGCTGGCCCCGGCCTCGGCGAGCAATCGCTCGCGCTCTTCGGGTGCGCAGGACGCGAGGTAGGCCCAGCCGATCGCGCTGTGGAACAGCGGGATGCGCGAGCCGACCCGAAGGTTCATCAGCAGCGGCGAATTGCCCTGGCAGCGCAGCAGGTAGACGATGCTGTCGCCGTCCCTGCGGCCCAGCGCCACGGCCACCTGATAGCGGTCTGCCAGGGACTGCAGCCGGGGCCGGATGACCTCCAGCGCCTCTTGCCCGGCCAGCGCGGCCGCGCCCAGCGCAATCACCGCAGCGCCCAGCTGCAGCTTGTCCTTGCCGGGCACCGCGCTCAGGAACCCCGTCTTCTGCAAGGTGTGGCACAGCCGCCAGACCGTGGGCTGCGCCAAGCCGGTCAGGTGGGCGATTTCCGTGGTGCCCAGCATGCGCCGCTCGGCGTCGAAACAACGCAGCACCTCCAGCCCGCGCGCGAGCGCGGTCACGAACTGGCGGTCGGCCTCAACCGCCTCCTGGGGTGCGCCCGCAGCAGGGCTGGACGTGTCAATGCTTGACATGGGTGTGCCGCTTTCTTTATGATCAATTCACTTAGCGAGTTATCAATTCGCTATGCAAATTATAAAGACAATGACGGACAAAATCAATCCCCCGCAACCTCCCTTTTTCGCCCCGGCGGCGCAAGGCAGCGTTGCCTGGCCGGGCGACGCCCATTGGGGTGCCGACGCGCTGGAGCGCGCCGTTCAGGCGGCGGGGCCGCGCCTGCGCCAGCCCCTGGTGGTCACCGATGCCGCCGTTTGGCGCGCCGTCGGCCCGGCCGTGCAGGCCGCGTTCCCGGGAGCAACCGCGCTGTCCTGGCCGGTGTACGACGGGGTGGTACCCAACCCTTCGCTGGCGCAGGTGCGCGAGGCGCTGCAGATGGCCCGGCGCCTGGGTTGCGCCAGCATCATCGCGGTGGGTGGGGGCAGCGTGATGGATGTGGCCAAGGTGGTCCTCGCCTGCCTGGCCGGTGGCCTGGAGGTGGAAGAACTGACGGCACCGCGCGGCCAGGCCTGGCTGGCGGCGGCTGCGACACCCCAGGACCTGTTGCTACTGGCCGTGCCCACCACCTCGGGCACCGGCAGCGAAAGCAGTTCGGCCGCGCTCATTCAGGGCGATGACGGCCGCAAGCACCTGTACCGTTCCTTGCGCACCCGCCCAGCGATCGTGGCGTTGCAGCCCGCTTTGACGCTGGGGCTGCCTGTTCGCCCCACGGCGCACGGCGGGTTCGACGCGGTGCTGCACGCACTGGGCGCCTGGGTCAACACCGACGCCTCGCCGGTCGGCAAGGCCATGGCCCTGCACGCGCTGCGCATCGGTTTGAAGGCGCTGCCCGCCGTGTTGAAAACACCCGACAACCTGCCGGCCCGCGCCGACATGCAGATGGGCGCGTACCTCGCGGGCGTGGCCATCGGCCTGAGCAAGGTGGATGCGGTGCATGGCATGTGCACGCCACTGGAAGCGCGTGTGGACCTCACGCATGCGGAGGTGCTGGCCCCGGTGTTCAGCGTGGTGGCGCGCCACACGGTACAGACCCACGCCGACCGCTACGCGGAAGCGGCACGTGCGCTGGGCATCGCCCGCAGCGGCGACGACCGGCACGACGCCCTGGCGCTGATCGAGGCGGTGGAGGCCCTGGCCCGGCTTGGCGGCATCGACACGCGTTTCGCCGATCTGCACCTGTCGGCACAAGACGCCGATCGGCTCGCGGCCCAGGCGCTGCAAAGCGCCTCCACGCCACTGAACCCGCGCCCATTGGCGCACGAAGAAATCAAGTCGCTGTACCTGCAGATGACTGCCCAAGGAGTTTCCCCATGAACGTCGTTGATTCCCAGCCCTACCCACTGCTCATCGGTGAGCGCTGGACCGCTGGCGCCGAGGGCCGCACCTTCGACACCCTGAACCCGGCGACGGCACAGGTGCTGGCCCAGGTGCACGAAGCCACCGAGGTCGACGTGGATGCCGCCGTTCAAGCGGCGCACGAGGCCTACCAGAAGCACTGGCGCAGGACCACACCCGCCGAGCGCGGCCGGCTGCTGCGGCGTCTGGCCGAGCTGTTCGAGCGCGACCGCGAAAAGATCGCCTGGCTCGAAACGTTGAACGTGGGCAAGCCCATCACGCATTCGCTGGAATCGCTCAAGGCCATGCCCGCATCGCTGGCGTATTTCGCCGGCATCATCCCGGCCGTTCGCGGCGACACCATCCCGGTGGGCCAGCTCGACGTGCTCAACTTCACGCTGCGCGAGCCACTGGGCGTGTGCGCGCTGATCATGCCGTGGAACTATCCGATGACGCTCACGGTGAACAAGCTCGGACCGGCGCTGGCCGCGGGCAACACGGTGATCCTCAAGCCATCGGAGGTGACGCCGCTGTCCACCATGGCCCTCGCGCGGCTGTTCGAGGAAGCGGGCTTTCCGCCCGGCGTGGTGAACGTGGTCAACGGCCCGGGGGCCACGGTAGGCCAGCGGCTGGTGACCCACCCGCTGGTCTCGCGCGTGTCGTTCACCGGCGGCACCGTGACCGGTGCGCGCATCCTCGCCGCCTCGGCCAGCGACGTCAAACGCGTGACCCTCGAGCTGGGCGGCAAATCCCCGCTCATCGTGTTCGACGACGCGCAGCTGGACAAGGCCGTGGCCGTGGCGGCGGGCGACCTCATCAAGAACTCCGGACAGGTGTGCATCTCCTGCACCCGGCTGCTGGTGCAGGGCGGCATCCGCGATGAGTTCATCGCCCGACTGCAGCAAAGGCTCGCCACCGTGCGCGTGGGTTCGCCGCAAGACCCCGCGACGGAAATGGGGCCCCTGGTCAGCGCGGCCCAGAAGCAGCGCGTTGAACAGTACATCGGGCTCGCGGCCGCAGAAGGCGCATCACCTGCACCGTTCGGACAAATGGCGCTGGACGGCACGATGGCCGCCGGCTTCTTCGTGCGGCCCACGCTGTTGCTGAACTCGCACAACCGCATGCAGTCCGCGCAGGACGAGATCTTCGGGCCGGTGCAGTCGGTCATCGGGTTCTGCGACGAAGCGCAGGCGCTGGCGATCGCCAACGACTCGCGCTACGGCCTGGCCGCCGTGCTGTTCACCCGCGACGGTGGCCGCGCCCTGCGCATGGCCCACGGGCTGCAGAGCGGCAGCGTCGCCATCAACACGGGCGTGCGCACCTCGTTCGACGCACCCTTCGGTGGCTACAAGCAGTCCGGCATCGGCAAGGAGCGCGGGCTGGAGGCCATCTACGAAAACACCCAGCTCAAGAACGTCAAGTACGACATGACCGTGTAACCCCTTTCAACACAGGAGACCACCAATGAAAATCAGCAACAAAATCGTTTTCGGCCTCGCGGCCTGCACGCTCGCGGGCAGCGCCCTCGCCGAGTGGCCCGACAAGCCGCTCCGCATGGTGATCGGTTTCGCGCCTGGCGGCGCATCGGACATCGCCTTCAAGATGGTGCAGGAAGAGCTCTCCCGCCGCCTCGGCCAGCCGGTGGTGCCGGACTACAAGCCCGGGGCGAATGGCAACATCGCCAACCAGGCCGTGGCCACCGCCGCACCCGACGGCTACACCGCGCTGTGGGCCAATGTGGGCCCGCTGGCCGTGAACACCTACCTCTACAAGGGCGTGAAGATCGATCCCGGCAAGGCCTTCGTTCCCGTGACGCAGCTCACCGACTCGCCCCTGGTGGTGGTCGTGCCCAAGTCCTCGCCGTACCGCACCATGCAGGAGCTGCTGCAGGCCATGAAGCAATCGGGCGCCACGATGTCCTACGGCTCGGCCGGCCACGGCAGCTCCATGCACATCGCGGGCGCCTCGCTGGCCCTGGCCCTGAACGCGCCCATGACCCATGTGCCCTACAAGGGCAGCGCGCCGGCCATTCAGGATCTGCTGGCCGGGCGCCTGACTTTCATGGTGGACAGCCGCTCCACCACCGCTCCGTTCATCCAGGACGGCTCGCTGCGGGCCCTGGCCGTCAGCGGCGGCAAGCGCGCGGCCGACATGCCCGAGGTCCCCACCGTGGAAGAGGCCGGCGTCCCCGGCTTCAAGGTCACCACCTGGCAGGCCGTCGTGATGCCCGCAGGCACGCCCAAGCCGATCGTCGACAAGTTCTCCAAGGCGCTGCGCGAGACGCTGGAAACGCCCGAGGTGCGCGAGCGCTTTGCCCGCATCTACACGCCGCTGGTGGGCAGCACGCCCGAAGTCTTCGCGAAGTTCTGGGAGAAGGAACGCGCCGAAGCCAAGGCCCTGGTGGAAACCGCCAAGCTGCAGATCGACTGACGGCACCCCCGCCGCCTCGCGGCGGTGGACACACTTTGCTTTGAATGGAATGACCGATCATGGATCTGGGACTGAAAGATGGCACCGCCTTCATCACGGGCGGCGCGGGCACGCTGGGCTTTGCAATGGCCCGGCGCTTCGTGCAGGAAGGCTGCAATGTCGTCGTGTGCGACACCAACCAGGAGGCCATTGACGCCGCCTGCGAAGAGCTGGCCGCCCTTGGTGGCCAGGCCCTGGGCGTGCGCGCCGATGTGACCAACAAGGAAGAAGTGGGCCGCGCCGTGCAAAAGGCCACCGACCGCTGGAAAAAAGTGGATGTGCTGGTCAACAACGCGGGCTTTGCGCGCGACAGCTACCTGACGCGGATGCGCGAGGAAGACTGGCATGCGGTGCTCGATGTGACCTTGCTCGGCGCCTTCCACTGCTCGCGCGCCGTGCTGCCGCTGATGATGGCGCAACGCTACGGCCGCATCATCAACATCGCCTCGCGCGCACACCTGGGCAACCCGGGTCAGACCAACTACTCGGCCGCCAAGGCAGGCCTGATCGGATTCACGCGGTCGCTTGCGCTGGAGTCGGGCAAGTTCGGCATCACCGCCAACGCCATCGCACCGGGCGTGATCTCCACGCCGCGCATGCAGCAGCGGCCCGACTACGCGGAGCTGACGGAACGCGCCAAGTCCAACACCCCCGTGGCCCGCCTGGGTGACCCGGCCGACGTGGCCGCCACCGTGGCCTTCCTGGCCTCCCGGCTGGCCGGCTTCACCACTGGCGAGACCGTGCACGTCACCGGAGGGCGCTACGCATGAACCCGCCCTTCGATCTGGACGACCACCTGGGCCGGCGCCTGTACTTCGATGACCTTCACACCGGCCAGATGTGGGAGAGCCCGCGCCGCACGGTGACCGAAGCCGACGTGGTGCAGTTCGCGGGCCTCTCGGGCGACTACAACGCGCTGCACACCGACGCGGTGTTCGCCGCCGAGCACCCCTTTGGGCAGCGCGCCGCGCATGGCCTGCTGACGCTGGCCATCGCCTCGGGCCTGACCACCCGCATGCCGGTGTACCGGTTGATGGATGGCGCACGCCTGGCGCTGACCGAACTGCGCTGCCAATGGCGCCAGCCCGTCTTCATGGGCGACACCCTGCATGTGGAACTGCGCATCGGCGAGAAGACGCTGTCGGGCAAGCGACCGGGCACAGGCCGCGTGGCGATGCACCGCACCGTGAAGAACCAGCGCGGCGAGGTGGTGGTGGAAAGCGAATGGACCACGCTGATGAAATGCAGAACGGAGGCGGCATGAGCGCTTCCCGGCTTGATGCCGTTCATTTCGACGATCTCGCGGGATTGACGCAACCGCGCTCGGTGATGATCGTGGGCGCCTCCACCACCCCTGGCACGCTGGGCCACACCACCGTGGTCAACGTGCTGGAGCACTCGGACTTCAGCGGCGAGGTGTACCTCGTCAACCCCAAGGGCGGCGAACTGCAGGGCAAGACGCTGTACCGCAGCGTGGGCGACGTGCCGGTGCAAGGCATCGACGTGGCCCTGCTGCTCGTGCCCGCCGAATCGGCCATCGCCACGCTGGCCGCCTGCGCGGCCCAGGGGGTGCGCTACGCCATCGTGTTCACCGGCGGCTTTGCCGAACTGGGCGAAGCGGGCCGCTCGGTCGAGGCCGAGATGCGGGCGCTGGCCGAACGCACCGGCATGCGCATCTATGGCCCCAACTGCGCGGGCATGACGATGCTGGCGCCCCGCCTGGGGTTGACCTTTTCGACCGAATTCCGCAACGACGGCCGCAGCGGCACCCTCTCACGCATCGGCCTCGTGACGCAAGGCGGTGGCCTGGGCCGCTCGCTGATGCAGGGCGACGAGCGTGGCGTGCGCTTCTCGCGCTGGTTCTCCACCGGCAACGAGGTCGATCTGGACAGCGCCGACTTCATCCACTGGCTGGCACACGACGCGGGCACCGACCTGATCTGCACCGTGATGGAAGGCATCCAGGACGGCCCACGCTTCGTGGCCGCAGCCCAGGCCGCCCGCCGCGCCGGCAAGCCGCTGATCGCGCTGAAGATCGGCCGCTCGGACTTCGGCAAGAAAGCCGCCCAGTCGCACACCGCCTCGCTGGCGGGCGAGGACGTGGTCAACGACGCGGTGTTTTCGCAATATGGCGTGATCCGCGTCGAGGACCTGGACGAGTTGCTCGACGTGGCCAGCCTCATCTCGCGCGTGGGTGTGCGCGATCTGCAGCGGGTCTGCGTGTACTCGTCCTCGGGCGGCGCGGGCGTGCTCTCAGCCGACAAAGTGGGCGAAGCGGGCCTGGCCATGGCCACGCTGGCCGACGCCACCGTGGCCGAGATGGCGAAACATGCGCCGTCCTATGCCGCATTGACCAACCCGGTGGACCTGACCACCAAGGCGTTGGTCGACCCCGAACTGGCCCGGCGCTGCCTCACGCCGCTGTTTGCCGACCCCGGGGTGGACGTGGTGCTGTACCCGATCACTTCCAACTACGCGGCCAGCACCGAAGGTCTGGTGCGCAACATGCTGGAAGTGGCCCGCACCGGCAGCAAGGCTTTCGTGCCGGTCTGGATGAGCAGCCGCCGTGGCCCTGCGCACGACCTGCTGGTCCGCGAGGGCTTCGCGCCGATCTACAGCCTGCGCAACGCCACGCTGGCCCTGCAGCGCTGCTCCGGGTACGCGCAACAAGTCCGCGATGGCAGCGCGCCCGAAGCCGCGATGGCCCACCCACCCGCCGCAGTGGCCGTGCAACTGCCCTGCAACGAGACTCAGGCCAAGGCGCTTCTCGCTCAACATGGCGTGCGATCACCGCAGGAAGTGCTGGCCGCCACCGCCGAAGAAGCCGCCGCACAAGCGCACAGCATCGGTTTTCCGGTGGCGCTCAAGCTGGTGGCCGACGGCGTGCTGCACAAGAGCGAGATCGGTGGTGTGGCCTTGCATCTGCGCAACGTGGAGCAGGTGCGTGAAGCCTTCGACCGCATCCTGGCCAACGCGCGAAACCACCAGGTGCCGCCCCACGCCATCCGGGGCGTGCTGGTGTCGGAAATGGTGAGCGATGGCGTGGAAATGCTGGTCGGCATCCACCGCGATGCGGTCTTCGGCCCGGTGTTGTCCGTGGGTGCGGGCGGCGTGTGGGTGGAGATCGAGGCCGATGTGGCGCGCTGCCACCTGCCTGCAGGCCAGGCTGTGTTGGCGCGCACGCTCGACAAGACGCGCATCGCCCGACGGCTTGCCAGCCACCGTGGCCTGCCCGCGCGCGATCGCGCCGCGCTGCTGGACGCCATGCAGCGTGTGGCCTCGCTGTTCCTGTCGCTGGGCGAAGGCGTGCAGTCGCTGGAAGTGAATCCGCTGGTCGTGCTCAACGACGGCCAGGGCGTGGTCGCCCTGGATGCGGTGATCGAGTGACGCAACGCACACCCTGAAACATCAAGCAAAGGAAAAACAACCATGTTCAACAGCCAGATCGGCGGGGGCGATGCCCATTCCATCCTGGTGCGGGGCCACGACCTGGTCAACGACCTCTTCAACCGCGACTTCATCGACGTGCTGGCGCTGGAATTGCTCGGCGAGTTTCCCACTCCCCCGCTCAAGCGCATGCTCAACCTGTTTCTGGTGAGCGCCACCGACCACGGCCTCACGCCCAGCGCGCTGTCGTCGCGCCTCACGCTGCATGGTGCCCCCGAAGCCATGCAGGGTGCGCTGGCGGCGGGCCTGCTGGGTGCGGGCAGCCGCTTCCTGGGCGTCATCGAGCACAGCGCGCGTTTCCTGCGCGATGCGCTGCCTCCGAAGGACAGCTACACCGATGAAGAGTTGCGGCAGTGCGCCGAGGAATGCGTGCGGGCCAACAAGGCCGCCAAGCGCAAGATCCCGGGCATCGGCCACCCCATTCATGTCGACGGTGATCCGCGCTGCGAGAGGATGTTCGAGATCGCCCGCGAATGCGGCTACTACGGCGTCTACTCGCGCTTCGCGGTGGAGCTGGCGGCGGCAGCGGCCCGCCTCTCGGGCCGCAAGATCCCGCTCAACGCCACCGGCGCCAAGGGAGCGATCGTGCTCGACATGGGCCTGACCCCCGAACTGGGCAAGGCGCTCACCCTGATCGGCCGCACCGCCGGCCTGATGGCCCACATCATCGAGGAGCAGAAGAACCCCATCGCTCAGAAAGTGTGGGACATGGCCTCGGGCAACGCGGCGCACGAATAAAGGAAAGGCGGCCCGAAATCGGGCCGCCGGACTTCACCCGTTGGCCGAGGTCCCCAGCTGGAACACGGACACCGTCCTGACCAGTTCGTCCGCCTGCTGCCGCAGGCTGCTGGCCGCAGCGGACATTTCTTCCACCAGCGCGGCGTTCTGCTGCGTGGTCTGGTCCAGTTGCACCACGGCCTCTCCGACCTGGCTCACGCCCGCACTTTGTTCTCCGCTGGCGGTGCTGATGTCGGACATGAGGCGGGAGACCCGCTGAATGGAGGCGATCAATTCCTGCATGGTCTGGCCGGCTTCGTTCACGAGCACCGTGCCGGTGCCCACGCTTTCCACGCTGCTGCCAATCAAGGCCTTGATCTCGCGCGCGGCCTGAGCCGAGCGCGTGGCCAGGCTGCGCACTTCGCCGGCCACCACGGCGAACCCCCGGCCTTGTTCACCGGCGCGCGCCGCCTCGACGGCCGCGTTGAGCGCCAGGATGTTGGTCTGGAACGCAATGCCGTCGATGACACCGATGATGTCGGCGATCTTGCGCGAACCGGCATCGATGTCCTGCATGGTGTCCACCACCCGCTGCACCGCCGCACCGCCTTGTTCGGCCAGGGTCGTTGCCGAACGCGCCAGTTGATCGGCCTCACGCGCATGCCCCGAGTTCTGGCCCACGGCGGTGCCCAGTTGCTCCATGGAAGCGGCGGTTTCTTCCAGCGCGCTGGCCTGGTTCTCGGTGCGGCTGGACAGGTCCTGATTGCCCTGGGAAATCTCCGCACTGGCCGTGGCCACGGCCTCGGCACCGCGCCGCACACGGCCGACCACGCTGGCCAGGTCCTTCTGCATGATCGCCAGCTGGGCCATCAGGCTGTGATCGTCCCCTGCCCGCACCGGCACCGGTTGGCCCAGGTCGCCTCGGGCCACGCGGGCACTGACGGCCACCGCTTCGGCGGGCTCACCACCGAGCGGACGCAGCACCAGGCGCTGCAGGGCCCAGAGCAGGCCGAGCGACACCACCACGATCGACACCGCGCCCAGAATCGCGGCGGTGACATTGAGCTGGCGGACCTCGGCAAGGATGCGGTCTTGCGGCACGGTGGCCGCAAAGGCCCAGGAAGAGTTGTCTTTGCCGACCCGGATCGGCACATAGACGCTGGTCACTTCGGTCTTCAGGCCGTCATGCAGGTAACGAACCCGTTGCGCGCGGTTCTCGCTCAGCGCGGTGCGCATGGCCTCCAGCTCGGCCGGTTTCGTCAGCGCCTGCCCCACGTGGGAGGGGTCGCGGTCGCCGACATACAGGGCGCCATGCGACAGCAGGCTGGCGTAGCCGGTGTCGTAGATGCGGATCGCCTGCACCTTCTCCTGCAGGCTGGACAAAGGCAGGTCGATCCCGGCCACCCCCATGAACTGGCCATTGATCACGATCGGCACCGAGGTGGTCGTGATCATCACTTCCTTGCCCGCGACCGTGTACTTGTAAGGCTCGATGAGCGTTTCCTTGCCAGTGCGTTTGGCCAATTGGTAGTAGTCGCCCGGACCGGGTTTGTCGTAATCCACCAGCGCCTCCACCATCGGCGAGCCGGAGCCCCGGTTCCAGTAGGGGATGTAGCGGCCCGTGGCATCGTGGCCCGGCTTGTCCACGTACTCGGCGTCGCGACCGTCGAAGGCGTTGGGCTCCCAGGCCACCCAGACTCCCAGGAAATGGGGCGAACCCTCCAGCACACTGCGGATCAGCGCATCGGCTTCGATGCGGTCGGCCTGCCCGGTGGTTTTCAACCCTCCCAGCGCCTGCGCCAGCGTGCGCGCGGCCGTCATGGTGGCGTTCAGCTCGGCCTCGACCTGTGCCGCATTGCGGCTCGCCAATTCCTCGGCGTACATGAGAGCGGTGCTTTCCTGCAAGCGACCGGCCTGGCGCGTCAGCGAAATCACGGTGACGGCAAAGCCGAGCAGCACCACACCGACGACCAGCAGCAGCAGCTTGGTGCGCAGGCTCATGGAGGCAAGAGGAGAACTCGTGGAAAAGGAATGGGTAGAGGACACGCGGCGGCTTCTTTCTTCGTCCAGTGGAAGTGAATGCCTGACGGGACCCGAAGCCGGGCGAGGTCAGGCGACCTGTCGAGACGACGAATTTCCCACGCTGGCGAATCCCGAAGACCGGGAACAGATGGGGAAAGCCGGGGCAATTCCCCGTCGCGGGGTTCGTGCGCCAGCCCACAAAGCCCGGCCGCCGTCGCGGCGTAGACTGGAGGCTGACCCCATCAGAACCCGGAGTGGATCCCCGTGACAGACCCGCACAAGCGCGAACCGTCGACCGCCGACCGATTCCAGTTGCTGGTGGCGGCCGTGCAGGACTACGGCATCTTCATGCTTGACCCTGCGGGGCACGTGATGTCCTGGAATGCCGGCGCCGAGCGCATCAAGGGCTACCGCGCCGAAGAAGTGATCGGCAGGCACTTCTCGATGTTCTATCCGGAAGCGGCCCGGTCCAGCAACTGGCCCGACCATGAATTGCAGCAGGCCGCGGCCGTCGGAAAATACGAAGAAGAAGGCTGGCGGATCCGAAAGGACGGCACCTCGTTCTGGGCCAATGTGGTCATCACCGCGCTGCGCGATGCCAGTGGCGCGCTCACCGGGTTCGGCAAGGTCACGCGAGACCTGACGGAGCGGCGCGCTCACGAGGAAGCCCTGCGCCAAAGCGAGGAACGGTTTCGCCTGCTGATCGAGGGCGTGCGCGACTACGCCATCTACATGCTCGATCCCGGCGGCATCATCCAGAGCTGGAACGGCGGGGCCGAGGTCATCAAAGGCTATGCGGCGAGCGAGGTGATCGGCAAGCACTACAGCATGTTCTTTCGCCAGGAGGACGTGCTGGCCGGGCGGCCCATCCAGGAACTGCAGGACGCGCTCACCCACGGCAGGAGCGAAGACGAGGGCTGGCGCGTGCGCAAGGATGGCTCGACGTTCTGGGCCAATATCATCGTCACGCCCATCCATGGCGTGGACGGCACCTTGCTCGGCTTCGCCAAGGTCACTCGCGACATGAGCGACCGCAGCAAACAGCGCGAACTGGAGCATTCGTTGAAGCGGATGAACGAGTTCCTCGCCATGCTCGCCCACGAGCTTCGCAACCCACTGGCGCCTATTCGAAACGCCGTGTCGATCCTGCAACTGGAAGCCTCCCCGAGCCCCACACTGCGCAGCAGCCGCGACATGATCGACCGGCAGCTGACTCAACTCACACGGCTGATCGACGACCTGCTGGATGCCGGGCGATTGACCAGCGGCAAGATCCGCATCAAGCCCGAGCGCGTGTCCTTCAACCAGGTGGCCGCACGGGCCATCGAGGTGGTGCGACCCGCGATGGACGCCCGATCCCAGGCGTTCGATGTCGACATCCCCGCCGCCCCGCTCTGGGTGAACGCCGATGAAATCCGCCTCGCCCAGGTGCTGCAGAACCTGCTGGGCAACGCCTCGAAATTCACGCCCACCGGGGGCACCATCAAACTGAGTGCCCGCGTGAAAGACGCTCGTCTCCGGGTGGAGGTGGCCGACAACGGCGAGGGCATTTCGGCCACGGCGATCCACGACATCTTCGCGCTGTTTTCCCAGGGCGACGGCATTGCCGCATCGAGGCAGTCCGGCCTGGGCATCGGGCTGGCGCTGGCCCGCTCCATCGTGGAAATGCATGGCGGCACGATCGCGGCCACCAGCCCCGGCGTGGGCCAGGGCAGCGTGTTCCACTTTGAACTTCCTGGCGCCACCATGGACGTTCCGGTGACCCCACAGGACGGCCCCTGGATCCTTGTCGTGGACGACAACCGGGACGCCGCAGACAGCCTCGCGGACATCCTGCGCATGCTGGGCTTCCGCGTTCGCACCGCATACGATGGCAAGGCCGCGCTCGAAGTTGCCCGGCAGGACGGCCCTCGAATGGCGTTTCTCGACATTGGCATGCCAGGCAAGAACGGTGTGCAGGTCCTGCAGGAATTGCGCGCCCTGCCGCAGGGAAGCAGCCTCTTCGCGGCCGCCGTCACAGGTTACGGCATGGAGGACGAGAAGGCCGGCCGCGCCGATTTCGAAGGCTTCGACGCACACCTTCAGAAGCCGGTCGGGCTGTCCGATCTGAAGGAGCTCCTGACACGGGCCCACCTGGGAAGCCCCTCTTGATGACCCTCCAGCACGCAGACCCCCCATGAAAAACTTCCCCCGTCTGCTCGCGTTGGCGCTCGGCCTGGGCATCGCCTTCTCAACCCACGCCCAGCCCCAGCCTCTGGATGCCGAGGCCAGCGATCCCGCCAAAATCGGCTGGATGGTCGGTGCCCCGCCCCCACCGGAGCGGCAGCTGCGCTTCGATGACGGGAGCTATTTCCAGTTTCCCGCGATGCGCTGGAGCGTGTCGAACTTCCGCCAGTTGATGCCAACGGTCAACGTGTCCCGGTGTGTGGGC
>Ga0247738_10000400_pt1 | contig 17154 bp, 20 predicted proteins | sample UWRJL013104B2_FD_180936 | JGI IMG/M metagenome (GOLD analysis project Ga0247738, IMG submission 180936) | Plant litter microbial communities from Arlington Agricultural Research Station in Wisconsin, United States - UWRJ-L013-104B-2 | ecosystem: Environmental > Terrestrial > Plant litter >...
GCTCGATCGACAATCAGATCAGTCGCCTGCGCCGCAAGCTGGAGGATGACGCCCGCTCGCCGCGCCTCATCAAGACTGTCTGGGGCGGCGGCTACATGTTCGGCGCGGACGTGACGCGCTCATGAGCCTTTCAGTTCGCGCCCTGCCCCTCTTCCTCCGCCCGCGCACCCTTGCCGGCCAGACGATCCTCGTCGTCGCGGCCTCGCTGTTCGTGGTGCAGTTAATTGGCGTCTCCTTCTATTATCTTGCCCAGCGCAACCAGTGGCTGACCGTGGCTGCGGCGCCGGGCGTCATCGTGATCCTCGAAGCGCTCGACCAGCGGCGGACGCCCGTCACCATCGACCGGATACGCCTGCAACGCGGAGTACAGATCACCGACACTCCGCCGCCGGCAGATGGCGAGGATGCACCGAACGTCGCCGAGCGCGCCATGGACATGTTTCGTAGCGCCGGCGTCGTCCCGCTCGAGGTGCACGCGGCGATCAACCAGACCACCGCGAATGCCGCCACGCGATCCGCATTGGGCGGCGAGACGCAGCGCCGACAACAGCGCGTACGCGTCCAGTTGCGCGTCAAGGTCGCTGCCGATCGCTGGATGACTGTCTTCTCGCGCGCCGCGCCAATCGACCAGCCGATCATGCAGCGCTTCATGGTCCCCACGCTGTTCCTTTATGGCATGGTCCTGATCCCGCTGGTCTGGTTCACGCGCCGCCTCGCCGATCCGCTCCGCGCGCTGGCCTCCGCCACGACCCGCGTTGGCACGCCCGAAGGTGCGCCGCCTGTGCCGGAAGTCGGTCCGGACGATGTGCGCGGCCTCGCCGTCTCCTTCAACGCCATGCAGGACCGCATCCGCTCCATGCTGGAGGAGAAGGATCACATGCTCGGCGCCATCGGCCATGACCTGCGCACGCCGCTCACAGCGCTGCGTGTGCGCGTCGAATCCGTGCCGGAGGGACATGATCGCGACCGCATGATCGCGACCATCGACGATATGCGCCAGATGCTCGACGACATCCTGTCACTGGCCCGTATCGGCCGGGACCGCGAACCGCCGCAGAAGGTCGATCTGGGCTCTCTCGCCGAAGCCGCGATTGACGATTTCCTAGAGACGGGTGCGCAGGTCACACTTGATGAGGACATGCCGCGTGCGGTCGTGAATGTGCATCCGCGCAGCATCCGCCGGGCGCTCACCAATCTGGTCGATAATGCCATCAAATATGGCGGCAGCGCGGACGTGTCGCTGCGCATCGACGGCGCCCGCGCCATCCTTGTCGTGACCGATCCAGGGCCCGGCATCGCGCCTGACCGCATCGAGGAAATGATGCAGCCCTTCACGCGGATGGAAGGATCGCGCAGCCGCGAAACCGGCGGCGCAGGCCTCGGCCTTGCGATCGTGCGCGCCATCGCGTCGTCGGAAGCGGGGCAGTTCACGTTGACGAACCGCACCGAAGGCGGCCTGATCGCGGAACTCATCCTGCCGCTCGTCCGCTGAGCGACTTCATTCGTTAGGTGCGCGTTTCCCGCCTTGAGTGGGGTGCGTCATCGCTTCCGTCCGCCCGGGCGGGGTCAGCGAGTTGCGCTTGGGAATATCCTTGTCGTTGATCACCATGGCGCCGCTGGGCAATGCCGTCTGACCAAGATCGAGCTTGCGCACCTCCGCCCTCATCTGGGCCTCGCTATCGCGCCCGGCGATGCGACGCTTCAATTCGGCCTTCTCGTCCGCCTGCGGGGACATGCCCTTGCGCTGCTGCCCGACCTGCTTGTCGAGCGCCTTGGACCAGGCGAGGATCACCGACATGCGGCGGTTGCGCGGATCATAGCGATCGCCTTCCACGAACGGCTCGCGGTCGGCCACACCGTCGATCCGCAGGAAACGCTCGGGTGCAATGCCGTTTTTAGCCAGCAGGGCGCGCGTCGACTCCGCGCGAGCCGAGGATAGCATCCAGTTGTTCATCGTCTGGCCCGAGGAATATGGAAGGCTATCGGTGTGGCCCCGCACGATCACCTCGTTGGAGAGGCCCGCAGCAACCTGCGCCACTTCGGCAATCAGGGCCCGCGCCTCGGGCAACAACTGGTCAGTGCCCATCTTGAACATCGCAAAATCGGCCTGATCGATCAGATCAATGCGCAGGCCCTCGCGAGACTCGGTAAACCGGATGTGCCGGCGCAGGCGCTGAAGCGCTTTCTTCTGCTCCAGCTTCGCTTCGATCTGCTTCTTGAGCGATTCGAACTTCTGGCGATCGCCCTCCTTGACCTTATCCTTGATATCGTCGCCGCCCGCGTCGCGCGTGCCGGTGGCATCGCGAGGAATGGTGATGGCGAGATTGCCCTGCCCGCCCGTGGTCGGATAATTTTCCTTGCTGGTCAGGCTGTCGCCGCCAAACAGGCCGGATGAGCCTGCGCTGTCCATCTTCATCTGGACGAGCGTCGGCGTGAAATAGTCGGCGAGGCCCTTGCGCTGCTTCTCGGTGGTCGCGCCGAGCAGCCACATGAGCAGGAAGAACGCCATCATAGCCGTCACGAAGTCGGCATAGGCCACTTTCCAGGCACCGCCATGATGGCCGCCATGGCCTTCGACGATGATCTTCTTGACGATGATCGGCCGCGGTTCCGGCTCGTTCGCACGTTTCTTGGGAGGTTGGGCCATGGTTTAGCGGCCCCGCATACCGTCGAACACCTCGGCAAAGGCGGGCTGGTTGGCGTGCGGCAGGTTCGAGCGTGCGGCTTCGATGACCAGCGGCTGCGGGTGACCATGGAGCGACGCTATGATGATCTGCTTCACCACCTGATAGATGGCGGAGTCGCTCTCGATGACCTGACGGCAGCGATTCGCGAACGGATTGACCATGCCATAAGCGAGCAGCACGCCCAGAAACGTACCCACGAGCGCCGAGCCGATCATGGCGCCCAGAATTTCCGGCGGCTTGTCGATCGAGCCCATGGTCTTGACCACGCCAAGCACGGCCGCGACGATGCCAAGCGCCGGCAGTGCGTCCGCCAGGGTCTGGAGATTGTCGGCCGGTCGGATCACTTCGTGGTGATGCGTCTTGAGACTGTTGTCCATCACGTCCTCGACCGCATGGGGATCGAGCGTGCCCGAGGACACGACGACCAGCCGCAGCGTGTCGCAGATCAGGTGGATCAGCGTCTTGTCCTTCAGGAGCTTGGGATATTCCGCGAAGATGGCGGATGTCTTGGGATCCTCGATATGCGGTTCAAGCGCGACAGGCCCTTCGACACGCAGCGTCTTCATGAGCTTGCTCACGAGGAAGATGCACTCGAGAAAGTCTTTCTTCTTGTACTGGGGGCCCTTGAACACCTTGCCCAGGCCGCCGAGCAGCGCTTTGAGGTCCGCACCCGAATTGCCGATGATGAGCGCGCCGACTGCCGCGCCGCCGATGATGAGCATTTCGTGCGGGAGGGCATGAAGCACAGGACCAATGTCGCCGCCGGTGAACATGAAGCCACCGAAAACCATGACAATGAGAACGACGAGACCGATACCTGCGAACATTATGATCCCCGGGGACTTTGTGTTTATCGAGCTGAACAGGCGCGCCGACCCATTCCGTGTACGCACTCTAGAACGGCACCACTGAAACAGGGTTTAACGACAAGGTTATCAGTGACTTTAATTTTTGCCTGACCGGTGAAAACAGCACGGCGCGGCATCATGAATCGCAACAAAATGGGGCGCACGCCGGGTTGGCGGCGCCCCATGCGCATCATCATCTTTTCATGCCGTTTTTTCGGTTAGCGCAGCAGATCGAAGAGCGACTGCTTGCCGATGCGCGCAAAGGCGGCCTGCGACGCTTCGAGCGTGGTCAGCTTGCTCTGCAGCTTCGTGATCACTTCGCCCACGTCTGTATCCTCAAGACCCGAACGCCGCTCGGTCAGAGACAGCTTCTTGTTCTCGATGCGCTGGCCAATATCGTCGATGCGCTGTTCGCGAACGCCCTGCACGGACCGCTGCACGATCACATGATCGAGCGCAGCGCGATTATCCGTCAGTGCCTGCTTCAGACCGGCCTCGTCGGAGTTGCGCACCGCATTGATGGCGTCCTGCAGAACGTCTTCGAGGGACTTGGTGCCCACGACATTGTCGGTCAGGCTCTGCCGCGTCGCCACCGCATCCACGGCGAGGCCTGCGCCGACCGGAATGTTCACAGTGTGGGTATCGTCGAAAATCGGCGAGCCCTGATAGTCGGTCTGGTAGAGCAGATCGTGGATCGACCGTTTGATGCCTTCGATCGACTGCGCGACGGCTTCGCGGCCCGGCGAACTCGCCGAGGTGGAGCTTGACTGGACGAGCAGCTCCGTCACCTGCGACATCAGGTTGCTGATGTCTTCGAGATTGCTCGCGGCGGCGCCGGCGCGCGACTTGGCGAAGGTGACGTTCGATCCCCATGCGTCGTTGATCGACTGCTGGCGGCCGATCTGCGAGATCTGCACCCAGTCCTGCGGATTGTCCGCGGGCTGGTTGATCTTCTTGCCGGTCGAAATCTTGATCTGCTCGTTGGCGATATCGCGCGCGAGATTCTGCTGACGCAGGATTTCGGCATTGAGCGACTGGGAGGTGATGAAAACCATATCGTGTTACTCTTCCCTGTATCCGCTCAACGGAAAATGGCGAAAATCGTGTCGGTGAGTTCACGCGCGACCTGGATGATGCGCGCGCAGCCTTGATAGGCCTGTTGCAGGCGCAGCAGATCCGCTGCCTCGCGATCGAGATTGACGCCGCTGACATCGCCGCGCGCCTGCTGGGCCAGCGTGTCGCGATTGGACGCGGCCTTCTGCTCGGCTGTAGTGGCGTTGGCGATATTGCCCTGAGAGGAAATGATCTGGGTCCAGAGGTCTTCCATCGAGCCCGTGCCGCGAATCGCCGACGCGGCCACGAGATTGCCGTTGATGACGCCGCTTGCCGAGGCACTCGCAATGTCGGCTGGATTGCTGATCAGCACCTGCATGGTCGATGAGTCGGCGCCAATGGACAGGATCGGCTGGCCGGCATTGCCCGCAGCCGTGAAGCCGCCGGTGTGCCACGTGTTCACGTCCTCAACATAGCGCTGGGCCAGTTCATCGAGCTGGGTGGTGCGGTCACGCGCGACGACGGCGCTCTGAGCGAGCCCTGCCAGCGATCCGCCAGTCGGATTCGACACAGCCGCACCGCCGAGCGTGAAGCTCAGCGTGCCGTCTGCACCGTGCGTCACAGCGAATTCGGAGGGCGTGATATTGTCCACGACCGGCGTGCCGGCAAAGCTGACATTGGCAATGCCTTTGCCGTCGAAGCTGATCGAGATGTCGACGCGCTTGGAAATGTCCAGCAGCGCCTGATCGCGCGAGTCCATGAGTTGGATCTGGGCGGGCGAGCCTTCGATCGAGCGGCGCAGACCCTCATTGGCGCTGGCAAGCTGGCGGATTGCATCGTTGAGCGCCGCCGTCTCGTTGGTCGCCGTGGTCGCAATGCCTTCCTTGACGCTTTCCAGATCGCCGCGGGACAGTTTGAAGGCCGTATTGACCTGCTCCATCGCGAACAACACGTCGGTGCGCAGCGTGGTGTCGGTTGGGTTGGACGCGAGGCGCTCGATTGCCGAGAACATGTTACCCATGCGCTGACCGACGCCCAGCGGGCCATCGTCCAGCGCCGTCTGGATATCGGTCATCCAGCCCGCGCGCTGATCGGCGCTGCCAAGCGAATTGGCGGTGCGGCGCGTCGCTGCATCAAGATAAGGGTCGCTGGCGCGGAAGACGCGGCCAATGTCGACGCCTGCAAAAGCAGCGCCGCCCTTCTCGAAAATACCCGACGAGGATGAGGCCGTGGATTCCTTGATTTCAAGGTTCCGGCGGCTGTAGCCGGCCGTGTTGGTGTTCGCGATATTATCGGCGATGGCGCCCATCGCGGCCTGATAGGCGCGCGTGCCCGACGCACCGATCTGGAACAGGTCGACCTGAGCCATTAGCGCCTATCCAGCTGTTGCAGCATCATCTGCGCAATGCCCAGGCTGCCGCCGGTCGCGAGGCTGTCCGCCATGTTCGCGTCCGACATTTCCCGAAACTGATCGACCGCGCTGGAGCCGTCGATGCTCTCGCCCATGCTTGAATTGCGCATGGTGGCGAGCAACTGGCGCGTGAAGATTGCTTCGAAGCCCTTGGCCGCCTTCTCCAGCGCAGCGCGCTCGGTGGCGCGCGCCGCCGAAGCGGCGTCGAGCGGTGCGACGCTGGTGGGGTTGGACCCGATACTGGCTGTCTGCGTCATATGACCTCTAGCTCCGCCTTCATCGCGCCCGCCTGTTTCAGCGCCTCAAGGATCTCGACGAGGTCCGATGAAGAGGCGCCAACTGCGTTCACTGCCTTGACTATATCGGCCAGAGAGGCCCCGCCCTTAAACAGAAACATCGGATTCTTTTCTTCGACGGCCGTCAGACTGCTCGACGGCTCGACCGCAGTCTGCCCTCTGGACAGAGGCGCGGGCTGCACGATGCGTGGCGATTCCTTGACCGTAACCGTCAGTTTTCCGTGGCTGACGGCCGCCGGCGTGATCTGCACGGCACCATTGATGACCACAGTGCCGGTGCGCGCATTGACGATCACTTTCGCTGGCGGATCGGCGGGCTTCACCAGAATATTTTCGATGAGACCCATCATCATGATGCGGCTCTGAGCGCCCTGCGGCGCGTCGATCATGATCGAAACGCCATCAAGCGCTCTGGCGCGGGTGTCGCTGAAGGCCAGGTTGATCGCGTCCGCGACGCGCAGCGCTGTGGTGAGATCGGAATCGGCAAGATTGAAGGTCAGCGCCGGTGTCGTATCGAAACCGGTTGCAACTGCACGCTCGACCGAAGCGCCGCTGGGAATGCGGCCAGCCGAGGGAACATTGACCGAAAGCTGCGAGCCATCGGCGCCTGAGACGCCAAGGCCGCCCACGGCGAGGTTGCCCTGCGCCATGGCGTAGATTTCATTATCAGCGCCGCGCAGCGGGGTCATTACCAGCGTGCCGCCGCGCAGGGACTTGGCCTTGCCGAGTGCTGAGACTGTGACGTCGAGACGCTGGCCGGGCTTGGAAAAGGGCGGAAGCTCTGCTGTGATCAGTACGGCGGCAGCGTTCTTGAGCGCGGGATTGACGCCTGGCGGCAGCGTAAGACCGAAGCGCGAGACCACGCCTTTGACGCCCTGCGTTGCATAATCGAGGCTGTCGTCGCCCGTACCGGCAAGCCCGACCACAACGCCATAGCCGATGAGCTGGTTGGAGCGCAGGCCTTCGAACGTGCCGAGATCCTTGATCCGTTCTGCGCGCGCTGGCGCGGCCATCAGGTAGAAGGCCGCCAGAAGCGCGACGAGCGCCACCAGCAACCGGGCCAGAAGGAGGCGGCCCTTCGAGATGGGAGTGGAAGTCATGGGAATGGACACTCCGTCAGAAGGGACTGATGACTGAGAAGAAGCTCGACAACCAGCCGGGCTTGCTCGCGCGCTGGATGTCGCCGCGGCCGGTATAGGTGATGCGAGCGTCCGCCACGCGGGTCGAGAGGACGCGGTTGTCGGGGCTGATATCGGCCGGGCGGACGATGCCGCTGATCTGCACGAACTCGTCGCCGCGATTGAGCGTCAGCGCCTTCTGGCCGCGCACCATCAGCGTGCCGTTGGCGAGAACCTTGGACACAGTCACGGTCAGTTCGCCGGAGAGCGCATTGGACTGGGCGGAATCGCCCTTGCCCTTGAAGCCCTGCGCCGCGCTGGCCGACACGTCGCTCGGGCTGAACAGCTTGCTGAACAGACCCGTGGTCGGCGGGACGATACCCGCGCTACCCGAGCGATCGGTGTTCGCGCTGGTGCTCTTGCTGGCGTCGGTGCGTTCGACGAGCAGGATCGTGATGATGTCGCCGACCGAAGCGGCGCGGCCACCGCTGATCAGCGGTGCATAGCCATTGGCGGACTGGAAAATCGCGCCATTGGGCACAGCGGCCCGGCTCCTGCCGATCTCGTCGGCATAAGTGACCTGATAGGCCGGATCGGCCAGCGGATCCTTCTTCTTGCCGAGCAGGCCGGCAGAAGCAGGGGCGGCGGCGAGCACGGCCAGCGCGCAGATGGAAGCGAGTGCTTTCATCATCAGAGCTGCTGGTTCGTGTACTGGAGCATCTCGTCGGTCGCCTTGATCATCTTCGAGGCAATTTCGTATGCGCGCTGGGTCTCGATCATATCGACCAACTCCTGCACGGTGTTGACGTTTGACTGTTCGAGCGAGCCGGAGCGGATCGAGCCGCGACCTTCAGCACCCGCAGCGCCGACCTTGGCCGTGCCGGAAGCGGCCGTCTCGACCAGCAGGTTATTGCCGATCGCCTGGAGGCCGTTGGCATTAACGAAGCTCGCCGTCTCGATCTGGCCCAGCACAGTGGAGTCGGTCTGGCCGGGGAGATTGCACGAAACCGTGCCGTCCGAACCGACCGAGACTGCGCTTGCGCCCTCTGGCACAGTGATCTGGGGGACCATCGGCAGGCCGTCGGTGTTGACGATCGTGCCTTCCGCGCTGAGCTTGAAATTGCCGGCGCGGGTATAGGCGGTTGCGCCGTCGGGAGTCTGGACCTGGAAATAGCCCGAGCCCTCTATCGCCATGTCGAGCGTGTTGCCCGTGGACTGGAGGGTGCCCTGCGTATCGATGCGCTCGGTGCCCGTCAGCTTCACGCCGGTGCCGAGGTTAAGGCCGATGGCGAGCTTGTTCTGGCTATCGCCCTGGCTGCCTGCCGCAACGATGTTCTGGTAGGACAAAGCCTCGAAATTGGCGCGGTCGCGCTTGAAGCCAAGCGTGTTCACGTTCGCCAGGTTATTGGCGATGACGCGCATCTTGACGTCTTGCGCGTCAAGGCCGGTCCGGGCCACATGGAGAGCACTGGTCATAGTCTTTGTCCTTTTATCCGCTCAGCCAGATACTTAGCCGTCGACCCGCATGAGGCTTGCGCCACTGCTGTCGATTTCCTTGGCGGTATTGATGAGCTTGATCTGATTTTCCCACGAACGGCTTGCCTCGATCATGTTCACGAGCGCGGCAGTCGCATTCACGTTGGAGCCTTCGAGGCTGCCGGGCATGACGCGGGCATAGGGGTCTTCCGGCAGCACGCCGCCATTCACTTCACGAAACAGATTGTCGGTGCCCTTGGCGACGCCCGATCCCTTCGGGTTCACCAGCCGGATGGTATCGATCTGGATGGGCTGGTCGACGCGGCCGCCGGGCGGCACGATCCAGACGCCGCCATCCTTGGCGATGCTAATGCTGTCGGCAGCGGGCAGCGTGATCGGGCCGGCGGAACCGACGACCGGATTGCCATCGCCCGTGGTGAGCAGGCCGCTTTCGCTCAGGCGAAGATCGCCCCGGCGGGTATAGCCCTCCGAGCCGTCGCTGGCCTGCACAGCGATCAGCCCGTCGCCGTCGAGGGCGATGTCGAGCGGATTGCCGGTCGAGGTGATGGTGCCCTGTTTGAAGTCTGCGCCGATCACCTGATCGACCGACTCCGCGCGCGCGCCGAGGCCCTGCCCACCAACCCAGCGCGTTGAAGCATTGTAGATTTCCGCGCGGAAACCGGCCGTGTTGACGTTGGCCAGATTGTTCGCGATCGCCGTCTGGCGCGCGAGCGAACCGCGCATCGCGGTGCGGGCAACATCGATAAGTTTGTCCATGACCTAGGTCTCCGCCGGAAGCGTCTGCACGATGATCAGGTGCGCATGTTGGTGATGGTCTGAGTCAGCGCGGACGCTGCCTCGATCGCCTTGGCGTTCGCCTGGAAGTTGCGTTGCGCCGAGATGAGCGCGACAAGTTCCTCGGTGATGTCGACGTTGGAGCGCTCCAGCATGCCCGAGCGCACTGCGCCGTACAGGCCGTTATTGCCCGCGCCGTAGCTCGGCTGACCGCTCTCCCTTGAGGTCTGCCAATGGCCATCGCCCATCTGGCGCAGGCCTTCCTGGCTCGGGAAGCTGGCAATGGCGAGATTGCCCAGCTTCTCGGTCGAACCATCGGCATAGGTCGCGGTCATCAGGCCTTCGACGGTCACGCCGACGCTGGCGAGCTGGATCTGGTTGCCGCCCGCATCGAGGATCGGCACGCCGGCAGCATCCGACTTGTACAAGGGGATCTTCACATCGGTGAAGTTCGCCGGATCGGTGCTGGTCGGCTTGCCGGTCACGGCATCCACCGGCATGACCTGCACGCGGTTGCCGACCGTATCGACGACATTGCGCTCCTCATCGACGCCAAAGGAGCCGTTGCGCGTGAAGCTGATCTGGCTGGACGGCGGCGCGCTCTTCACGGTCATGAAGCCTTCGCCGGTCAGCGCGATGTCCAGCGTCTTGCCGGTCGTCTCAAGCGTGCCCTGCGTGAACTGCTGCGTGGCGCCGATCTGGCGCGTGCCCTGCCCGCCCGCCGTGTTCGACTGCATGGCCGAACCTGCGAAAATGTCGCCGAAGGTCACTTTGCTCTTCTTAAACGCCGTCGAGCCGACGTTGGCGACGTTGTTCGCAATCGAAGCCAGATCGCTCTGGGCGCCCTTGAGACCGGAAAGTGAGATGTAGAAGGACATGAACTAGCTCCTCAGTAAATGCAGTATGATCAGCCGAGACGCAGGGCGTCGGAGGGCTGGAATGTTCCAAGTGCGGTAATCAACCGAGCGTCGGTGCCGCTGGCGGGGGACTGGACCCCGGCAATGCTCGCCCAGGTCGCGATCTGTGAGGTCTGGCCGCCACGGACGCGGACCTGGAGCGGCTGGCCACCCACGAAGTCGCCTGCATCGTTATTGCCATCCCAGTAGAAGCTTGCCGCGCCGGCCTTGCGTGCGCCCAGATCGACCGTCTTGACGGTCTTGCCGTCTGCATCGACCAGATCGACCGCAACGGCATCGCTATCCTTGGCGAGCGTGATCTCGCCGGCATAAGTGCCCGCCCGGTCAGGCGTCGCGATGTCGCTCTTGACCAGCATGGCCTTGCCGATCCAGCTCGCCGCGTCCGAAAGGCGCGTGCCGCCCAGCGAGTCCGAGATGCTCTGGAGCAGCTTGTTGCCGCTATTCTGGTTTTCCAGCTGGGTGAAAGTCGCCATCTGCTGGACCATCTGGTTGTTGTCCATCGGCGAGAACGGATCCTGATACTGGAGCTGCGCCGTCATGAGCCGCAGGAAACCAGCCTGATCGATCGTCTGCACGCCCGTCGCCTTCGCGGCGGCCGTCTGCTGGGCACTGACGCCAGCATTATTATAAATGTCGGTCTGAACGGTCATTTGCCGAGCCTTATGGTTTCGAGCATGAGGGATTTTGCGGTCTGGAGGACCTGCACGTTATTCTGGTACTGGCGGGCGCTCTCGACCATATCGACGAGCTCGGCGCTGGTATCGACGCCCGCTTCCCACACATCGCCATTCTGGTCGGCCAGCGGGTGATTGGGATCGTGACGCTTGAGCGCCGGCGTGTCCGAAGTGACGACGCGATCGACCTGAACAGTGGCGACGCCGGGCTGATCCGAAATCGTGCGAAAGACCGGGCGAATGGCGCGATAGGCGCCTGCCTCGGTGCCGGAAATCGCACCGGCATTGGCCATGTTCGATGCCGTCGCGTTAAGACGGACGAGCTGGGCCGACATGGCCCGCCCGGAAATGTCGAAGATGTTGAGCGGCTTATCCATGCTCATTCTCCCCGCAGTGCGCGTGTGATGGTGTTGAGGCGGCCCTCGAGGAAGGAGAGCGTCGTGCGATATTTGACGGCATTCTCCGCAAAGAGAGTCTGCTCGGTCGACATCTCGACGGTGTTGCCGTCGCTGGAAGACTGAATGGGGATGCGATAGCCCATCGACTCTTCGAGCGCGCCGGCCACCGTGCCTTGTTGCTTGGTGGCGTCTTTCAGCGCTGCGTCGAAATCGATGTCGCGCGCCTTGTAACCAGGCGTCGATGCATTCGCGATATTGGAGGCAATAAGCTCCAGCCGCTGCGAACGCAGCTGAAGTGCTTTGCCATGGATGCCGAACAAACTGTCTTCGAGCGACATTTTTTCGCGCCTTCCCTTAAAGTTCTCCGGGCCGTGCCGTTCTGACCGGTTGAGTTGGACCGCCAGAGCCGGACCCCATGCCCGCATGGAGTTAAAAGCAAAGGCCGTGCCAATTCCGGTTTCCGGCCGAAGCGGAAGCATGAGACACACGGGTTTCCGCGGCTTTCCGGCAGCGGAGCGGCAAGGGCGGCAATTTTTTGCCGGCCGACGGCATGCGTTTGCCGGTCGGCAGGTTAAGTGCCGGCATCTGGCCGACATCCGGGGATAGACGCTGGGGACTGACGGGGCCGATGAACGACATGCTTGGCCATCTTCTCGCACCGCTGCCATTGCTGCTGGTGCTTGTCGGGGCCACACTCATTGCCCTTGCGCAACAGGGCTTTAACGCCCTCCCCGCCGCGCTTGGCGCGCTCAGGCCCTTGTTCACCGCCAATCCGGCCGATGACCGCGACCGTGCCCGCGCCGTGCTGCTGCGTGCCGAGGAAACCGCCCATACGCATGATGTCTCACGCATCGACCGGCTGCGCGCGCACCAGCCATTCCTGATCGAAGCGCTCAACACGCTCGCCAATGCGCCCGATGTGGACCGCTTCGCCTTCTGGGCCTCGCAGGAACTGGCAGATCGCCGCGCGCGCCACGACCGCGCCATCGGCTTCTGGAACGCGATTGCCGACGCAGCGCCTGCCATGGGCATGGCGGGCACGATCATTGGTCTGATCGGCATGTTCGGGCGGATGAGTGACCCGGCGACCATTGGCCCGGCCATGGCGCTGGCGCTGATCGCGACGTTCGACGGCATGATCCTGTCCAATGCCATTGCCGGTCCGATTGCCGCGCGTCTCGCGCGCCTTTCCGCCAGCGAGCTGGACTGGCAGCGCGAGATTGCCGACCGCATGATCGCACTGGCACGCCGCGAAAATCCGGGGCTGCCCATGCACAAGACCGGCATCCGCGAGGTCGCATGAGCGGCAACATAAGCCCACATATGAGCCCCAGCATGAGCCGGGCGCGGCGTGCGCGCTGGGCACTGAGCTTTGCCGACCTGAGCCTGCTTTTGCTGGGCTTTTTCGTGCTTTTGCAGGCCAATCAGTCGACCCGCGACGAGGCGTTGACTGGCCTCAACGCCTATTTCGGGGGTCTGCGGGCCCCGCAGCAGGTCGACCTGCCTGCCGACAAGCTGTTCGCTTCGGGTGAAGCACTGCTTTCACAGGACGGCCGGGCGCATATTCTGACCGCAGTAGGCCCGTTCAAGGACGAGAAATCCCTCATCCGCATCCAGTCGCTCGGCCTTGCCAGCGGCAAGCATCGCTTCGATGCGTGGGACTTGTCAGCGGCGCGGCTCGGGGCGGTCGCGCGGGCGCTGGTGGATGCCGGAATCGCGCCGGATCGCGTGCGCATTGCGGGCCTCGCGGAGCCCGATGGCGTCGGCGCCAAGGGCCAGACGATCCGCCTTGTCGAACAACCCAATCCTGCGGACTGACCTGCGCAGGCGATCGAACTGGCACAATCCTTGCTGTTTTACGGATGAATGGGCCCGGGTGGCCCGCAGCGAACGGATAGTCATGATGGACCTCAATCGCCTGATTTCTCGCCTGTTTCATGGCCTCGCGCTGCTGGGACTGCTCAGCCTTCCGGCGCTCGCGAGCGCGCAGCAGGGCTTTGAAAGCCTCGACAAGCTCGATGAACTGGTGAGCATCACGGTCGGCGCCAGTCTTGGCGAACCGGGCGGCCCGGCAGCGCCGCTGGACCGCAGACTGCGGCTCAAGCCCTGCCCCACGACACCCAAGGTCGAAGGCCCGGTCTTTGGCGCAGCGATTGTTTCCTGCGCGGAAACCGGCTGGCGCCTGCGCGTGCCGCTCGTTGCCGTGCCCGGCGCGACCACAGCAATGACGGCAAATGGGGTGGCCCGCGCCGCGGTTGCGCAGCAGGCGCCGACCGAGAAGGTCGTGCGGAAGGGCGATCCGGTCGAGTTGATCGCCGGAAGCGATGTTTTCAGCGTTTCGCGCCTGATGATTGCCGATCAGGACGGCGCCATTGGCGACCTGATCAGTGTGCGTCAGGACCCCAAATCGGCGCGCGTAAGCGCCCGCATCGAGCGCGCCGGCCGCGTTCGCGCACCAACGATTTAAGTTTTCTTGAACCGGTCCGTATATAGCACGGTCGGACAAGAAGGGATTTTGCGATGATCAAGTCTGTTGGCCAGGGCCTGAATGCCGCTGTCGAAGCGGCGAAGCTGCGCGAAAGCGCGCAGACCCGCACAACTGCGCCTGCCGCTCAGGCAACGCAGGCCAGCACTTCGGCCACCGCGGAAACTGTCGCTACGCCTGCTTCCCGCATGGCCGCGCAGGGTGCTCCGGTCGATTCGGCCCGCATCGAGCGCGTCAAGCAGGCCATCGCTTCGGGCAAATATCCAGTCGATCCCGAGAAGATCGCCGAAAAGATGCTCGATCTCGATCTTCCCCCGCTCACCCGACATTAAAAAGGCGAAAGATCACATGGGCCTGACCAACCTCATCGACGATCTCGCAGACAATTCCGAAAAACTCCGTGTCGCAATGCAAGGCGCCGATGTTATGCTTATCGAGGATGCCGTCGATGGCTTCTGTGCGGCATTTGAAGCCGTGCGCGCCGTTGAGCAATGGCCCGCTGACCCGGCATTGCAGGCGCGGCTCGAAACGCTGCGGCCCGAACTGGAGCAATCGCGCGCGCTGGCCTGCCTTCTCGCCGACATGACGGGTCAGATGCATGATCTGGCGGCCTCGCGCTCGCTCGATGCCCGCCAGCCGCTTTATTCGCGCAGTGGCGACCGCATGGCCTGAGTGCCTGCATGATCTGAAGCCAAGTCGATGAGCCGGGTGAAAGCCCGGCTTTTCGCGTTTTGACCCGGCGCGTCCTGCGGCCCCGTCATGCCGAATAAAGTCTTAATTTTGGCACGCTTCTTGCTGTTTGACCTGTGGTACCAACCAATGAGGTCGCGCCGGCTCTATGTCCGCCTTTGATGGACTAAAATTCAATTCTGCCAGTGGGCAGCAAGGACGCGTGACGCAGGCAATTGCGACCGCGAGCCGCAGGACCGGTGTCGACTTCAAATATCTCATGGATCAGGCGCGCATTGAGAGCAGCATGAACCCGACTGCGCGCGCAGGAACCTCCAGCGCGACCGGGCTCTATCAGTTTATCGACCAGAGCTGGCTCAAGATCGTCAACGACCATGGCGCCAATTACGGCATGGACTGGGCCGCCAACGCGATCCAGAAATCATCGAGCGGCGGCTATTATGTCGCGGACCCGCAGATGAAGCAGCAGATCCTCGACCTGCGCAATCATCCCGAGACCGCATCGGCCATGGCCGCCGAGCTTGCCTCGGACAATCGCGACTATCTCGTCCAGCAGACGGGCCGCCAGCCCGAAGCGGTCGACCTCTATCTCGCGCACTTCCTGGGCGCAGGCGGCGCAGCGAAATTCCTCAACGCCATGACCAACGCGCCCGGCATGCCAGCGGCCGGACTGTTTCCAGCAGCGGCGCGCGCGAACGCTTCGATCTTCTACGATGGCGCCGGCAATGCCCGCAGCCTTGCGGACATCCGCGCCACCTTTGCGCAGAAGCTCTCCAACAACGGCGGCTCGAACAGCGTGTCGTCAGGCGGCAGCAACTGGGCGATGCCGGAAGGCACGCGCATGGTGCAGCCGGCCGATTATATGCGCATCGCGCAGGCGCAACTCGCGATGCAGGGGCAACTTGCCGGGCAGGGTCAGGCCGATCCGCGTTCGGACAACTTCGCGGACCCCGACACCAATGACCGCTCGGCCGAGGATGGCGACGCCATGCTGCTCGCTGACGTTCAAAATCTCACGCTCGGACGCGCCATGAACAGCGCGACGCCCAATGCCGAGCAAGCGCGCCTCGCCTACCTCATGCTTGCCACTCTCGGAAGGTAACCAGCCGACATGAATCGCAGTGAAGTCAACGGCAAGATCTGGTTGAAAACCGCACAGGGCGCGGTCCTGCCAATCGGCATCCTGATGCTCGTCATGTTCATGGTGGTGCCGGTTCCGGCCAAAGTGATGGACATCGGCTTTATCGCCAACATCATGATCAGCCTCGCCGTCGTCATGGTCGCGCTCAATGCCGCCAAGCCGCTCGACTTCTCCGCCTTCCCGACCGTCCTGCTGTTCGCGACGCTGCTGCGCCTCTCGCTCAACGTCGCATCGACCCGCGTCGTACTCGTGCATGGCCACACAGGCGAGGCAGCGGCAGGCCATGTCATCGAGGCATTTGGCAGCATCCTGATTGGCGGCGACTATGTCGTCGGTCTGTTCGTCTTCTCGATCCTGATGATCATCAACATGGTGGTCATCACCAAGGGCGCAGGCCGCGTCTCGGAAGTCAGTGCCCGCTTCACCCTGGACGCCATGCCCGGCAAGCAGATGGCGATTGACGCCGACCTCAACGCTGGCCTGATCACCGTCGAGGACGCGCGCGAGCGCCGCCAGGAAATCTCGCGCGAGGCCGATTTTTACGGTTCGATGGACGGTGCGTCCAAGTTCGTGAAGGGCGACGCTGTTGCTGGCATCCTCATTCTCGTCATCAATATCGTGGGCGGCATCATCCTGGGTGTCGTCAGCCACGGTCTTCCCATCGGGCAGGCCGCGCAGACTTATGTGCTGCTTGCCATCGGCGATGCGCTGGTCGCGCAGGTGCCTGCGCTGCTGCTCTCCATCGCGGCCGCCGCGATCGTCACGCGCGTCACATCGGAACATGATCTTTCCGGGCAGATTGCATCGGAATTCGGCGTCGAGAAGGCGTGGATCCCGGTCGCAGGCATCCTGCTCATCCTCGGCATCCTGCCCGGTATGCCGCATGTCATCATCCTGCCCGCCGCCGCTGTTGCCGGTGTCATTGCATGGCGCCTGCGCCGCGCCCGGCAGACCATTGCCAATACCCCCGCCGAAGCGCCGCCGATCGAGAACCCCGCGCATATCGAATGGGCGGACGTCTCGGACGGCGCCGTGCTGGGCCTCGAGATCGGCTATGGCCTGATCGGGCTGGTCGACGAGCGCAAGGAAGCGCCGCTGATGAGCCGCATCACGGGCATCCGTCGCCAGCTCTCGCGCGAACTGGGCTTCGTCGTGCCGATGATCG
>Ga0247738_10000401_pt1 | contig 17077 bp, 16 predicted proteins | sample UWRJL013104B2_FD_180936 | JGI IMG/M metagenome (GOLD analysis project Ga0247738, IMG submission 180936) | Plant litter microbial communities from Arlington Agricultural Research Station in Wisconsin, United States - UWRJ-L013-104B-2 | ecosystem: Environmental > Terrestrial > Plant litter >...
AAGGCCTCCACGCGCGTGAAGCCGATCGCGGCGATCTTCGCGAGGGTGGCGTCCGGATCGGCGGCCAGGTCGTCGCGCACGGTCCAGAGCTGCAGGGAGAGGGCAGGTGTGGTCATGCCAGAGACAGTACCAGCAAAACCACCACGTGGAGGTTTTAAGATTGGTAGCATCACCACATGCCTCCCACGCTGTCACGAAAGGGCATCGCGCGCCGCCAGGAGATCCTCGACCGGGCCATCGAGGTGTTCGCCGTGAAAGGGGCTGAGGGCACCTCGCTGCGGGCCATCGCCGAGTCGATCGGCGTCTCGCACGCGGCGCTGCTGCACTACTTCTCCTCGCGCGAGGTGCTGCTGCTCGAGGTACTGCGGGAGCACGAGGCCCGGCGCGCCGACTCGACGCCGGACGGCACCGTCGAGAGGATGATCGCCGCGGCCGGCCGCAACCTGTCGGTCCCCGGCCTCGTGGCCCTCTACTCGACCCTGCTCGGCAGCTCGCTGGAGAGCGGCCACCCCGCCTCGCGGGAGTTCTTCGCCGCCCGCTTCGAGCGCATCCGCGCCAGCATCGTGACGGGCATCGAGGAGGGGCAGCAGGCGGGCACCATCCGCGCGGGGGTGGACCCGGCCGACATGGCCTCGCTCGTCATCGCGGCGTCTGACGGCTTGCAGATTCAGTGGCTGCTCGACCCCACGGTGGACATCGCGCGCGGCCTCGCGCTCTTGGAGCGCATCCTCGAGCCCTAGGCCGCCGGCGTGATCTCCAGCAGGCCGTCGCGCCACACGACGGAGCGCAGGTCGTCGACGACCACGTCGGGCTCTCCGGGCCGGGAGTCCGACCCCACGCCGACCACGTGCCCGATCCCGGCCGCGCGGGCCGCCGCGATACCGGCGGGCGCGTCCTCGAAGACGACGCAGTCCGCAGGGTCGAGGCCGAGCAGCTCGGCGCCCCGGCGGTAGGGCTCGGGGTCCGGCTTGCCGCGCGTCACGTCCTCGGCCCCCACGAAACCGGTGGGGTGGGCGATTCCCGCGGCGGCGAGCCGCGCACGGGCGAGGTCGCGCAGGCCCGACGTGACGACGGTCCAGCGGTCGGCGGGCAGGGATGCCGTGAGCTCGACTGCGCCCGCGATGGCGAGCGTGCCCGCGACGTGCTCGAGCTCGAGGCTCGCGAGCTCGCGCTCCGCGGCGGCTGCGCGGTCGACCGCGACGAGCTGGGCAACGGTGTCTCCCGCGCGCTGGCCGTGCACGATGTCCCGGCGGAAGTCGAACTGGGGAGCCCACGTCGCCGACCACACGTCCCACGCGTTCGCGGCCGACTCGAGCGAGTCGACGAGCACCCCGTCGCAGTCGAAGAGGATGCCGCGCGGGGCGAGCGTGATCGTGTCGTCCCTGTGCATGACTACAAAACTACCGGGGTGCGAAACTCTCGCGCAGCACGGCGCCCGGCCTCGCGCAGCCACCTCGGTGCGTCGGACATCGCGGCGTCGGAGGATCCGGCGAGCTCGAGGAGCGACGCCGACCAGGTGCCGGGGTCCGCGAGCACGGCACCCGCGATGAGAAGGGGAACGGCCCCGTGCTGCCGCGCGAGGGACAGCACCCGCCCGCACACCTTTCCGGAGGCGGACTGGTCGTCGTAGCGGCCCTCGCCCGTGATCACCGCGTCGGCCCGGGCGATGGCCCCGGGAAGCCCGGTGAGCCGCGCGACGTGCTCCGCCCCCGGCACGACCTCCACGGCCCAGGCGCTCGCGAAGCCGAACGCGGTTCCTCCCGCGGCGCCCATGCCCGCGCGGGTGGGTTCGCCGCCCGCGAGCGCGGCGAACCGCGCGAGCCCCGCCTCGAGCCGTTCCACCTGCGCGGCATCCGCGCCCTTCTGGGGACCGAACACGCGCGCCGCCCCGCGGTCGCCGAGCAGCGGCGAGGTGACGTCGGTGAGCAGCGTGAGCGGGGGCATCCGCGCCAGCCCCGCGGCATCCAGGATGGCCAGGCGGCCGAGGGCGCCGCCACCATCGGGCAGGAGGGTGCCCGCCGAGTCCCGAAGCTCCGCGCCGAGCGCGCTCAGGGCGCCCGCACCGCCGTCGGTGGAGGCCGATCCGCCGAGGGCCACCGTGAGGGTCGTGGCGCCCGCCGCGAGGGCGTGGGCGATGACCTCGCCGAGGCCCCGGGTGGAGGCGCCCAGCGGGTCGGGCTCCCGCATGAGGGTGATGCCGCACATCTGGGCGAGCTCCACCACGGCACCGCCGTCGGGCAGGTGCAGCCACTGCCCCTCCACGGCGCGCCCGTCCGGGCCGGTGACGAGCCCGGCGCTGCGCAGCGCCGAGCCCGGCACCGAGTGCGCGATGGCCGCGAGCGTGCCCTCACCGCCGTCGGCCTGCGGCAGCGCGACGATCCGATCGTGGGGGCGGATGCCCGACCAGCCCTCGGCGATGAGCGCGGTCGCCTCGTCCGCGGTGAGCGTGCCCTTGAACGAGTCGACCGCGATGACGATCGTGAGGGGAGGGGTCACGACAGGTGGGGCGCGACCAGGAGGTCGAACGACTCCTTCGACCGGGCGGCGACGCCCGCCCACGCGGAGTCCCAGATCTCCTGGTTGAAGATCTCGCACTCGATGTCGCCCGTGTAGCCGGTCGCGGCGACGGCGAGGGTCAGCGACTCGAAGTCGATGAGGCCGTCGCCGGGGTAGCCCCGCGAGAGCAGGGGATCGGCGGCGATGGGCATGTTCCAGTCGCACACCTGGTAGCTCGCGATGCGATCGCCCGCGCCCGCGCGGGCGATCTGGGGCAGCACCTGCGGGTCCCAGAAGATGTGGAACGTGTCGACCACCACGCCCACGGCACTCGCGTCGAACTGCTCGGCGATGTCGAGCGCCTGCCCGAGGGTCGAGACGACCGCGCGGTCGGTGACGTACATGGGATGAAGCGGCTCGATGGCGAGCGAGACCCCGGCCGCGAGGGCATCGGGAACGAGCTCGCCGATCGCGTCGCGCACCCGCTCGCGCGCGCCGACGAGGTCGCGCGAGCCCTCCGGCAGCCCGCCCACGACGAGCACGAGGGTGGGGGCGCCGAGCGCCGCGGTCTCCTCGATGGCGCGCCGGTTCTCGTCGATCGCCGCCGTGCGGTCGAGCGCCGTGAGGAACCCGCCGCGGCACAGGCTCGAGACGCGCAGGCCGGCGTCGCGCACGAGGGCGGCGCTCTCCGCGAGCCCGAACTCGGCGACGGGCTCGCGCCACAGGCCGATCGACTCGATGCCGGCGTCGACCGTGACGCGCACCGCGTCCTGAAGGCCCGCGTACTTGAGGGTCGCCTGGTTGAGGCTGAAGCGGCTCACAGCCCGTTCACCTTGAGCAGGGCATCCCACCGGGATGCCGCGAGGTCGGGCTGCTCGAGGGCGTCCGCCTCCCGGGCCAGCCGCACGATCTCGCCGAGGTGCGGCAGGCTGCGCGCGGAGTGCAGGCCGCCCACCATGCTGAAGGCGGGCTGGTGCCCGTTCAACCACGAGAGGAACGCGACGCCGGTCTTGTAGTACTGCGTGGGGGCGGCGAAGACCTGGCGCGCGAGCGCCTCGGTGGGGCCGAGGATGCGGCGGTAGCCGTCCACGTCGCCGGCGTCGAGCGCCTGGATGGCGGCAGAGGCGTTGGGCGCGAAGGCGGCGAAGGCGCCGAGCAGGGCATCCGAGCCGCTCTCGATGAGGCCGACGAAATTGAAGTCGTCGCCCGTGAACATGCGCGCGCTGTGCGGCAGTCGCGCTCGCACGTCGATCTCGCTCTGCGCGTTCAGCAGCGACATCTTGATGCCGCGCACCCTGTCGGAGTTGGCCTCGATGATGCGGATGACCGTGTCGCTGGCCTCGGGCACCGCGGTCGACCCGAAGTAGCCCGCGAGGTTCGCGTCGAAAGCGTCACCCAGCCAGTGCAGCACCACGGGGGCCCCCGCGCGGGAGAGCACCTCGCCGTACACGCGCTCGTAGTCGGCGGCCGACGTCGCGGCGCGCGCGAGGTGCCGGGAGGCCATGAGCACGACACCGGCCCCCGCGTCCTCGGCGACCTCGAGCTGCTGCAGGTAGGCGTCGATCACGGCGTCAAGGGAGATGGATGCCTCGGCCACGTGGTCGGTGTTGACGCCCACCACAAGCGCCCCACCGACCGACGCGGCCTCCGCGGCACTGCGGCGGATGAGCTCCGCGCACGCCGGCCAGTCCAGCCCCATGTTCCGCTGCGCGGTATCCATCGCGTCGGCCACCCCGAGGCCCCACGACCACACGTGGTGGCGGAAGGCGAGGGTGGCGTCCCAGTCGATGTCGGCCGGTGCGCCCGGCACGTTCTCGGCGTTCTGCCGCGGCACCACGTGGGCCGCCGCGTACGCGACGCGCGACGTGAGCGGCGCCGCGGGCTTGGTGAAGGTCACAGGGTCACCGGGGGCAGGTCGATCCGACGGCCCTCGGCGGAGCTGCGCAGCCCCTCCTCGCTCAGGCGCACACCGCGGGCGCCCGCGAGGAGGTCGTACTCGTACGGGGCGTCTTCGAGCACGTGCCGCAGGAACTGCTCCCACTGAACCTTGAAGCCGTTCTCGAACACCTCGTTGGTCGGCACCTCGATCCAGTCGGCGAAGTAGTCGTGGGTCTCCGGCAGGTCGGGGTTCCACACGGGCTTGGGCGTGGCGTTGCGGGGCTGGATCTCGCAGCCGAACAGGCCCACGACGGCCGAGCCCAGGGTGCCGTCGACCTGGAACTCGACGAGCTCCTTGCGGTGCGGGCGCACGGCCCAGCTCGAGTTGAGCTGCACGACGGCGCCGTTCTCGAGCTGGAAGATGCCGTACGCCGCGTCGTCCGCGGTGGCGTCGTAGCGGTTGCCCTGCTCGTCCCAGCGCTCGGGGATGTGCGTGACGGCGCTCGCGTACACGCTCTCGATGCGGCCGAACAGGCTCTCGATCACGTAGTTCCAGTGCGCGAACATGTCGGAGACGATGCCGCCGCCGTCTTCCGTGCGGTAGTTCCAGCTGGGGCGCTGGGCGGGCTGCCAGTCGCCCTCGAACACCCAGTAGCCGAACTCGCCGCGCACGCTCAGGATGCGGCCGAAGAAGCCCGAGTCGATGAGGCGGCGCAGCTTCTGGAAGCCGGGGAGGTAGAGCTTGTCGTGCACGACGCCGTTCTTCACGCCCGCGGCGGTCGCGAGCCGGGCGAGCTCGAGCGCGTCGTCGAAGCTCTCGGCGGTGGGCTTCTCCGTGTAGATGTGCTTGCCGGCCGCGATGGCCTTGGTGATGGCGTCGACGCGCTTCGTGGTCACCAGGAAGTCGGCGTAGATCGGGAAGTCGGGGTTGGCGAGCGCCTCGTCGAGGTTGTCGGTGAACTGCGTGATGCCGTGCTTCTCGGCCAGCTCCTGCAGCTTCGGGAGGCTGCGGCCGACGAGCATCGGCTCGACCTGCACGCGGGTGCCGTCCGCGAGCAGCACGCCGCCCTGCTCGCGGATCGCGAGGATCGACCGCAGCAGGTGCTGCCGGTAGCCCATGCGCCCGGAGACGCCGTTCATGATGATGCCGATGCTCTGGGTGGCCACGGTGCTCCTGGGGATGGGCGGAACGAGTCCGCGTTGGAAAGCGCTTACCAAACCGAGGATAGAGCGTATCCCCCGCGCCCGCAAGAGGCCGCTAGCGAGGGGGAGTGCTGGCGCGGATGACCACTTCGACGGGCATCCGCACGATCGAGGGTGACGGCTCGTCGCCGAGCGCGAGCGCGAGCGCGGCGGCTCCGGCGGCCTCCAGCTCGACCCGCACCGTGGTCAGCGGCGGAGTGACGTCGAGGGCCATCGGGATGTCGTCGAACCCCGCCACGGCGACACGGTCGGGCACGGGGATCCCGCGGTCCCGCAGCGCCGACAGCGCGCCGACCGCCATGACGTCGTTGACGGCGAACACCGCGTCCAGCTCGCCCAGACCGGAATCGATGAGCTGCATCATGCCCGTGTACCCGGCATCCCGCGAGAACGCGCCGTGCACGACCGCGACCGGCGGGTGGGGCAGGGCCCCGACGAAGGCGGTCGCGCGATCACGCGCGGTCGCGAGGTTCTCCGGTCCGGCAAGGATCCCGAACCCGCGATAGCCGAGGTCGACCAGCTCGCCCGCGAGGAGCGCGGCCCCGCCCGAGTTGTCGATCGAGACGGTGGGGAACGGCAGCTCGTCCTGGCTGATGAGGGAGACCCTTCCGCCCGTGCCGATGAAGCTCTGCAGCTCGCCGACGAGGGTGCCGCGGTCATCCTCGTCGATGAACCGACTGCCCGCGAGCACGATCGCGCGGGGCCGCTGGCCCCTGAGCATCCGCACGAGGGAGATCTCCAGCTCGGCGTCGCGCTCCGTGACGGCGATCGTCACGGTGAGGCCCTCCGCCGCCGCCGCGCGGCTCACCCCCGCGGCGATGGAGGAGAAGTACGGGTCGGCGATGTCGCTCACGAGCAGTGCCACCGTGGAGGAGGTGCCGCGCGCCACCGCCTGCGCGCTCAGGTTGGCGGTGTACCCCAGCCGCTCGGCGGCCGCGAGCACGCGGTCGCGGTACTCCGCCTTGACGACCCGGGTGCTCCCGTTGAGCGCGCGCGACGCGGTGGCGAGGGAGACCCCCGCCTCGCGGGCGACGTCGTAGAGCGTGGGGTTCGCCGCCACTGAAGTGCCTCCTGGAAGTCCGGCTGATAGGCGATCCTACTGACGAACACTGGTCTGGGTGGTATACATGGGACGTGTCGACAGCGCTGGAATCCACGGGTTCGATCCGCCCTGACTACCCGGAGCCGCTCTGGATCCAGGCGGTCAACCTCATCACCTCCCAGATCGACTCGGGTGCGCTCAAACCCGGGATGCGGCTGCCCCCGGAGCGGGAGCTCTGCCAGCAGTTGGCTATCTCCCGCGTCACCCTGCGCAAAGCCCTCAACCAGCTCGTGCAGGACGGCCTCCTCAACGCCTCGCACGGTCGCGGGTGGTACGTGGCGTCGGCCGGTTCCAACAAAGAGTGGCCCAACAGCCTCGAGTCGTTCAGCGAGACCGCGGCCCGCATGGGGCTCACGTCGAGCTCCACCGTGCTCGCCTCGGCCACGCGGCACGCCTCCATCGACGAGGCCGAGGAGTTCTCGATCGCGCCCGGAACCCGGCTCTTCTCGCTCGACCGCGTTCGGTACCTCGGCGATGTTCCCATCGCGATCGATTTCACGCGCATCCCCGCCGACCTCGTGCCCGACTTCGAGCAGATCGACTTCCGCACCGCGTCGCTCTACGACGTCATCCAGCGCGCGGGCCTCGCCCCCGTGCGCGCCGACGCGACGATCGAGGCGCGCGAGGCCGACGCCTATGCCGCCCAGCACCTCGACCTCGAGGTGGGCAAGCCGCTGCTCGTCATGAACCAGTTGGTCGTGGATGCTGCGGACAAGCCGCTCTTCGCCTCGAAGATCCAGTACAGCGGGGAGCGCTACCGCCTGCGCACGTTCTTCGCGCGCAGCGGCCCGCGCCGCTAGAGCTGCCATCGCGCAGAGTCACGGGTTGGCCGGCGCGCCAGCCGTCGGCTCACCGGGCGCCACCAGGCGGGCACCCGCCATCGGCTCACCGGGCCGCCAGACTCCACCAGGGTGCGCCGACCGCGGTCGCCGGGCGCCAGACTCCCAGCAGGGTGCGCCGGCTTGCCGATCCGTCGCGCGTAGCCCATCGCCGTAGCGCCGCCCCATCGCCCGTCGCCCGTAGCCCGTCGCTCGTAGCACCGCCCCGCGGCCTGTGGCCGATAGCCCCGTAGCCTGCCGCTCGCCCCGTCGCCCCGCCGCCCGTAGCGCCGTCCCGTCCCGTGCCGTCCCCATCGCCCGCGTCCGGTCGCCCGCCGCCCACGCATCCCTTTGCCAACTCCATACATAAGTTCGGCGTCCTAACCAATGTATGGAGTTGGCAAAGGAGCGTAGGAGAGTGTCCGCTGGAGCTGGAGCTGGAGCTGGAGCTGGAGCTGGAGCTGGAGCTGGAGCTGGAGCTGGAGCTGGAGCCGGTGCCGGTGCAGGTCCAGGAGCCGGTGCAGGTCCAGGAGCCGGCGGCAGACAGCAGACGTCTAGGCGACCCGCACGGTGCGCCAGCCGGAGTGGCCGAAGAGGTGGTCGAACGGGCGTCGCGCCCGGCCTACTTGCCGTAGCCGGCGGAGAGCCCCTGGATGAACTGTCTCGAGAACACCGAGAACAGCACGATGAGGGGCAGCGCCCCGAGCGTGAGCGCGGCCAGTAGCGCCGGGTAGTCGCTCTGGAACTGGCCCACGAACTGCTGCACGCCGAGCGTCACGGTCTGGTTGGCCTTCGAGGGGGCGAGGATGAGCGGGAACCAGAGGTCGTTCCACACCGGCAGCATGGTGATGGAGGCCACCGCCGCGAGTCCCGGTCGCACGAGCGGCAGCGCGATGCCGAGCACGCGAAACTCGCTGGCACCGTCCATGCGGGCGGCCTCCTTGAGTTCGCCGGGCACGGAGCGGAAGTACGTCATCATGAGCGCGACCGCGAGCGGCAGCTGCATGGCCGTGTAGACGAGCACGAGCGCGATGAGGGTGTCGATGAGCCCGGTCGCGACCATCATCTTGATGATCGGAACCGTGCCGAGCCGGATGGGCAGCATGATGCCGATGATGAAGAAGCCCGTGAGCAGGGGCGTGATGCGCACCTTGTACTCCACGAGCGCCCACGCGGCACCGGTCGCGAGCACGATGGTCGCGGCGATGGTGGCCACGGTCACGATGATGCTGTTCGCGTAGTTCACGCCGAAGTTGCCCCGCGTGAGCACGTTCTTGTAGCCGTCGAGGTTGAACGTCTCGGGCGACGGGAGCGCGAACGGGGCCCCGAAGATGCCCATCGTCGTCTTGAACGAGTTCAGCACGACGACGAGGATCGGCAGGATCGCGATGAGCGCGAAGACGATGAGGAGCACGTGCACGAGGGTCGCCGACGCGGCGTCGCCCTTCTGCAGTCGGGCGCGGCGTTGCTTGAAGGTCACGGTGGTCACAGAAAGCTCCTAGAGCTCGTAGGTCTTGAGGCGCCGCTGGAGCACCACGAAGTAGGCGGCGGTGGTCACGAGGATGATGAAGAACACCACGGACGCGATGGTCGCGCCCAGGTCGGTGTCGGCCACCTGCCCGCTCGACCCGAAGAAGGTGCGGTAGAAGAGCGTGCCCAGGATGTCCGTGGAGTAGTTGGGGCCGGGCGCCGAGCCGTTGAGGGCGTAGACGATGTCGAACCCGTTGAAGGTCCAGATGTAGGTGAGGATCGCGATGAGGCCGAACTGGGGAAGGATCAACGGGAACTTGATCTGCCAGAAGGTGGCCCACGCGCGGGCGCCGTCGATGCGGGAGGCCTCGAGGATGTCCTCCGGGATGGCGATGAGCGCCGTGAACAGGAAGATCATCGGGATGCCGATGTACTGCCACACCGACATGAGCGAGATCGTGGGCAGCGCGGTGGCGGCATCCCCGAGCAGCGGGAAGCTGACGAGGCCCCACAGCGGGTTGATGATCAGGCGCCACAGGAAGCCGACGATCACGACGGAGAGCGTCGCGGGGATGAAGAGGAGGGTGCGGTACACGCCGCGCGAGCGCCGCACCGAGTTGGAGGTGAGCAGCGCGGCCATGAGAAGGCCGATCGGCAGCTCGACCACGAGGTGGATTCCGAAGAACACGACGCTGTTGCGCAGCGCGTTCCAGAACCGCTCGCTCACGTACGGGTCGGTGAAGAGGTAGATGTAGTTGCCGAAGCCGGCGAACGTGCTGCCGCCGTTGTCCGAGTCGAAGAAGCTCAGGGCGACGGAGCTCAGCAGGGGGTAGACGGAGAAGCCGACGTAGACGAGCAGGGCCGGCAGCACGAACAGGGCCAGCAGGCGATAACGGGTGCCGGTGCGGATCATGGTGCTCCCTCGAGAAGATGTGGCGGAAAAGACGGAGCGGCCCGTGCCGTTGATGCTGGCACGGGCCGCCCGGTGGATCAACTTGCCGGTACGTACCAGCTGTCGAGGTCCGTCTGGAGCTTCGACGTGGCGTCCGCGGGGGACACGCCGTCGTTGAGCACCGTCTGGAGAACCGCCCAGGTGTTGTCGTCGAGCGGCGGGTTGCCGGCGCTCAGGCGGTCGAGCTGAAGGCGCGGCGTGAGCAGCGCGTCCGTCTTCAGGTCGGCGAACTCCTGTGCGAGGGCGTTCGTGTAGGTGACCGGCTCGGAGCCCATCGAGAAGAATCCGGGGACCTTGTCGACGTAGATGCTCTGGAACTCGCTCGAGGCCAGCCACGAGAGGAACACCTTGGCGGCATCCTTGTTCTTGCTGTCCGCGTTGAGGCCGACGCCCTGGTCGGGCATCTCCTGCAGGTAGCGCTGGTCGCCGTCGGCGACGACGGGCGGCGCGAAGACGCCGACGTCGAGGCCGGTGGCCGTGGCCGCCGTGACGTCCCACGAGCCGTCGGGCATGATCGCCGCCTTGCCGAGGGTGAAGAGCTGCATCTGGTCCTCGTAGGTGAGCGACTGGTATCCGTCGGGCATGAAGGCCTTCAGGTCGGCGACGGCCTGGAAGGCGTCGACGAACTCGGGGTCGGTGAGCTTCTTGGTGCCGTCGATGAGGCCGAGTCGGCCATCCTCGCCCTGCCAGTAGTTCGGGCCGATGCTGTCGAGCACGTTGTAGGAGAGCTGCCAGCCGTCGGCGGAGCCGAGGGCGAGCGGCGTGTACGTGCCGTCATCCTTGATCGCCTGCAGCACATCGGTGAACTCGGCCATCGTCGTGGGGATCTCGAGGCCGAGCTCGTCGAAGATGGTCTTGTTGTAGTAGAACCCGGCGAGCACCGAGGCGATCGGCACGCAGTACGGGTTGCCGTCGTTGCCCTGCCACGCTGCGAGGGCCGTGTCGGTGAACCCGTCGATGCCGGGCAGGCCGGTGAGGTCGTCGAAGTAGCCGTCGTCGATCCACGCGCGGTTCACGTCGAACGGGCGGCACATGATCACGTCGGGGCCGGTGCCGCTCTCGATCTGCGACTGGATGGCCGCGTTGTAGTCATCGGTGCCGGTCGGCTGGTACGTGACCTTGATCTCCGGGTGGGCGGCTTCGAACGCCGGGATGACGTTCTCCTCCCACAGGGCGGCGTCTTCGACGCGCCAGTTGCCGAACGTGATCGTCGTGACGTCTCCGTTGTCTCCGGCGTCTCCGCCGGCCGAACAACCGGCGAGCGTCAGGGCGACTGCTGTGACGGTCAGGGCCGCGAGCGGTGCAAGTTTGGATCGCATGGTGTCTCCTCTCAACACTTGGTGCTTCGGGTGAAGCTCAACACGGCTGTGCCGAAGGGGCGACGCGTTGTATGAGCGACTATAAGGGCGACAGACAAGAGGTAGCAAGAGGTATCTATTAATTTACAATTGGTAGACCAAGCATGAGCCACTAGCTATCATGTGGTTTGCGCGCCAGCGGCACGCGGAACAGGGAGGCAGCACGTGGTCGGCATCGGAATACTCGGGTCTGGGTTCATCAGCGACCAGTACGTTGACGGCCTTCAGGACGTGCGCAACGCCACCCTCGTGGCGAACTACTCGCGCAGCCTGGCCCGTGCCACCGAGTTTGCCGCGAAGTGGTCGGAGCCGTGGGGGCCCATCCCGAACCAGTACGACGACATCGAGGCCCTCTGCGCCGATCCGGCCGTCGAACTCGTGATCATCGCCCTGCCCAACGAGGTGCACGTCGAGGCCGTGCGGCTCGCCGCCAAGCACGGCAAGGGCATCATCTGCACGAAGCCGCTCGCCCGCACCGGGGCCGAGGCGAAGCAGATCCTCGCCATCGTGAAAGAGGCAGGGGTCTGGGCCGGCTACGCCGAGTGCTCGGTGTTCTCGCCCAACGTCGTCAAGGCCTACGAGATGGTCAAGGCCGGGGGCATCGGCGAGCTCCTCACCATGCGCGCCCGCGAGGGGCACTCCGGCCCGCACGCTCCCCATTTCTGGGATGCCGAGACCGCGGGCGGGGGAGCGCTGCTCGACATGGGCTGCCACACCGTGGAGTCCGCACGCCACTTCTTCGGCAAAGACAACCCCATCACCGAGGTGTGGGCCTGGGGCGCCACGCTCGTGCACGGCGACAAGACGACGGGGGAGGACACGGCCGTGGCCATGCTCAAGTTCGCGGGCGGCCAGATGGCCACCGTCGAGTCGTCGTGGATCGAGAAGGGCGGCATGCAGCTGCGCCACGAGTTCGTCGGCTCCGCGGGCCGGCTCGTGACCGACAGCTCGGCCACTCCCGTGTGGGGCTTCATCCAGAACCCCGTGGGCTACCTCGTCGAGAAGTCCGACGCGGAGACCGGCTGGGTCTACCCCGTGCCGGAGGAGGCGCGAGCGTACGGCTTCTCGCAGCAGTTCCGGCACTTCGTCTCCGCCTTCGAGAAGGGGCAGGAGCCCGACGAGACGTTCGAGGACGGCTACATCGTCAACTGCGTGCTGGATGCCTGCTACCGCTCGATGGCGACCGGCGTCTGGGAGCCGGTGCTCACCTGATGACGATCGAGGCACCCGCCCCGGCGCGGGTCGACCCTGTGCTGGGCAACATCGCCGACCCGCTCTGGATCCAGGCCGTGGACCACCTCACGCGCGAGATCACCGAGGGGCGCCTCGCCGCGGGCACGCGCCTGCCGCCGGAGCGCGAGCTGTGCGCCGAGCTGGGGATCAGCCGGGTGACCCTGCGCAAGGCGCTTCTGCGGCTCGTGGACGACGGCGTGCTGCGCTCCTCGCACGGGCGCGGCTGGTTCGTCGCCGCGGGGCAGCAGAAGGATTGGCCCAACAGTCTCGAGTCGTTCAGTGAGACGGCCGAGCGCATGGGCCTCGTGGCGTCGTCCCGCATCCTGCACGCGGGGGTGTCGCCCGCGACCATCGACGAGGCGGAAGAGTTGTCGATCGCGCCGGGAACCCCGCTCTTCCACCTCGAGCGGGTGCGGATGCTCAGCGACGTGCCCATCGCGCTCGACGCCTCGCGCGTGCCGGCGGCACTCGCGCCCGGCTTCGAGGGGATGGACTTCACCCACGCGTCCCTCTACGGCGCCCTCATCGCCGCGGGGCTCGACCTGCTGCGTGCCGAGTCGACGATCGAAGCCAAGCCCGCCGACGCCGGCCTCGCCGTGCACCTCGGCGTGGAGCTCGGCTCTCCCGTGCTGGCGATGCACCAGGTCGTGGTCGACGGCGCCGACCGCCCCATCTTCTCCTCCGACATCCGGTACGCGGGCGACCGCTACCGGCTCCGCACCTCGTTCTCCCGCTCGCACCCCCACACCCACTAGGAGCTTCCATGACGATCACGGCATCCCTGGCCACCCTCACGGCCGACGAGATCGCGGGCAACCGCGCCATCCTCGCGCGCGAGGGTCTCGCCGGCCCCGACGTGCACTTCTCGTACGTGGGTCTCGTCGAGCCCGACAAGCGCGTGCTGCTGACGGAGGGGCCCGCTTCTGAAAAGCACGTCGACCGCCGAGTGCGCAGCATGCTCGTCGACATGGCCACGAACGACTCGTGGGACGTGGTCGTCTCGATCGCCGAGGATCGCCTCGTGTCGAGCCGCAAGCTCGATCACGCCGTCGACGGCCAGGTGCCCGTCGTGCTCGACGAGTTCCACGTGGTCGAGGTGATCAAGGAGAACCCGGAGTGGATAGCCGCGATGGCCAAGCGGGGGCTCACCGACCTCGACAAGCTCGTCATCAACCCGCTCTCCGCGGGCGTGCTGAGCGACGCCGAGACCGGCCGGCGCATCCAGCGCTGCTTCACCTTCGTCATGAACTCACCGGATGACCTCGGCTGGGCCCACCCGGTGGACGGCGTCACCGTGATGTTCGACGTCGTCACGAAGGAGGTGCTCGAAGTCATCGACTACGTCGACCTGCCGGTGCCGCAGGAGGAGGGCAACTTCCACCTGGAGTCGTGGCGCGGGCCCGACCGCGAGGGGGTCAAGCCCATCGAGATCACCCAGCCGCAGGGGCCCAGTTTCACGATCGGCGACGATGGCACCCTCTCCTGGTTGGGCTGGAACCTGCAGGTCGGGTTCGACCAGCGCGAGGGGCTCGTCTTCCACAACATCACGATCGACGACGAGGGCACCGCCCGCCCGGTGATCTACCGGGCATCCATCGCCGAGATGATGGTGCCGTACGGCGACCCGAGCCCGCAGCGCTGGTTCCAGAACTTCTTCGACTGCGGCGAGTACCTGCTGGGCGGTTTCGCCAACTCGCTCGAGCTCGGCTGCGACTGCGTGGGCGACATCACCTACCTCGACGCCGTGGTCGCGGGCAACGACGGCAGCGCGCGCGTCATCCCGCAGGCCATCTGCATCCACGAGGAGGACACGGGCATCCTCTGGAAGCACACGGACAACTGGAACGGCTCGTCCCAGTCGCGCCGCAACCGACGCCTGGTGGTGAGCTTCTTCGTCACCGTGGGCAACTACGACTACGGCTTCTACTGGTACTTCGGCCTCGACGGCACGATCGAGTTCGAGGTGAAGGCGACGGGCGTCGTGTTCACCTCCGCCTACCCCGGCGCGGGATACCCGTTCGCGTCGGAGCTCGCCCCCGGACTCGGCGCCCCGTACCACCAGCACCTGTTCAGCGCGCGCCTCGACATGATGGTCGACGGGCTCGGCAACTCGGTCGACGAACTCGAGGCGGCGCTCGTGCCCCGGGGCCCGGAGAACCCCACGGGCACCGGGTTCACCCAGCTCGTCACGAGGTTGACGAACGAGACGGATGCCCAGCGGTTGGCCGACAACGCGAAGGGCCGCGCGTGGCTCGTCACGAACCCCTCGGTGCAGAACCGCCTGGGCAACGACGTGGGCTGGGTGCTGCTTCCGGAGGGCAAGCCCGTGCTGCTCGCGGATGACCAGAGCGACATCCACAAGCGCGCGACGTTCTCCACCAAGCACCTGTGGGTCACCGAGTACGAGCCGGCGCAGTTGTACCCGGCCGGCGACTTCGTGAACCTCCACCCCGGTGGGGCGGGTCTGCCCGCGTGGACGGCCGCGAACCGCAACGTCGACAACAACGACATCGTGCTGTGGCACACGTTCGGCCTCACCCACTTCCCGCGCGTCGAGGACTGGCCGATCATGCCGGTGGACACGTGTGGTTTCGTGCTGAAGCCGCACGGCTTCTTCGGGCGCAACCCCGCGATGGACATCCCGGAGGCGTCGGGCGACCACTGCGCTCCCGCGGGACACGAGCACGGTGGCCATGGGGGCCACGACCACCACGCTCACTAGACATACCTCTTGATACATCACCAGACCAAAGCTAGGCTGTGGTTTGTGTTGGACCACGGTCCCACGGCACCTTGAACTGAACGGCGGAAACATATGCGCGGCTACATCACCTTCGCGAGCGCGAGGGCGACGCAGGCTGAAGCCCTCGAGACGGCCATCGCCTCCATCGCGGGCGACGTGCGCGCCCAGCAGGCCAGCGGGGCCTTCACCGGTCCGGGCCCGATCTTCGTGGGCATCGGCGCGAGCCTCGCCGCCGCGTGCGCTCCGGTCTGGACGCTGCGCGAGCGCGGCGTGCACTCCTGGCGCCTCGGCTCGGGCGACTTCCCGCTGCCCTTCCCGGGAGACGTGCATCCGATCATCGGCATCTCGCAGAGCGGTAAGTCGACCGAGACCATCGCGGTGCTCGACTCGGTGGACCCGGCGCTGCGCTACGCCGTCGTCAACAGCGACCCGTCGCCCATGTCCGACCTGAGCGACCACGTGCTCTCCCTCGGGAACATCCCGGACAGCTACGCCTCGACCATCGGCTACACGGCCACCGTGACCGGGCTCGGCATGATCGCCGACGCGTGGGGCGGCCGCGACGTCGACCCCGGTTGGGCGAAGCTCCCCGAGCTGTTCCGATGGACGGAGGAGACCGTCGGCGCGCGCGCGTCCGAGCTCGCCGCGACCTTCGACGGCGTCTCCACGGCCGACTTCGTGGGCGCGGGCCCCTCGGTCGGGTCGGCGGAGGCCGGCGCGCTGCTGTTCCGTGAGGTGGCGCGCGTGCACGCCGCCGGCATGAGCACCCGCCAGTACCTGCACGGCTCCATGGAGTCGGCGGGAGAGGGTGTGCACGTGCTGTTCGGCGACGGGCGCGAGCTCGAGGTCGCGGCCACTCTGAGCGCGGCCGGCCACAGGGTCATCCTCATCTCGGGGGAGACCGTGGCCGAGGGCCCCCACCTGCAGACGGTGAAGCTGCCCCGGGTGGCGCCCTCGCAGCGCGCGGTGCTGGAAGCACTCGTCATGCAGATCCTCGTGGGCGAGGTGGCACACCGGCACAACGTGGAGATCGAGGAGTTCGTCTTCCACAACTCCGACACCAAGGTCGAGGCCTCGCAGTGACCGACGTTCTCGTCGGGCTCGACGTGGGCGGCACCAAGACGGCGGTGATCGTGGAGACGGTGACCGGCCGCGAGCTCGTCGACACGGTCGTGCCCTCCGAGGACTGGGATGCCGAGCCGCTCGAGCACGGCGTCGCGTGGATCGAGCGCTGCATCGCGGCCACCGTTCCCGAGGGCTGCCGGGTCGTGGCGGTGGGGATCGGGGCCCAGGGCCTGGACAGCAACGAGATCGCCCACGAGTTCGCGGCCGCGGTGTCGTATCCCGCGGTCGCGGTCAACGATGCCGCGCTCCTCCCCGCGGCCGCGGGTCTCGTCGACGGGCTGGGGCTCATCTCGGGCACCGGGTCGATCGGTGTCGGCCGCGACGTCGAGGGTCGTTACGTGATCACGGGCGGTTGGGGCTGGGTGATCGGCGACGAGGCGGGCGCCGCGGGCATCGTGCGCGAGGCCACCAAGGCCGCGCTGCGCGCGCACGACGACTCCCTGGCCGACGACGGGCTGCTCGCCGCCCTGTGCGCGGCGTTCGCCGTGGACGGCGCCGAGCGGCTCGCGCGCGCGGTGAACGACGAGCCGACCATGGACAACTGGGGGCCGCGGGCGCCGGCCGTGTTCGCCGCCGCCGACGCGGGCTCGCTGCTGGCGGCATCCGTCATCGAGCGCGCGGGCGCGAACCTCGTTGAGCTCGTCGACCAGCTGCTGGTCCGCGGGGCGATCGGCTCGACGGTGGTCGCCGCCGGAAGTG
>Ga0247738_10000402_pt1 | contig 17064 bp, 12 predicted proteins | sample UWRJL013104B2_FD_180936 | JGI IMG/M metagenome (GOLD analysis project Ga0247738, IMG submission 180936) | Plant litter microbial communities from Arlington Agricultural Research Station in Wisconsin, United States - UWRJ-L013-104B-2 | ecosystem: Environmental > Terrestrial > Plant litter >...
GCAGCGGCGGCGAAATCGGTGAGTGCGCGGATGATTCCCATGTCGGCTCCTTCTGAGGTCGTTCGCTCAGTGCGACGATCGACGACCCGCGGAATCGACAGTTCCGCGCAGGATTCTCGAACAGGTGACTCGTTGCTGCTGGGCGCGCCCGAGACTCCGGACCGTCCGGGCGGTGTGGCGGAGCCTCGCCACCGACCCCGCGAGAGATCCAGCTCGCCTACGACTGGGACGCCCGCCTCTGGCTCATCGACAACCTCGGCTGACCGCTAGGAGGCGAAGAGCTCCTGCATCCGCCGCACACCCTCGAGCAGCGGTTCGTCGCCCAGGGCGTACGACAGGCGGAGGTAGCCGCTCGGGCCGAACGCCTCGCCCGGCACCACGGCCACTTCGACCTCTTCGAGGATCAGATCGGCGAGCTCGAGCGAGGTCGTCGGCGTCTTGCCGCGCCAGGTGCGTCCGAGAAGACCCTGCACGTCGGGGTAGACGTAGAAGGCGCCCAGCGGGTTCGGCACGGTCACGCCCTCGATCTTCGCCAGCTCGCCGACGATGAGCTTGCGGCGCCGGTCGAACGCGAGACGGAACTCCTCGGCCTCGTTCTGCGAGCCGGTCAGGGCCGCCAGCGCGGCGCGCTGCGCGATGTTGTTGACATTGCTCGACAGGTGCGACTGCAGGTTGGCGGCGAGCTTGATCGCGTCCTTCGGTCCCACCATCCAGCCCACGCGCCAGCCGGTCATCGCGTAGGTCTTCGCGACCCCGTTGACCAGGATCGTCTGGGCCGCGGCATCCGGCACCGCCTCGACGATCGACACGGCGCGCGCACCTTCGTAGACGAGGTTCTGATAGATCTCGTCCGTGATGACCCAGATGCCGTGTTCGACGGCCCACTCGCCGATCGCCTTGGTCTCCTCTGCCGTGTACACCGACCCGGTCGGGTTCGACGGCGACACGAACACCAGCACCGTCGTGCGCGGGGTGCGGGCGGCCTCGAGCTGCTCGACGGTGACCTTGTACTCCTGGTCGGCCCCGGCGAAGACCTCGACGGGGATGCCGTCGGCCAGCGCGATCGCCTCGGGGTATGTCGTCCAGTACGGCGCGGGCAGCAGCACCTCGTCGCCCGGGTTCACGACCGCCTGAAAGGCCTGATAGACGGCCTGCTTTCCGCCGTTCGTGACCACGATCTGGGATGCGTCGACCTCGAGCCCCGAATCGCGCAGCGTCTTCGCGGCGATCGCCTCCCGCAGGACCGGTAGCCCCACGGCAGGGGTGTAACGGTAGTTCGCCGGGTCGTGCAGCGCCTCGGCGGCGGCATCCACGATGAACTGCGGCGTGGCGAAGTCGGGTTCACCCGCGGCATAGCTGATGACCGGGCGGCCGGAAGCCTGAAGTGCCTTGGCCTTGGCGTCGACCTTGAGGGTCGCCGATTCGGCGATTGCGGAGAGTTTTCGGGAGAGCGGAGCGCGTTCTGTCACGGCTTCGAGCGTAGTCGCACGCGTGTGCCGGCGACGGGGTGTCACGGCGAGTTCGGGCCGCTACCGTGGAGCCATGGGCGAGTGGATGTGGGGTGCGGTCGTCATGTCGGTCGCCGTCATCATCGCGGGCGGCATCGCCTGGTGGCTCGCCCGCGGATGCGTCGTGACGATCATCGGCGCCGCGGGCGCGATCCTGGGCGGTCTCGCCTCGCTCGGCTGCCTCGTCGTACTGATCGACCTCGACAGCGCGCTTCGGTCCGCGGCGCTGCTGACCGCCGCATCCGGCATCTGGCTGCTCGCCTGGGCACTGGCGGGAGGCTTGCGCAACAAGCGGCTGGTCAGCCGCGCAGCTGCCGACGCCGCAGCGTCGTCAGTGCGATAGCGCGGCTGCCGCCGGGGCGCGACCCTGACAGCGCGCCCCGGCAGCGCCGGGTCAGTCGAGGTCGAGGGGCCAGGCGGGTCGGAGGTCGATGATCCCCGACGTCGCCATCGGATGCCGCGATGCGAGCTCGATCGCTTCGTCGAGGTCCGCGCAGTCGAGGATGTCGAACCCCGCGATCCACTCGTGCGTTTCGGCGAACGGGCCGTCGGTCACCGTGACCTTGCCGTTGCGACGACGCACGGTCTTGGCGTCGGAGGGCGGGCGCAGGCGGTCGCCGTCGGTGGCCTTGCCGTTGCCGTAGGTCTCGCCGACCCACTCTTCGATCGTGATCGGCGGCTCCTCCGTGCCATCTCGGCTGGGATCTGCCACTACGAGCATCAGAAACTTCATCGCGTGTCCTTTCTCTGGAGCGACGTTACGTGAAGGGCGTCGAACGCAGCCCGACCGGATCGACAAACTCGCCGGAAAAGCCGTGAGACTGCATCCGGACCTCGAAACGGCGGGGATTTCCCGCAGTCTCGAGGTCCGGATGCAGTCTCACGGACCGCGTGGCGGATCGAACTCAGTTGAACTGGTTCATCGTGTTGTGCTGGCCACCGGCTTTGAGTGCCGCGTCTCCGGCGAAGTACTCCTTGTGGTTGTCGCCGATGTCGCTGCCGGCCATGTTCTGGTGCTTGACCGTCGCGATGCCCTCGCGGATCTCGCGACGCTGGACACCCTTGACGTAGGCGAGCATGCCCTCGTCGCCGAAGTAGCCCTTGGCCAGGTCGTCCGTCGAAAGGGCGGCCGTGTGATAGGTCGGCAGCGTGATGAGGTGGTGGAAGATTCCGGCGCGAGCGGAGCCCTCCCTCTGGAACGAGCGGATCTTCTCGTCGGCAACCCGCGCGAGCTCGGTGCCGTCGTAGTCGATGTTCATGAGGTCGGCGCGGTCGTACGCGGACACATCCGCACCCTGCTCCACGAGCAGGTCATACGCCTGCTGGCGGAAGCTGAGCGTCCAGTTGAACGACGGGCTGTTGTTGTAGACGAGCTTCGCGTTCGGGATCTCCTTGCGGATCTCATCGACCATGCCGGCGATCTGATCCACATGGGGCTTCTCGGTCTCGATCCAGAGCAGGTCTGCACCGTTGCGCAGCGACGTGATGCAGTCGAGCACGCAGCGGGCCTCGCCCGTGCCGGCGCGGAACTGGTAGAGGTTGCTGGCGAGACGTTTCGGGCGCAGCAGCGTGCCGTCGCGCTTGATGACGACGTCGCCGTTTCCGAGGTCCGCCTCCGAGATCTCCTCGACATCGAGGAACGCGTTGTACTGGTCACCCAGATCTCCCGCCACGGTCGTGACGGCGAGCTTCTGCGTGAGGCCGGCACCGAGTGAGTCGGTGCGGGCCACGATGACGCCGTTGTCGATCCCGAGTTCGAGGAACGCGTAGCGGACCGCGTTGAGCTTCGCGATGAAGTCCTCGTGCGGAACCGTGACCTTGCCGTCCTGGTGGCCGCACTGCTTCTCGTCCGACACCTGGTTCTCGATCTGTATGGCGCACGCCCCCGCCTCGATCATCTTCTTGGCGAGCAGGTAGGTGGCCTCGGGGTTGCCGAAGCCGGCGTCGATGTCGGCGATGATCGGCACGACGTGGGTCTCGTAGTTGTCGATCTGCGACTGGATGAATTCCACGGCCGTCTCGTCGCCGGCGACCCGGGCGTCATCCAGCTTCGTGAACAGCAGGTCGAGCTCGCGAGCATCTGCCTGACGGAGGAAGGTGTAGAGCTCCTCGATCAGAGCGGGCACCGCCGTCTTCTCGTGCATCGACTGGTCGGGAAGCGGGCCGAACTCCGAACGGAGCGCGGCGACCATCCAACCCGACAGATAGAGATAGCGCTTGTTCGTGGTCTTGAGGTGCTTCTTGATCGAGATGAGCTTCTGCTGCCCGATGAAGCCGTGCCAGACGCCGAGCGACTGGGTGTACACCGACGAGTCGGCGTCGTACTCGGCCATGTCACGGCGCATGATGTCGGCGGTGTACTGCGCGATCTCGAGTCCCGTCCGGAAACGGTTCTGCGTCCGCATGCGGGCGACGGACTCGGGGTCGATGGCATCCCAGCTGGAGCCGTTCTGCTCCTTGAGCGCCCGGATGGCGACGATGTCGTCCTGATACTGAGTCATTTCACTTCCTTCTTTGCGGATGTCGGTCGGCTCGTTCGAACCGCGGCGGTCACGGCTGGTCGGTCTCGACGAGGAACTTCGCGTACGCCGGAAGTGTCAAGAACGCCGGGAACTCCTGGCCCAGGGCCACCTCGCGGAAGATCTCCGCGGCGTCCTCGTACCGGTCGCCCTCGCGGCGGTCGACCTCGCTCAGCACCTCAGCGATGAGGCCCTCGATGTACGCGCGGGTGATCGGGTCGCCCTCAGCGGTGGAGCGGTCCTGGTGGATCCACTGCCACACCTGCGAGCGCGAGATCTCTGCGGTCGCGGCATCCTCCATCAGGTTGTCGATGGCCACCGCGCCCAGCCCTCGCAGCCATGCTTCGATGTAGCGGATCGCGACGGAGACGTTCGCGTGCACGCCCGCTGCGGTGACCGGGCGTCCGATGTGCACGTCGAGCAGATCGGAGGCCTTCACCTCGACGTCGTCGCGCTGACGATCGAGTTGGTTGGGCCGGTCACCGAGCACCGCGTCGAACTCCGCCTTCGCCGTCGGGATGAGGTCGGGGTGGGCCACCCACGTGCCGTCGAAGCCGTCGCCGGCCTCGCGCTTCTTGTCGGCGGCGACCTTCTCGAACGCGCGCTGCGTCACCTCGGGATCGCGGCGGTTGGGAATGAACGCGCTCATGCCGCCGATCGCGAAGGCCCCGCGCTTGTGGCACGTCTGAACGAGCAGCTCGGTGTAGGACCGCATGAACGGCACGGTCATCGTGACCTCGCTGCGGTCGGGGAGCACGAAGCGCGCCCCGCGGCCGCGGTAGTTCTTGATGATCGAGAAGATGTAGTCCCAGCGTCCGGCGTTCAGGCCCGCGCAGTGATCGCGCAGCTCGAACAGGATCTCCTCCATCTCGAAGGCGGCCGGCAGCGTCTCGATGAGCACGGTCGCGCGGATCGTGCCATGCGGGATGCCGATGTACTGCTCGCTGAACGTGAAGACGTCGTCCCAGAGCTTCGCCTCTTCGCTCGATTCGAGCTTGGCGATGTAGAAGTACGGGCCGCGGCCGTTCGCGATCAGCTGCTGCGCGTTGTGGAAGAAGTACAGGCCGTAGTCGACGAGCGAACCGGATGCCGCGATCGTGCGACCCGAACGGTCCGTGAACTGAAGATGGGCCTCGCCCAGGTGCCAGCCGCGGGGGCGCATCACGATCGTGGGGGTGCGCTCAGCGGTGACCTCGTAGGTCTTGCCCTCCGGGCTGGTGAACGACAGCTCTCCGCGGATGGCGTCGCGCAGCGACAGCTGGCCCTCGATCACGTTCTTCCAGGTCGGGCTCGTGGCGTCTTCCTGGTCGGCCAGCCACACGCGCGCTCCGGAGTTCAGCGCGTTGATCGTCATCTTGGGGTCGGTCGGACCCGTGATCTCGACTCGGCGATCTTCCAAGCCGGGGCCTGCTCCTGCGACCTGCCACTCGGCATCCTCGCGGATGTGGGCGGTGTCATCGCGGAAACGCGGGTCGTGCCCGTTGCCGATCTCGAAGCGGCGGCGCATGCGGTCGGCGAGCCGGTCGTGCCGGCGGGCTCCGAATCGCTGGTGCAGCTCGGTGAGGAACGCGACGGCCTCGGGCGTGAGGATCTCGTCGTAGCGGGGACCCATGCGCCCGACGACCTGGATCGACGGCTCAGTGGTCTGGGTGAGGATGGGCGCGGTGCGCGTAGCCATCGGGGCGGTGGTTGCAGGTGTCATGTCCCTGTCTTCCTGTGAGCGAATTCGTGAGCGTCCGGGGAGATGTTCCGGCTCGGCGTGTGTGCCGGGGCGGGGCATCTCGTGATCCGCTTTCTGGATCGTTTCGGTGCTGGTCGTGTCTCCACTGTGTGTGAAATTCCATGAGGCACCTGACCGATCGCCATGTGAACTTTCGGGAATATTCTGCTTTCGTGAGAGAATCGCAGGATGACGACGACCTCCAGGCGGGAACAGAGCGCGGAAGTGACCGACGATGAAGAGGTGGACTCCCTCACCATCGGCCGCCGCATCCGACAGCTCCGCACGGAACGCGGCATGACACTCGACGAACTGGCGAGCGCAGTCGACCGCGCCCCGAGCCAGCTGTCGATGATCGAGAACGGCCGGCGCGAGCCGAAGCTCACGCAGCTGAGGACGATCGCGCGGGCGCTCGGCACCTCGCTCGACGCTCTGCTCGAGTCGGAGCCGCTCGACGAGCGCTCCACCCTCGAGATCGCCCTCGAACGCGCGATGCGCGGGCAGACGTTCCAGGCTCTCGGCATTCCGCCGTTCCGCATCGGCAAGACCGTGCCCAACGAGGCGCTCGCCGCCATGCTCGCGCTGCAGGGCGAGATCGACCGACTTCGTGACGAGCGCGCCGCGACTCCCGAGGAAGCCCGGCGCGCGAACGTGGCGCTGCGGCGGCTGATGCGTACGCAGAACAATCACTTCCCCGAACTCGAGGAGCAGGCGCGCACGCTCCTCGCGGCGGTCGATCACCCCGGTGGCCCCCTGACCCAGCGGACGGCATCCGACATCGCCGCCCACCTCGGCTTCACGCTGCACTACGTGCCCGATCTGCCGCAGACCACGCGCAGTGTTGCCGACATCAAGAACGGGCGGCTGTACCTGTCGAGCCGACTGGCGTCGAAGGGCGACCCGCGCACGGCCGTGCTGCAGGCGTTGTCGAGCCGCATCCTGGGGCACACCGAGCCCACGAGCTACGCGGAGTTCCTCCGCCAGCGCGTGGAGACCAACTATCTGACCGGGGCGCTGCTGGTGCCTGAGGAGCACGCGGTGCCGTTCCTGCAGGAGGCCAAGGGACGCCGGGCGATCTCGATCGAAGACCTGCGCGACGCGTACTCCGTGTCGTATGAGACGGCGGCGCACCGCTTCACGAATCTCGCGACCGTGCATCTGGGCATCCCGGTGCACTTCCTGAAGGTGCATGAATCGGGCACGATCACGAAGGCCTACGAGAACGACGACGTGAACTTCCCGACCGATCGGCTCGGATCGATCGAGGGCCAGATGTGCTGCCGGCGCTGGACCTCACGTGTTGTGTTCGACGAGGACGACCATTTCAACCCGTACTACCAGTACACCGACACCGGCAACGGGACGTACTGGTGCACGGCCCGCGTCGAGCTGTCGAGCGAGGGCTCGCACTCGGTGAGCGTGGGCGTGCGGTTCGACGACACGAAATGGTTCATCGGCCGGGACACCCCGAACAGGGGCGTCTCGAAGCACTCGGTCGAGGTGTGCTGCCGCCGGGCACCCGCCGACCTGGAGGCCTCGTGGCGTGACAACTCGTGGCCGAACGTGCGCACGCCGCGCACCCTGCTGGCGACGCTGCCGACCGGTGCGTTCCCCGGGGTCGACACGACCGATGTGTACGAGTTCCTCGAGGCGCACGCCCCGCGCTGATCGTGAAGGCAAGCATCGGATGCCGCGCCGACGAGAACTCGCTCCCGATCAGCGGCCCGAGATCAGGTCGGCGAGGTGCGCGAAGGCGGATGTGCGCGGCGAGCCCGAGGCTTCGGCGCGGTCGGCCGCGCGGTAGGCGGCATAGATGCCCTGCACCGCGAGCCAGCGCAGCGGCTCGATCTCCCACCGCCGTGCCCGGTGCCCGACCCACGGCAGGCGAGTGATCTGGGTGTCCCGGCGCAGCACCAGATCGGCGAGCGTGCGGCCGGCCAGATTTGTGGCGGTGACACCCGTGCCGACGTACCCGCCCGCCCAGCCCAGCCCGGTCGCGGCATCCACTCCCGCCGACGCGGCCCAGTCGCGCGGCACGCCCAGCACACCCGCCCAGGCTTGTGCGATCGGCACGTCGGCGGCAGCGGGGAAGAAATCGCGCAGCAGCGCGGTCAATGCGGCGATCGTGCGGTCCTGAGTGCGTCCGTCGCTGTCGACCCGCGAACCGTAGCGGTATGGCACGCCGCGCCCGCCGAAAGCGATGCGGTCATCCGCGGTGCGCTGCGCGTACATGTAGACGTGGGCGAAGTCGCCGAGGACTTCGCGCCCGTCCCAGCCGATGCGCTTCCAGGCTTCGGGAGGCAGGGGCTCGGTCGCGATCATCGACGAGTTCATCGGCAGCACCGCGCGGTGCTGCCCCCGCAGATCGGGCGTGAACCCCTCGGTCGCTCTCAGGATGAACGGCGCGCTCACGACACCGCGCTGCGTGACCGCACGCCCGGGGCTGATCTCGGTCACGCGGGTGTCCTCGTAGATCGTCACGCCGAGCCCCGCTACGACCGCGGCGAGTCCCGAAGCCAGCTTCGCCGCGTGGATGCGCGCGGCATGCGGATGCCACAACCCGCCGATCGCGTCGGCGACGACGATCCGCGAGCGGGTCGTGGCGGCATCCCACTCCACGACATCCGTGGCAGGCCACGTCCGCTCCTCCTCGGCTGCGGCACGGAGCCGGGCGAGCTGCGCGGGGGTGCGGGCGATGTTGAGCTCGCCGCCCTTCACGATGTCGGCGTCGATGCCTTCGCGCGCCGCGACCGCGATGACCTCGTCGACCGTGTCGTTGAGGGCGCGCTGCTGCGCGATCGCGGCATCCCGCCCGTGCGTCTTCGCGTACTGCCCGCGTCCACCGGTGACCGAGTTGGTCAGCCAGCCGCCGTTGCGGCCGGACGCGCCGAATCCGGCGAAGCGCTGTTCGAGCACCGCGATGCGAAGATCGGGCTGCGCCCGCTTCAGGTAGTACGCGGTCCACAGGCCGGTGTAGCCGGCCCCCACGATGCACACGTCGGCCTCGAGTGACCCGGGCAGCGGGGCGCGTGGCCGGGGAACGCCGCCGAGCTGGGCCCACCAGAACGAGACGTCGCCGTTGACCGTCACGGCGCGGGTGCCTCGGACAGGCTCAGGGCGGCCCAGAGCTCGGCGCGGGCGGCGAAGGTACCCAGATCGACGTCGAGAGCCCGCTCGGCAGCGGCGATCCGTGCCCGGACGGTGTGTCGGTGCACTCCGAGCGCTCGAGCGGTGGCTTCGTGCGAGCAGTCGTTCGCGAGCCACGCGCGCACGGTGCCCAGCAGCGCGGTCCCCTGTTCGCGATCGTGCCGTGCGAGCGGGGCGAGCGCGGCCTCAGCGACCGTCCGGGCTTCGGGGGAGGCGGGGACCGACAGCACACCGCCGCGGGCGACATCGGCGAAGTGCGTGACCCGCGGCCCGGTGCGGTCGCGGGCCAGCTGCGCTTGATCGGCGCCCGTTGCGAACGCGTCGTACCCGACCGGGTCCGAGACGCCCAGCCGCTCCTCGAAGCGCTCGGCGAACTCGTCCAGCAGAGCGGCGTCCGATGCGGGGACGACCAGCACCAGCCCGTCGTCGCCCCGCCCGAAGAAGAGCGCGCCGCGGCGCTCGTCGGCGCGGAGTTCCAGCCACTCCCGCACGGCGTCGCGGCGCCCGGCCGCGGCATCCGTCATCCCCACCAGAAGCGGCGCGGCGGGCAGTCCGCCCCAGAGATCCTTCGCGACGCGGCGGGCGAGGGCCGGGTCGTTGCCGAGCAGAGAGTGGACCAGGCCCGCCCGCAGGAGGGTGCGGGCACGGTCGAGTCCCTGCTGCTGTTCGAGCGCGAGCCCTGCCATCGCCACCACCGCGGTGACCACTCCGCGGCCCTCCTGGTCGAGGTCACCGGCCGACATGGCGATCACGCCGCGCAGGTGCCCGCCGCGACCGAGGGTCTGCAGGGTGAACGGAGTGCCGCCGATCTTCAGCGAGGACGCGGCGCGCGCGCCGCGTCGCAGCACGACGCCGACCTCGGCGCGCAGCTCGTCGGCCACGTCGGCCCCGAGCGTCGACGGGTGCTCGCGGGTGAGGGTTCCCGCCGCGTCGTACATGCCCACCCACGCGTCGAGCTGGCGGGCGAGCTCTGCGAGCGTGGCGCCCAGGCCGTCGGGCCGGAGCGCCGCGAGCGAGATCGCCTTCTGCGCGGCGAGCGCCCAGCTGCGCCGCGCGTAGGACTGGGCCGCGATCGCTTCGGCGCCCGCGCGGGCGACCGCGATGAACGGCGTGCGATACGGCACCTCGAACAGCGGCATCCGCTCGCCTCGGCACGCCTCCGCCAGAACCGGCGGGATGCCGTCACGCACGACCTCGGTGCCGAATCCGAGACCGACCACTCCTCGTGCCGAGAGCCGCCGCACGTACGCGCGGTACATGTCGGGGTCATCCTCCGCGCCCTGGAACTGCGTGCCGGTGGTCAGCAGGGCTAGACCCTCCGACAGGAACGGGGTGGGGTCGGCGAGGTCGGAGCTGTGCACCCACCGGATCGGGGCGTCGAGCGCACTGTCGCCGATGTCAGCGGGTTCGCTCTCGAGACGCAGGTGCAGATCACGTCGACCGAGCAGTGCGCGCAGGGTGGGAGCATCGGCCGTCGTCGCCATGCAGTCTCCGATCGATGTACGAGAAGTACGGTTGCTACCCCCAGAATGTACATCGCGGCGCGTGCGAGCGCGGCATCCTTCGTCCTACGCTCGCGACCATGAGCACGACTGCGACCGGCACACTGACAGCACCCTTCCCGTTGGGCGGACCCAGCCTTCCGCAGGAGCGGCGGATGGTCACGAGCATTCCCGGGCCTCGCTCGCAGGAGCTGATCGCGCGCAAGGCCGCCGCCGTCGCCGCGGGCGTCGGTCACACCGTGCCGATCCAGGCTGTCGCCGCAGGCGGGGGAGTCGTGGTGGATGCCGACGGCAACTCGCTGATCGATCTCGGTGCAGGCATCGCCGTCACGACGCTCGGCAACGCGCACCCGAAGGTCGTCGCAGCCGTGCAGGAGCAGGTCGCGCAGTTCACGCACACCTGCTTCATGATCTCGCCGTACGAGTCATACGTCGCGGTGGCCGAGGCGCTGAACCGCATCACTCCCGGCGCGCACCCCAAGAAGACCGCGCTGTTCAACTCCGGCGCCGAGGCCGTCGAGAACGCGGTGAAGATCGCCCGCAAGTTCACGAAGAAGCAGGCGGTCGTGGCGTTCGACCACGGCTACCACGGCCGCACGAACCTCACGATGGCCCTCACGGCCAAGAGCATGCCGTACAAGAGCGGCTTCGGGCCGTTCGCGTCGGAGATCTACCGCGCGCCGATGTCATACCCGTTCCGGGACGGACTCAGCGGGGCGGATGCGGCCGACCGTGCGATCTCGATCATCGAGAAGCAGGTCGGAGCCGACAACCTGGCGGCGATCATCATCGAACCGATCCAGGGCGAAGGAGGCTTCATCGTCCCCGCCGACGGATTCCTGCCGCGGCTGGTCGAATGGTGTCGCTCGAACGATGTGGTCTTCATCGCCGACGAGATTCAGACCGGGTTCGCGCGCACCGGCGCGATGTTCGCCAGCGAGCTGTTCGGCATCGTGCCCGACCTGATCACGACCGCGAAGGGGATTGCTGGGGGGCTCCCGCTCGCGGCCGTGACAGGTCGGGCCGAGATCATGGACGCCTCGCACGCGGGTGGCCTCGGCGGCACGTATGGCGGCAACCCGATCGCCTGCGCGGCGGCGATCGCCGCGATCGACGCGTTCGAGAACGAGGGACTCATCGAGCGGGCGAACGAGCTCGGGGCCGTCCTCACCGATCGCCTCGCGCAGATCCAAGCTGCCGATCCGCGCCTCGGAGACATCCGCGGACGCGGGGCGATGGTCGCCGCCGAGTTCGTCGACCCGGCGACGGGCGCACCGGATGGGACGCTCACGGCGGCGATCGCGAAGGCGTGCATCGCAGAGGGCGTCATCGTGCTGACGTGCGGCACGTACGGAAACGTCATCCGCTTCCTTCCACCGCTCTCGATCTCCGACGATCTGCTCCGTGAGGGCCTCGATGTCGTCGCCGCCGCGCTGAGCGCGGCGTGAGTCATCCGCGCAGGCGCCCGGTGGGGGAGCCGGGTCCTGCGCGGTATCTGAACTTCCCCGCATTTCGAGCAAAGGAGCCGACATGGTCGAGCTGAACCGTGACGTCGTCATCGTGGGGGCGGGGGCCGCAGGGCTCACGGCCGCCAACGAGCTGAAGAAGGCGGGACTCTCGGTGGCGGTGCTCGAGGCCCGCGACCGCGTCGGTGGGCGCCTTCACACCGACGTCATCGACGGCGCGATGCTCGAGATCGGCGGGCAGTGGGTCTCGCCCGACCAGGACGCCCTCATCGACACCGTCGCCGAACTCGGCCTCGAGACCTTCAGCCGGTATCGCGAAGGCGACAGCGTCTACGTCGGCCCCGACGGCACGGCCCACCGCTTCACGGGCGAGATGTTCCCGGTTTCGCCCGAGACGGAGCGCGTGATCGCCGAGATCACCGAGCGCCTCGACGCGATGGTGGCCGAGATCGACCCCGACCGCCCCTGGGCCCACGAGAAGGCGGCCGAGTGGGACTCGATCTCCTGGGATGCCTGGCTGCGCGCGCAGACCGACGACGACGAAGCGGTGCGCAACCTCGCCTTCGCCACCGGTTCGGCGATGCTGACCAAGCCGACGCACTCCTTCTCGCTGCTGCAGTCGCTGCTGATGGCGGCATCCGCCGGTTCGTACTCGCACCTCGTCGACGCCGACTTCATCCTCGACAAACGGGTCGTCGGCGGGCTCCAGCAGGTTCCCCTCCTGCTGGCCGAGCGACTGGGCGACGATGTCTTCCTCGAGCAGCCGGTCCGCACCCTCGAGTGGGGCGATGGCGGTGTGACCGCGATCGCAGACAGCATGACCGTGCGGGCCCGGTTCGCGATCCTGGCGCTGGCTCCCAACCTGTACACCCGCATCTCGTTCGTGCCTGCGCTGCCCCGACTTCAGCACCAGATGCACCAGCACATCTCGATGGGCTTCGTGATCAAGGTGCACGCGGTCTACGATCGGCCGTTCTGGCGCGAGCAGGGTCTGTCGGGCACCGCCTTCAGCCCGTACGAGATCTCGCACGAGGCCTACGACAACACCAACCACGGCGATGAGCGCGGCACCCTCGTCGGCTTCGTGTCAGATCAGCGAGCCGATGACGTCTTCCGCCTTTCGCCTGAGGAGCGCAGGGAGCGCATCCTCGAGTCGCTGTCGCACTACTACGGTCCCGAGGCGAAGAACCCGATCGTCTACTACGAGAGCGACTGGGGCAGCGAGGAATGGACTCGCGGGGCATATGCCGCGAGTTTCGACATGGGCGGGCTCCATCGCTATGGCGCCGATCTGCGCGAGGCGGTCGGGCCGATCGGCTTCGCGTGCAGCGACCTCGCCGGCGCCGGCTACCAGCACGTCGACGGCGCGATCCGCATGGGGCGGCTCGTCGCGTCGCAGATCCTCGAGGGGGCCCGCGCATGAGCGGACAGATCGTCGTCGGCTACACGGCCACCGAAGCGGGAGAGGATGCCGTCGCGCTCGGTGCGCGCCTGGCCGCGGCATCCGGTTCCGAACTCGAGGTGGTCGTCGTCCTGCCCGCAGACGACCGGAGTGTGATCACTCCCCCCGATGCGAGCTACGACCGCTACCTGCGCGATCTGGCCGGGTCGTGGCTGGAGTCGGCCACCTCCCAGATTCCCGACGGTGTCACCTCCCGGACGAATGTGCGGTTCGCCGACTCGTTCGCCGAGGGTCTGCTGGCCGCCGCCGAGGAGTTCGGGGCGTCGCACATCGTGGTCGGTGCGGCCAACGGTGGCCTGCGCGGACGGCATCGGCTCGGCTCGGTCGCCACCGAGCTTCTGCACTCCTCGAACGTGCCTGTCGTGCTGGCTCCCGAGGGCTCGCGTCGCGTCGACCCCGCGGTCGGCGTGACCCGCATCACGGCGGCGATCGGCACGCGGCCAGGCGCCGACGCGCTGCTGGAGGAGGCGACCTCGCTCGCGGAGTCCACGGGCGCCGAGCTGCGGCTGCTCTCGCTCGTGACGGTCGATCTTCCCGCGAGTGTCGACACCGGCGTCATCCAAGTCGCCGGCGCCGCCCACGCCGACCAGGTGCTCTCGCAGGCACGTGAGAACCTGTCCGGGGTCACAGAGGCCGAGGCCGTCGTCGGCCGCGGCGACAGCATCGAAGACGCGGTCCAGCACCTCAGCTGGGAGCCCGGCGAACTGGCGATCGTCGCCTCGAGTCGTCTGGCGCAGCCGCGTCGGCTGTTCCTCGGTTCGACCGCAGCGAAGATGCTGCACGAACTTCCTGTTCCCATGATCGTGGTACCGCGCACGCGGACCTCGGAAGGAGAATCGCGATGAGCGATCGCAAGGGCGGGGCGCCTCTTGCGCCTACCGAAGGCAAAGATGCCGGCGGTATCTCGTCGAAGGGTCTCAGCGCCGGCACAATCGGCCTTCTCGGAGCTGTCGTCATCGGCATCTCCTGCATCGCCCCTGCTTACACGTTCACCGCGGCGATCGGGCCCACCGCATCGGTCGTCGGAGCGCAGATTCCGGCGATCATCCTCATCGGATTCATCCCGATGCTGCTCGTCGCCTTCGGGTACCGAGAACTCAACAGGCGCATGCCCGACGCAGGCACCTCCTTCACCTGGGCGACGCGAGCATTCGGTCCGTGGGTCGGCTGGTTGGCGGGGTGGGGGCTCATCGTCGCGACGATCCTCGTCCTGTCGAACCTCGCAGGCGTCGCCGTCGACTTCCTGTTCCTGCTCATCGCGCAGATCACGGGCAATGCTGCGATCGCCGATCTTGCGGCAGTCACGTGGATCAACATCGTCGTCTGCCTTCTCTTCATGTTCGGTGCCACCTATATCTCGTACCGCGACATGCAGACCACTCAGAAGCTCCAGTACGTACTGGTGACGTTCCAGGTCGCCGTGCTGCTGTTCTTCGCCATCGCCGCGATCACGCAGGCGGTCAGCGGTAACGCGTTCGACTTCACGCCTTTCGACCTGGCGTGGTTCAACCCGTTCGCCGTCGGGTCCTTCAGCGCGGTCGCAGCCGGCCTCTCTCTGTCGATCTTCATCTTCTGGGGCTGGGACGTCACCCTGACTATGAACGAGGAGACCAAGGATCCCGAGCGCACGCCCGGGCGCGCGGCGACGCTCACCGTGATCACCATCGTCACGCTGTACCTGCTGCTGGCAGTGGCGATGATCATGTTCGCGGGTGTGGGCACCGGCGAGTTGGGTCTGGGCAACGAAGACATCCAGGGCAACGTGTTCTTCTTCCTGTCCGGCCCCGTGCTCGGCCCTCTGGCGTTCCTGGTCTCGCTGGCGGTGCTCACGAGTTCCGCGTCGTCGCTGCAGTCGACCTTTGTCGGGCCCGCCCGCACGCTGTTGTCGATGGGCCATTACGGAGCCCTGCCGAAGCGGTTCGCCGCGGTGAGTCCCCGATTCTTCACTCCAGGGTTCGCGACCATCGTCTCGGCGATCGTCGCATCGGCCTTCTACGTGGTGATGCGAATCGTGAGCGAAGACACGCTGTGGGACACCATCCTCACGCTCGGCATGATGATCTGCTTCTACTACGGCATCACCGCGTTCGCATGCGTGTGGTACTTCCGCAAGCAGTGGTTCGATTCGACGAGAAACGTGTTCTTCACGTTCCTGTTCCCGCTCGTCGGCGGCGTGATCCTTGCGGTGCTGTTCTTCACGACGCTGATCGACTCGATGGACCCCGCCTACGGGAGCGGATCGAACATCGGGGGCGTCGGCATCGTCTTCATCCTCGGCATGCTCATCATCGTCGTCGGAATCGTCATCATGGTTTGGCAGGCGATCAAGCGGCCCGCCTTCTTCCGTGGTGAGACGCTTTCGCTGGATGCTCCCGCGAGCTTGCGTCGTGCACGCAAGTGATGCCTCTGATGACCCCGAAGACCAACCAGCGAACGGAGAACTCATGAGTGACTACAAGGTCGTCAACCCCGCCACAGGCGAGACCCTCGCCGAATACCCCCTCACGACGGATGCCGAGCTCGAGCAGGCGCTCTCGGCGGCGTATGCCGTCGGCAAGGGCTGGGCGCACTCATCCAGTGTCGCGGAGCGTGCGGCGCTGCTGCGCCGGGTCGCGGAGCTTCATCGCGAGCGCCGTGACGAGCTGGCAGCCACGATCGTGCGCGAGATGGGCAAGCCGCTCGCGGCCGCCGTCGGGGAAGTCGACTTCGCGGCCGACATCACCGAGTTCTACGCCGACAACGCCGAGCAGATCATGAAGGACCAGCCGATCGACATCCTCGCGGAGGGGACCGCGGTCATCCGCCGGTCGCCGCTCGGGGTGCTGCTGGGCATCATGCCGTGGAACTTCCCGTATTACCAGGTCGCCCGCTTCGCCGCCCCCAACCTCCTGATCGGCAATCCGATCCTGCTCAAGCACGCGCCGCAGTGCCCCGAGTCCTCTGCCGCGATCGAGACGATCTACCGCGACGCCGGATTCCCCGAGGGTGCGTACACGAACCTCTACATCACGAACGACCAGGCGGCCGAGGTCATCGCCGACCCGCGCGTGCAGGGCGTATCGGTGACGGGTTCGGAGCGCGCCGGTTCGGCCGTCGCCGAGGTGGCCGGGCGCAATCTGAAGAAGGTCGTGCTCGAGCTGGGCGGATCCGACCCCTTCATCCTGCTGTCGACCGACGACCTCGACGGCGCGGTGCAGGCGGCTGCCGATGCCCGTCTCGACAACACCGGGCAGTCGTGCAACGCAGCCAAGCGCTTCATCGTCGCGGACGAGCTCTACGAACCGTTCCTCGAGAAGTTCACGGCGATCATGAGCGGCGCGAAGCTCGGCGACCCGTTCGCCGACGACACCGTGCTCGGCCCGCTGTCTTCCGAGCTCGCCGCGGAGCGACTCGCAGCTCAGGTCGACAAGGCCGTCGCGCAGGGCGCGACCCTCGTCGCCGGCGGCACCCGTGACGGTGCCTTCTACCCGGGGACCGTCCTGACCGGGGTCACCCCCGAGATGGATGCGTACCGCGAGGAGTTCTTCGGGCCTGTCGGGGTCGTCTACCGCGCCGCCGACGAAGACGCCGCGGTCAAGATCGCGAACGACACCCCCTTCGGGCTCGGCTCGTACGTCTTCACGACCGACGAGGCGCAGGCCGAGCGCGTCGCCGACAAGATCGACGCCGGGATGGTCTACGTCAACCTGGTGCTGGCCGATTCCCCCGAGCTGCCGTTCGGCGGGGTCAAGCGCAGCGGC
>Ga0247738_10000403_pt1 | contig 17046 bp, 12 predicted proteins | sample UWRJL013104B2_FD_180936 | JGI IMG/M metagenome (GOLD analysis project Ga0247738, IMG submission 180936) | Plant litter microbial communities from Arlington Agricultural Research Station in Wisconsin, United States - UWRJ-L013-104B-2 | ecosystem: Environmental > Terrestrial > Plant litter >...
AGGGTGGACGTGCTGGGCAAGCAGGCCGAGCGCGTTTACGTGGAGGCGTCGACGCGCCGACTCGCGGCGCTGGGCATCCCGCCCTCGGCCGTCTTCGAAGCGCTGGCGCGGCAGAATCTGGTGGCGCCGGCGGGATCGGCCGACACCGCGCACGATCGCGTGCAAGTGCGCGTGGACGGCCGGCTAGACGGCGTGCACGACGTCTCGAACGTTACGTTGGAGGTCGGCGGCCAACTGCTCAGGCTGGCCGACATTGCTACCGTGCGCAGCGGCTACGAGGATCCGCCCGGCCTGACCATCCGCCACAACGGCGTGCCGGTGCTGGCCATCGGCGTGACGATGCAAGGCAATGGCAACGTCACGGACTTCGGCAAGGCGTTGGACGAGCGACTGTCGCAGATCCGGCAGGAACTGCCGGCCGGCGTGGAGATCCAGCAGTATGCCGACCAGCCGCGCGTGGTGGCAGATTCGATCTGGGAGTTCGAGCGGGTCTTCTTGGAGGCGCTGGCGATCGTGCTGGCGGTTTCGTTCCTGTCCCTGGGCTGGCGCACCGGCATCGTGGTGGCGGCCTCGGTGCCGCTGGTGCTGGGCCTGGTCGCCGCCGTGATGTACGCGGCCGGGTGGAACCTCGACCGCATCTCGCTCGGCGCGCTGATCATCGCGCTCGGCCTGCTGGTGGACGACGCGATCATCGCCGTCGAGATGATGGTGGTGAAGCTGGAAGAAGGCTGGGACCGCATGGAGGCCGCCACCTACGCCTACACGTCGACGGCGTTCCCGATGCTGACCGGCACTTTGATCACCGCCGCGGGCTTCATGCCGGTCGGATTCGCCCAGTCCCTTGCCGGCCAGTACGCGGGCAGCATCTTCTGGGTGGTCGGCGTCGCGCTCATCCTGTCGTGGCTGGTGGCAGTGGTCTTCACCCCTTACCTGGGTGTGATGCTGCTGCCCAAGAACCTGGGCGCAGGAGCAGGCAAGCACCATGATGTGTACGACCGGCCCTTCTACCACCGGCTGCGCCGCATCGTCGACTGGGCAGTGCAGCGACGCTTCGTCGTGCTGGGCCTGACCGTGCTGCTGCTTGGTGCCGCTGGGGCCGGCATGCTGACGGTGCAGCAGCAGTTCTTCCCGACGGCCGCTCGGCCCGAACTGCTGGTGGAACTTCGGCTGCGCGAAGGCTCGTCGTTTGCCGCCACCGAGCGCCAAATCAAGCTGCTCGAAGCGGTGCTGGCGAAGGACCCCGACGTCGAGTTCTTCACCGCCTACACCGGCGCCGGAACGCCTATGTTTTACCTCTCGATCACGCCCGAACTGCCGAACCCCGGTTTCGCCCAGGTCGTCGTCAAGACAGCCGGCGTCGAGCAGCGAGAGCGCGTGCGCGGCCGACTGATGGAACTGTTCGCCAAGGACGAAGCGTTGCCCGATGTCACCGCGCGCGTCACGCGGCTGGAGTTCGGCCCGCCGGTGGGCTTCCCCGTGCAGTTCCGCGTCATGGGGCCCGACAAGGCCGTGGTGCGCGACATCGCGTATCGCGTGCGCGACGTGGTGCGGCAGAGCCCGCTGGTGCGCGACACCCAGCTAGACTGGAACGAGCAGGTGCGTTCGGTGAACGTGCAGGTCGACCAAGACAAGGCCCGCCAGTTGGGCCTCGCCAGCGCGGACATCCAGAGCCTGGTGCAGACCACGCTGGATGGCACGCCTGTCACGCAGATCCGGCGTGGCGAGGAACTGATCGACGTCGTCGTGCGGGCCACGCCGGAGGAGCGCAAGAGCATCGGCCAGATCGGCGATCTGCAGGTGTTCACACGCAGCGGCGTGACAGTGCCGCTGTCGCAGATCGCGCGCATCGAGCCGACCTTTGAGGAGCCCGTGCTGTGGCGGCGCAATCGCGACATGGCTCTCACTGTGCGCAGCGACCTGGTGGACGGCGTGCAGGGCCCGTATGCCACGGAACAGATTCGCCCATCACTCAAGCCCATCGTGGACAGCCTGCCCGCCGGATACCGCATCGAGGAGGGCGGCGCCATCGAGGAAAGCGACAAGGCCAATGCGGCGCTGTTCGCGGTGTTCCCTGCGATGCTTGCCGTGATGCTGACCTTGTTGATGATCCAGTTGCAAAGCTTCTCGCGCCTGTTCATGGTGTTCATGACCGGGCCGCTGGCGATCATCGGCGTCGTGCCGGCGCTGCTGATCTTCCAGGCGCCGTTCGGATTTGTCGCGCTGTTGGGCGTAATCGCGCTGGGCGGGATGATCATGCGCAATTCGATCATCCTGGTCGACCAGATCGACCAGGACATCGCTCGGGGCGTGGCGCCGTGGATGGCTATCGTCGATGCCACCGTGAGGCGCTCGCGTCCGGTCGTGCTGACCGCTGCAGCTGCAGTGCTGGCGATGATCCCGCTGACCCGCAGCGTGTTCTGGGGACCCATGGCCATCGCGATCATGGGTGGCCTGATCGTAGCCACCGCGCTGACCCTGGTCTTCGTGCCAGCGCTGTACGCCGCTTGGTTCCGCATCCGACGCGACAGCCGCGCGCCAGCGCCTGGCGAAGCGACGCCTGAGCTCGGTGTGCGACTTTTGGACGGAGGATCCCATGCTTGAGCGCGTCGACGCCGCGCTTGGCGGCAATCAACATGCATTCACTGCAACCGGTAAAGGAGGATTGCGATGAGCACGAATGGCGAAGTTTCCAGGCACTACGGCGCAGGCGATCTTCTCTCGCGCCTCAACGCGGCGTTGGCGGAGGACGGGATCGACCCCACTCACCCAAGCGTGGAGGCGCTTGCGCAATACGACCAGTTTCATGGTCGCGGCCTGGAGGCGACAGTGGAAGTTGCCGACCTGGTCCAAGTCACTGCTTCTGACCACATTCTGGACATTGGCAGCGGCATCGGCGGGCCCGCTCGCTACTTCGCGAATCGGTTCGGTTGCAGGGTCACCGGGATCGATCTAACACCGGAATTCTGTGACGTTGCCCGCCACTTCACGCAATTGCTCGACCTTGAAGACAGGATCACGTTCGAGGTTGGCGATTGCTTAGCGATGCCCTTTGCCGATGGCAGCTTCGACGGCGCCTATTCGATGAATGTTTCAATGAACATCGCGGACAAGAACGCGTTCTACCGCGAGATTTTCCGCGCGCTCAAGCCGGGCGGCTGGTTAGTTCTCTCGGAGATTGCCCAGGGCGACGGCGGAGAGCTCGCCTATCCGACTCCTTGGGCCAGGAGCGCGAGCACCAGCTTCCTGTCAACGCCTGAGGAGACGCTGCGCGACCTACTGGAGGCGGGATTTGACGTCATTTTGTTGCACAGCACTCTCGAGAAAGCCCTGGCATTTGGCGAACGCTCTCGGGCGCTCGCCCAGCGCGGGGATAAGCCGCCCCGGCGCGCGGCGATGCTGATGGACCAGGAGATCGCGGCCCAGGCAGTGGCGAACACGTCACGCGGCTTTTCCGAGGCGCGAATCATCCCGATCGAAGTTCTCGCCCGAAAGCCGACTCAAGCACCACCGGGAGCCGCGCGTGCTCCCGCATGACAAATCAAGCCGACTGCCGGCAGACGGGGGATCTCGTCGATCCCCTCCTCGGCCCAATGACAGGGCCGTGACTCTGCGCTCTACTGTGAACAGCACGGGTGTTCTCTCACGGGCGGTAAGCGACGAGCAGCAGTCAAAGCTGTTCTTACAAGCGCCGGTCAAGAGCCTGACGGATTGTCTGCCGGGCCTGTCCACAAGCACAGCTCCGATGCCTATGCGCTCCTCGCTGCCCATCGCGAGCCCTTGTCGCTTGACGATATTGCGCCGGCCCACCACACAAGGAGAATCCCATGCAACGACGAACCCTACTGACGCTGGCCGCGCTTTCCACCACCGGCCTTGCAAACGCACAGCCCACCGCCAAGCCCAGCCCATCCCTTCCTATCCATCACACGGAGACCATCACCATGAAGAATGACGTCATCATCATCGGCGGTAGCTTTGCCGGTCTCGCTGCCGCCTTGCAGCTCGGGCGTGCCCGCCGCAAGGTCACGGTTCTCGATACCGGCCTACCACGCAATCGCTTCGCCGGCCACTCTCATGGCCTGCTTGGACACGATCACAAGCCCCCGCTGGACATCCTGGCCGAGGCGAGGCGGCAGCTGGCGCGTTATCCCGCGATCAAGCTGGTCAGCGCCCGAGCCGACAGCATCACCGGTGCCATCGACGATTTCTCCGTCCTCACTGCTGAGGGCGAAAGTCTTGGGGCGCGCCGAGTGATCCTGAGCTATGGCGTCTCCGATCAGATGCCGGATGTTCCGGGGTTTGCCGACAGCTGGGGCACGTCCATTGTTCCCTGCCCTTACTGCGACGGCTTTGAAGTCGCTGGCCAGCATTGGGGCCTCGTCTGGTCTGGCCCGCAGTCGCACAATCAGGTCAGGCTGTTCCTCGATTGGACGGACAAGTTGACTGTTTTCGCCGATGGCCACGACATCACACCCGAGATCCGGGCCGATCTGGCGCGCCGCAAAGTACATGTCGTCGATGGCCGGATCATCGAGATCGCTCATCGCAAGGGCCATGTCACCACCGTCAATGTCGATACCGGCCGCAATACCGCGGTCGACATCCTCTTCGCCCATCCGCGCACCAAGCCCTCTGCGAGCCTGCATGCATCACTGGGCCTCGCCACGGTGGATACGCCTACCGGCATCGTCCTCAAGGTCGACGAGCGCCGCCAGACCAGCATGCCTGGCATCTACGCCGCCGGTGACCTCACCACCCCCTTCCTGCCCTCGGTCACCCAGGCATCTTCACAAGGCGCGATGGCGGGTATCTTTGCTCAACAATCAATGCTGGTTTGAGGGCATCGTGAGTGATGAACAAGCTTGAACTGAAGGTTCCTCCCCCCATCGTCGCGCTTGTGCTGGCGCTTCTGATGTGGCTGACACCAGGCATCGCGGGCCTTGCGCAGATTCCCTATCCGTCCCGCGTGTTCTTAGCCGTCGTGTTGTTTTGCGTCGGCCAAGGCATCAGCATCGCCGGAATGGTTGCATTTCGGCGCGCCAAGACCAGCGTGAACCCGGTTAAGGCAAGCTTGGCGTCCTCGTTGGTCATCCGAGGCGTCTACCGCTACACGCGCAACCCCATGTATGTCGGGATGGTGCTTACCCTGCTGGCGTGGGCAGTGTTTCTGGCGAATCCAATCGCTGTGCTATGGATTGTCCTGTTCGCGCTCTACATCACGCGGTTCCAGATCATTCCGGAAGAACGGGTGTTGGCATCTCTATTTGGGGCAGAGTACGAGGCTTATCGAGGGAGAGTACGAAGATGGGTGTGAGGCCCTCAACGTCTACTACACCAAGTTCGTGCAGGCTCAAGCCGTTCAGTGTTGTCTTCCGCTGAAAACTGACCCAGTGGGGGTGCGGACGTTTACTTGGACTGGTTTTATGCCGTAAGTCCAAGGCTCTCTCGGTATTCGATGGGGCTGAGAGAGCCAAGAGAGATCTTGATCCGCTTCTCGTTGTACCAGCGGATGTACGAGTCGACCGCCGCGATGAATTGCTCAATGGTGGCGTTCTTCCAGTCCCGAGGATAGAACAGCTCGTTCTTCAGCCGACCGAAGAAGCCTTCACAAGCGGCGTTGTCAGGTGAGCATGCCTTGCGGGACATCGAGCGGGTGAAGTTCGCGTCGCTCATTCTTGATAGCCAACCAGGCCAGCGGTAGTGGCCGCCCCGATCGGAGTGAACCACAGGCCGGTCAGTGGTTTCGGCCACTGTCTCGATGGCTGCATCCAGCATCGTGTTGACCAACTCGGCGTCCGGACTGGTCCCAATGGTCCAGCTGACGACCATTCCATCGAAGCAGTCGATGATGGGCGAGAGGTACACCTTGCCAGCCGGGATCTGGAACTCCGTGATGTCCGTGAGCCATTTCTCGTTGGGGACCGCAGCCTGGAAGTTGCGGTTGATGAGGTTCTCAGGCGCCGGACTGATCTCACCAAGGTATGACGCATACCTGCGCTTCCTGGGCTTTGGAACAACCAGGCCGCTCTCATTCACACCGGAAACAACTCCATCGAACCAAAAGCGCAAGTGCCTGCGCGGCTCTGAACTGCACGGATTTATCAGTAAAGCCTTCTCCACCGCCTCGGCTTCTGACCAAGCGCTGCGTACCCCAGCGCGAGGACCCGCAACTGGAAAGTAGCTTTGCTTGTGTCGGCTGCACTCCACACAAGCAGGGAATAGGTTTTCCCACTCATACGCGAACCAGCCGTAGTGCTCTGTACTGGACGTGCGGTCGTTGAAGCCTCTCGCTTCACTGGTGGGCCGGTGATGCTCAACGCTCCACGATACCGATGGCATCAATGAAGACTCACAGTACGCACACTTGGAGTCAAACACCCTCGACAATGCATCCCGAACGATCTCTGTGTTCCAGATGCTCTCATCAAGCGGCGGGCTTCTGCGCCGCCGGTCATTAGCAGGCATGCGATAGTGATTCGACAGTGCCTCCCTTGCCGCGCGGGCCTCGTCACCAAGCAAAATCTTTGGAATCGGCGCCTGCTTCCGCGATACCTTTCTCATTCTTTAACTCCTCCATCTACTAGCCGCCCAGTCTATCGCCGCGACTGCTTTCAGCTTTCCTTTGAAATTTACCTCCGAGTCAGCAGGTACCCGCGGTAGTCCATAAGGTCGCGCGACTCGTACCCTCGAGCTTTCAGTACTACCCGCTGGTCTTGACTGAACTTCGGAGAGAAGCAGAACTTCTGGACATTCCAACCCTGCAAACGCTTTCCCTCCTTCGTCATCAGGAAGGCCCCGATGTGCTGGTCAAAGACGTTTAGAGCGGCTGCGTCGTGTGCAAGCGGTGACCTCTTGCACGTCCCGAATCTCACAGTCTTGGTCTCCGCATCCAACGCGACCAGGTCGATCTCGATGCTGCGCGTGGCATCTCGCGGCCGATTCCAATAACCCATCTTGATGTCTGTCAGAGCGAAGTCCCCCCTTCCCTTCCTCGAGCACTCGACGTGCAAGTTGCGGATGAGCTTCTCAAAGACATGACCTTCGTGCGTTTGCAGCCGCGGCAGCGCATAGTCGATGGCCTGGGTTACGGGCTTGAGCCTTGCATAGTCTCGCGCAGGGCGAGCCACTGCCAGCCACGCTTGCAGAAAGTTGTCAGCGATGTAGTAACGCGCACTGCGGTTGGCCGCGTCAGAGAAAACCGGGCTCTTCTTCTCCACCAACCGATGCTTGTCGACCAGCCCGTTGAGGTACGCGCTGACGGAAGACCTCTCTTTTTCGTTGTTGCCCGCGAGCGCTTGCCTGAGGTCTCCAAAATTCGACCCAGGGTGTTGCGCCAAGTGGTTCAACACTGTTATTCCCTTGCCGCGGATCTCACGCATGAACCAGGTCTCAGCTTCCTCCGTAAGCGGCGCGCTGCTGATAAGGAACATTCTCCTGATGAGCTCGGACTGGAAGTCCTCCGCCCCGACTTGAAACAGGCCTTGCTCGAATGAGTCCTGGTAGAACTTCGGGACCCCTTCAAAAAACCCCCACAGCGTCAACCACTGACCCGGCTCTTCAATCCCGTGGTGGGCGAACACCTGCAAGACATCTTCAAAGTCCCAGTGATCGACAGTCCTTTGAGCAGTAAGGCGTCCGTAGAGAGGTGCGGCTTTGTTTTCGAGCAGCGCCTCCATCTCTGACTGAATGGAGCCCAGCACAAACAACCCTCCTTGCTTTGACCCCCTCAGGTCGTCAACAACAGCTTGCAGGAAGGAGTTGAAGGCGTACAAGCCCTTACGGCAGAAGTACTGAAACTCATCAAGTACCACGATGCAACCGGCTGCACACAGTGCCTTTATGGCTGCGGCCATTGAACCGAAGTCGGTGACCGACGGGGCGAGGTCTCTGACAGCAGCACGGTCGCTGCTCTCTAAGGCCGCACGAAATGTGGCCACGACGTCCAACTCATCGCTATCGGGCACCTGCATGTAAACGAGGCGTTCAAGTAACCGAGCGTCCTGGCCGGCTAACCGCTTAAGCAATGCTGTCTTACCTATGCGACGACGCCCCTGGATTCGACAGAAGAACCAATGCGGCGCGCTCGTAAGCTGCGCCAACGCGCTTAAGTGCTCTCCTCGACCATAGAAGCCCCAGTCAGCCATCATCAAGATAAAAATAAATATCTTAAACAGATACCATTGTAAGACATTGAATAATATGGACTTTTTCAGAACACACTAGCATTCTCCCGGCATCCATCAAGGTGCCAAGTTGGCATGGAATCATATTGGATAAATAAGATTATCCAAAATCGCGAGATCTCCAGGCGTACAGGCCTGGCTCGCAACACCGTTAAGAAGTACCTGCGGGCGGGTGATGAAGAACCCCGCTACGCCAAGCGTGCGAGCTCCAGCAAGCTCGATCCATACGCTGACAAACTCTCAACCTGGCTATTGATCGAGGCCACAAAGTCGCGCAAACAGCGGCGCACTTTGCTGCACACAGTACACGCTTTGAATGAACTGCGCATCTTTGCAAGATTCGTAGCGAATCTTCAAAGAGGAGACGTACGGCTGGGATGCGGACGTCGCAACGGTTAGTTCTAGAGGACGGTGCAGAGTCGGATTCATCCTCGGTGTAGCGACTGCCAGAAGACGGCTCGCCTCCGAGGAAAACGCGCCAAGCCATCAAAACGAATTACGCGCTGTCCCCGTCCTGCCGTCCTGCCGTTGTGACAGTGAGCGTCTAAGCGTGTGAGCACGCCTCAATCGAGAAATTCGGCATGCTTGAACCTCGACTTCGAGGCTATCGGCGCGAAAGGCCGCGAACTGTTCAAGCTTCTCCAACAGCTCCTCACCCGTGTCAGGCCACAAGTGGAGCTCGCGCGGTGCTCGAGATGCGTTGTTCCTGATGGCCTTGAACTCACACTACTGGCTGTCCGCGCGGCGCCCATCGCTTTTGCGCAACTGCTTGGGAAGCATTTTGTTCAGCTCTTCATCCGTGAAGAAGAGTTCCTCGGCTTCTTTCAGCGCTTTCTGCGCCGCGCCATAGGCCTTCGCATCCGTCCTGGGTGCATTTTTGTAGATTACCTCCAGCACGCCATTCAGCCGGTCGCGCTCCTCACGAATCCCATCAGCGCTTCTACCATCTTGCAGGTCTACCAGGAGGCTCAGCAAGGCTTCACGCACGCCCCAAAGTTTGGCGCCGACCTCCGTGTGGAGCTGCGCCTGCTCGCCAAGCGACGCCTCCTTGAAGTACAGCGTGAATCCCAGAAGCACCGCGGAAAGTACCGCTCCAACAAGCGTCCCAACCGGCTTGTCGCCGAACACAGCAAACAACAGGCTGCTCGCGGTGGCGGCCGAGAGACCGATTTCGAGCAGCTTGATGCATTTGTAGCGAGCGACGTAGTCGTCCGCCATCTTCTGGTGCGCCTTGTGCGTGTATGCGGCACGGCCATACATTTCGCGAAGCTGCCCCTCAAGCGCTCGCGAGGTCTGACCATCACCTGCCCTGCTCTCTCCAGCTGGGGAAACTGGTTCCATAGATGCCTCGGTAGGTCTGTCGTGCTGTGTACTCATAGCCGTTTGTAGTGGAGTCGATGGCCTCCTTCGTCCTCAGCTCCGCTTGGCGCGCCTTGTACTGGAACCCTCCGCCATAGACCCGAGACCCGCTTCCAGGCGCAGACCAGTACGTCTGAAGCAAGCTCTGGCCTGCCAGGAACTCAAAGAAGTCACGCGTCATCCAGTCGTAATAGACACTTTGTTGGATAACCCAGTTGACGGATGGTGGGTCTGACGCGTTTGCCAAGCTTGATGTAGAGCTCAACGGCTCGAATCCGATCTTCGTAGGAATACATGAACTACCTCCTGGTAGTCCAAGTTTTCGTCCGCACCCCCACTGGGTCAGTTTTCAGTGGAAGACAACAGTGTCCCACTCGCTGCATCGCGCCGAGCATGGCGAGCAACCGGTGTGGGCCGCGTCCGTCCTCGCGGCGGCCCTGGGCCAGATCGGCCTGCCCGGTGGCGCTCGGAAACCTCGTTTCGGCGGCGCAGAAGAACGGCGTCACGGTCGACGCCTTGCGCGAGTCCCAGGTGCGGACGATACCGGCGCGCCGGTTCGGCTCGCGGGAAGAGTTCGGCGCCATCTGCGCCTTTCTGTGCAGCGTGCAGGCGGGCTACATCACGGGGCAGAACATCCTGGCCGACGGCGGCGCGTTTCCCGGGACGTTCTAGCCGCCTGCCTCAGCCCGACCGCAGCAGCACCACCAGCGCGCCGGCACCGCCTTCGGCAGGGCGCGCCTGCACGAAGGCGATCACCTCTTTCTTCTGCACCAGCCAGCGCAGCACGCGGTGGTGGAAAGCTGGACCAGCCAACTGGGGTGGCCATTTAGCTCAAGCAACGTGTACCTGACGGCAGAGTCCGCCTCTGAAGCACTAAGGGAGCTATACCAAGCGCTGTCTTCAGCCTCCGCGTAAAGTCCCATGACAGCGCGCGCTCTGACCGACCTGAAGACACTCAAAGTAAGGGCTTGCATCACTTGCTACCACCAGCGCCAATCTCAGGTGTGGATCAACCCTGTGGGTCACGTTGGACCCACGAGCACGCTGCAGAGCGGTAGGCACCGCCCCGCAGCGAGATCCTTCAGTGACGAACCAAGGTTCCGTCGGGGGCTCGACTGTATTTGGACAGCATTTCGTCCCACATCTTTCTTGCTTGGCCTGGGTGCCAGAAGTGAGGCACATTGTCGGTAACCTGCCAGCGGTATTCAGCAAGCCCGTCGTTCCAGATTTCCGTGCGATTCCGGCCGTCAACCTGCAGGGTGAAAGGCCCCATGTTGCGGTTCACAGTCTCACGCCAGAAATTGCGCGCGGCGGTCTCCCCTGCCGTTCCTCCAGGGAAACTTGTGGGTGGTTCGTCTCCACCGCGGCATTGCCAGACCGGCAATGGGACGTTGGTCTTCACGATAGCGTTCTGATAGTTCGCCGGGCTCAAGTGTCCCGAGTAGCAGGGAGCTATGGCCGCGAAAAGCTCAGGGTACTGGACCGCGATTCGGTTCGTCAGCGCTGTACCCATTGACGAACCGTTCAAATAAAGCCGAGTGTTGTCCACTGCGTACGTTGCTTGAATGTGAGCAAGCAGATCCAGGAAGAAGCGAACGTCGCGTGTGTCAGGGTCCATCGACGTGCTCCACGTGGCACCAATGCCCTGCGGGTACACCACGATGAACCCATTGTCGTCGGCCACTTTGTTCCAATCTGTGATCAGTGATTGGTAACGCGCCGATCCATTGCGACCATGGAAAGAGAAGAGAACGGGTACACGCCGGCCGCCCGCCACCAGTGCATCGTAGTTTGGAGGAACGTATGTCAAGAAGCGACGCTCACCGCCCGAGAACTCTCTGGTGGTCTCGATAAGCTTCATCGACGCAATGGACTCATTTTTATGTAGCGAGCCATTCGTGCCCGTATGGTCAGGGAAGCGGATGGTTCGGTCGAACATTTCAGCCCAAATCTGCTCGCTTACTGCCTTGGACTCACCACTCACCCCCGCGCGGAGAGTTGACACCTTGACCGCCTGCACTTCATTAGCGGGATGGGCGTACGTGACGGTGTCGAGTGCGGCGGTGGAATCCGTACCGGTGACACCTGAAGCACCGTTAGCGTTACTCCAATAGGCGACCTGCTTGATCTCGTTCAAACTCAGTGGCGAGCTGCTGTTGCGAATGATCCAGGTGGCCATGGCGGAAACTGGGCGCTGATCCGCGGGGAGATCGAAGGTCGCAGGAGGTGCGACATCGCCAACACCCGCTACGGCCCCTGCGAGCTCTGGTGCGACGATAGCAAGCTGATGTGCGTATGCAGCACCGGCGCCGACGCCAGTGAGGTACATCTGCGCGTTGGACGCCAGGGAGTACCTTGTCTTCATTGCGGTGGAGGCTGCGTTGATGAATGCGAGTTCGTCGGCAGAGCCGATGTTCCACGTCCCGTCCACGGCATTGGGAAAGAGAACGATGAAGCCATTGGCATCGGCCACCTCACTCCACCGTGTGCGATCCGCGTTAGCCTGACCGTCTTGTCCGTTGTCGTGCAATGAGATCACTATGCGCACTCCGCGCGCGTCGTACTCCCTGAGTTCCGCAAAGTTTGCGGGCGCGTACATGAAGAAACTCCGTTCCACTCCGTTAACAGTGACCGTCGCACGCTCCAGAGTCACGGGTGCGGCCGGTGTGACAGGTTGTACAACAACGGGAGGTGGATCGCTGGGAGGCGGCGCCGAATCGCCTCCACCCCCACATGCTGCGAGAGTGGCCGCTACAGCCAGCGAGACCGGGCCGACCATGAGGGGCCAGCGCTTCGAGTAAATGATTTTCATGCTTGTCTCCAACTTGTTTTGATAGGGGCGCCGCATGCGCCGAGTTAAGGACCACGGCTGACAAACGCGACGGCCTTCTGCACATCGACGCGCCCAAGGGCCGCCAGTGCTAAGGGTCTTCTTACGATTGGCTATGTCTTTTGGTAGTCCTTTTTTCGTTGCGGGAATGTGTATGGTCGCGAATCAGTTCCCGCTTGAACAATGCCGTTTTTCTTGAATTTCATGCTTTGAAAGCAGCGCCTCGACAAGACGCGCAGGCGCGCGCGACTCACACTACTTTCACGGCCTGGAAGGGCAACGCCCGCCAAGCGGGCGGTGGAAGTTAGCGGTTGGATTTTTGTGTTGAGTCGATCGTGCGCGCAACTCGCGACTTATGAGGCGCGCCCCGTACCGCTCCACGCCAAAGGCTAGGACACGCTGATCGTGTCCCAGAATGCCTCAGCTGTGGCCGGCAGCGGTTGCCAAGCTCGGTAAATGCAAACTTCCAATGGAACATTCCATTTGTCCTCACCTGCGAGCACCAGCGTTCCACTGCTGAGGTCGTCTTGCACAGTATTTCGAGGAATCCAAGCCAGCCCCTTCCCTGCGAGGGTCATTCTTCGCAAGACTGACGTGGTACTTGCTGTGTCTTGGACATGAATGTTCATTCCTGCTAGCTGGCGTCCGAAGACGGTCGCGTGGATCCGGCCCAAACCCGACTCGGTTGCATAGCTGAGCACTTCCACCTTTCGGTCTGAGACTCCGAGCGTGAACAATGGCAAGCCTTCGACAGTAGGGACGCTCACAGGTATCAGCTCGTCATGTCCGATCACCGCGGACTTGAAAGACTCCCCGTGAAGAACGCTGCGTTCTTGTAAGTGGGAGTAGATGACGGCAAACTGAACCATCCCGTGTTGCAACATCGCCTCGCACTGCGCTTGGGAATCCGAAAATCGCAACATCGGCGTCAGCGCGACCCGCCCCAGACTGGTCAGCCAGTCTGGAAGGAAACTTAGAAAGAGCGTGGGTGTGCAGGCTAGCTTAAGGATTCCATCACCCTCACCCACCGCTTCTCGGGCTTCCTGAGAGAGCTGCGCTGCACGAGCGATTAGGTCTCGCGCCACGCTCACGAACCTTTCCCCGGTAGATGTGAGTGTTGTTGATTTGAAACTGCGGTCAACCAAATCAGCACCGACCCATTCCTCAAGTCGGCGGATCCTACGGCTAAACACATTGACAGGTATTTTCCGCTCCCTTGCTGCGAGAAAAAAATCGCCTGTGTGCGCCAGAGCGACGAAATCGTCCAGCCAGATGAAGTTCATATTGGTCCTTTCATCTCCGCAACACGACATGCCCTGGGTTCAGGAGGGCGACTTCAGCGAAATACGTTTGCGTCCGCCACTGTCAATGCAGTCATGTTGACAATGCGTCGCACGGTGGCACTGGGGGTGAGAATGTGCACGGGCTTGTCGGCGCCCAACAGCACCGGACCCACCGCAATGTTGCCACCGGCCGCTGCTTTGAGCAGGTTGTAGGCGATGTTGGCAGCGTCGATATTGGGTAGCACGAGTAGGTTGGCCGGGCCCTGGAGTGTTGCGTTGGGCATTAGGTTGAGACGTGCATCGGCATCGAGTGCCACGTCGCCGTGCATTTCGCCATCCACGTCCAGCCATGGCGCCTGTTCGCGCAGTAATTCCAAGGTACGGCGCATCTTGACCGCACTGGGCTGGTTGCTCGAACCGAAGTTGGAGTGCGACAGCAGGGCTGCCTTGGGTTGCAGGCCGAAGCGCAGCATCTCCTCGGCCGCCATCACGGTGATCTCGCAAAGCTCTTCAGGCGCGGGGTCGTAGTTGACGTGGGTGTCGACCAGGAACACCTGGCGGCCCGGCAGCATCAGGCCGTTCATGCACGCATAGATGCGCACGTCCTGCTTGGTGCTCGGGCTGCCGCCTGCGCGCTTGCCAATTACCTGGTCGATGTACTCTAGGTGGTTGTGGGTAGATCCCCAGGTGCCGCAGATGAGTCCGTCGACCTCGCCCTTGTGCAGCAGCATGGCGCCGATCAGCGTCAGGCGACGGCGCATCTCGATCTTTGCGAGTTGCTGAGTCACGCCCTTGCGCTCGGTCATTCGGTGGTAGGTCTGCCAGAAGTCCCGGTAACGGCTGTCTTGCTCGACGTTGACGATGTCGTAGTCAAGCTCCTCGCGCAGGCGCAAGCCGAACTTTTCGATGCGCTGCGCGATGATGGCGGGGCGGCCGATTAGCGTGGGACGAGCCAGGCCTTCGTCGACCACGATCTGGCATGCACGCAGCACGCGTTCTTCCTCTCCCTCGGCATAGGCTACACGCTTGCGCTCGGCCGTCTTGGCCGCCGCGAAAATGGGCTTCATGATGCTGCCCGAAGCGAATACGAAGCTCTGCAACTGGTCGCGGTAAGCCGCCATGTCCTGGATGGGACGAGACGCCACCCCGCTGTCGACAGCGGCCTGCGCCACCGCCGGCGCGATCTTCATCATCAGGCGAGGATCAAAAGGCTTGGGGATCAGGTACTCAGGACCGAAGGCGAGCTTCTCACCCGCGTAGGCGGCAGCCACGACGTCACTTTGTTCCGCTTGGGCCAGTTCAGCGATCGCGTGCACCGCAGCGATTTCCATCTCGTCGGTGATGGTCGTCGCGCCGCAGTCCAGCGCGCCACGGAAAATGTAAGGGAAACACAGCAGGTTGTTGACCTGGTTAGGGTAGTCGCTGCGCCCCGTGGCAATCAACAAGTCTGCGCGAGCTGCGTGCGCATCCTCGGGCGAGATTTCGGGGTTAGGATTTGCGAGCGCAAAAATGATGGGACGCGAAGCCATTGACCGGACCATCTCCGGCTTAAGCACGCCACCCGCCGAGAGGCCGAGGAACACGTCTGCGCCCACAATCACTTCCGCCAGCTTGCGCTTGTCGGTCTTCTGCATGTACTGGCGCTTGTCGTCGTCCATGAGCTCCTCGCGGCCCTCGTAGACCACACCGGCCAGGTCGGTGACGAACACGTTTTCGCGCTGCAGGCCTACCTTGAGCAGCAGGTTCAGGCAGGCCAGTGCCGCCGCACCGGCCCCCGAGGTGACCAGCTTGACTGTGCTGATGTCCTTGCCGGCGACCTTCAGGCCATTGAGCATGGCCGCGGCCACCGTGATGGCGGTGCCGTGCTGGTCGTCGTGGAAGACCGGGATCTTCATGCGCTTGCGCAACTCGCGCTCGACGTAGAAGCAGTCCGGTGCCTTGATGTCTTCAAGGTTGATGGCGCCGAAGGTCGGCTCCAGCGCGGCGATCACCTCGACCAGTCTGGCGGGGTCCTTCTCGTCGATCTCGATGTCGAACACGTCGACGCCGGCGAACTTCTTGAACAGCACGCCCTTGCCTTCCATCACCGGCTTGGAGGCCAGTGCGCCGATGTCGCCCAGACCCAGCACCGCGGTGCCGTTGGTGATCACGCCGACCAGGGTGCCGCGCGCCGTGTACTTGAAGGCGTTGGCCGGATCGGCCACGATCTCCTCGCAGGGCGCGGCCACGCCGGGCGAGTAGGCCAGGGCGAGGTCGCGCTGGTTGGTGAGTTGCTTGGTGGCGGCGATGGCCACTTTGCCCGGGGTCGGGAACTCGTGGTATTCCAAGGCAGCGCGCCGCAGCTCGGCGCGCTTCAAGTCGGAAGTCGAGAGATCAGGCATTTACTGAACGTTCTATCAAAGAGGAAAAGCCCGGCGCCAGCGACACCGGGCTTACAGAGGCCATCCTCGAAACCTTAAGGATGGGCCGCAGCCGAAAACGAGATTCCCGCCTTAGTCAGCGTACTCGCCAGCGGCTTGGATGACCTTTGCCCAGCGAGCCATTTCCTGCTCGACGAACTTGCGGTGACCAGCAGGCGACAGGCGATCGTCGCTAACCAACGTCAGGCCAAGAGCTTCCTGTCGCTGGATAAGTTGCGGGTCTTTCAGCGCAGCGCGCAACGCGGAATTGAGCTTGGACAGGACCGCAGGAGGTGTGCCCTTCGGCGCGTACATGCCATGCCAAACCTGTACGTCGAACCCCTTTAGGCCCGACTCATCAAGCGTTGGTGTGTCTTTAAGGGCAGGAATAGACAGTCGCTGCTTGCTCGTCACTCCATACACCTTTACGCGCTTGCCCTCGATTTGCGGCACTGCATTGGTGGCTTGTTCGCACATCAAATCAACCGTACCGGCCATGAGGTCTGTCATCGCCGGGCCCGTTCCCTTGTAAGCGATGGTGGTCATCTTCTGGTTCAGGGCGTTCTGCAGCATCAAACCACATAGGTGCGAAGCTGAACCCAGCCCGGCGTGCGCCAAGTTGACCTTGCTGCCGTTTTCTTTGAGCCAGCCTCGCAAATCGCTGAAGCTGGTTGGCGCCATAGAACTCTTGGCGATCACCACTGACGGGGCTTCATTCACAAGGCCGAGCATCTCGAAGTCTTCTGGAACCTTGTAGTTCAACTTGCGGTACAACGCTGGCGCCGTTGCCATACCGATGTGGTGCACCAGAAGCGTGTAGCCGTCGGGGGCCGAACGCGCAACTTTGGAGGATCCGATTGTTCCTCCTGCTCCACCGGCGTTTTCTACTACCACGGTCACACCGAGTGGACCGCGAAGTGCCTCAGCCAAATCTCGCGCGATCTTGTCGCTCGGGCCACCCGCCGCGAAGGGTACCACCAGCGTGACGGGCT
>Ga0247738_10000406_pt1 | contig 17008 bp, 12 predicted proteins | sample UWRJL013104B2_FD_180936 | JGI IMG/M metagenome (GOLD analysis project Ga0247738, IMG submission 180936) | Plant litter microbial communities from Arlington Agricultural Research Station in Wisconsin, United States - UWRJ-L013-104B-2 | ecosystem: Environmental > Terrestrial > Plant litter >...
CATCGTGCCGAGCTCCACCCCCGGCTACACGGCCACCAAGATCGAGAACAAGATCGCGCTGCGCATCGTGCAGAACGCCGACATCACGCTGGACAACGTCGTCGTGCCGCACGAGAACAAGCTCGTCAACGCCAACAGCTTCAAAGACACCGCCAAGGTGCTGCGCGCCACCCGCGCCGAGGTCGCCTGGGGCTCCGTCGCCGTGGCGATCGGCGCCTACGAGGCTGCGGTCAAGTACACGTCGGAGCGCGTGCAGTTCGGCAAGACGATCGACAACCACCAGCTCATTCAGGACCTGCTTGCCCGCAGCCTCGCCAACATCACCGCCTCGCTCGCCCTGTGCACCCGCGTCTCGGCGATGCTCGACGAGGGGGTGCAGGGCGACCAGCATTCGGCGCTCGCCAAGATGTTCGCCACCGAGAAGATGCGCGAGACGGTGGCCTGGTGCCGCGAGGCCCTCGGCGGCAACGGCATCGTCGTCGACTACGACGTCGCCCGCTTCTTCAGCGACGCGGAGGCGCTCTACAGCTACGAGGGAACGCGTGAGATGAACGCACTCATCGTCGGCCGCGCCATCACGGGCAAGTCCGCCTTCGTATGAGCGTGTTGGCGCGCCGCCGCTGCTGCGGCGCGCAGCACGGCTGAAGTGAGGTACACGTCGCCACTTCAGCCTGGCAGCTCACCCCATAGGGTTGCAGCATGAGGTTTCTCGACCGACCAGGGTTTCGCGCCGCGTACCTCCCCTTCGTCTTCTTCACGCTCTTCGCCGGCGACGTCTGGCGCTACACCGTCAGCTGGTGGGGGTTCGGGGTCATCGCGATCGCGGTGACGACGATCGCGTCGGTCATGCTGTACCGCTCGAAGAAGCGCGGTGAGTGGGCATGGAACATGATGCCCTTCTTCCTCGCGCTGTTTCTGCTGCTGGCCACCGCATCCATTGCCTGGTCCTACTATCGGGGCGCGACCGCTCTTGGCCTGCTTGTCACCTGGATGACGATCACCCTCGCCGTCTCGATCGCGGTGAACTACACGTGGGCAGAGATCCTGCGTGCGCTCGGCATCGCGATGCGGCTGATCCTCGGCCTGTCGCTGGTGTTCGAGTTCGTGGTCTCGGCGTTCATCGGAAAGCCGATCCTGCCGCTGTGGGTCGACTACGGAACAGACGAGGGGCTGCCGAAGCTGCTCTACTGGTCGCGTGACCTGCTGTTCGAGGGCGGCAAGATTCAGGGCATCGTCGGCAACTCCAGCCTGCTCGCCTTTGTCGCGCTCATCGGACTCATCGTCTTCTGCGTGCAGTTCGCCTCGCGCTCCACCAACCGCTGGCGCACGGGCTTCTGGATTCTGGTGGCCGTAGCCAACATCGCCCTGACCCGGTCCGCGACGATCACCGTCGCGATCGTGCTGCTCGTCGCCGTCACGGCGGTCGTGCTGCTGCTGCGCCGTGTCGGGCCGCGGGTCGCTGTCGCGATCTATGCCGCGGTCATCGCCGTCATCGTCGCGGGTGTCGTTGTCGTGACGCAGTTCAGCTCCACCATTCTTGGACTGCTCGGCAAGAGCGACGACCTCACCGGCCGCCTGGACATCTGGGATGCGGTGATCACGCTCGCCCAGCAGCGACCCGCCTTCGGCTGGGGCTGGGTGAGCTGGTGGGTGCCGTGGGTGGCCCCCTTCGACACCCTCGCCTTCGAGGCCGGGGTACGTCAGCTGCATGCCCACAACGCCTGGCTCGACGTCTTCCTGCAGCTCGGCATTGCGGGCCTCGTCGTCTTCGGTGCGCTGGTTCTCAGCACCGGCATCCGCTCATGGCTGTTCGCGACGCAGCGCAACCAGCTGCTGCCCGGCGATCCTGGGCGCTTCACCGCAATCTCACTGCTGCCCCTGCTGCTGCTCGTTGCCCTGCTCGTGCAGAGCCTCGCCGAGAGCCGGCTGCTCGTGGAGTACGGGCTGCTCACGCTCGTTGTCATCGCGGTCAAGACCAAGCTGCCCGAGAGACCGGTGACGACCTAGGTGGCGCCCCCGACTCTTCGTGGCAGTGTGAGCGACTTTCTGGGGTCGCCGCGGTTCACCTCTGCCCTGGCAACGGCGTCAATCGGCGCGGGGATCCTGTCGTGGGCGATCCACAACATCATCGGCTGGGCCGGGCTCATCGCCATCCTGAGCGCTCTGGTGCTTCTCGCCGGCGGATCCGTGTGGGCGCGACGGGACACGCTCGATCGCACCCTGTTCGTTCCGATGTCGCTTCTCGTCTTTCTCGGCTGGGCAATGCTCTCCCTCGCCTGGAGTCAGTATCAGTGGGCGACCGTCGGCGGGCTCACGGCGCTGGCGGCGTACACCGCGCTGGCGATCTACGTGACGCTCGTGCGCGACACGATTCAGGTGATCCGCACCTTCGGCGATGTGCTGCGATTCGTGCTTGTCGTGTCGATCGCTCTCGAGGTGCTGTCGGGACTGCTCATCGACTCCCCCATCCCCTTCCTCGGCATCGACGCGCACCTCGCACAGGGCGGCCCGATCTCCGGCCTGCTGGGCAATCGCAACGAGCTCGGACTGCTGGCGGTGATCGGGGCGGCGACCTTCGTGATCGAGTGGCGCACCGTCTCCATCACGCGCGGACTCGCCATCGGATCGCTCACCCTTGCCACGGTGACCCTCGCGCTGACCCGCTCCCCCATCGCCTGGGGTACCGCACTCGTTGCCGTGCTGGTGCTTGCCGCGCTCTACGGCCTGCGCCGCGCGCCCGCACAGCAGCGGCGCGTGCTGCATTTCGTCACGCTCGGGCTGGCGATCGTTGCCGCGATCGCCGCCTGGACGCTGCGGACGCCGATCATCAACACCCTCAACGGCAATGGCGAGCTCACCTACCGGCTGTCCCTCTGGCAGGAGATCTGGACACTTCTCAAGCTGCATCCGGTCGAGGGATGGGGCTGGATCGGCCAGTGGAACGATGGCTTCGCCCCTTACGCCTCCTTCGGCCTCGGAACCGGCCGTGCGTCGTCCTCGGCCGTCAACGCCTACCTCGACGTCTGGTTTCAGCTCGGATTCGTCGGGCTGGCAATCTTCATCGGCATGCTCGGCCTCACCTTCGTTCGCTCCTGGCTGCTCGCCGCGCGGCAGCGCACCGTCGTCTACACGTGGCCCGCGGTGGTGCTCGCGGCGCTGCTCACCGCGTCGCTGGCCGAGAGCGGCATCCTCATTGAGTTCGGCTGGATGATCTTCGTCATCTGCTGCGTCAACGCGTCGCAGAACCTCAGCTGGCGCACCGCGCTGCGCAGGCCGCTGGAGCAGGAGCCGCTCAACTAAACTTGCGCCGATGTCCTCGATAGCGCCCACGACTCGCTCCGCCGTTGCCACGCTGCGCAGCCGATACCGCTCCTTCAGCACCCCAGCCCCATCCGGGCTGCCGCGCCTGCGGGTGCTGCTCGCGCTGCCGGCGCTGCTGGTGCTGCTCGGCACGGTGCTGATCGCCCTCGGCATCAACGGCACGTCGTCCGGCGCGTACTACAACGCGGTCTACGAGGGATCGGATCCCGATCTCATCGCCGGACACCCCCAGTCCATCCGCTCCGACGAGTGGAACGTTCTCACCTCTTGGTTCGTATCGCAGGTCGAACAGGGTCTGCCCGAGCGCAACGGCACCTTCCCGGGCGGAATGGACACAGCGATCCCGCAGGATCTGCCGAGACGTGACTGGAGTGTGGCATTTCGCCCGCACCTCATCGGCTACACCTTTCTCGACCTCGATCAGGCATCCGCCTGGAAGTGGTGGTTTCCGGCTTTCGCCCTGATCGCCGCGGTCTACTGCTTCGCCGTCACGGTGCTGCCCCGGCGGCCGCTGCTCGCTGCGGCGATCGCCGTCGGCTTCTACTTCAGCCCCTTCTTCCAGTGGTGGTTTCTTCCGGGAACCTTCTGGCCCGCGGCCTGGGCGCTGGCCACGATGGCGTCCGTCATCTGGGCGCTGAAGTCCACGTCGACTCGAAGCCGTGTGATCTGGGCGGCGGTGATTGCCTACCTCACTGTCGTCATGGCAATGAGCCTCTACGCGCCCTTCATCATTCCCGTGATTCTCGTGCTGCCCTTCCTCACCGCCGGCCTCGTGGTCTCTCGCCTACGCGAGGGCGAAACCTGGCGCGGGGTCGTGAAGCGCCTGTTGCCAACGCTCGCCGCAGCCGCAGCCGCTGGAGCCGTCACGGTGCTGTGGCTGGCCTCGAAGAAGAGCACCGTCGACGCCTTCCTTGGCACCGACTATCCCGGCGAGCGGCTGGCCTCAACCGGCTCGGGCGGAGCGCTGTCACTCGTGCGCACGATGAGCTCGTCGTTCTCTGACGCGCTCAACCGCGATGGCGGCTTTCTCGGCACCAACTCGTCAGAGGCATCTAGCTTCTTCTTCATCGGCCTTCTGCTGATTCCGGTTGTCATCTGGGCCATCGTGCGCTCGGCACGGCGCCGCACGACCCTGCCCTGGGCGCTGATCGGACTCACGGCGGTCGTGGTGCTCTTCGCCGCGTTCGTCTTCATACCGGGATGGGATGCCGTCGCCCACCTGCTGTTTCTTGATCGGTCGTCAGAGAGCCGCATCCGCATCGGTTTGGGAGTCGCATCCATCGCGCTTCTCGTCTATGTGATCCGCTATCTGGACGACGAGGATGTGCGGGCGCCGAGGGCCATCGCCTACGGCTCCGGCATCGCCTTCCTGCTATCGCAGTGCGCCATCGCCGTCGCCGTCGTCACTGTGGGCGGCGCCGACAAGCTCTGGGGCGCCGCTCCCTTCTGGTGGGTGGATGCGCTGCTGTCGGCCGTGGCCATCGCCGCGGTTGCGCGCCGACAGCTCGTCGTCGGCATTGCAGCCTTCCTCGTCGTGACCGTCGCCAGCACCGTCACCGTCAACCCCGTCTACGCGGGCCTGTTCGACCTGCGCCAGACCGAGGTGGCCCAGACCGTCATGGAGATAGACCAGGAGCATTCCGGCACCTGGGTCGGCATTGGCACCTCCCTCTCGACGGCCCTCCTGCTGGAGTCCGGCGTCCAGGCCTACAACGGCGTCCAAGGCGCTCCCTCGGCCGAGATGTGGAAGGAAATCGACCCGGATGGCGAGTACCGCGTCAACTGGAACCGTCTCGGCGGAGTCAGCTGGGTGCCGGAGAAGGGCGACGAGCCGCGGGTGTTCAACCCCGCTCCCGACCTCGTCTACGTGACGTTCGACGCATGCAACGAGTTCGCGCAGACGCACGTCGACTACGTGCTCACCGATGCGACCGACGTCGATCGGACCTGCCTCGTCGAGGTGGACAGCTTCACACTCCCCGAGTCAACGATGCGGATCTACGAGGTTGTGTCGAAGCCCTAGACCGTTGCCGAGCGGCGAATGCCCGCCCACTCGTGGTGACGCTGCACTGTCGACAGGATGAATCGCACCACACGACGCGAGGTGTCATCCACTTCGTAGCCCTGCGGCAGCGAGCGCTCGGATGCGTACGCGGTCGAGAGAGCTTCCTCGATTCCGGCAACAACCTCGTCTTTGCGCAAGCCAGTCATGATGATAGTTCCGGCGTCAAGCGCTTCGGGCCGTTCCATGGAGTCGCGGATGGTGATAGCCGGAAATCCGAGGATTGCCGACTCCTCGCTGATTGTGCCGCTGTCGGAGATCACGCAGGTCGCGTTGCTCTGCAGCTTGCAGTAGTCGAGGAAGCCGAACGGCGGGTGGAATCGCACACCCTCGACCTCGCTGAAGCCCGGGAGCTGCTCGAGCTGCTTGCGGGTGCGCGGGTGCGTCGAGACGAGAACCGGATAGCCCCACTTCTCGTGCACGGCCTTGAGCGTTTCGAGTAGAGCGCCAAGGCGCTCCGGCGAGTCGACGTTCTCCTGGCGGTGCGCGCTGACGAGGAAGAACTCGCCGGCGGTGACGCCGAGCTCGGTCAGTGCCGCAGACCCGTCGATCGCGTCGGCGTAGTAGTCGAGAACCTCGCGCATCGGCGACCCGGACACCGAGATTCGTCGGGGCGAGAGCCCCTCGGCAAGAAGGTTGCGGCGCGCGTGCTCGGTATACGGAAGGTTGAAGTCCGAGATGTGGTCGACCATGCGTCGGTTGGTCTCCTCCGGCACATTCTCGTCGAATGACCGGTTGCCGGCCTCCATGTGGTACACGGGAATGAACATGCGCTTGGCGATGAGCGCGGCGATGGCGCTGTTGGTGTCTCCGAGCACGAGCAGGCCGTCCGGCTTGACCTCGGTGAGCACCTGCTCGATCTTGCGCAGGGTGTCTCCGAGCACTGCCCCGAGCGACGAGGTGTCGACGTTGAGGTAGTGATCGGGCTCTCGAATTCCGAGCTCCTCGAAGAACACCTCGTTGAGCTGGCGGTCATGGTTCTGGCCGGTGTGAACGAGCACGTGCTCAACGGCGCCATCAAGCACGGGAATGATGCGGGAAAGGCGGATGATCTCGGGTCGCGTTCCCACGACCGTGACAATGATGGGCTTCGACATGGTCTACTTCTTGGCCAGGTAGGCCTGAATCTCCGGCAGGGTCTTGAGCAGTTCGACAGTCGCCTCTTGGTCGAGCCGCTCGGTGTTGTGCGAGGTGTACGACTCGAGCTGCTGGTCGCGCTGCTCTCCCTCTTCGAAGTAGGGCTTGTAGTCGAGGGTGCGCGTGTCGAGCGGCACTCGGAAGTACCCGCCTCGATCCTCGGCGTGTGCTGCCTCCTCGGTGCTGAGAAGCGACTCGTAGAGCTTCTCACCGTGTCGGGAGCCGATAACGGTGATGTCCGGGTCGTCGACACCGGCGATGGATGCGACGGCGCGCAGCAAGGTCTCTACGGTGCTCGCTGGCGCCTTGCGCACGAAAAGGTCGCCGGTCTGCGCTTCGCTGAACGCGTACCGAACCAGGTCGACCGACTCGGCGAGGGACATCAGAAATCGCGTCATGGTCGGATCGGTGATGGTGAGCGGGCGTCCCGCCTCGATCTGCTCGAGGAAGAGCGGGATGACGGAGCCGCGTGAGTACATCACGTTGCCGTATCTGGTCACCGAGATGGTGGTCTCGGAGTCCTGGTTGTCGCGCGCGAAGGCCATCGCGGTCTTCTCCATGAGAGCCTTCGACATGCCCATGGCGTTGATCGGGTAAACGGCCTTGTCGGTGCTGAGGCACACGATCGACTTCACTCCGAGTTCGACGGCCGCGCGCAGAACGTTGGCGCTGCCCGTCACGTTGGTCGCGACGGCCTCCATCGGGAAGAACTCCGCTGACGGCACCTGCTTGAGCGCCGCAGCGTGGAACATGAGATCCGTGCCCTTGACCGCCTGACGCACGCTCTGCTCGTTGCGAACGTCGCCGATGTAGAAGCGGAGGCGCTCGTCTTGCAGCTTGTGCCGCATCGAATCCTGCTTGGATTCGTCACGGCTGAAGATGCGCACCTCGGCGGCGTCCTCGCTGAGCAGGTACTTGGCCATCGTCGATCCGAAGGATCCGGTGCCGCCAGTAATCGTTACAACGGAACCGGCAATTTTCTGTGACGTCATGAGGCTTCTCCGGTGGGGGTCGAATCGCGCACCAGGTCATAGACCATGTGCTCGACAGAGGGGATCGACGTATAGCCGGCATCATGCCAGAGCTGCGAGTTCACGTCAGGGAAGACTGTAGCGAGTGTGCGGTCGATCGCGTGACCGGTCGCGGTTGGGGTGACCGTCACATCCGTTCGGCCGTAGGCCGCCAGGATGATCCGCGAAAGCTCGTCCTTGCTGACCAGCCCGTCAGGAACAACATGGAAAGTTCCGGAGAGCTCGCGCTTGGTCGTGATGATGCCAGCGACGACGCGGCCGAAAGCCTGTCCGGTGAGTCCGTTCCAGAGATGATCCGTGTACCCGCTGAAGGACGACCCGGGCTCGTGAGCAAGAACCCACTCCAGCAGTGACGTCTTGCCCTTGATCTCCGGGCCGATCACCGAGCAGCGAAGGTTGAGGAAGCGCTCGCTGGGAACCTCGCCGAGGCTCTTCGACTTGCCGTAGACATCCGTTGGGTCGAACAGATCGTTCTCGTCGTACAGGCCCTTTGCTCCGCTGTACACACAGTCCGTCGCGATCTGAATGACTCGAAAACCGCCCGTGGAGGCCGCCTCGGCTATGGCATATGGAAGAGCAGAGTTGATGGCGATGGCGCGTCGGCGCTCGGCAGCGTTGTCATCGTGGATGTACGGCTTGATGATGCCGATGCAGTTGACCACGTAGTCGCCGTCACCGAGGTCGGCGAGCAGCTCGGCGACGTCATCGGTTGCCGCGTCGAAGGGAACGAAATGCTCGCGGATGTCGGCAGGGGCCTCGTCGACGACCCGTGCGGTTGCGCGCACGTCGAGCCCGAACCCGAGAAGGGAGCGCACGACCGCGGTGCCGAGCATCCCCGTGCCTCCAAGCACGACAATGGGGGTGGGCATGTGAATCATGCTATCCCACCGATTGCAGCGTATCCTCTAGCGAGTCGACGGCCGCGCTCTCGGAGAAGAGCTCTGCAACGCGGGCCTTCTGGAGCTCGATCAGACCGGCAAGCACGCTTCTCTCGCCGGTCGCGAGCGCCGTTGCGATTCGCGCCACGTCCTTCGGGCCATCGGCCCAGGTGACACCCGCATCATCCCCGAGCACCCCGCGCAGCCCACGCAGCGATGTCGAGACGGCAGGCACTCCGGCAGCCATGTACTGCAGCACCTTGTGCGGCAGCGCCACATGGGTGAGCAGCTCAAGGCGAAATGGGTTGATGGCCACGTCCGCCAGCTTGAGGTACTGCGGCAGGGTCGCGTAGGAGACAAGTCCGGTGAAGATCACCCGGTCTTCGACTCGAAGCTCACGAGCGAGCGAGCGCAGCTCGTCGTCGAGCTCGCCGCCGCCGACGAGAACAAGCCGAAGCTGCGGATGGTCCGCGAACTCGACCGCCATGTCACGCAGGACCACATCCAGCCCGGAGAATCCGAAGAAGCTGCCCATGTAGAGCACGACGCGGTTCTCTGCCGTCAGCCCGAGCGAGGCGTGCAGGTCAGCATCGACCGAGGAGCCGAAGTGCGAGAGATTGATCGGGGGCAGATTGACCACCGATGGACCGGTGCGACCTGACAACTCGACGCAGTAGTCCAGCATCGCCGGGTTGTTTGCCGACAGAACGGTCGCTCGCCGGTAGATGTACTTCTCGGCAGCACGGATCAGGGGGGCAACGATGCTGGCCCGGATCTTGTGCGAGACGTCCAGCGCGCGGAACACCACCGGCACCCCCGCTCGTCGAGCGATGGAGACGGCCTGCCAGCCGGTCGTGGGAACGGCGTAGAGGAAGACCACGTCATAGTCGCCCTTGACGATCTCACGCCGCAGCGCGGGCAGATTGAGCACGGGGGCGATGTAGCGCTCCAGCGGCCCTCCGCCGAGAGTGGGAGGCGTGATCAGGGTGAGACTGGCGTCTTTGTGCACGCGGCCCGCGATCCGCTCCCGTACCGTCCGCAGCCGCCGAACCGCGATCTCCGGAGACTCCGGGTAGTGGAAGAACGACACGTCGTGGCCGCGTAGGGCGAGCAGCTCAGGAAACTCGTGCATCTCGAAGATCACCTTGTTGCTGTAGTTGACCTCGTGGATGAAAAGGATGCGCACCGCGACCTCCGCGTTTGTGGGCGATGGCGCCGTCACGGCGACATCGGGATGGGGCATGGCCCATTGCTAGAATCGCACACGTGGAATCCGCCCTCGCGCAAACGCTCATCGTCTTGCCTGCACTCAACGAGGAGGCGTCGATCGCCGAGGTGATCCGTGAGGTCCGCGCGGCCCTTCCCCAGACCGCGTGCCTCGTCGTCGACGACGGGTCCACCGACCGCACTGCCGCCGTCGCTCGCTCGGCTGGCGCGATCGTTGCGAGCCTCCCCTACAACCTCGGTGTCGGCGGCGCTATGCGCCTCGGCTTTCGCTATGCACTCGACCACGGCTTTGAGAACGTTGTCCAGGTCGACGCCGATGGGCAGCACGACCCGGCGTCCATCATCGCGCTCGTCGAGGCGCTGGATGGCGCTGACCTCGTTCTCGGTGCCCGCTTCGCTGGAACCGGCGACTACGAGGCCCGGGGGCCGCGACGCTGGGCCATGCGCGTGCTCGCAACCGTCATCAGCGGGATCGCCCGAACGAAGCTCACCGACACCACGTCGGGGTTCAAGGCGAGCGGGCCCAAGGCGGTTCGGCTGTTCGCAGAGCACTACCCGGCCGAGTACCTCGGCGACACTATTGAGGCGCTGGTGATTGCGGCCCGAGCTGGCTGCGTCGTTCGGCAGGTTCCCGTCTCGATGCGCCCCCGCTCCGGCGGCGTTCCCTCGAGCAATCCGTTCAAGTCCGCTGGATACCTCGGCCGAGCCTGCCTTGCACTCGTTTTCGCTCTGGTGCGGCCGGCATCCTCATTCACGATCGGCACTCGATAGCCATGTCCCTCACCAGCTATATCTTCGGCATCGTCTCGGCGCTGCTCACCCTCATCGTCGTCATCGAGCTGCTGCGCCGCCGCCAGCTGCGCGAACGCCATGCGATCTGGTGGCTCGTGGCTGGCGTGCTCGCCCTGATCATCGGCGTCTTCCCGGCCACCCTGGACTGGGCGGCCCATCTCGTCGGCATCGCCGCGCCGACCAACCTCGTCTTCTTCGTCAGCATCGCGATCCTTTTCCTCGTCTGCCTGCAGAGCAGCGCGGAACTCACCCGCCTCGAGAGCAAGACGCGCACCCTCTCGGAGCACATCGCCCTTCATGACCTTCGCATCGAGGAGCTGGAGCAGCGCTCAGCAACAAAGCCCACGTCGCGCTAGCCAGACGTTTCTTCGCCCACCACTGGAGCATCCATGACGACGTCGACGAACCGCGTGCGCTCGGTGCGCGCCGTCATCACTGGAACGCTCGCGGGTGTCGCTCTGCTCATCATCCGGATCGTCCTCGATCCGCCGGGCGGCCTCTTCCTCGCGGTCCTCGCTGCACTCGTGCTGCTCACCCCGACATCGCGCAGCTACGCGCGGCGCCTACTGGTTGGCGGCGCTATCGTGCTCGGCTGGGTGCCGCTGGTGTGGTGGCTGCCTCTTCCCGCGAGCCTGGATCGTGTCGGACTGCTCGTCGCCATTCTGGCGGCGTGCCTGACCGGCTGGGCCGCCTACCGGGGACGCACGTCGCTCTCTGCGTTGCTTCCGCGGCCCGTCTGGGCAGACGCGATCCCGGGGATCGTGGCGGTTGCGGCTGTCTGGATCAGCCGCCCGGCGCTGACCGCGCCGAGTGACGGAGCCGCTCTCAACCTGCTGATCAAGAGCGGCTGGGACCACGTCGCCCACTTCCACATGGTCCGGCTGATTGCGAGCGAGGGTTCGCTCCTCGCCACAACGGGCACTGCGGCCGACGGCAGCTCGTGGATCGGCGCCACCTACCCAAAGCACTTCCACGCGCTCGTCGCGACCATGATCGATCTCACCCAGCAGGGCACGTCGGCGGGCGACATCGAGCCCAACGCCTATCTGGCTGGCACCGCTCTGACGCTTGCAGCGGCAGTGACCGTGCTTGCCGCTGGAATCGCGCAACTGCCGTGGCTGCGTCGTCGGGCCTGGCTGGGGCTTCCGCTCACGCTCCTCGGTGTCGCAGGCTTCCTGCTGGGCCAGGGCACTGAGGCACTGAGCGCGGGATTTGCCAACTTCATTTTTGGCGCGTGTGCCGCTGCCCTCAGCGTTCTCGTGGCGGTCACGATGGCGCGCGCCGTTCAACCGCTCTACGCAATGGCTCTCGCGGGGCTCATCGCAGCCACCGCGCACTCGTGGCTGCTGCTCTTGCCGCTGGCGGCCGCATCCGCGATCGCGATCGTATTCCCGCCGCGCTTGCGCTGGCGTGGCACGCGTCGGCAGGTCGGCCTGACATTCACCTTCGTTGGCGCGGCTGCTGTCAGCGTGCTCGTCGCTGTGCTGATCGTCGGTCGGGATCTGTCGACGTCCACTGTTCTCGTGGGAGCCGCGCAGGCATTTGAGGGCCCCAAGCTGATCGTCGTACTCGTTCTCTGTGTGCTGACAGCGGTGGCGCTGCGTCTCCGTCGCCGGCCACTGGCCTCATCCGCCGCTGGGCGAGGGATCGCGGTCGCGGGCGTGGCAGTCGTGGGCACTCTGGCGCTCGTCGCTATCGGACTGCCCCAGCTGCTGCAGACGGGACGCTTGCTCTACTACTTCGGCAAGCTGGCGAGTGGAACGCTACTCGTCAGTGTGGTGGTGCTCGTCGTTCTCGTGGCGGTGCTCAGCCGGCGAGCTGCCACGCCGCGCCTGCCTATGGCAGCCAGGATTGCGGTGCTGATACTCGGCTCGGCCCTCGCTGTGCAGTCCTTCGGGTACGTCGGTCCGGCAATTGCCCTTGCCTCGATGGAGCAGGCTCCTGCGCTGACGTACCGCGCTGCTGCGCGAGTGGTCGGATCCGGGGTCAGCCCGGAGGCAGACCGGTTGCTGCGAGCAGCAGAGGTCAGTCGCGCGCACCCCGAAGCGACCACGCTCTACTACGCGGCAATGGAGAACGATCCGATCCGCCACCTCGCCGATCAGTGGCATCTGGCGCTGGCGCACAACTGGACCGCAGACACGGATGCGCCAAGCTCTCTGCTCGACCGCTTCGCCTCCGATGACCCGCTAGCCGACCTCACGGGCATCCTCGGCGCCAACGACACGATCCTCGTCATTGTCGCTCCTGAACTGCTCCCAGTGACGGACACGCTTCCGGCCGACTACCGCGCCCGAATCCTCAGCTGGTAGCTGATCTCGCTAGGAGTCGTTCGCGGGAGATCGCGTCGTACCCCGCAGGAGAAGGATCACGTGCAGCACGAGCCCGATGGCCGGGCCAACGAAGAGAGCGATGACCACCCTCGACTCAAACTCGCCTGGTACGAGCAGACAGGTCACCGTGCCCAGTGCCGCGGCAAGCCAGCCCAGGCTGTGACCGGCATGGTTCGAGCGGGCGAGAAGCGCCGGGGAGGTCGCGCAGAGCAAGCCCAGTACGGCAGATGACCCCACCATGGCAGCGATGAGTGACGCACTCGGAACGCTCTCACCGGGAAACAGGAAGGCAAAGACGGGCGGACCCAGCGCATAGCCAAGAACCGTCAGGAGCGCGCCAACGCCGAGAATCGCCAGGCAGAGACGAAGGAGCAGCATGGAGGCTTTCGCCCCGGCGGACTGGAACAACACGATGAGGTAGCTCTGAAAGGCCATCAGCACAACGGTCAACGGAGCACGGGTGAGAGTCATGGTGATGATCACCAGGCCAAGGACGGCCGAGGGAACAGTGGACGAGGTGAGTGAGATGAGCAGTGGGAGTCCACTGATCAACGCCCCCATCGATGCGGATGCGACCACGGTTCGCGCCACGTTCCACGTAAGCCCGCGTGCGCTGACGTCGAGCACCGCCTTGCCAACCACGTTCCTCCGAACGTAGATGAGCAGGCAGATCACCGCGGTGGGAAAGGGGATCGCGACCGACCACGCGAGCACCAGCACGTCCCCCGACAGAGCCAGCGCCAGCGAGACGGTGATGACTCGGGCGAGCGCCTCGACGGTAATCAGCCAGAACAGGCCGCGCCACAGCCGTAGGCCGTAGAGCACGCCCCCGGTGACCGCCACCAGCACGTAGGCCGCTGCGCCGGTGGCGAGCGGCCAGACAAGCGCGGTGTTCTCGCCGAAGACCGCCGTCGACCAGAGCGGCGATGTCGCGGCGAAGAGCACGAAGACCCCGACTGCCACTCTCGCTCCGAAGGTCAGCGCCACACGCAAGTGGCTGGTCTCTCCTGCGGCAACCGGCCGGGACGCCCGCGTCAGCTCCTGCTGGACCCCTGAGAGCGCGGCGACGCTGAGGAACAGGAATCCCCAGAACACAGCGAACGGCGTGTAGTCGGCGAACCCTGTCGAGCGCGGCACAAGCCAGGTGATGAAGTAGGCAACAAGGCCACCGATCACGGTCGCGGCGAGCAAACCACCGAATCCGCGCCTCACCTCGGAGCCGCGATCTCGTAGATTCGCAGCTTGCTAGCTCCCTGCGTCACGGTGTCGAGAGGGGCGAGGCATGCCGTGCCGCTCAAATCGGCATCGGCAAGCACGTAGTCGATGTTGTCCTGTGCGAACGACGAGCAAGGATCAAAGGTCACCGCGACAACGTCGGGACTCGGGTTCGCCATGGTCACCGACCCCACTCCCAGCTTCCACTGAACGTGGGCTAGGCGATTCCAGTTCTTCTCGAACTTGGCGGTGGGATCGATCTCGTCCCACATCTCGTCAGACGGGTAGTTCTGCACGCCGCTCAGTGACTCCACGCCGACCTGGGTCAATATGGCCATGGGCTCGTAGCTGCCCACACCCACCCAGGTTCCTTCCTCTGCGGCGTCGACCTCACTCACCTCTTCGCCGATAGCAGTCTCGCTGAGGTCGAACAGTCCGCGATAGACCGGGTTGACGCTCGACCCGAGGATGACGGCGGCGATGGCAAGCAGTAGCGCGGCAACAAGCACAGTTCGCCTTGACAGCAGCAGGTAGACAGCGACGATGACGAGCATGACCGTTACGGGCCACAGGGATCGCAGCGACCGCACTTCGACATCCGAGGAGATCACCACGACCATAGCCGCCATGATCACGGCCGTAAGCGCAGCGCTGGCGATCGCAACCTTTCTCGGCGGCCGCACGAGGTCCACTCGCTGCACGACGATCGCGGTTGTGACGACGCCGAGCACGATGAGCACGTACTTGACACGCTCTGCGGGGACGCGGTCGAGCAGCAGTAGGTGCGCGAGAGCATCCCACCCAGGGATGAACAGATACGCGGCGAAGATCACCATGACCGCCAGCACCAGTGCCGCCACCCAGTCGACCCGCTGTGCCGAGCGCCATCGTTCAACGATGAGCCAGATGAGGGCCGGCAGGAGAAACACCGCGATGAGAATGACGCCGGACGCCTCGGAGGAGTTCGGCCCAAGGATCGTCTCGCCCGTGCGCCCGAGAACTCGGTCCCACGGAGCTCCCGCCAGACCACCGAGGGCTGGGTCAACGTCGAAGATGGAGCCCGTGCGCACAATCCGCTGACCGGGGTAAACGGTGGACTGCACCGCTTCAAAGGTCGACCATCGCGTAGCGACCCACACCACCGCGACGGCGACGGCGAGCACGCCGGCAACGAGAAGGGGGCTGATCCGCGCCCAGAAGTGCGCGGCCCGCTCGCCGACGGGGCGTGTATTGAGGGCGTAGCCGACAGCGAAGGCGAGGAAGACAAAGATCACAGGAAGGATGAACGGGACGTACAGCCCCATAGCGAGCGTCACGGCGAAATAGCCAACGACGGCCGACCACACCCATCGCACCCACCGACGACGATCACGGATCACCCACACCACCCCGGCCATCGCCAGTAGGCCCCACGCGGTCGGCACGAGACTGCTCGGCGTGTAGAACCACTGCAGCATCGGCGTGAAGTAGAGCGCCGATGCGACGAGCGCGGCCGTGACCGGGCGGCGCGGCGACAGGCTGACCACAAAGAGATAGGCACTCACTATCAGGAGCACAGCGGGAGCCCACCAGAACCAGGCCGCGCCAACGCCGAGGCCGAAGAGCAGATACCCCCAGAGGTGCGGACGGAAGACCGTGGACCAGTCCCACGAGGGAATCTCGGAGAACACGGTCATGTCCATGCCGCCCGGGAAGAGCAGATTGGTGCCGAGGAATCCGGTGTTGGACTGCGACACCACCCACGACTGCTGCACAAGCCACTCGTCCGATCGGATCGCCCGGGGCGACCCGAACACCAGGCGCGGATCGTCGCCCGTTCCCAGCGCCAGCCAGTGCATGCCCGACGAGGTGCCTCCAAGCTGGAGGATGACGAGCACCGCCACCACGATCACAACCAGTGTCGGGAACCAGCTCACGACCCGCCAGTTGGGTAGCCCCGTCGCCGCGGGCTTAATGAGAAGCGCGACGCGGTGTGATGCGTGTCGCAGTCGATCGCGGATCGCCGCGGACGAAGCAGACTTCATGCACATACTCCAGAACGAGGTTCGCAAATCGCGTTCCTAAGCCTACGGGACGCCTCGCGACCACTTTCGCTACGGAGCAGGGACGACGACCACCCGGCAGCCACGCAAGGAGTTTGATCCGGTGCCGCCCATCTCGATGCCGTACACGCACACGGTGTGCTCCCCCGGAGCGGCCGAGTAGGTGACATTGAGACCGTGATTGGGGCCGTAGCCCGGGTAGATGCTCGCAATGTCGGCGCGTGGCGAGTCGGCGACAAACTCGTTCAGCACAGAACCGGTGTAGATGTGGACGGGGATAGAGGCGGTGAGGTCTGGGTCGAACATCCACCCCTGCACGGTAATCGTGCCCGGACCCGTGGTGATCGAGTCGACGACACCAACCGGGCTACCCGTCGGCACGGTGACAACGCGGCATCCCTTCGAGGCGTTGGCTCCCGTGCCGGCGATTTCAATTCCGTAGACGCAGACGGTGTGCTTGCCGGGAGTGGCCGCGAAGCTCACAGAGAATCCGTGGTTCGCGCCGTAGCCCGGGTAGAGCACGTCGATGTCAGAGCGCGGGGAGTCGGCAACGAACTCGTTGAGGGTTGCGTCGGAGTAGATGTGGACGGGAGTCGACGTCGCGGTATCCGGATCGATCATCCAGCCCGAGACCGAGATCGTTCCCGGACCAGCGGTGACCGAGTCGATAGCGCCGATCGGGCTGCCCGTGGGCACGGTGACGGTGCGGCAGCCGCGAAGGCTGTTCGATCCAGTGCCGCCCATCTCGATCCCGTAGATGCACACACTGTGCTTGCCGGGCGCAGCAGCGTAGGTGAATGAGAAGCCGTGGTTGGCGCCGTATGCCGGGTAGATGGCGCCGATATCCGATCTCGCCTGATCGGCTATGCCCTCAGTGAGCACGTTGTCGGTGTAGACGTGGATCGGGATGGGGGTGGAGAGATCGGGATCGAATGCCCAACCGGCAACGGTGATCGTGCCGAGACCGGCG
>Ga0247738_10000407_pt1 | contig 16984 bp, 16 predicted proteins | sample UWRJL013104B2_FD_180936 | JGI IMG/M metagenome (GOLD analysis project Ga0247738, IMG submission 180936) | Plant litter microbial communities from Arlington Agricultural Research Station in Wisconsin, United States - UWRJ-L013-104B-2 | ecosystem: Environmental > Terrestrial > Plant litter >...
ACCTTGCTGATTCTGAAGAAATTCTTATTGAGCATATTGCGGAGGCATTACAGTTTCGGTGTCTTTATTGAAGATATTTGGGTAACATGTAAATTTAGGATGTGGCTATTTTGCTCTCCATGTTTTCAGATAGTGTTGGACAAGCCACATGACAATATAAATATCTGGGTCTGAAACTCGTATTACTTTGAAGTCATATTCATCAAACTGAACCCATTCCTTCCTGATAGTAGGCTTAACCCCGAATTCAGCACTCCTTTCCCATGACACGATAATACGGACAAAATGAGCTTTGTACTTTTTGATATAGAATTCATTTGTCTCTATCCTATATTTTGTACCATCGATATTACTCTTGATCTTTTCAATCAGCTCCTTAGTTTCCTTTTTCATGGTTAGCTACTTTTAATAGCACAAATCTGCTCAATATTTTGGCTGCAAGGAAAAGAATTTTACTATTGCTAAAGAATATAGAAAAACTGATATGCTATAAATTTGAGCAAAATTTATATATCTAAGGAGAAAATAGCCCTGATAACACAAAGTTTTTATAAATTCACTTTTTAATTAAAATCAGTAAACATATAGCAGAAAAATTGGTGTAATAACATAGCGTCATTGCGTTAATCGCATTCTTGTTCTAGAAAACCTGAGAAACTTTCAAATAACATGAGAATGGATTCAATGCTACCTCAACGGGTGTGCATGGTCTATTTTGTGTTGTGGGCTCTCTCAGGTGCCTCTAGAACGGATAGATTCATTGCTACCCGTTTTTTTGTGCCTAAAATCTCAAACCCATGGAAACACTTCTTATTTCTGAAAAAACTATCTGGATACCCAATGGTAATGAGTATGAGACGTATGAGATACGGAATATTTACTATTGCGAATCCAAAAACCAGTACACGATCTTTCACATTGAAGATGGTAAAGAGAAACCCAAAACGGTGATGTCTTCTAAAGGCATTGGAGAGTGGGAGAAGGATCTTGAGAAGTATCACTTTTGTCGAATTCATAGCCAGACCCTGGTGAATTTACGACATGTTAAGAAATACATAAATGGAGAGGGTGGGATTGTAGTACTTGTTAATAATCAGAATCTTACCGTTTCAAAATCTAAAAAACAGAGATTTTTGACCAGTTCAGGGATCAAGTAAAGGTAAGTTATTGCCGTAATTATCCCGAAATCCAAGCTGTTGTAACCGTATTCACAATCAGGCTAGTTTAGGATTTTTACGTATGCTAGTTTTAGGGAGTCTTTTAACTTAAAACTATTCCCTTCTGATGAAAAAAATATTCACTCTTACTGCCCTATCTGTTCTTATCCTTCTATCTACGTTGTCGTGTGATAAAAATGTTGTTGATCCTTCATTACCCCCCATCATTGAAGCAACAGCCAGCGATGAAGCTGATAGTAAGGCATTTTACCTGAGGACTCAGAGTAGTGCTGAATACTTGTTTGATCTGCAAACTGCTGATATTTGGAAAGCTTGTTACGATTCAAAAGATCCTGAGACTGTATATGGGTATTTTGTTCAAGCACGATTAATACTTGATATTAAACAAAAAAAGGTCGATAAAAAGCTTCGCAGAGTGATTACTGTTTTTGCTGAGCCAACGGTTATTGTTGCTGAAACTAATTTCCTTGCTAGTATTTATAATGATAAAAAGATACGCTACTACAAAACCAACACGGGTTTTTCTCGAAAAAGCCCTAGCTGTCCAACATTGAGTCACTTTTTTTCATCGGCTGAGGCATTAGGTGGGGTTTGGATTAAGTAAAGAGACGAATCAGTAATCTTTTAAATCACCTAAATAACTATTTTTTTGGCTATTAATAATCGAAGATAATTTGTTGAATTCGACGTTTCCGAGGTTAATGGAATTACTTTTGGTTACCAGAAAAATATAGAATTCGCTTACAATTATTGATAACTCTTTTAAAAGATAAATAATCAACTTGATTCTCGAGAAATGGGTATATTTAAGAAAGAAATTAAAGAATTGAAGGTTAAAGAGGGATACTAAGAGATTGGTAGGTTTATTTTAGCATAAACAGGAGAATCAATATAATTTGAGATTAATTCCCCTGTCGTTTAAGAGGAAAATAAATGTTAATTTTCCAAAATTCAAAATGTGTAAACTTCAAAGGGAGCTTCTTTTGATTCAGTAGGAGACATTTTTTTGACCTCGTTTCTTTTTAGTTGAGAATTAATATCTTTGGCAGGTATTTTTTTCTTACCATTGATAGAAATTATATCATCTGGATTGTTGATTTTTAGCCATCCAGTCGAACTGATCAGGTAAGATTCTTTTCCTATTTCAAAGAATAAGTTTTCATTCCCAATTTTAGCACTTTCGATACTTTTTTGAAAATCTATTTTTTCTTTAACGGAGGAGAAGCTGTCTTTTACTGCGGGATAAGACAAATCTCTTTTATTGGATACTAATTCGGAAAACGCTTTTGAGCTGCTTGAGCTGTTTCTTAGGCCGAAATAATAGATAGCATTTAGATTGCCTTTTAGGTCGGCCCAACGTTCTTTTTGGTTAAATGATTGATATCCCAATTTCTCAACTAGCAACTTGAATTTAATTTCTCCCCCATCAATAATGTTTAATGTTGCTTGAAAATAGCCATTCAAATTCGTAGTAGCTAGAGCATTGTTCTTTTCATCATAAATCACAGCTCCTTCAACTGGTAGAAGAGTTTGGGAGTCTACGATTAGCCCTGCGATATTAATATTTCTCATTATTGCTGTTTTTTTTATTGTTTTTGCATTCAGATTTAAAGCAATGCCAGAAATAAGAATAATGAGTAGTTTTTTATAGATTTTCATAACTCAGTTAGTTTACGTATAACAAATTTAAAATAAATAATTTATATTTCTTATAATTTTGGTATTCTTATGATTTACATTTCAATTACCAAGTTCAAGTTGATTTTTTACTAAAGAATGGTATTTGTCTCTTAGTCTAATTAATTCTTCGTGGGTACCTATTTCTGTAATTTGGCCATCTTCCATTACTATGATTTGATCAGCATTTTTAACGGTACTTAAGCGGTGGGCCACCACAACTACGGTTCTTCCTGCATAGAAATCGTTCAAGTTATATAAGATCGCTTTTTCAGTATTGGCATCCAAAGAACTTGTGGCTTCATCAAGAAAAATAAATTCTGGATTTTTATAAACAGCTCGGGCTATCAATACCCGTTGACTTTGCCCTCCACTGAGTTGCATTCCAACATTTCCAATTTTTGTTTCGACTCCAAGTGGAAGAGAGCCTATAAATTCATCCAAACACGATATTTTGATAGCGTCTCTCAGTCTCTTCTGATCAATTAAATCATTTTCGCACAAGGCTATATTGTATTTAACAGTACCTGAGAAAATAAATCCGTTTTGTAGGACGACACCACATTTTTCTCTCCATTTATCCGGATTTAGTTTAGTTATGTCATCATCTCCGATCATGATAGTTCCAGAATTGGGTGGGTAGTACATCATCAACAGTTTCATTAATGTTGTTTTCCCACTTCCACTGGTGCCCACAATAGCTGTGATTTTATTCTTTGGTATACCAAATGATAAGTTCTTAATAACAAAAGGGTTGAAGCTGCCAGGGTATTTGAAGGATACATTTTTTAGCGATATGTCAGATATCCCAAAAGTGGTAGTTTTGCGGTCATGGAGATTGACCTCATCGGTGACAGTAAAAACATCTTCGACTCTTTTTTGAGATATATGAGCATCTTGACCATCTCTAATATTATTAATCAAACTAATCAAAGGGCCGCTTAGCTGACCTAAGATATATGAAATACTTAATAAAGTACCTACAGTCATTTGTGTATTAATAATAAAATAAGCACAAATTGCGATTATAGTTATCTCTTTGAATTTTGTTATGAAATTCGCCCCAGATAACTGATACATGTTAAGATATAAAGATTTTAATTCTAATTCATTGAGTTTTTGTTGCAATGCGGTAATCTTTGATATCACTGCATTCTGAGCTTGATTGACTTTAATCTCAGGCATATTCATGATAAACTCATACAGATTATTGTTGTTATCAGACTGTCTAATGAACATTGAGTATTCAAGAGCTGCCCTTCTTTTCAAAAAGAAGGATACCCAAATCACTGATAAAATACTTAATGCTAAGAAAATTACGAACACTATCTTATTTAATGTAAACAACATTATGCTGAATACAACCAAGTTTAAGATGTTTATTAAAAAAGTTATACCTTTCCAAGTTAGGAAGGTTTGTAATTTCGATAGATCAGATAGCCTTAAAAGTGTGTCAGTGTTTAATCTTGTGTCAAAATAATTTACTGGTAATTTGATTAACTTATTTAGGAACTTTTCTTTTAATAGAATGGATAGTTTGAAATTAGATTTTGTTAATAGTAAGTCACTAAAAAATTGAGAAACAGAATTACTTAAGAATAGAAAGAATTGGGCAATTAAAAGAACAATGACCAAGTTTAGAGATTTAGCGAGAATACCATCGTCAATTATTCTTTTGAAAATAATAGGGATTACCCAATTGGCCGCCAGGCCTAGGATCAAAAGAGTGAAGGATAATAAATATTTAAATTTACTATCCTTTACAAATGCTAAAAGGTGGTTGATTGTGACATTTTTTTTGCTAAAAAGAGATTGTTTTGTGTTCTCTTTTTTCTCAATTTTGAATTCGTCACTCGGTTGAAATACTAGACAAACTCCTTTTGCTTCATTCCCTTGCCACTCTTTGAGTAGCAGATCTTCTTCGATCCTTATTTTTCCATATCCAGGATCAGCTATATAGTAGAATCGCTTTTCGCTTTTTTGAACAATTTTATAGAGGACTACAAAATGATCTTGCTTCCAGAATAATATTGCTGGTAATGGGATTTCGGATAATTGAGCCGACGTTAGTTTTAAGCCGTGACTATCCAAACCAAGGTTTTGCCCACCATTTAAAATATCTCTTACAGATACTCCCATTCTGGTTACTCCACATGATTCTTTGATGTCTTTTAAAGAGTTCGATTGTCCATAAAAGTTCGCTACCATTGCTAAACATGCAGGACCACAATCATTACTCTCAAGCTGACTTATAAACTTAAACTTCATGTAATTCTAAAGTATCAACAATTTCTTTGATCTTGGATATAACGACATTGTTTTTTAACACATCATCGCCGTAATATATGCAGTACTCTTTCTGTTCTTCAAGTGCCTCCATGGCATGTTGAGAGCAACCACCATTGCAAATGGGAAGTAATCTACAGGATAGGCATGGCTTGTTTTTGAACTTAGCATCCATTCTTCTATCTAAATAATTATTCTCCCAGATAGCCTCACCGGTTTCATCAAGATAACCTGCCCTTTTTGCGGTTGTGAAATCGCGTGCGGTACATTTATATAAGTCCCCGTTGTAATTTATTACGGCACTATTTCTCTTGTCAGCATAACATGAGTCCTGAACATTATTCGGAGCCATATGTTTGACTGTTATGCCAGTTTTTTTGATTTTATTAGTGTTCTCCTCCACTATGTCCAAAATGTCATCGTTTTTAGAGTCTTGCCAAACCCTGTGAAAATCCATAAGAAGAAACTTTTTCTTAATTGATGCTTCTATATCATCAAATTCTTCTGCAATTTTATACGTGTCTTCAATATTCTCTCCTGTATAGTTTACTCGCAATCTCACAAAGAATGAATTCAATAAAAGTTTCTTAATGTTTTGAATAATTACTTCATAAGATCCTTTTTCTGAGTTTACATACCTTACTAAGTCATGTTTTTCTTTATATCCGTCAAGGGTAATCTGTAAAGCGGGGGAGATACCTGTAGATTTGAAATATTCTATAAAGCTATCATCAATAAGATAGCCATTTGTCGTGAAGCTTACTGAGTAATCTACCAGGTTTTCTACACATTCCTTTTGTAATTTGTTAATTACAGGGATTACGTCCCTTTTGAAATAAAGAAGTGGCTCTCCTCCGAAAAAGGATAAATTGAAAAGCCTCATTCTTTCCCTTCTCACGGTTTTTTCAATAAAGTATCCTACACGGTCTATCATGTTTTGAGAAAAACTTGATGCTTTGATGTGTGTTTCATAACAATACCAACATTTGAAATTGCAATTCATTGTTGGGTTAATTGTTAGCAAAAAAGTATCATAGTTTTCATCTACTCTTTTAGAAATTACCTTAACCTTTTCAACTTCGTCAACTTCCTCATCGACCAAAAAGCCTTCAGATTTTAAGTAAGCATAAAATGTTGGGTGAATTTCTTCAAGTCCGTCAACTCCTTCATTAACGGATGCTTCTAGTAGGTCTTTTAACAAAGAGTCTATTACCAAGAATTTCTGATTGAATGAATTGTATAGGTAGTATTGTTCTTCATACAACACAACAGAATTGAACTGACTATATTTCATAATTAGTTTGAATAATTGATTTAACTAAAACAATTAAAGAGTAAGCACAGTAGAGATATATTGCAAACTAGATGGGTAAAATTGGCGATGACCTTACTTGCTTACACGAATGAGAAAATACCCTTAAAAGAAATAAGGGTACTAACGGGTGGTTTAGTGCAATTGTAAAAAGTCAATAAAAACAACCTGAATTACAGCCCTCGTTCTTTTTACCGTCTCCAATTACATCACAACCAGGCGTACAGTTTGCACCTAGACAGTTATTTGCAATATTGTCTTTATGAGAAGGGTGTTTACCGTTGAAAAAAGTCATGGAAAACCCACCCACTAATTTTCCAATAGAATCGGTGGAGACTGATTCCATTGTTTTGTAATCAAATTCACTAATGTTTACGGAGTTCATATGCGTTTGTATTAAAAGTTATAGATTAAATATTAATTCTTTCCACATCCAGAATAAGCATTGCAGCCCATGTTCTGCTGAATATCGCATCCTGGACTACAATTTCCACCCAAACAGTTATTTGAATTAAAATCTACTTTGGATGAAAACGGATCAAAAGAAAAGCTAACTGAGAATCCACCAGTTAACTTTTCTGAACTAGACACAATGGGTTCGTATATCTCGAGCCCTAAGTAAATACTTTTTATTGACGAATGATTCGGTTCCATAAAATTTGGGTTTTTATACACCGCATCCGGCGACAGTATTACATTGAATATTTTGACCGTTTCCGCAGCCAGCTTTGCAATTGCCACCATCACAATTATTGGAACCTCCAGGGTCCTTATCGAATTCAACCATTGCTTGGGCGACAACTTGCGAGAAACCTCCGACTAGCTTTTCTCCATGGGATTCTGATATCTTTTCAAAATCTTTGAAGTTGAAAGAAAATGATACATTGGTGTTTTTCATAATAGATTATGTTTAGAATTATCAAATTAAAAAACTTTTAAAAGATAGTTACTCTCCACAACCGGCCGTAGTATTGCATTGTATATTTTGACCACTACCGCAGCCAATTCTACAATTTCCACCCAGACAGTTGTTAGCTGACTCATCTTTATTATCAAAACTAGAAAAGCTTGAGAAGCTTGATGAGAAACCTCCAACGAGCTTATTATTGTCGATCTCTTTAAGTTGCTCTAGTTGAAGAAAATTGATTTGTACTTTGATTTCCATAATAGTATAGGTTTAGAGTTTAACCCTTTCCGCAACCCTGAACGGTGTTGCAACTAACATTTGATCCATTACCGCAACCTTCCACACAGTTACCTCCATTGCAGTTGTTGCTGCCATCGATTCCAAATGCTTGAGTTGAAAATAAGGAAATAGAAGCAGAAAACCCTCCTAAGAGTTTTTTTTCGGAATTTTCGGTGATTGCTTCAAAATCCCCGAAGCTAAATTTAGATTTTGTATTCACGTTAATTATTGTTTAGTTACGAGCAAATATTAAATTTTATTTTGAATAAAAAAATATTTACGTGTATAAATTTTTTATTTTTTTGCGTATATATGTTTTTTGTATTGTTTAGTAGGGTTAATTTTTATAAATACTTGTATATCTGATTATTATAATAGATGTTTGTGTGATTTTATTTCGTAATATTGTTAACAATTCTAACGTACGTAAATTTGATCGGTTTAATATATTTGTGCAAAATAAAATTCTAGATAATTATACGTTTGAATGATCTTAGATTGAATTTTTTCTTAATTTTGGGTAAATGATATTTTATAAAAGATTACTCTCAATGTTATGAAGTATAATCATGCAGTGAGAAGTTAAACACCTAATATTACGAATCGAAATGAAATTTAATCCTACATTCTTTTTACGCTTGTCAAAGTTGTGTATACTTCTTTCTTTTCATGCAGTATTTTCTCAAACAACTATTAAAGGGAAAGTTATTAGTTCGGATAAAAAGCTGATACCGTATGCTACTATTTTTATTTTAGATTCTAGTAAAGAAAAGGTCTTGAAAAATAGCAACTCAGATGACAATGGTTTATTCGAAATATTTCTTGATTCAAGTAATACAATGAATGCAAAGTATGTTTATGCGAGGTATCTAAAAAGTCAATCTGATACCTTTTTAATATCAAATGCCGATCTTTTGATTGTTGTAAATAATACTATTGATTTGTCTGAAGTAGTTGTTCGTGGGAACAAGCCTTCATTAGTAAGAGAAGCGGATAGATTTATATATACTCCAAGCAATTCTTTAAAAGAAGGAACTACTACCCTTGATGTTATTAAGCTCACCCCGTTAATAAATTATGATACGAAGACTGATTTGTTCTCTATTATAAATAAGGAAAATACCACCATTATTATTAATAATAGGAGATCTGTTTTACCCAAAGATATGTTGATATCGTTTTTGAGATCTACTCCGGCAAAAAATATAATAAATATTGAAATCATAACTAATCCTGGAAGCGAGTATTCTGCAAATACGACAGGAGGAGTAATTAATATTAATCTCAAAAAAAATATAGATGAAGGATTATCGGGTAACTTAGTTATCACAAGTGAACAAGCTGTTTTGAACACATCAATTTTAAATGGGACAGTAAATTATCGAAAAGGTAAGGTTGGAATTAGGATATCGCCATTCATTAATAACAGCTTCAATTATAGGACTTATGAGAATGAAATTGAAGCTATTAATCGAAGATGGGAGGAAACTGATGGGAAATACAAACGGAGGTACTTAGTACTCGGCGGAGGGTTTGGGCTAGACTATGATATAAATGACAAAAACTTACTCAGTATAAATGGCTTTGCCTCAACAGTTAATGGTACTAGCAATCAGTCAAATATGACTTTATATTCTTCAGATGCTAAGTCAAAGGTAGATTCTGTATATTCTTCGCCAATTTCTGGCAAGGACAATTATCTTTACAATTTTGGGAATATTTTTTTCGAACATAAAATGGATATGCAAGGGAGGAAAAAGCTTACATTAAATATTGATTATAATCAGTTTAAAAAGAAAAATACGGACATTGGGTCGTTTCTAAATGAGAGTATTACGGGTAGAGACTCTGTAAGTTTATATAAAAATGTTTTTCCACAGGAGTTTTTCAATATTTCTGAAAGTATAGATTATTCTACTCAAGTTAATGAAAGATCTAAGATAAATATAGGAGGACAAATTAGTACGACCGGCTTCAAAAGCGACCTTTCATATTCAGACTTTAATTTTACAAAATCTATCTATGAACAAAATAGCAAACTTTCGAATAAATACGAATATTTGGAAAACTATTTGGCAGTGTATGCTAGTCAGTCGATAAAGATTAATGACAAAGTTGATGTGAATTTTGGCTTAAGATTAGAAAGAACAAAGTATTATAGTGAAAATAAAACACAAGAATTAAGAATTGACTCTATTTATCTTAATCTCTTTCCTAACCTTTCAATTTCTTATGCAATTAATAAGAATAAGACTTTGTCGTTGTCACTAGCAAAAAAAATCAAAAGGCCGTCTTTTGAATTACTTCTTCCCGGTAGAAGTTACTATAATCCAAATTACTTTAGTGAAAATAACCACTTCCTTCAACCAGTGAATACATATAATGCAGACATGATGTATGCATTAAATAACAAGTATTTTTTTTCTACCGGGTATTCTTATTCTTTCAATCAATATAACCAATTTATCATTGCTGATGCGAGAGATGGTTCAATAAAACAGAAGAAAACTTACATCAACTATGGAAACTCAAGTAATACGTACTTACAGCTTTATACGAAGCAGAGCTTGTTTAATAATTTTTGGGAAATAAACCTTTCTACTACCTTGAATTATTCAAATTATCTTGATAAGGTAGGTTACCTCGCAGAAAGGAGTTTAGATAACTTCAATTATAATCTTTCACTAAATAATGTTTTATACTTATCCAAAGAAAAAAAGATGCTGGCGTTTGTGATATTTAGATACTATAGCCCAATTAAGGATATTTTTTATGAACGAGAGAATGTCTTGTTTAAGAATGATATTGGATTTCGAAAAGCGTTTCAGAATCTTAACTTGATGCTTTATCTAAGCGATATCTTTAATTCCTACGCAGTTTCTAGGACGATATATCAAAGTAATCAGGTGCAATTATCAAATAAATTGATTCAAAACAATTACACAAGGTCCGTTTCGCTAAGCTTGAATTACAATTTTGGTAATAACAAGTTAAAAATCGTCAGAAATAAGAGAAGTGCTAATGAAGAGATTAAAAATAGGATTAATTGAAATAGTGCTATAATTTGATTCAAGAGATAGTCTACATAATTTATTTCCCATTTTGTTGGGAGAGAGTATTTTTATTACTGAAGAAAACTCATTTTGTAAATAATAATTTTGTTAAACTCTAAAACTCTTAATTAAATGAAAAAAACGATTTATTCCCTACTTGTAGTAATCCCATTTTTAATTAGTGGATGTGGATTGAAGTTTTCAGGAAATTCATTTTCAAACGCAAAATTGCCTGACACATTTAAAAATCGCAGCGTATTTCCAACTGATTTAAGTGGTGCATATCAATTTGCAGATTTAACGGGTGCAATCATTGCAGTTGATACTGCAAAAAAAAATGACAAAGAACCGTTGCTTCTTGGTTTGATTCATCCCCAAAATCACGTTTCAAAAGTAATACCGATTCCGGAGTCATATTCCTATTATAAATCACGTGTTACGAAAGAGGCTTCTGCCGAGGGTAGCTATTTAATAGCTGCGGCGTCACTCAATGTTGATCAGATGATGGAAATTGAAATAGTTGATGTTGCTAGATCATATATTGATTTTTCAACTGCATCACCTTATCAGGATGTTCTTAAGCAAATACAGGAATGGGTTAGACTTCATCCTAAAACTAATTCCGATACTAGAATTTGGATAAAAGAAGTAGTTTTGACTAAGATTATCGTAAGTAATTCCGCAAAAGTTAAGTCTAATGCATCAATTTCTAGTGGAAGCGTTGCAAAAATTAAAGGTGGAATTTTCAACACAAGCGAACAGCAAAACAAGAGCGTGCAACTAGGATTAGTTGCTTATGATATAGATAAAATGGCTCGACAAACCGCAGAGATTGTCGGTATTGCCGGAGACCAAGTTGATGCTAAACTCAACGAGTCTAAAGTTAATAATTTATATTCGTATAAATCAATAAGAAAGAATTGAAGATTGATCTTTTACAGCTCAAAGTGGTAGCGTTGTTTACTATTATTAATTTAATAATAGTAAACAACTTATCAGCACAATATGTTAGAGAAATCAACCTGATACCTTATTCAGCAGGTACTCGTGAGGATTCTTTAAAGGTACTTGAAAAAAGAATTTCATCAATTGTTGAAGCAAGAAGAGTGTTTGAAACGGCCTTCCAGAATAAGAAAATTATTTATTATCCTGCACCGCACTATTTTTTTGAAATCAAGTCCTTTTTAGTATCTGACGATATTCGAGATGCGATATTTCATAAAGATAGAAAGCAGATTAAAAAGTACTTTAGAAGAGGAAAAGCAAAATTGAAGCGAGTCGTTCTTAAGGATAATTTTTTCAATTTTTTTAAAGTACTTTTCCTAAAACTTGACTTTGAACGGAATGTCGCAACTCAGCAACAGATCGTCAAAAGGGATAAAGCTTTAAACTTTGAGGTTGTTTTAATGTCTGAAAATGAGTTTTCGGCTATTAAAAGGGACGTAAGACTCAATAAGGTAAAATCTATTTCAAAATCAAAAGAAGTACAAATTTCCTTGGGAATACCTGTTTCGGTTGGTGGGTATGTTAATTCTGACAATTATAGGCAAAGAAGTTTGTCGCATGATAGTATTCCCGGGTTTATCAGAGATTTAATTCATGAGAATATAGGTATTAGTAAAAGAATGATTCGGGATTCTACTTTTCTAGCAATGGTTCAAGATGTTAAATATAGCTTGCATGATAAGGATGATAGGAAATTATGGGTCGAAACTAATCTTCAAGAAAAAGAAATTAAAATTTCCCCATATCTAATAAGAGCTGTTTTTAATCAAGCATACTATTTCATTACCCTAAATAAATATATCGATCAAATAGTTAAACCTGGAGAAATCTTGGGCTACTTGAAGCGTAAAACGAAAATGAGTGTGGAAGAGTTGGATTCTATATATTATAGGGGCTTTGTCGATAAATTTTCTTCCAATATGCAGTTCGTTATAGGGCACGAATTGGCCCATTTGTATCTAAGCCAAGTTGAATTTTCAAATATAGAAGTTGCATGTGATTGTTATTCTTCAAGTAATATAAAGGAGTCTGGCAGATACTTAGATCTCGGTATTTTTGAGAAGCTACTCTATTTCGCAATTGAAGATAATGATTTACAGCTTTGGGGGCGGGATGTGAGTATTGCTGATATTAAACATAGATATTCTCTTCTGAAAAGATCTAGGAATTCAAAGAAATTAGCGACAGAATGTGATAAAATAATTAAAGAGCCTTAAAGGACGGGTATTTAATTTAGTCTCTCTAAATGCCTAAGTGTAGGTAGCCTTAAGGTTGCCTGCTTAATTATATTAATTGGAGCTATTTTAATAATGTAGCTAGAGCTTGATAGACATTCTTTTTCGGTGAACTTTTCTCAAGCTCCCAAGATCGTACTGTGGAAGCATCAACACCTATTAGTTTCCCTACTTCTTTATATATTAATCCATTCATGTACCGATACTTTTTAATCTTCCCTGCTATGGTTGATGTATCAATCTCAAATGGAAAGTATCCTAGAAACTCAATCAACTTGGGGTAAAACTGAAGTTGCATTTCACTGTGATTGTTTTCCCAATTTACAATAGATGGTTCTGAGACCTCAAAGATTTCAGCTACGTCTTTTTGTAATAAATGTAGTTCAAGTCGCCTGTTTCTCAACTTATCTCCAATTCCAATAGGATTTGGGTTGAGTCCTGGGATATTAACAACTGTCGCATTCAACCGAGAAAAAGTAAACGCAGGGATGTTTCTGTGAATACTACAACCACCTAATAAGTATATGCATACTTAAAGCTATCAAGAAGTATTTGATGGACTTTTTGGGTGAAGTTTATTCTGAAGAGCTAGTTATTGTAGATTAATAAAGATAAAAGCCCTGAATAACAGGGCTTTTAAAATACAATAAATGGAATAAAATAATACAATAAACTAGATTTTAAAAGTTAGATGAGTACTATTTCTTATATTGGAAACTACCAGAAAATATAATTAGATTTATTAGAATATATCCATTGATTATTAGTATAAATATATTCAATTGTTACATCCTTAGTATTTATCGGCTCTTTTTGAGTAGTATCCCTATCAAAGTTCGGTTTACAGTAATTTAGTATAGTACCTGTAAATTTAATCGTATTATTTTTGGCATTAAAATCATAGAGGAGGCGATTTGGTTTATATACAATACAGTCGTCGTCACGGAAGTACCCAATCTTTAGGCCATATTCTCCTTGTTTTCTTGAATCTAAAATTAATTTCAAAGAACTCTTCTTTAATGCATAAATCAGATAGTATTCAAATTCTCTTGTACTATAAATCCCCCCAAGCATTAAAGTATTATTAATTTTATACGATTGGATATAATCCACAGGAATGAAATAAGATTTATTATCTTCTTGGGAGTAGATAAAAGAATAGAAGTTTTCAAAGCTATTAGCGTGCTCTCCATTGAGTGAAATTTTGAAAATGCTCAATGAATTAGCAGGGTCTTCTATTTCTTCGATTTTTATGTCCGCATTAATTTTAAAGTAATTTTCATTAAGCCATTTTTTTATGGCCATTTTTTTATCAGGATACTGTTTTAGATTGATAGGTAATTCCAAAATTTCCTTATCATTTGTTTTGGATAAGGAATTTGAGTTTTCATTTCTCTTGTGATTGCAAGAGACTAAAGACACGATCATGATTAATCCACAGAAGATAAGTTTCATTTTTTTATTGAGTTATATATCTTATATACAGTTTCTTTATAATTAGGTTCTCTGCGGCCAGGACCATATTTCTCTACGGCGTAATCCCATCCTTGAAAATCTTTAGTTTTACCATCAGAAGAGCTAAAAGATTTATAGTATAGCCATTTTAAACCCCATTGCGTACTTTGAATCGCCCCACTTCCATTTTTAACATCCTCTACACTCATTCCCATTTTTCCTTTGTCTCCATAATCTCCCATGTTGAACATGCTAAATATGTCACTTGCATCCGTTGACCTTGAAACACCTTGACCTAACCTAGATTCCTTGTAAGCAAGGGATTTTACTAAATTTACATCCAGTTGAGTAGCTTTGTTTCCTAAACCGTAACCCTTTCCAATAGATAAAGAACCTTTGCTTATTTGTCGATTAATTAGGTGGGTAGCAACTGCTATAAGTTTATCAAATTGTTTATATTTATCTGATGATGGATCTTCACCAGAATCGAGAGAATAAGTTATTGCTCCTGGAGTTTCTGCTTCTAAGGAATGATATTTTAAATTGCTAGCGTGAGACTGATTTAAAACACCTCCCCAATTGACACTGGTATTTTCTTTTTTTGCCCTTACATTGTCTTTTAAAACATAGACCTTTCCATCGTCTACTCCATCATTTCCCAAATAACCACCTTCATTATCATAGTAATCAGCTAACAATCCATCAGGGTCGATGAAAATTAATGGATTATTAAAAGCATATGCAAATGTTGTTGTTTTTCTATCTTTTTCACCCAATGGGTCCACTCTGTCAAACCTCCCAATACTCCCGTTATAACTCCTAGCACCAAAACCAATTCTTCTCAAGTTAAACGTACTTTCCTTTTCTTTATTTTGGTATTCATACCTGTTTTGGAAAGAGTTGACCAGTCCTGCATCTCTTAAGACTATACCCCAGGGGTCAAAAGAGGTTTCAGAAGTTTTCGTAAGAGCGGTGCCATTAGCTTTGTAAGCTACTCGAGTATTACCCAGATGATCAGTATGGAAATATTCATAGGACCAGGCCCCACTTTGATAAACCGCTCTACCCTCTGGTGTGGCGAGTTGATACAAAGCCCCGTTCTTAAAAATCAGGCCATCAAGATATTCCCAGTATTCACCTGTGGAATAGCTGGTTTTGTATAAGCGGCCTACTCCGTCATATAGGTTCTTGATCCAACGGCTGCTGGTAAGCTGAAGTTCTGCAGGTTGATTGGCGTAGGTATTATAGATGATGTCATTGATGGCTTCGTTCTTGTCTGATTTCAAAGCACCATTAGCATAATAGCTATAATCATCACTTCCAGAATTTCGGTTAACAAAGTCTACATCATAATCCCCTGAGATAGCATCTTCTACCCTCATCAGACGGTTGCCTGCATAAGTGTAACTCAGGTTGTCCATCAAACCGAAAGTACTGGTCAGTTTACCATTACGTTGTAAGCTTGTGATGTTCCCATTTTTGTCATAGTTGACGGTTGGTAAAGTATAGTTTTCTGTGCCGATGCCGGTAAAGGCGGCAGATTTTAACCGGGAGGCGGCATCATAAGTAAAAGTGTAGGTCCTTATGCCTGTAGGAGAATTATTAGTGCTTGCTTGCCAATATTGCTTACCGATGTTACCGTTATAAAAACCAGCTGTTTCGTAATCGAGCTTATAGCTGAATAGATCCCCCTGACTGGTGTTCGGAACCGGATTGCCTGAACCATCCAGGTTAATACCACGCAACTGCCCCCTAAGGTGATAGGCGTAATCTGTTGTTTGTAAGCCGCTGATTGAAGTTCCGTTGGCGGTGTAAGTTCCTGTCGCTCTTACTTTGGCTTGCTTTAGACGCCCTGCTTCGTCATAGTCAGATCTCCTGACTTCTGATGCGGCGGTGTTGATGCCGTGAGATACTTTCAGCGGTCTGCCAGTATTATCATACTCATGGCTGGCAAGAGTTTCTGTATTTGCCATTCCATCAATTTGGTATAGCACCTTCTCGTTGGTCATTTCTCCGGCAAAATTGTATCCTAAATTAGTAACCACCGGTTTAGTCCAGGGAGAAGCTCCTCCTTTGTCATGGGTACGGAAGCTTTGCATCATTCGGCTTTTGAAATCGAAGTAGGAAACTGAAAAATACCATTTATTGGGATCATCCTGGCTGCGGGCACTGACCCCCACCTGAAGTCCCCTGGGATTACTGTAGTAGTTTCCAGAGTTATATGCGATGCTGGGATTAAAAGCCCATTCTCCAGCAATCCATTCATACGTATCATAGTAATTCCATGTCTTTTCAGCAGTTGAACTGTAGCTGATGGGGAAACTGTTGTTGGTGTATCCCACAGGACTGATCCAGGTTTCGTGAGATACGGAGATGCCGTCAAAACCCGTCTGTAATGTAGCCCGGCTCGAAGTATTGTCTAATTCACCCATTATGATGCTACGGCCAAACTGATCATATTTGGTGAAAGACCATTTGTTTAAAGTGGTTTGGGTAGCGTCCTGGGTTAAAACAGGTAGGTCATTGCGGTCATATACTACATATGACCACCCTCCTCCGGGAGTATGCTTTTCGATAATCCTCCCCGCTGCATCGTA
>Ga0247738_10000408_pt1 | contig 16953 bp, 8 predicted proteins | sample UWRJL013104B2_FD_180936 | JGI IMG/M metagenome (GOLD analysis project Ga0247738, IMG submission 180936) | Plant litter microbial communities from Arlington Agricultural Research Station in Wisconsin, United States - UWRJ-L013-104B-2 | ecosystem: Environmental > Terrestrial > Plant litter >...
GGCCGCCGGTGGCATGGCGGCTGCTCCAGACCTCGATCTTGTGGGCCTGGAAACTGCCGGCCGGGACGGTGACGGCTTCTTGTCCGATCACTTTGGCCTCCGAATACCACTGCGACCAGTTGGGCGCCACGTCGGGCGTGACAAAACCCCGCAGGGTGCCGAGGCTGGCGATGTCGCTGTAGACCGCGAGGTAGGGGCTGAACTCGTTGCCGATCTCGTTCCACGTCATGAACGTGGGCTGGGCACCGGTGGAGCGTCGCGCATCGGCCGCGAGGCCTTCGGCGCGCAAGCCGTCCGTGACCACGCCGTTGTTCACGGCCTGCACCTCAATCACGATGGTGCGCCTGGGGCTGGTCGGCCATTTGCCGCTGGTGCGGTAGGTCCAGCTTTCGCCCACGCGGGGTGTTCCCGCATCGACCACCCGGGGGGCCTCGGGGGCCGGTGTGGCTGCAGGCACTGCCGCCGCCACCGGACGGGGTGGGGCCGCGGGTGCGGGCGTTGGGGCCGGTGGCCTGGTGACCGGGGGTGAGGCAACGCTGGTCGAAGGGCGCGGCACCCGCGCGGCCGTGGCGGCGGGCCGCGTGACCACGGCCGGCGCCGCTGCAGCCACCGGAGGCGGCGTTGCTGCGGCAACCACCGTGGCGGGTGGTGGGGCAACCGGCACGGCCGCTGCGACGGGAGCGCCAGCACCTTCCGGCTTCACTTGCGCGGTCATCAAGGTTTCCATGGTGGCCTGGGTCGAGGTATCCGGTTCCTCACGCCCTCGCTGCAGCGCCCACCAGGCAGCGGCGGCAGCGAACAGTGCCACACCAGCCACCAGCGCCGCGCGCCATGGGCGCCGTGGCAGTTCCTGATGCACCGGGGCCGCCAGGGGTACAGGCAGGCTATCGGGTCGGGTCGCAGGCTCGATCGTCGGGCTGTTCGACAGCATGCCCTCGAGCGCACGGATCAGTTCGTCGGTGGTGGCGTCCCACTGCTTGTGGCTGATTTCAATGGCCTGCCTGCGGGCCAGGGGCTTGAGTTCGTCGGGCAACTCCTCGGCGCGCGGCATGAGCGCGCCGCCCACCAGCACCGGCACCACGCGGATGCCTCGCTTGAGGGCGGTCGCGGTTTCGAGGCGGATGAAATCGTGTGGGTCGTCGAGCCGGCGCCGGCCAGCGGCGTCCTGGGTCGTGAGCCACTCGTCGCCAATGATGACGATGAGCACGCGGCAGGAGCCCACTGCTTCTTCGATGGCGGTGACGAAGTCGGCGCCGAGTTCGATGCCCTCGACGTCCATGAACACACGCTGGGCGCCGAAACGGGGGATGAGGCGGTCATAGAGGCGCCCGGCGTAGCCCGCCGAGTCGTCGCGCCGGTAGCTGATGAAAATGCCTTCCATGCTGCCATGCCCCTCACGCGCCACCGCGTGGGTGGCCGGGTCATTCTACGGCGCGGACCCTGTCCAGCACCATACCCAAAGCGGGTATGGCACGGCCCTTCAGGTGGGTTTGGCGCTGCCGCCGCGCAGGCGTTTGGCCAGGCTCACCAGGGCCAGCACCACACCGCCCGCCACCAGGCCCGCGAGCGCGCCCGCCAGACTGGACGCCAGCGAACCGATCCAGCCCAGCGTGGCGGCAAATGCCTCGATGCCGTGGCCCAGCGCGGGGATTCCGTGAACCAGGATGCCGCCGCCCACCAGGAACATGGCGGCAGTGCCGACCACCGACAGCGTCTTCATCAGCCAGGGCGCGGCCGAGAGAATGCCGCGACCCAGAGACTGCTTCCAGGCCGCTGCCTGCTGGTTAAGGTGCAGGCCCAGGTCGTCCAGCTTGACGATGCCCGCCACGAGGCCGTAGACGCCGACGGTCATGATCAGCGAGATGCCCACCAGCACGGCGATGCGCTGCCCCATGCTGACAGCGGCCACCGTGCCCAGCGTGATCACGATGATCTCGGCCGACAGGATGAAATCGGTGCGCACGGCGCCCTTGATCTTCTGCTTCTCGAACGCCACCAGATCAACGTTTTCATTGGCCACGGCCTCGACCAGCTCCTCACGGTGCGCAGCGTCTTCGGCCTTGTGGGGGCCGAAGGCGTGCCAGAGTTTTTCAGCGCCCTCGAAGCACAGGAACAGGCCGCCAAGCATCAACAGCGGTGTGATGGCCCAGGGCGCGATCACGCTGATGACCAGCGCACTGGGCACCAGAATGGCTTTGTTCATGAGCGAGCCCTTGGCGACCGCCCAGACCACAGGCAGCTCGCGGTCGGCCTTCACACCGGTAACCTGCTGCGCATTGAGCGCGAGGTCGTCGCCCAGCACCCCGGCGGTTTTCTTGGCCGCGAGCTGGGTCATGGCGGCCACGTCGTCCGCCACAGCCGCACTCTTGCGCGCCGCCACCTTGGTCATCAGGGCCACATCGTCCAGGATGGTGGCGATGTCGTCGATCAGTGCGAGCAGGCTGGTTCCGGCCATGGGGCGGACCTTTCAGGTGGGGGTGGTGCCGGCGACTGGCCAGACGGAGGGAAACAGGGGATCGTCGAGTTCGGCGCCATCGGCCATGCGCTCGGCCAGGCCCGGGAATGGCGGTGAGGTGCGCCACGGGCGGGGCGCATGGCGCGCGTCTTCGCCCAGGTAGCGGGCAGAGAACACGCGCCGGCGCTGCCCCGGGCCGACGCCGCTGGAGGCATGCAGGGCGAGCATGTGGAAGGCCACGCAGTCGCCGGGCTCCAGTGCCCAGGCGAGTTGGCGGTAGCGCTCGGGTTGAGCGTCGATGGCGGGCAGCTCGGCCAGCGTGCCTTCGGGGAACCAGCGGGCCTGCTGGTCGCGGAAGGTGCGGGGCATGTACCAGGTGCCCGCGTGCGAACCGGCCACGAAACGCAGCGTGCTGGCCAGCGGCACCGGGTCCACCGGAATCCAGAAACTCACGTTCTGGCGGCCGCTGACGTTGTAGTACGGCTGGTCCTGGTGCCAGGGCGTGGGCTGGCGGGTGCCGGGTTCCTTCACCAGCAGGTGGTCGTGGTAGAGCCGCGCGCTGCGGCTGTGCATGAGCTGGGTGGCGATGTGCGGCAGGGCCGAATCGCGCAGGATGCGCTGGTACGACGGGTTGTCCTGCCAGGTACAGAAGTCTTCGACGAAGCGGCCCGGGTCGTCGGGCTCGCTCGCCACCAGCGCCAGCGGGCTCAGGTGGGCCAGGTTGTGCTCGATGCCGCGCTCCAGCAGGGCCAGCTCATCGGTGTTGAACACCCCGCGCAGCACCACCGCGCCGTCGTTGGCGAAATCGGTGGCCGTGCCTTCAGGCAGAAAGAATTCGCGTGCCATGTGTCATCTCCCCTTGGCGGGTTTCTCCCGCTTGCGCCAGTAGGTGAAGGCGTCCTCGTGCACTTCGATGTCGAGCTCCGCCACGCGCGCCTGCAAGCGTTCCTGCACATCGGCCACGGCCTGGTTGTAGACCGCAGGCGCAATCTCTTCCAGGAAGAAGCCCAGCAGGCCACCGGCGGCGATGTTGCCGATGCGTTCGTCCATGTTCGCGTCGAAGTAACGCTGGATCGAGGCGATCGCCTCGTGCCGGGTGGCTTTGGGCAGTTCGATGGACATGTGCGTTCGATCAGCCGACCCACTTGCGCGCGTTGCGCCAGAGGCGCATCCAGGCGCTGAAGGCGGCCGGGTCCTGGTCGGTCCAGCTCATCTGGATGTTGCGGAACACGCGCTCGGGGTGCGGCATCATGGCCGTGAAGCGGCCGTCGGCCGTGGTCACCGCCGTCAGGCCGCCCGGGCTGCCGTTGGGGTTGAACGGGTAGGCCTCGGTGGCCGCGCCGCTGTGGTCGGTGAAGCGCATGGCAGCGATCGCCTTGGTGGCGTCGCCCCGGTGGTGGAAGTTGGCGTAGCCCTCGCCATGCGCCACCGCGATCGGCAGGCGGCTGCCGGCCATGCCCTGCAGAAACAGGCTGGGCGAGTCCAGCACTTCCACCAGGGACAGGCGCGCCTCGAAGCGCTCGCTCTGGTTGGTGGTGAAGCGCGGCCAGGCCTCGGCGCCCGGGATGATGTCGGCCAGCTCGGCAAACATCTGGCAGCCGTTGCAGACGCCCAGACCGAAGGTGTCCTGGCGGCCGAAGAAGGCCTGGAACTGCTCGGACAACCCAGGGTTGAAGGTGATGCTGCGCGCCCAGCCGATGCCCGCGCCCAGCGTGTCGCCGTAGCTGAAGCCACCGCAGGCGACCACGCCCTTGAAGTCGGCCAGTTTCGCGCGACCGGTCTGCAGGTCGGTCATGTGCACGTCGAAGGCCTCGAAGCCGGCCTGGGTGAAGGCGTAGGCCATCTCCACGTGGGAGTTCACGCCCTGCTCGCGCAGGATCGCCACCTTGGGACGAGACAGATTGAGGAACGGCGCGGCCACGTTGTCGGTCGCGTCGAACGTCAGCCGGGTGTGCAGGCCGGGGTCTTCGGGCCGGCCGGCGGCAGCGTGTTCGGCATCGGCACCCGCCGGGTTGTCGCGCTGCTGGTTGATCTTCCAGCTCACGCTGTCCCAGACCTGTTGCAGGTCGAACAGGCTGGCCGAGAACACGGCCTTGGTGTCTCGCCAGACCTGCAGCTGGCCCTTGCCCGCGTCCATCGCGGAGGAAGCCGGGCGGGTCTTGCCGACGAAGTGGCTGTGCTTGGACAGGCCGTGCTCGCGCAGGGTCTGCATCACGGCGTTGCGGTCTTCGGTGCGCACCTGCAGCAACACGCCCAGCTCTTCGCTGAACAAGGCCTTGAGCGTGAGTTCCTCGCGGCGGGCGCTGACCTGACCGGCCCAGTTCTTGGCGTCGCCCATCTCGGCGCGGCTGTCGCTGATGCCATCGCCCTCGGTCACCAGCAGGTCCACGTTGAGCGCCACGCCCACGTGGCCCGCAAAGGCCATTTCGGCGGCGGCGGCCAGCAGGCCACCATCGCTGCGGTCGTGGTAGGCCAGGATCTGGCCTTGCGCGCGCAGCGCATTCACCGCGTTGACCAGGCTCACCAGATCCTGGGCGGCGTCCAGGTCGGGCACCTCGCCCCCGCCCTGCCCCAACACCTGGGCCAGCACGCTGCCGCCCATGCGGTGGCGGCCCTTGCCGAGGTCGATCAGCACCAGCGTGGTGTCGTCGAGCGCGTTGTTCAACTGCGGTGTGAGCGTGCCGCGCACATCGGCCAGGGTGGCGAAGGCGCTCACGATCAGGCTGACCGGCGAGGTCACCTTCTTCGTCTCGCCTCCTTCGCTCCATTGCGTGCGCATGGACAAGCTGTCCTTGCCCACGGGGATGGAAATGCCCAGCGCCGGGCACAGTTCCAGGCCCACGGCCTTGACAGTTTCGTACAGCGCGGCGTCTTCGCCCGGTTCGCCGCAGGCGGCCATCCAGTTGGCGGAGAGCTTCACGCGCGGCAGTTCGATGGGCGCAGCGAGCAGGTTGGTGATGGCCTCGGCCACCGCCATGCGGCCCGAAGCGGCGGCGTCCAGCGCGGCCAGCGGTGTGCGCTCGCCCATGCTCATGGCCTCGCCCGCGAAGCCCTTGTAGTCGGCCAGCGTCACGGCGCAGTCGGCCACCGGCACCTGCCAGGGGCCGACCATCTGGTCGCGGTGCGACAGGCCGCCCACAGTGCGGTCACCGATGGTGATGAGGAAGCGCTTGGAGGCCACGGTCGGGTGGCTGAGCACGTCGATCACGGCCTGCTGCAGGTTCACGCCGGTGAGGTCCAGCGGCGCGGGCGTGCGCGCCACCGTTTTTACGTCGCGGTGCATCTTGGGCGGTTTGCCCAGCAGCACGTTCATGGGCATGTCGACCGGGCTTTGTTGCCCCTCATCGGCCAGCACCAACTGGCGCTCTTCGGTCGCCACGCCGATCACGGCGAAGGGACACCGCTCGCGTTCGCAGAAGGCCTGGAAGGTGGCAAGCGATTCGGGAGCAATGGCCAGGACGTACCGTTCCTGGCTCTCGTTGCACCAGATTTCCTTGGGCGCCAGGCCGCTTTCTTCCAGCGGCACGGCGCGCAGGTCGAAGCGTGCGCCCCGGCCTGCGTCGTTGGTGAGTTCGGGAAAAGCGTTGGAGAGACCACCCGCACCCACGTCGTGAATGGCCAGGATGGGGTTGTTCACGCCCTGCTGCCAGCAGTGGTTGATGACCTCTTGCGCGCGGCGCTCGATCTCGGGGTTGCCGCGTTGCACGGAATCGAAGTCGAGCGAGGCGGCGTTGGTGCCGGTGGCCATGGAGCTGGCCGCGCTGCCGCCCATACCAATCTTCATGCCCGGGCCGCCGAGCTGGATGAGCAGCGAGCCGGCCGGGAATTCGATCTTTTTCGTCTGGATGGCGTCGATCACGCCGACGCCGCCCGCGATCATGATGGGCTTGTGGTACCCGCGCTGCGCGCCGTCCACCGACAGCTCGTACTCGCGGAAATAGCCCAGCAGGTTGGGTCGCCCGAATTCGTTGTTGAAGGCCGCGCCGCCCAGCGGGCCCTCGGTCATGATCTGCAGCGGGCTGGCGATGTGCTCGGGCTTGCCGCCCGGCTGGTCGCTCAAACCGCCCCAGAGCTTGCCGACGGTGAAGCCGGTCAGGCCGGCCTTGGGCTTGGAACCCCGGCCGGTGGCGCCCTCGTCGCGGATCTCGCCGCCCGCGCCGGTGGAGGCCCCGGGGAAGGGCGAGATGGCGGTGGGGTGGTTGTGCGTCTCCACCTTCATCAGCACGTGGTGCGTGGCGGTTTCGGCGGCGTAGGCCGGCGAGGTGTCGCCGCCCGCGCGGGCCACGAAGCGCTCAACCACGCTGCCTTCCATGATGGAGGCGTTGTCCGAATAGGCCACCACGGTGTGCTGCGGCGCCTGCTGGTGGGTGTGGCGGATCATGCCGAACAGGCTCTTGTCCTGCGCCACGCCGTCGATGGTGAACTGCGCGTTGAAAATCTTGTGGCGGCAGTGCTCGCTGTTGGCCTGCGCGAACATCATCAGCTCGACGTCGGTCGGGTTGCGCTTCAGGCCGTTGAAAGCGTTGACGAGGTAATCGATCTCGTCGTCGGCCAGTGCCAGGCCCCAGTCGGCGTTGGCGCGTTCCAGCGCGGTGCGGCCACCCCCGAGCACGTCCACCTGCTCCATGGGCGCGGGGTGCAGCTCGGTGAACAGGGCCTGCGCCTGGCTGCGGTCGAGCGAGACGTTTTCCGTCATGCGGTCGTGCAGCAGATCGGCCACGGCGCGCAACTGGTCTTCGGACAGCCTGGCCTTCTTGCCCAGCAAGCCGGACTTGAGGCCGACGCGGTACTCGACCAGGCGCTCCACCCGGTGCAGGCTCAGCCCGCAGTTGTGGGCGATGTCGGTTGCCTTGGAGGCCCAGGGCGAGACGGTGCCCAGGCGCGGCATCACCAGCAGGGCCGGCGCGCCGGCCGCTTCCAGCTGGGCATGCGCCGGGGTGCCGGGTTCGCCGTAGGTCAGCAGCTCGCTCACGCGCTGCAGCGTGGCCGCGTCGGGCTCGCCGTCGAAGCTCGCCAGGTGCACGAAGCGGGCCGAGAGGCCGTTGATCTTGTCGGAAATGCCCGCGAGACGGGGCAGGAGTTGCTGGACTTTGAAGTCGCTGACGGCGTTGCCGCCTTCAAAAAAGCGCAGGTGCAGGGACACGTTGGGAGCCTGAGGTGCGTTGACCCGGTGGACCGGGTGGAAAACCCGGGATTTTACCCGGCTGCCCCCATGGCCTTGCCTTCCGGAGGCACCTCCAGGCGAGGTCAGATGGGATAATTGCGCCCCATGAGCATCACCTACAAAGACGAAGCCGGCATCGCGGGCATGCGCACGGCCTGCCGCCTGGCGTCCGAAGTGCTGGACTACCTCACGCCGCTGATCCAGCCGGGCGTCACCACGCTGGAGATCGACCGCCTCGCGGCCGAGTTCATGAAGCAGCAGGGCACCGTTTCAGCGACCATCGGCTACCAGCCCAGCGGCTACCCGCCCTACCCCGGCCACCTGTGCACGTCCATCAACCACGTGGTCTGCCACGGCATTCCGAACGAGAAGCCGCTCAAGAAGGGCGACATCCTCAACGTCGACGTGACGGTGATCAAGGACGGCTGGTTCGGCGACAACAGCCGCATGTTCCTGATCGGTGGCGAAGCCGCCTGCTCGGTGCAGGCGCGCCGGCTCTGCCAGGTGACCTACGAGGCCATGTGGAAAGGCATCGTGATGGTGCGCCCCGGCATCCGCCTGGGTGACATCGGCCACGCGATCCAGACCTTTGCCGAGGGCAATGGCTTCTCGGTGGTGCGCGAGTTCTGCGGCCACGGCATCGGCCAGCGTTTCCACGAAGACCCCCAGGTGCTGCACTACGGCCGCCCCGGCACGCTCGACGAGCTCAAGCCCGGCATGACCTTCACCATCGAACCCATGATCAACGCCGGCAAGCGCGACATCAAGGAGATGGGCGACGGCTGGACCATCGTCACGCGCGACCGCTCGCTCTCGGCGCAGTGGGAGCACACCGTGCTGGTCACCGAAACCGGTTACGAGGTGCTCACCCTGTCCGCCGGCAGCCTGCCCGCGCCGGCCTTCGTCACACCGGCGCCCGCCCTTGCCTGAGGCCATGGCGCCCGCGCCGGTGGCCGCCGTGCCCGACTTCGGCACGCTGCGGCAGCAATACCGCCACGACAAGGCCGCCCTGCTCGACCAGCTGGGCGTGCAGGGCTCGTCGACCCGGGGCGTGCGCAAGGCCCTTCAACAGCTCTCCCGCTTGACCGACCAGACCCTGCGCGAGCTGTGGTCGCTCGCTGGCTTCGGGCCGGGCTTTTCGCTCATCGCCGTGGGTGGTTTCGGGCGCGGCGAGCTGTTCCCTTTCTCCGACGTGGACGTGCTGGTGCTGTTGCCCGACGGCAGCCAGCCGGACGACGACGCCGCGCTCAAGGCCCGCCTGGAAGGCTTCATCGGGGCCTGTTGGGACCTCCGCCTGGAGATCGGCTCCAGCGTGCGCACCATCGCCGACTGCGTGGACGAGGCGGCAAAAGACGTGACGGTGCAAACCTCACTGCTCGAATGCAGGCTCATCGCGGGCAGCAAGAACGCCTTCAACAGCCTGGTGAACCAGCTGGCCGAGGCCATGGACCCCAAGGCCTTTTTCGTGGCCAAGACGCTGGAAATGCGCCAGCGCCACACCAAGTTCGAGAACACGCCCTACTCGCTGGAACCCAACTGCAAGGAGTCGCCCGGTGGCCTGCGCGACCTGCAGATCATCCTGTGGGTGGCCAAGGCCGCCGGCCTGGGCCGCAGTTGGGACGAGCTCGCCCGCAAGGGCCTGGCCACGCCCCTGGAGGCGCGGCAGATCAAGGCCAACGAGGCCCTGCTGAGCCTGATCCGCGCGCGCCTGCACCTGCTGACCCACCGCCGTGAAGACCGGCTGGTGTTCGACCTGCAGACCGCCGTGGCCGAGTCCTTCGGCTTCAAGGCCCAGGCGCCCGCCGGCATGGGCGGCACCGCCAAGGGCACCCGCCGCGCCAGCGAGGCGTTGATGAAGCGGTATTACTGGGCGGCCAAGGCCGTGACCCAGTTGAATCAGATTCTGTTGCTCAACATCCAGGAGCGCCTGCAGAGCGACGTGGCCGGCGTGGACCGTCTGCGCCCGCTCAACGAACGTTTCTTCGACAAGGGCGGCATGCTGGAGGTGGCGAGCGACAACCTGTACGTGCAGCAGCCGCACGCCATCCTGGAGACCTTTCACCTTTACCAGACCACGGTGGGCATCAAGGGCCTGTCGGCGCGCACCTTGCGCGCGCTGTACAACGCCCGCCCGGTGATGAACGCGCGCTTTCGCGCCGACCCGGTCAACCGCGCGCAGTTCCTGCAGATCCTGAAGGAGCCGGAGGGCATCACGCACGCCATGCGGCTGATGAACCAGACCTCCGTGCTCGGGCGCTACCTCTGGGTGTTCCGCCACATCGTGGGGCAGATGCAGCACGACCTGTTCCACGTCTACACGGTGGACCAGCACATCCTGATGGTGCTGCGCAACGTGCGACGCTTCTTCATTGCCGAGCACTCGCACGAGTACCCCTTCTGCTCGCAGCTCGCGGCCGGCTGGGACAAGCCCTGGATCCTCTACATCGCGGCGCTGTTCCACGACATCGCCAAGGGTCGGGGCGGCGACCATTCCGACCTGGGTGCGCGCGACGTGCGCACCTTCTGCCATCAACACGGCATCGACCGCGAAGACACCAAGCTGATCCAGTACCTGGTGGCCGAGCACCTCACCATGAGCCGCATGGCGCAGAAGGAGGACCTGAGCGACCCGGACGTGATCAACGCGTTTGCCAAGCGCGTGGGCAACGAGCGTTACCTCACGGCCTTGTATCTGCTCACCGTGGCCGACATCCGGGGCACCAGCCCCAAGGTGTGGAATGCCTGGAAGGGCAAGCTGCTCGAAGACCTGTACCGCTACACCTTGCGCGCGCTGGGGGGCCGGGCGCCCGACCCGGGTGCGGTGATCGAGGGCCGCAAGCGCGAGGCGCTGTCGATGCTGGCCCTGCACGCCCTGCCCCACCAGGCGCACAAGGCGCTGTGGGACACGCTGGACGTGAGCTACTTCATGCGCCACCAGGCCGACGAGATTGCATGGCACACACGCGTGCTCTCGCGCCAGATTGCACAGGCTGCGGCGAAACCGGCCGCCAAGCTCGAAGAAGGGGCCGAGAAGCCGATCGACAAATGCATCGTGCGTGCGCGCATTTCGCCCGAAGGTGAAGGCCTGCAGGTGCTGGTGTACGCGCCTGACCAGCCCGACCTGTTCGTGCGCATCTGCGGCTATTTCGACAGCTCGCACTTCAGCATCCTGGACGCGCGCGTGCACACTACATTGACCGGCCACGCGCTGGACACCTTTCAGGTGGTGGCCCCCACCATGTCCGAGCACTACCGCGAGCTGATCGCGATGGTGGAAAACAACCTGGCACAGACGATCGACGAGCGGGGCCCGTTGCCCACGCCCGTGAAGGGCCGGCTCTCTCGCCGTGTGAAGAGCTTCCCCATCACGCCGCGAGTGGATCTGCGGCCCGATGAGAAGGCGCAGCGCTGGCTGCTGTCGGTCTCGGCGAGCGACCGTGCAGGCCTGCTCTATGGCATCACGCGGGTGTTGGCGCGCTACGACATCAACGTGCAGCTCGCGAAGGTGACCACCCTGGGGGAACGGGTGGAAGATACCTTCCTCATCAGTGGCGCGCAGTTGCAGATGAACAAGCGGCAGATCGAGATCGAGACGGAGCTTCTGGAGACGCTGGAGGGCTGAGTTGGCTTGCTGCCTGCGAGGATGGGCGGTCGGCTCCGCGAATGTCCCCCGGCGGCTGGTGCCGCCTCGTCCTTTATTTCGCTGCGCCAACCACCCACCCTCGCAGGCAGAGGCGCTGTTGGCACACCATCGACCATAGGCCAACCCGTCGGCAGGATCGGGAGGGCGGTGGCGTGCTCAGCGGAGCGAAATAAAGGAGGAGACCCGGCGAAGCCGGGTCGGGGGACATTCGCGGAGCTGAGCGCGCCGCCGCCCTCCCGATCCCCCAGACACGTCAGGCGCGAAGGGTTGCCGCGTCCACATGTCCATCCGCCGGCTTGCGCTTGAACAGACCAGCGAACCACAGCGACACATCGTCCACGATGGTGAACACCGCCGGAATCACGAGCAGGCTCAGGAAGGTCGAGGTGATCAAGCCGCCGATCACCGCCACCGCCATGGGTGAACGGAAACTGCCATCGGCCGCGCCCCAGCCAATGGCGATGGGCAACATGCCCGCGCCCATGGCGATGGTCGTCATCACGATGGGTCGAGCCCGCTTGTGGCAGGCGTCCAGAATCGCGTCGAGCCGATTCAGCCCGTGCTCGCGCCGCGCCTCGATGGCGTACTCCACCAGCAGGATGGAGTTCTTCGTGGCCACGCCCATCAGCATGATCAGGCCAATCAGCGAAGGCATGGAGAAGCTCTTGTTGGCAATCAACAGGGCCACGAAAGCACCACCCAGCGACAGCGGCAGCGCCGCGAGAATGGTCACTGGATGCAGGAACGCCTTGAACAGCAACACCAGCACGATGTAGATGCACAGCACACCCGTCAGCATGGCCAGGGCAAAGCTGGCGAACAGCTCGCCCTGTACCTCAGCGTCGCCGATCTCCAGCACCGACACGCCCGGCGGCAGGTTGCGCAGGCTGGGCAGCTTTTCCACCGCCGTTTTCATGTCGCCCAACGCAATACCGGCCAGTTCAACCTCGAAGTTGATGTTGCGCGCGCGGTCGTAACGGTCGATCACTGCGGGGCCGCCCCCAAATTCAAGTTGCGCCACCTGGCTCAGCATCACCGGGCCCTTGCTGCCCGGCACCGCGAGGCGGTTGAGCACCTCCAGGTCGTGTCGCGCGCCCACGTCCAGCTTGACCACGATGGGGATCTGTCGCTCGGGCAGGTTCATCTTCGGCAAGGCATTGTCGTAGTCGCCCACGGTGGCGATGCGCAGCGTCTCGGCGATGGCACTGCTGGTCACACCCATCTCGGCGGCGCGCGCCAGGTCCGGCGTGACGATGATTTCCGTGCGCACCAGCGCCGCCGTGGACTGGATGCTGCCCACACCACGGATGGTGCGCAGATCGCGCTCAATGGCGCGCGCTGCGGTGCTCATCGCGTGCGCGTCTGCACCGGTGAGGGTGAGGATGTATTTCTCGCCCGAGCCGCCAAGACCGACCTTGCTGCGCACGCCCGGCAGGTTCGACATGGCCTCGCGCAACTGGTTTTCGATACCCTGCTTGCGCGGGCGCTCGCCCCGGGGATCGAGCTGAATGGTCAGCGCGGCCTTGCGCGACTCGGCAGCGCCTTTCGGCGCAAACGGGTCGGTGCCGGCTGTGCCCGAGCCGATGGTGGTGTAGACCGACTTGACGTGTGGCACAGCCGCCACCAGCTGGCGCGCGCGCTCGGCCGTGGCGACGGTCTGGTCCAGCGTGGCTCCCGGCGGCAACTCCAGAAACACCTGGGTCTGCGAGTTGTCGTCCGGCGGAAGGAAGCCCTGCGGCAACAGTGGGATGAGCAGCAGCGAACCGACGAGGAACAGGAACGCACCGAGGCTGGTGAGCCAGCGGTGTCGGATGCACCAGCGCGCCCAGTCCTGGTACTTGTTGAGCCAGCCAGGCTCCTCCTGGTTGTTGTTCCAGCGCCAGACGGCGGCGGTGACGCGGTTGGACGCCGCCCAGCGCGGCATCTCGCGGGACACGAAGGGCTTGAGGATGTAGGCCGCCATCATCGGGGTGAGCGCGCGCGCCACCACCAGCGAAGCGAACACCGCCAGCGCGGCGGTCCAGCCGAACTGCTTGAAGAACTTGCCCGGAATCCCGGCCATGAAGGCCGTGGGCAGGAACACCGCGATCAGCGTGAAGGTGGTCGCGATCACCGCCAGGCCGATTTCGTCGGCCGCCTCCATGGCGGCCTGGTACGGCGACTTGCCCATGCGCATGTGGCGCACAATGTTCTCCACCTCGACGATGGCGTCGTCCACCAGAATGCCGATCACCAGCGAGAGCGCCAGCAGCGTCACCACGTTGATGGTGAAGCCCATGTAGTACATGCCGATGAAGGCGGGAATGGCCGACAGCGGCAGCGCCACCGCCGACACAATGGTGGCGCGGATGTCGCGCAGGAAGAGCCACACCACCAGCACCGCGAGCATGGCACCTTCATAAAGCAGTGTCATGGAGGCATCGAACTCCTCCTTCACCGGTGTCACGAAGTCGAACGATTCGGTGATGTGCAGGTCGGGCCGCGCGGCCTGCAATTCCTTGAGCCGCGCACGCACGCCGTCGCCGACCTCGATCTCGCTCGCACCCCGGCTGCGCGCGACCTCGAAACCCACCACGGGCTTGCCGTCGAGGAACGCCGCCGCCGTGGGCTCAGCCACGGTGTCCTTGATCTCGGCGATCTGATCAAGCTGTATGCGCCGGCCATCGGTGAGCGAGATCTCCATCTTCGACAGCGCCTCGGCAGAGGCCAGTTGCGACAAGGTGCGCAGCGGCTGCTGGCTGCCACCCAGATCCACCCGGCCGCCTGCACTTTCGATCTGCACCCTCGCCAGTTGGCGCGACACGTCGGTGGCCGTCGTGCCCAGCGCCTGCAGCTTGAGCGGATCGAGCAACACCTGCACCTCGCGGTCCACGCCCCCCACCCGGCTGATCGCACCCACCCCCGTGACCGACAGCAACTGCTTGGACACGTCGTTGTCGACGAACCAGGACAGCGCCTCGGTATCCACCTTGTCCGATGACACGGTGTAGGCCAACACCGCGCCACCCGCGATTTCCACCTTGTTGACGATGGGATCGCGCAGGTCGGTAGGCAGCTCGCTGCGCACCTTGGCCACGGCGGAGCGCACGTCGTCCAGCGCCTCCTGTGTGTTCTTCTCGATGCGGAATTCCACCGTCAGTGACACCGTGCCGTCCTGCACCTTGGTGTAGATGTGCTTCAAGCCCTGCAGCGAAGCCAGGCTGTTCTCGATGATGCGCGCGACATCGTTCTCGAGCTGGTTGGGCGAGGCGCCAGGCAGCGCCGCCACGATGGTGATGGTGGGCAGGTCCAGGTCGGGGAAGTTCTGCACCTTCATCTGCTTGAAGGAGAACAGGCCCGCCAGCGTGAGCATGACGAACAGCATCGCCGCCGGGATGGGGTTCTTGATGGACCAGGCGGAAACGTTCATGGCAGAACACCCTCCCCCCCGATGCGCCTGCGGCGCCTCCCCCTCAAGGGGGCAACACCTGCGGCCTGGCGAAGCCAGTTCCGCGGTGTTTTCGGACCAGCCACCTCGCGCCGGGAAGATGCCATGAGGATGTGGTTCATTGCACCACCTTCACGAGGTCGGCTTCGTTCAGAAAGCCGGCGCCCTGCACCGCCACCGCCTCTTCCAGCTTGAGGCCTTCGAGCACCTCGACGCGGTCTTCCACCCGCCGCCCGGTTTGCACCTTGCGCTGGTTGGCCTTGTTCTGCGCGTCGATCACGAACACGTAGTTGCTGCCGTCGCGCACGACGATGGCCTGGCTGGGCACGGTGAGCGCTTCGCTCTGCCCGAGGTCGAAACTGCCTTTGGCAAAGGTGCCGGCTTTCAACTCGGCGTGGCGCGGCAGGTCCACGAAGACCAGGATGTTGCGGGTCTGCGGGTCGGCACTGGGCGCGATGGCGCGCACCTGCCCTGTGATCTCCAGGCCGGTGGCGGCCGTGACCAGCACCTTCTGGCCCACGCGCACGCGCCCCACCTCGTTGGGCGTGACCTCGCCGCGCCATTCCATGCGGCTCTGGCGCACCATCCGGAACAGCTCCTGCCCAGCACCCACCACCGCACCCACGGTGGCGGCGCGCGCAGAGATCACGCCGTCGTCGGGCGCGAGCACGCGTGTGTTGCCCAGGCGCACCTCGGTCGCGCCGAACGCGGCTTTGGCGGCCTCGAACTGTGCGCGGGCCACCCGTTCCTGTGTGAGGTACTGCGCCACCTGGGACTTGGACAGCGCGCCAGTGTCCTGGATCGAACGCGCACGATCGGCGTCGGCCTTGGCGTTCTCGAAGCTCGCTTCGGCCTGCGCCAGGCTGGCTTGGCTCTGCAGGCTGTCGGCCTTGGTCGTTTCACTCGCGAACACGGCCAGCACCTGGCCCTTGCGCACCACGTCGCCCACGTTCACGTTCACGGAGGCCAGACGCAGGCCATTCACCTCGGCGCCCACGCTGGCTTCCTGCCAGGCGGTGATGTTGCCGTTGGCCTGCAGGCGAATCGGCAGATTGCCGCGCGCAGGCTTCGCCACGTTGACGGTGAGCGCCGGTCGGGGCGCGGCCTCGGCGTCTGCGTCGGGATTCGCTGGCTCCTTGATGACGAACCAGAACACCCCAAGGAGGATCAGGACCAGGGCCAGCAGGGCGATGGCCAGCCAGAGCCAGCGTTTGCGCGATTGCGGAGGAACTGCGTTCATGATGGGTTTCTAAGAGCGTCGGGGTTGTTCACGGGGTCGAAGCCGCCACCGAGGGCGACGTACAACTGGATCCAGGCGTTGATGCGTTCCTGCTGGAGGGCCACGGCACTGCTGTCGGCCGCGAGCTTGAGGCGGCGCGCCTCTTCCAGTTCATTCAGGCTGGCCAAGCCCACGCGGTAGCGCGCCTCGGTGGCCTGGAACGATTGGCCGTAGCCCGCCACAGCGGTGTCGGTGGAGGCCACGCGCTCGCGCAGGCTGGAGATGCTCACCAGTGCCTGCTCCACTTCGGCCACGGCCTGGCGCAGGGTGCCTGCATAAGCGATGGCGGCAGCTTCGTAGCGCGCCTGGGCGCTGTCGGTGTTGGCGCGCAGGGCATCGCGCCCGAGCAGCGGCATGCTCAGCGTGAGCGGTCCGACCGACCAGGTGTTGAAGGTGCCTTCGGTGCCACCACCCGAAAAGCGGTTGCGCAGCAGGCTGCCCGAAAGCGACAGGCTGGGCAGCAAGGCTGCGCGGGCCACGCCCACCTCTTCGCTGGCGGCCACGAGCTCGCGCTGGGCGCGGTACACGTCGGGGCGCTGGCGAATCACGTCGGCCGGCACGGCGTTCACCGACAGCAGCTGATCCATGCGCGGGGACTGCAAAAGCGTCTGCAGATCGGGCGCGGCGGTCAGCCGCTGGCGCACGTCGGGCTCGGGCAGGCCGGTGAGCGCGGTGAGCGACTTCACCTGGCGTTCGCAGGCCTCGTCTTGTTGCCGGTAGCGAGCGGCGCCCTCGGCACCGCTGGCGCGCGCCAGGGCGGCCACGGCCGGCGCGGTGAGGCCGGCGCGTTCGGAGACCGCATTGTTTTCGGCCGTCACGGCGCGAGAGTCGCGGTCGCGCGCGGCCACCGCCAGTTGCTCGCGGCACAGGCGTTGGGCGAAATACAGCTGCGCGAGTTCCGAGGCCACCAGCACTCGGGCCTGGTGCCATCCGGCACCGGCCGCATCCTGTTGCGCCTCGGCGCTGCCACGGCGGGCATCGTTCT
>Ga0247738_10000409_pt1 | contig 16942 bp, 18 predicted proteins | sample UWRJL013104B2_FD_180936 | JGI IMG/M metagenome (GOLD analysis project Ga0247738, IMG submission 180936) | Plant litter microbial communities from Arlington Agricultural Research Station in Wisconsin, United States - UWRJ-L013-104B-2 | ecosystem: Environmental > Terrestrial > Plant litter >...
ACGGCCAACACAGGCGCGCAACCGCGGCCGGTGTTCTGCGCCGGTTACCACCTCGGCAGCTTCAACGAGCAGGACAACGACCCTCAGCTGTTCGAGCGCGTGGCCAATGCGCTCGCCGCACTGCGGCCGGTGACGGTGTGCGCGCTCAACGGCAGCGTGTACGGTGGCGCGACCGACCTGATGCTCGCCTGCGACCTGATCGTGGGCCTGGCCGGCACCGAGTTCCGCATGCCCGCCGCTGCGCTGGGCCTGCACTACTACCCGGCAGGTCTGCAGCGCTACGTGGCGCGGCTGGGCCTGTCGGGCGCCAAGCGCGCCTTTCTGTCGGCGCGCCCGTTCACGGCGGAGATGCTGTGGCGCACCGGTTGCCTGGAGGCGCTGGTCGGGCCCGAGGCGTTCGACGCCACCGTGGACCAACTGGTCAACGAGCTCGCCGCCCTGGCGCCCCTGGCGGTGCAGGCGACCAAACAATCGCTCAACGAGATCGCCACCGGCGCACCCGACTTGCCGGCCATGCGCGCGCGCGAAGCGCTGACCTCCACGAGCGAGGACTTTGCCGAAGGTCGGCGGGCCTTTCAGGAAAAGCGCGCGCCGCGCTTCACGGGCCGCTGAGCGGCATCGTTCCGGCATCCGTAAACATCGCGCGCGAACGGCAATTGATGCGCGCGGGGTGACTGCCTAAGCTCGTTGGACATTCGCGTGGCACCCTGGCCGCGCAAGGAACCACGATGCCAGACACCCCGCGTTTTTCTCCCATCCACGCCGTCTCGATCGGCGAGGCCTCGATGCTCTTCGTCTCGGGCATCACGGCGGGCACCGCCGCGCCCTACGACACCGAGGCCCAGACCCGGATCGTGTTCGACAAGATCCTTGCCCTGCTCGATTCGCACGGGGCGGACCGCCACGACATTCGCAAGCTCACGGTGTTCCTCACGGACATCCGCGAGTACGCCCAGTACAGCGGCGTGCGCAACCAGGTGTTCGCCGACGTGGACCAACCGCCCGCCAGCTCGGCCGTCGAAGCGCGGCTGGGCACGCCCTCGGTGCGCGTGGAGATCGAAGCCATCGCCGTGCGGCGCAACGCCTGAGCCCAGCAAGGAGCCCCCCATGACCCTCCACACGCCCGAACCCCGGATCGGTTTCAACGATTTCGTCGCCCAGTCCTGGGACGACATGCTCTCGGTCTGCACCCGCTGCGGCCACTGCGTCGAGGTCTGCCCGGTGGTGCCGTTCGCCCCCGGCATGGCCCAGGCGGACCCCAAGGCGGTGGTGGCCGGCGTGCTCGATTTCATGCGCGATTCGGTGCCCCTGCCCGAGGCCTCCGCCACCTGGATCAAACAGTGCAACGGCTGCGGCGACTGCATCCCGGCCTGCCCCGAAGGCGTCAATCCGCGCAAGATGCTCATGATGAGCTGCTCCAAGGTGGCGGAGGTGCACAACCCGACGCCGCACGTGTTCCGCAAGATGGCGCGCGCGATCCGCATCATGGTGTCGATGCAGTTGGTGCCGGCCGACGTCGCCCGCCTGCTGCGGCCGCCCCAGGCGCGCGACGTGGACGTGGTGTTCTACACCGGCTGCAACCCGATCCGCACGCCCCATGTGCTGTTCAACGTCATGACGGTGCTGGACCAGCTGGACATCGAGTACGAGGTCATGGGTGGACCTTCTGCCTGCTGCGGCATCGTCTACAGCAAATGGGAAGGCGATCTGAAGAAGGGTGGGCGCGTGTCCGAGCAGACGCTGCACCGCTTCGGCGACTTCAAGCCGCAGAAGGTGTTGAGCTGGTGCCCATCGTGCCAGATCCACCTGGGCGAAACCATCAAGGGCTACCGCGAGGTGAAGTTCGACTTCGACCACATCACCCAGTTCCTGCTGGAGCACGAGGCCGACCTCATTGCGCGCTTCAACACGCCGGTGAACAAGCGCGTGGTGGTGCACACGCACCGCGGCCTGCCCGAGGTTGGCCAGGCGGTGCTGCGCCTGCTGCGCGCGATCCCAGGGCTGACCATCGTCGAGGAGGCCGAGGAGCCCGGCTACATGTGCGGTGCCTCGGGCTCGGACCGTTCGCCCGAGCTGAAAGCCCACGTGCGCAAGGACACCATCGCGCTGTGCAAACAAGAGAGCGTGGACGCGCTCGTGTCACTGTTCCATGGCTGCCACCTGCAGCTGTCCAAGGAAGGCCACACCCACGGGTTCCCGGTGATCAACTTCACCGAGCTGCTGGTGGCGGCGCTGGGCGAGCAGCCCTGCCCCGACACGGTGGAACCGTTTCGCCTGCTCAACGACTGGCGGGCCATGGTTCAGGAAGCCGGCCCGATGCTCAAGGCCAATGGCATCGACATGGACCCCGAGGAGCTGGCGGCGGTGCTGCCCGAGGTCTTCACCTCGGCCGAATTCCGCGGCGGCCTGTGCAGCTTCGCACCGCAGGACTGAGGCCGCAGCGTCAGGCGGCGGTGTATCCGCCGTCCACGTTCCAGGCCGCGCCGCGCGTTTGCGCGGCGCCTTCCGACACGAAGTAGGCCGCCAGCGCGGCCACCTGCTCCAGCGTCACGAAGGCCTGCGAAGGCTGCTTGACCAGCAGGCGGCGCGTGGCTTCGTCGCGGTCGATGCCATCGGCCGCCATGCGGGCCTGCAGCTGGCGCTCCACCAGCGGCGTGAGCACCCAGCCCGGGCAGATGGCGTTGCAGGTGATGGGCGACGTGGCCGTCTCCAGCGCCGTGACTTTGGTGAAGCCGATCAACCCATGCTTGGCCGCCGCGTAGGCGGATTTCATCGGTGCGGCCACCAGGCCGCTGACCGAGGCGATGTTGACGATGCGCCCCCACTGGTGTTGCCGCATCAGCGGCAGCACCAGGCGCGTGGTGTGGAAGGCCGCGCTCAGGTTCACGGCCAGGATGGCGTCCCAACGATCGACTGGAAGGGTTTCGATCGGCGCGACGTGCTGGATGCCCGCGTTGTTCACCAGGATGTCCAGCCGCCCGTGATGGTGGGCGATGGCGCCCACCATCTGTTCGATCTGGTCGGGTTGCAGCAGGTCGGCGGCGAAGTCCGCGCCTGCGGTGCGCCTGCGGCCGTCAGCTCGGCTTCGAGGGCCGCGATGGACCCGGCTTCAGCGAAGCCGTGCAAGGCAATGCGGCAGCCATCGCTCGCCAGGCGCCGCGCGATGGCCAGGCCGATGCCGCTGGTGGAGCCCGTGACCAGCGCGACCCGCCCGGCCAGCGCGGACCCAGCGGTGGCGCTCATGCCGCTTGCCTGGCGCTTGGGCCCGGTAGCACGGCCGCGGCCCGAGGGCTCTCGGTCAGGCGCACCAGCGCGTCCACCGCCACCACGCCGTCCGCGCGCGCGATCAAGGGGTTGACCTCCAGCTCGTCGAGGTCGTCGCCCAGCGCGCCCGCCGCATCGGCGATGCGCGCGATCGCCGTAGCGAGCGCACCGTGGTCCACCGGTGCGCTGCCACGAAATCCGTTCAGCAGCGGCCAGCCCTTGAGGCGCCGCAGCAGGTCCAGCACCTGGCCCTCGCGGACCGGCAGCGGTGCGTGCACCACGTCGCCGAACAACTCGGTCCAGACACCGCCCAGGCCCAGCGTCATCACCAGGCCGAAGACCGGGTCGCGCACCACGCCCACCAGCAGTTCCGTGCCCGGCACCTCCTGCTGCTGCACCAGCACGCCGATCACCTGCGCCTCGGGCCGCTGCGTGGTCGCACCGCGCAGCACCTCGGCGAAGGCCTGCCGCACCGCGCCGTCGTGCGCGAGGTTCAGTCGCACACCCCCCACCTCCGACTTGTGCACGATGTCGGCACTCAGCACCTTCAGCACCACCGGGTAACCGATCGCGCGCGCCGCCTCGACAGCCAGCGCGGCGGTGGGCGCCGTGCGCTCCTGCGTCACCGGCACGCCGAACGACGCGAGCAGGCGCTTGGCGCGGTGCTCATCGAGCGTGCGCCCGCCATCGCGCCGCGCCTCGCGCACGGTGTCCAGCGCCACCGCCGAGCGGCGCGCCGCCAGGGTGGCGCGGCGGCTGCCCGCGTAGCGGCGGCGGTTCTCGTGCCAATGCGCCAGGCTGGCCAACGCCCGCACGGCGCGGGTGGTGTCGTCGAACACCGGCACACCGGCGACCTCCAGCGCCTCGCGCGAGGCCACCTTGCCGGTGGAGATCGCCGCCACCAGCCGACCGCTGGCCTGGGACACCGCCGCCAGTCCCTCGGCCATGCGGTCGATCAGGAAGCCGGGGGCGTAGATCACCGCGAAATCGACCTCGCCGGAGGCGAAGAGGGTCTGCAGCGCCTGCGCCGCGAACTGGTGCCGGTTGACGATGTTGCCGGTGAAGTCCACCGGGTTGTGGACCATGCCGAAACGAGGAATGCCCTCGCGCAGCGCCTCGCGCACCGGTGCACTCAGTTCGGGCAGGTCGATGCCGGCCTGCGTGAACGCATCGGCCAGCAGCGCGCCGATGGCGCCGGAGATGGTGAGCACGGCCACGCGCGGTCCGCTCGCCCGCTGGCGAAAGCGCCCCAGGTAGGCGATGTCGGCAGCGTGCAGGATGTCGTGCGCGGGCACCACGCACAGCCGCTCGAACACCGCGCGGTAGACCGCGCCACTGCCCGCGAGCGCGGCGGTGTGCGAGGCCGCGGCGAGCGCGCCTTTTTCAGTCTCGCCGGCCTTGAGCAGGGTCAGCAGCCGGCCCTCGTCGCGCAGGCGCGCGGCCACGCGCTCGAAGCGCGGCCCGTCGCGCAAGCCCTCGATGTAACCCACGAGGGTCTCGGTGCCCGGCCGGTCGGCCAGGTACTCCAGGTACTCGGCGAACTCCACGCAGGCCTCGTTGCCGGTGTTGATCACGACGTTGAACCGCACCCCCAGCTGCCGGCCGGCGGCATAGACGGCCGAGCAGATGCTGCCGCTTTGTGTGACCAGCCCGGTGTCGCGCGGCGCGGCGGGCGGCTCCACGGTGCGGAAGATCGCCGTGAAGGTGCTGTAGGCGTGGCTGTCCAGGTTGCCGAAGCCCATGCAGTTGGGGCCCGCGATCACCATGCCCAGCTCGCGCGCGACTTCGACCAGCTCGGCCTGCAGCGCCAGGCCTTCGCGGTCGCTCGCCTCGGCAAAACCGGCGGCAAACACCACGGCGGCGCGGATGCCGCGCGCGGCCGCCTGGCGCATCACGGCCACCACCTCGGGTGCCGCGACGGCGATCACGATCAGGTCGGCCGGCGTGGGGGTGGAGGCGATGTCGGGGTAACAGCGCAGCCCGGCGATCTCGGTGTATTTGGGGTTGATCGGGTAAATCGCACCCTGGAAGCCGCGCTCGGTGAGCAGGGCCACCGGCATGCCGCCCAGCCGCGTGAGATCGGCGGAGGCGCCGTAGACCGCGATCGAGCGCGGATCGACCAGGGGCGCGAGGCGCGCGGCCCCTTCGGAGGCGGAAAGTGTCATGGGGTTGGGGTTCAGATGGGCTTGGGATCGGTGGCGAGCTCGGCCAGGCCGCGCATGGCCTGCCACAGGCGAAGGTCGCGCTCGCGCTGTAGCTGCAGCGTGGAGCGGCCCGCATAGTCGTAGAAGCCTTTGCCGCTGCCCACACCCAGTTCACCTCGCGCCACGCGCTCCTGCAGCAGCGCAGGGGCCCGGTTGACCGGCGCGTCGACGATGTCGGGATCGGCCAGGTTGCGCAGGCTCAGGTTGAGCCCGGTGTAGTCGTAGCGCTGCATGATGCCCAGCACCTGCATGCGTGGCGCCAGGCTGGTGCGCACCGCCACGTCGAGTTCGGCGATCGAGATCACGCCGGCTTCGATCATGTCGAAGGCCTCGCGGCCGAGCGCGCGCAGCAGCCGGTTGATGACGAAACCGGGCACGAACTTGTCGAGCACAACAGGCGCCTTGCCCAGCGCGCGCAGCAGGGCAACCGCTTCCTCGCGCAGCGCGTCGGGCGCCGGCGCCTGGCAGACCACCTCCACCAGCGGCAGGATGTGGGCGGGCGCAAACCAGTGCGCCACCAGCAGGCGCGGTGCCAGCGCGGGAGGGGCGAGCGCGAAGACGTCCAGCGTCGAGGTGTTGCTCCAGACCACGGCATGCGCGGGGGCGGCGTCGGCAATCTGGTGGAACACGGCGCGCTTGATCTCGCGGTCTTCGGGCACGGCTTCCACGATGAGGTCAGCGTGCGCAATGGCCTCGGCGATGCCCAGGCGGGGCGCCACGCGCGCCAGCGTGGCGCGCGCCGAAGCGGCATCGCACACCCGCGCCTGCACCTTGAGGTCCAGCGCGTCGGCCAACGAGGCCATGCCGGCGTCGAGCGCGGGCTGGCGGATCTCGCACAGATCGACCTGGACGCCGTGTTCGGCGAAAACCAGGGCGATGCCGGGCCCCATCACCCCGGCGCCCAGCACCGCGACACGCGACAGGGACGCGAGGGGTTCGTGTGCTGCGCCCATCTCAGTTCATCACCGCAATGGCTTCGACCTCGAGCAGCAGCTCGGGCCGCGCCAGGGACGACACGCCGACCATGGTGCTGGCGGGCAGGCCGTCCTGCCGCAGGAAGGCCGCGCGCGCCTCGCGGATGACGCGGGCCTTGTCGGGGTCGAGGTCGCGCACGAAGAGCACGGTCTTGACCAGATCGGCCATGGACGCACCCTGCGCTTGCAGCGCTTGCTGGATGTTGAGGTAGACCTGGCGCGTCTGCGCGGCCAGGTCGCCCTCGCCCACCACGGCGCCGGTGCGGTCGTAGGCCACCTGCCCCGAGACATAGATCGTGGTCTGGCCGGTGGTGCGCGCGGTGTGCGAGAAGCCGTTGGGCCGCGCGAGCGAGTCCGGTTGCTGGAAGGTGTTCATGCGCGCGCCGCTCACAGCGAGTTTTTCATGCCCAGGCGCGCGATGGTGCGCGCCTCTTCGGCATAGGTCTTCTTCGCCCACTCGGCGTAGTCGGCCGGGTTCATGTAGATCGTGGGCTGGTCGTAGCGGTCGATCATTTCAATCACCTTCGGATCGGCCAGCGCGGTGCGGAAGCCGTCGTGCAGGATCTTGACCACCGCCGGGTCCATGCCGGCCGGGCCGACGATGCCAAAGGGCGAGTCCGACGCCATGTCGTAGCCCAGCTCCTTGAGCGTGGGCACCTGGGGCCAGCGTTTGGTGCGCTGGCTGCCGTAGGTGACCAACAGCCGCATCTTGCCGCTCTCGACATGCGGCGCCCAGCCGGTGGTGTCGGTGCCGACCATCACATGGCCGCCCAGCACCGCGGGCAGCATGTCGGAACTGCCCTTGTAGGGCACGTGGACGATGTCGATGCCGGCGCGCGAGGCGAACTCGTCCATCGCCAGGTGCGGGCCGGCGCCAATGCCGGTGGAGCCGTAGGTGAGCTTGCCCGGGTTGGCCTTGGCGTAGGCCACCACGTCCTGCACGCTCTTGAACGGAGAATCGGCGCGCACCACCATGCCGAAGGTGTAGCCGGTGAGGTTGATGATGTAGGTGAAGTCCTTGAGCGGGTCGAAGGTCTGCACACGCTGCATGTGCGGCACGCGGAACATGCCCATGGGGCACTGCGTCAGCGTGTAGCCGTCGGGGCGGGCCAGGCGCATGGTGGGCGCCGTCATCGTGCCAGCGGCGCCGGGCCGGTTTTCGACGACCACCGACTGCCCGAGCGCGCGGCCCGCCGCTTCCGCCAGGGCGCGGAACATCAGGTCGGTGGGACCCGCCGCCGGAAAGGGACAGTACAGGGTGATGGGCCGGGACGGGAAGGTCTGGGCTGCGGCGACCAGGGGCAACGCACCCAGGGCACCGGTGGCAAGAAGCAGTTCACGACGTCGCATGGAAGACTCCGGTAGAGAGGCCGGACACCAGTGAAAGCCTGATGCCCAGAATGCCTTCAGGAAGTTCCGCTTGGCGGAATTCGATGCACCCTGAATTTCAGTTTACAGACGCTCGCCGGCCCGGTAAACGGGGTAAGGCCCCGAACCGGGCCGTTTCCGCCCCGGGACGCTTTCGTTCACCGCGCCTTGTTTTCAGTTTTCGGAACGGATGGCCCGCTCCATGCGGGCCGCGGTGTCCAGCAGCCGGGGCGCGATCTGCGCCAGGCGCTGCGGCGTCATGAGGCTGGCGGGGCCGCCGCAGTTGAGACCGAATCGCTCGCGCCCATCGCCAGGGTCCAGCGTCACGGCGGCCGCGCCGATGTCCGCCCCGGACAGGGACAGCACCACGCCCTGGCGCCGGTAACTCTCCTGCGCCTGCGCCAGGCCCACCTGCCCCTGCTCCCATTCCAGCGGCGCCTCCGCCTGCAGGGTGGCCAGGGCCTTGGCGCGCGTAGGCTCGTCGAGCGAAAACAGCACGGCGCGCCCGATGGCGGAGCGCGTCAGCGACAGGCGCGCGCCCACGTCCAGCCCCAGCGTGAGGGGCGCGGACGAGCGGCAGTGCGTCACGTAAACCACCCAGCCGCCACTGCGCACCGCCAGCGAGACCGCGCCCTGGGCCTCGTCGGCCAGCGCCTGCATGAACGGCCGGACGATGCGCCCGAGCTCGAAGTGCGACAGCACTTTGAAGCCCAGGCCCAGCACCGGCAGTCCCAGCGCGTACATCTCGCGCTCGGGCGAGTGCTCCAGGTAGCCCAGCGTGGTGAGCGTGTAGGCCAGGCGCGAGACCGTGGCCTTGGGCAGGCCCGTGCGGCGCGAAATCTCCTGGTTGGGCAGCCATTGTTCGGACCGCTGGAAGCAGCGCAGCACGTCCAGGCCACGCGCCAGCGCGGTGACAAAACGGCGGTCCTCCTCGGCCTCGCTGCGGGGGGTTTTGATGGGTTTTGCGGATCGTCCCAAGGGCTTCTTTCTTAGTTTCGCTGTGCAGAATATAAATCCATGGCGGGTGGCGTGCAATGGGGCTGATGGCTATACTGACCTGCGAACTTCTTTGGAAAGGCGCCGATGAAAGCCGTGGTGTGCAAAGCGTGGGGACCGCCGGAATCCCTGATCGTGGACGAGGTCGCCTCCCCAGTGCCGGGTGTGGGGCAGGTGCTGATCGAGGTGCACGCGGCCGGCGTCAACTTTCCCGACACCCTCATCATCCAGCGCAAGTACCAGGTGCAGCCCGAACTGCCGTTTTCGCCGGGCGGCGAGGTGGCAGGCCGCGTCAAGGCGGTGGGGCCGGGGGTCGGCGGCTGGCGCGTGGGCGATCGCGTGGTCGGCAGCGCCACTTTCGGCGGCTATGCCCAGGAAGCGGTGATCGCGGCCGAGCGTGTGGTGCCCATGCCCGATGGCATGGACTACCCCGAGGCTGCGGCTTTCGTGCTGGCGTATGGCACCAGCCTGCACGCGCTCAAGGACCGGGGTCGGCTGACGGCGGGCGAAACCCTGCTGGTGCTGGGCGCGGGGGGTGGGGTGGGCATTGCGGCAGTCGAGATCGGCAAGGCCATGGGCGCGCGCGTGATCGCCGCCGCCTCGGACGCCGGCAAGCTCGCGCTCTGCAGCGCACACGGCGCGGACGCCACGATCAACTGCACCACCGAAGACCTGCGCGAGCGCCTCAAGGCGCTCGCGCCCGACGGGGTCGACGTGATCTTCGATCCGGTTGGTGGCGAGCGTTCCGAAGCCGCTTTCCGTTGCATGGCCTGGGAAGGACGCCACCTGGTTGTGGGCTTCGCTGCGGGCGAGGTGCCCCGGCTGGCGCTCAACCTGCCGCTGCTCAAAGGCGCGTCCATCGTCGGCGTGTACTGGGGCAATTTTCTGCGGCGCGACGCGGACACGACGCGCGCGCACATGCGCGACCTGTTCGAGTTGCATGCCTCGGGCGCGGTGCGGCCGCCCGTGACACACCGCTACCGCATGGAAGAAGCCGGCCAGGCCTTGCGCGACGTGATGGAACGACGCGTCAAGGGCAAGGTCGTCATCCTGACGCGCTGACGTCGATTCCCGGAGGGCATGGTGCGTCGCCTGAATGAAGACATCTCGTCGCGCAAGCTGGAGGCGCTGGTTGCCTACCTGGAGTGCAAGACGCTTAACGCCGCCGCCGACGCGCTCAACACCAGCGCGGTAAGCGTGCACCGCGCACTGCATTCGCTGGAAGACAGCGTGCGCTGCTCGCTGTTCCGCCACTCGGGGCGGGGCCTGGTGCCGACGGAGGCCGCGCACACGCTGGCCGGCGTGGCCCGCGACGTGCTCGGCCGGCTGGACCGTGGCATCGAGGCCACGCGCATCGCCGCCGGTTATGCCTCGGACCGGCTGAAGATCGGTTCGCTCTACTCGCTGACGAGCCATGTGCTGCCCGAGCTGATCAAGTCCATGAACCATCGGCGGCCCAACCTGCAGTGCGAGCTGATCCTGGGCAAGTCCCGCCACGAACTCCTGCCCCGGCTCAAGCAGGGGCAGATCGACGCTGTGTTTGCCGAGATCATGCCCGGCGACTCGGACCTGGTGTGCCTGCCCATGTTCGAGGACGAGCCCTGCTTCGCCGCACCGCTGGGCTCGCCCCTGGCTGCGCGCGAGGCCATCGTGCTGGCCGACCACGTCGGCGAGAAGGTGGTGACCCTGGCCGAGGGGCCGTTCTCCGCCGTTCAGCTGGCCGAGCGCTTCCGCGACTTCCATCCTTCCGTGGTCATGGAGGTGCAGGACATCTTCACGCAGATGAACCTCGTGGCCAGCGGCGTGGCTTGCGCGGTGGTGCCCGGGCGCATCCGCCCGATGTACCAGCACCTGGTGCGCTTCATTCCGTTTGCCGAAAGCGAGGGGGCACGCCAGACCATCGGCCTGAGCGTGATGAAGGCGCGCGAGCGCGACCCGAACCTGCTGGCGCTTTCTTCGGTGGCCCGGCTGTTCGTGCGGGAGCGCGAGCGCGGCGCGCCGCCCGCCTGAGCGGGGACGGCATGCGCGTGGCTCAGCGCTGCGCGAACGCCTTTTCAATCACGAAGTGCCCCGCGTGGCCAATCTGCGGCGAGCCCTGTAGGCCGCGCGATTCGAGCCGTTGCGTGAGGTCAGCAAGCATTGCGGAACTGCCGCAGAGCATGACCCGGTCGGTGTTGGCATTGAGTTCGGGCAGGCCCGTGAGGCGCGCGAGTTCACCGGTGTCCAGCAGGGTGGTGATGCGCCCCGTCGTGGGGAAGGTTTCGCGCGTCACGGTGGGCACGTAGAGCAGTTGCTCGCTCACCATGCTTCCCAGGAATTCGTCCTCGGGCAAGGTCTGTGTGAGGAAGTCGGCGTAGGCGAGGTCGGAGACGCGGCGCACGGAATGCACCAGCACGATCTTGCGGAACCGCTCGTAGACCGTGGGGTCCTGGATGATGCTCAGGAAGGGCGCGAGGCCCGTGCCGCTGCTGAACAGGTACAGGTTCTCGCCCGGCAGCAGGTCGTCGATCACCAGCGTGCCCACCGGCTTGCTGCTGACCAGCACCTCGTCGCCTGGGCGGATGTCCTTGAGGCGCGAGGTCAACGGGCCGTTCGCCACCTTGATGCTCAGGAACTCCAGATGTTCGGCGTAGTGCGGGCTGGCGATGCTGTAGGCGCGCATCAGCGGCCGGCCTTCCACTTCGAGCCCCAGCATCACGAAATGCCCGCTGTGAAAACGCAGGGCCGGCGAACGGCTGGTGCGGAAGGTGAACAGCTCGCCGTTCCAGTGGTGAATGGAGGACACGGTTTCGCGAAGGAATTGGGCCATGGCGTTCTCCTGTCTCAGGCCAGCGCCGGATCGGCGGCACCGAAGGCGGCCTGGAGCTTGCCCAGAACACCGTTCCAGGCCAGGGCATCGGCGGGCGCCGCGCCCTTGGCGGCGATCGGGCGCCAGGCCGGTGCGTACTTGGCGTTGAACGTGGCCCAGCCGCGCATGCCGACATCAACGTCTGGGCGGATCGCGTCCGCCGGGCATTCGGGGATGCAGACGCCGCAATCGATGCAGACCTCAGGATCGATGACCAGCATCGTGTCGCCCTCCCGAAAACAATCGACGGGGCAGACCGTGACACAGTCCATGTATTTGCAGCGGATGCAGTTTTCGGTGACGACGTAGGCCATGGGCGGAAGGCGGTGGATGGAAAGCCCCGAAGGTACCGACCCGCCCCGCTCCGAACAAACACAGCGCCGCAACGTCTTTCCGCTTTGCGCAAGGGTCGCGCGGCGGCGGGCCGCCCGGCGTGGCGCCTTAGCGGGTGCCGGCCGCCGCCTGAACGGCGCGCTCGCGGCCGTTCAGCACGTGTCGGCGGAAGGCCTCGCCAGCGCGCGCTTCGTCACCGCTGGCGATCGCGTCCACGATGGCCCGGTGCTCCTGGTGGGACACGTGCATGCCGGCGGGTTGCACCAGGCTGCGCTGCCGGTACAGGTGCAGCTCCTTGTCCGTGCCCAGAAACATCTCGGCCAGGCGCGGGTTGCGCGTGCCTTCCACCAGGCTGCGGTGGAACTGGAGGTTCTGCCGGTAGTAGGCCTTGGCGTCGTCCTGCTCGACGCTGAGGGCCATGTCATCCACCTGGCGGCGCAGGTCTGCAACGTCTTCCGGGGTGGCGTGGCGCGCGATCAGCTGGCCCGCCAGGTCACCGAGCGCGCCCCGGATGTCGTAGATGTCGAGCGCCTGCTTCAGATCGACGCTGCGCACAAACATGCCCCGGTTGTTGATGATCTCCACCATGCCGGCCTGTTCGAGCTTGCGGCAGGCCTCGCGCACCGGGCTGCGGCTCACGCCCAGGGCCTGGGCGATGGCCATTTCGTTGAGTCGCTGGCCGGGGGTGAACTCCCCCTCCAGGATCATGCGTTCAATCTTCTCCTGGATCACCGTGGTCAGTGACCGGGAGCGCAGAAAGGCCAGCTCAGTATCGGTATCGTGCTCAGCCAATGTGGCCCCCCAAACTCTCGCGGAGAATGAATTTCAGATCGCCACCGGGGCCAGTGCCTTCTGCAAGGTCACTCGGCCGAAAAACCATACAGGCGCTGGGCGTTGCCGGCCAGCACAGCGCGCGCTTCGGCGGCAGAGGTGAACAAACTGACGAGCGATTCTAGCGTGGCCCCATCGTCGGGTTTTTCATTTTCGGCGAGGTTCACATGCGGCCAGTTGATGGCCCACAGGGCGCGCTCCCAGCCCGCGTCAAGCAGCGTGCGCACACGCTCTTGGAGGGGCTCGAAACTCGCGTGTTTCCCCACCGTCGCGTAGTACGGCGCCGACAGTTTGATCCAGCCGCCCGCGCGCAGGAAGCGCTGCAGGGCCTGAAAAGACGGGCAGGCTGCAGGCAGTTCGATGGGCAGGCGCCCGATGTGATCGATCACCACCGGACACGGCAGCGCGTTGAGCGCATCCACGCAATCGGGCCAGGCGTCGGCTTCCGCCTGCACCACCAGGTGCCACCCATGCGGCGCGATCTTGCGGGCCGTGGCGAGCAGCGCGGCCGTCTCCGGCCGGGTGCCCGGCGGGAACAGCACACGCACGCCCCGGATGCCCAAGGTGGTCAATCGGTCCAGCTCGTGCGCCGTCCATTGCGGGTCTTCCCAGACCACACCTCTGGCGCGCGCCGCTCCGATGGCCGCGATGGCCTGCGGGGTGCAATGCACATCATCGGCATGGGCCTTGGCGTGCAGCACCACGTGGCGGCGCACGCCGATCTCGCGCGTGTGCGCCAGGTACGCCTCAAGCGAGGCCGGGTTCGCCTGACCCGGCAGCGATGGATAGACGTGGGAATGCGTGTCGCAGATCTGCAGCGTGTCGGCATCGACACCCAGCGCGGCGAGCGCGCCTTTCAGCGATTCGCGCACAGCCGCTGCGCTCCTTCCAGCAATCCATGTGCCGCTCGCTTGCCGCCTTGCAGGCGATCCTGCAAGGCGCTGGCCGGCTGGGTGGGCAGCCGGGCCGCGTCGTCCTCGGGCTGGAAGCCGAGCTTCGCGCCCTCGCTGTTGTCCCACCACACGTCCCCGTTTTTCGACACGCCGTAGACGGTGCTGCACCCCACCGTGGGCGCGTGCAGCGAAGCCAGCAAGAGGCGCTCGAAGTCGGGCTCGCTCAGCCAGGTGGTGAACTCGCGAGGCTCGGCCGCCGAAGGCTCGGGGCGGGTGGAGCCGATGCGCAGGCAGACCGACTCCAGCCCGAACTTGTCCCAGCAGTACTGGGCCAGCGCCTCGCCAAAACACTTGCTGACGCCGTACAGGCTGTCGGGACGCAGGCGCACATCGGACCCGATGCGTTCGGACACCGGGTACATGCCCACGGCATGGTGCGAGCTCGCGTAGACGACACGCCGCACGCCGGCCCGGCGCGCGGCCTCGTACACGTTGTACGTGCCTTCGATGTTGACGTTCAGCGTCTGCTTCCAGTCGTCCACGTTCAGGCTGGCTCCGAGGTGGACCACCGCATCGACGCCGGCCATGGCCTGGTGCATGGCCTCGGCGTCCGCCAGGTCGCACGGCCAGACCTCTTCGCCTTCCTGCGCGGAGGCCATCGGCGCGATGTCGGTGAGGCGAACGTGCGCGACGCGGCCGGCAAGGGATTGGCGAACGAGCTGACCCAGGTAGCCGGCGGCGCCCGTGACGAGGATGCGGTTGTAGGGCTTCATGAAGCTTGGAATTTCAAAAGAGGGGTCACTCGGCGCGGATGTTCGCCGCCTTGATCACCTTGCCCCAGCGGTCCACTTCACCGCGCAGGAATTTGGAGAACTCGGCGGGCGGGGTCAGCGGCACGTCGTTGCCGGAAGTGATCAGGCGGTTTTGTGTCGCGGCACTGCTCAGAGCCTCGGAGACGTCCTTGTAAATCTGATTGACCAGCGCAGGGGGCATTTTGGCGGGTGCGTACAAGGCGTTCCAGGTGGTGGCGACGATGTCCGTTTCAGCCGTCTCGATGAAGGTCTGCGTGGCCGGTGCCAGCGCGGAACGTTTGTCGCCGGTCTGCACGATGGCCTTGAGCTTGCCGGTGCGCACGTGCGGCATGCCAGAGGGCACGTTGGCGAAGACCACGTTGACCTGGTTGCCCAGCACGTCCGCGATCGCCGGCTGTTCGCCCCGGTACGGCACGTGCACGGTCTTGAGGTTCAGGGCGGTGTTGAGCAGCTCCGAAACCATGTGCGGCGACGAGCCGTTGCCACCCGAAGCGAAGGTCACCTTGCCGGGGTTGGCCCGAACGTAGGCCAGGTACTCGCTGAAGGTGTTGGGCGGAAAGGAGGGGTGGGCCACCAGGATCAGCGGCGAGGTGGCGAGGATGGTGATCGGCGTGAGGTCCTTGAGCGGGTCGTACGGTGCCCGGGTCACCATCTGCGGAGCGACGGCGATGGAGGTCTGTGGCGAGATGAGCAGGGTGTAGCCATCCGGCTCGGACTTCACCACCTGCTCGGCCGCGATCATGCCGCTGGCCCCCGTGCGGTTTTCCACCACCACGGGCTGTCCCCATTTCTGCGACAGGGCATCGGCGACCACGCGCGCCACGAAGTCGGTACCGCCACCCGCCGCGAGGCCGACCATGATCTTCACGGGTTTGTTGGGAAAGCCCTGGGCGGAGGCCGGCGCGGCGGCCAGCGCGAAGCAAGCGGCCGAGACGCTCAAGAGGACGCGGGAAGTCAGTTTCTTCATCAAAGTCTCCATTGGTTTGTGTGAGACAACCGAGTTGTCTATTGCATATCGTCGACAATATGCGTAGACTTGTCAACCATCTTTCATCCATTCATACAGGAGTCTCAGTTTCATGAAGCCCACCATCGCCGTGTTTTCCGGAGATCCCGCCGGGATTGGCTCCGAAGTGCTCGCCAAGATGCTGGCCGACCCGCAGATCCACGAAATGGCGAACCTGCTGATCGTCTCCAGCCGGTCCATCCTGGAAGACGGCATGCGCACCGCCGGTGTGAACATCGCCATCCCGGACGCCGACCCGGTGCCGCAACGGCGCGACGGGGTGCAACTGGTGCAGTGGGAGGGCGTGGACGCGACCGACTTCGTCAAGGGCGAAGTCACGCCCAAGAGCGGCCGCTTCATGCTTGACGGGCTGGCCAAATGCCTGCGCCTGTGCACCGAAGGCATCGCCGACGCCATCTGCGTGGCCCCGCTCAACAAGGCCGCGCTGCGGGCCGGTGGCATGAAGCACCCGGACGAGATGCACTACTTCTGCGAAGTGCTCGACTACTCGGGCCCGTGCGTGGAGTTCAACGTCAACGACAAGCTCTGGACCTCCCGCGTCACCTCGCACGTGCCGCACAAGGACGTGAGCGGCCTGCTGACGCCCGAGCGCATCGCGCGCAACGTCGAGCTGCTGATCCGAGGCCTGCAATCCGCCGGCTTTGAAAAACCCCGCGTGGCGGTGTGCGGCCTGAACCCGCACAACGGCGACGGCGGCGCCTTTGGCCGCGACGAGATCGAGGTGATCGAGCCCGGCGTGAAACTCGCCGCCAGCCGTGGCTTTGTCGCGGACGGCCCGTTCCCTGCGGACACCACGTTCGTGCGCGCGGTGAACAAGAGCAATGGCGGCGGCTACGACGGCGTGCTGACGATGTTCCATGACCAGGGCCAGATCGCCATGAAGCTGCTGAGCTTCGGCCATGGCATCACCGTGCACTACGGTCTGCCCATGCCCATCACGACACCGGCGCACGGCACGGCTTACGACATCGTGGGCCAGGGCGTTGCCGAATCGGCCGCGATGAAGAACGCGTTCACGACGGCGACCCGCATGGGTTCGGCCGCGCGCGCGGCCAAGGCCTGAGCACGGGCGGAGAGCGTCGACGCATGAGCCCTCCTCTGATCGGCTGCATCGCCGACGACTTTACGGGCGCCACCGACCTGGCCAACAACCTGGTGCGCGCCGGCATGCGCTGCGTACAGACCATCGGCGTGCCCGAGGGAGCCACGCAGCCGCTGGACGCCGATGCCCTGGTCGTCGCACTCAAATCGCGCACCGTGCCACCCGCCGAAGCGGTGGCCGAGTCGCTGGCCGCGCTGCGCTGGCTCCAGGCCCAGGGCGTGCAGCAGATCTACTTCAAGTACTGCTCCACGTTTGACTCCACCGCGCAGGGCAACATCGGCCCGGTGACG
>Ga0247738_10000410_pt1 | contig 16903 bp, 16 predicted proteins | sample UWRJL013104B2_FD_180936 | JGI IMG/M metagenome (GOLD analysis project Ga0247738, IMG submission 180936) | Plant litter microbial communities from Arlington Agricultural Research Station in Wisconsin, United States - UWRJ-L013-104B-2 | ecosystem: Environmental > Terrestrial > Plant litter >...
AGTTATAGAAAGTTCAAATTCGAAAATAATGCTTTATATGTATTATTAATCAAACATAAAACATTGTAGTATAAAATAAAAAAGAGCTAATTAGCTCTTTTTTTATTTTATATATGGATCAATTCTAAAAAAATATTAATTTATATTATTATAATTCTTACATTTATGTGACTGATAAAAAAGGTTAAAATGTTGAATAATAAAAACTTAATATTTGAAATCATGAAAGTGTTCATTAAAACTATCTTAAATGTAATTCTACCCTTGAGCTTTGTTTTCTCCATGATAATTAGCTGTAATAAATCTAAATCAGAGAAAACAGAGGTTGAAAAAAATCCTGTTGACTCAATTGCAAGTAGTGAAATGACGAATAATCCACCAGTTAATAAATTTATTTATTCGGATAGTGATTATCCAATCATCCATTTTGATGTTTCGCAATCTGATAATACGCCTTTGGCAATGTGGAAAGGGAATTACACGGTGCAAGAAAGTGATATTGATTATGTTCCTTTAACATGGGCTTCAAGAAGCAGCCTTCATAAAGTTTATAAAGATGGTTCGGAAGCGCTATTATGTACCGGAAACGCTGAAATAGCCAAAGTAAAAATTCAGGATAGACATTTGAAACTCGTTAACCAATTGATTGCTCCCGGTCAGGAAACAAGTTATGCGAAGCCTGAAGAAACTGCAGCGCTGGTAAAAACAATGGATGCCAATTATATGAAAGAAGATGGTTATATAAAACCAGTTTCTGAATTTCTTAAAAAACACAAACAAGGTTTAGAGAATGGTGCTTACGGGGTTTACTCAATGATAGATAATGATGGCTTTTTATATGCAGGATATGGAACTACACTGGTAAAATATGGCGAAGGAACGAATGCAAATGCTGATACGCCCTTAAAACTGATTGACAAGATGGACCTTAGGGATCATCTGCCAAAAGAATTAGCTCAAAAAGTACATCGCTTTCTTGGTATTAATATTACGTATGACGGATATATTGTTGTCGCGATGCCGGGTATTGTGGCAATTGTAAGTAGGGATTTAAAGAAAGTCTGGGCATGTGCAATTCCGGGAGAAATTGTTGATAACGGCGTAACCTTAGATGATAAAGGAGGAATCTACTTAGTGACAGATAAATATATGCGAAAAATGGTTTGGACAGGTAAAAAATTATCTCTGGATGAAGCAGACGGTGCCTGGAAAGAACCCTATCCTTATGACAAATCCAAAAAGGCACTTTGGCTTTCGCATGGTTCAGGCGCAACTCCAACATTGATGGGATTTGGAGATAATGAGGATCATCTGGTGGTTTTAAGCGATGCAGGAAATCCTGTTAAGGTTATGGCTTTTTGGAGAGATGAAATACCAGCCGATGCAAAGCAGGTAGAAGGTGCCGCAACCAAGCGTATGGCTTCTGCTTTAAAAATAGATTTTCCGGTGGCAACGACAATCGAGTGGTCATTACAGGTTTATAAAAATGGGGTTTTGGCTTTTGCTTCTGACTTTCCTGATCCTGTATTAATTGACAAAACACAGGTTTTTCCACTTACTTTATTATCAATGGGATATACACGCAAAGGACCCAAAGGTGCGCAATGCTTTTCATGGAACAGCAAAACCAATACCTTAGAGAATAGATGGTTATACACAGACAGATCCCTGACCTGGACTTTAAGCCCTGTTTCAAGAAAAGATAATGCAATTTATTTGAATACTCTTGAAAATGGCGAGCAGATTATTATTGGTAAAGACTGGGACAACGGTAAGCAGGTTGCCGAAATTCGTCTGCCGAAAACTTATAAAATAAATACATGCGGGCAATTTATCTATCCGCTTAGAAATGGTGATCTTGTTGTAAGCGGCGCGTTTGGTCCGGCTTTGATTAGAAAAAAATAAATTATAGTAATTATTTTAACACATAGAAACATAGCATTATTGAACTCAAAATAGGTCTTCATTTGCATTAACACACATACCTATGTGTGAGAAACGGGTTTCTTTTTGAATTGCTTTTTTCAAAAATATAAAATCTATGTTTCTATGTGTTTAATTAAAACATTTTAGATATTACACCCAACGGGCTAACATTATTAGCCGATAACTGATTTCGAATAATACTTCTTTCTAAACCAGAAAGCAACATTAACCAGTGCAATAAGCGCAGGAACTTCTACCAAAGGCCCAATGACTCCGGCAAATGCCTGACCGCTGTTTATGCCAAAGACACCAATAGCGACAGCAATTGCAAGTTCGAAATTGTTTCCTGTAGCGGTAAAAGCTATTGCTGTTGCTTTTGAATAGTCTGCACCAAAATATTTTCCAACGAAAAAGCTGATGATAAACATAATGGTAAAGTAAATTACCAATGGAACGGCGATACGAACAACATCCATAGGAATTTGAACAATCAATTCTCCTTTGAGGCTAAACATTACTATGATAGTAAAAAGCAGAGATATTAGAGTTATGGGTGAAATAAAAGGCACATATTTAGTTTCAAACCATTCGGCTCCTTTTATTGCAATAAGGGCATAACGGCTTATAACTCCAAATGCGAAAGGAATTCCCAAATATATCCCGACACTCTCGGCAATTTGACCAATACTGATATTTACTTCAAAACCACTATATCTAAAATAGGGAGGTAGTACCGTTATAAAAATATAAGCATATACGCTGTAAAGCAGTACCTGAAAAATACTATTCAGGGCAATAAGACCAGCAGCATATTCTCTGTTTCCATCCGCAAGGTCGTTCCAAACCACGACCATGGCAATACAGCGCGCCAAACCAATTAAGATCACACCGATCATATATTCAGGATAACCATTTAAAAAAAGTAAAGCCAGAGCAAACATTAAAACAGGTCCAACAATCCAATTTAGAAATAGAGATGCTCCCAGAATTTTAGTGTTTCTAAAAACCTGCCCCATCTGCTCGTATTTCACTTTTGCCAATGGCGGATACATCATCAGTATGAGCCCAATAGCCAAAGGGATATTGGTTGTTCCGCTTGAAAAAGAATTGATAAAGTTTCCGCTCGAGGGAATAAAATAACCAATTGCTACACCGAAAGCCATAGCAAGGAAAATCCAAAGCGTTAGGAATTGATCCAAAAATCCTAATTTCTTGCGTCCTGCAACAGGCGTACAGTTATTTGCTGACATTTTATTGTTTGATTTGTGAGAATACATAAAACATTTCACTTCCAATTTGAAGGCTGCGTTCCAGATATACCTCTTTTTGTTTTGGTGTACCATCTGATATTTTTGGATCTTCAAAGGTTATTGGAATACGTTTTTCCGCACCTGCAATAAAAGGACAGCCTCCATCTGCCTGCGAACAGGTCATGATGGCAACAAATTCACTCTCCGGATTAAAATCATCATCATAGGTTTTAGAAAAGCCGATTACCGGGAGTTCATTCGGTGCAAACTTTATGGAATAAACAGGATTTTTACCTTCTGAAATAGCTTTAACCTTAAATCCGGAATACTGCAGCGTTTCGGCTGCCATCGGAAACAGGGCAGTAGCTTCTGTGCCTCCCGAATAACAGGAAACATTTTGTATGTTATAATTTGCAGCCGCGGTCTGCGCCCAAACCTGAGACAAATGGCTTCTTCTGGAATTGTGCGTACAGATTAAATTTAGTCTTATCGGCTGTTTATTGTCGACTTTGTTTTGAATATAATCAACTAAAGGCTGCAGGATAGTTTTGCGTTCTTCCGGGATCTGATCAAAATCAAATGAATCGATGGTGTTTTTAATTTCGGTAAATAACATAGTTTGTTTGGTATTTATAATAGTTTTAATGGTTATTTAAGAATTAACAACATCCTGATCCGGGTGCGCATGAATTTGAACTATCAGCATTTAACTGAGATAATTTTACCTTAGATTTCTCTGACGGTATTCCGCATTGTTCCTGAGCAAGACAGGCAGTTTGTTTATTAAGTAAAATAAAATTTTTACCATTAAAATCTAAATCATATTTACCAATTGTAGTATCCTGATATTCAACTTCAATTTCATAATCTTCAATACCCAGAACCTTTTCTGAAAGTTCAATGATATGAATCAGTTTTTGTGGTTTAAGTCTATGCTCGTAATCATTGGCATCCCAAAGCTGAAAGTTTACAACAGTTTCTTTTCTTACTGTTCCTCCGCAGTCAATAAAGTTTTTAGTAATCAAGCCAACTTCTGTTACATGGAAATATTCCGGAACAAAATTTCCATTAGGCAATTCAAAATTTACAGCTTCAACTGTTTTTAGTACTTCTTTAATTTCTGAAAGTTTCATAATGTATGTTTTTAAAGGTTTTTTATAAATAAATACTTAATTGATAAGCTGGCTTCTTCTTTCCAGCAGAGCAGTATCTCTCCAGATTCCATTTTGTTTTCCGATTTTTTCCCGAATGCCTAATGTTCTGAACCCGGCTTTTTCATGGATACGCAGACTAGCTGTGTTTTCCGGAAATATTCCGGCCTGCAGCGTCCATATGCCTTCCGTTTCACTCAAATGAACCAATTCTTTTAAAAGTGTAAGACCAATTCCTTTACCGGAATGTTCAGGGTCAACATACACACTTACTTCGGCGACACCTGCATAAACGCATCTTGAAGAAACTGGTGTAAGTGCTGCCCAGCCTATAATCTGGTTATTACTTACGGCAACAATTCTGCAAGTAGCAAGGTGTGATTGGTTCCAGTCTTCCCATGAAGGAGCGCTGGTCTGAAAAGTGGCATTGCCGGTGTTAATGCCTTTTTCATAGATTAATTTAACCTGCGGCCAATCTGTATCCAATAGTTTTCTGATTTCCATAGTAATTAATTTAGCAGCACTCGTTTCTCTTTTTTTCTAAATGAGCACTGATGTGTTCAAAAAATCCTTTTATTTTTTCTAATCCCGGTTCATTAATACAATAACAAATAGAATTGCCGTCAATGCTTCCTTTTATTAAGCCGGCACTTTTAAGCTCCTTAAGATGTTGCGATACTGTTGGCTGAGATAGCGGCAATTCATTAACTATATCTCCGCAGATACAGGCATCTACTTTTAGTAAATATTCCATAATTGCAATTCTGGCCGGATGACCCAAAGCCTTAGCTAAAACCGCAAGCTCGTTTTGATTGTCTGTAAAATGATCTGTTTTTGTAGCTCCCATTGTTTTATATCTATATTGCAATATTACGATATTGTTTTTAAATAGAAGCATATTTTTTCAAAAAATATTTTGCTTGCTTATTTTATTGTTGTTTGGTTGAAAGGAAGTTAACTCTAAAATATACAGATAATTAAAAACCAGAAAACAGGAATTAATGCAAAAACTGGACTATTAACAAGTTAGTAATCCTAACTATTTTTGTACTGTAATTAGAATGTTTAACATAAGTGATTTCATCAATGTCAAAAAAAACACTAATTATTTAAATATCGTAAAAAAATATTTACGATTCACGAAATTTAGCAATTACACCAAATGATTTCTTTGTAAAATACTGATAATGTGCTGTTTGTTATTCAGGCTTAAAGATTGCTATACGTTTAAATATTAAGCAATTAAGTTAAGATTTACTGATTTAAAAACTAAAAGACAGTAAGCTGCACTTTATTCATCACTAAAAATTTAATATTATGACAAAATCAAAATCCATAATTCTTATACATGGAAACTTTGTGAATGATTTAAGCTGGGCAAATTGGAAAAGCCACTATGAGAAAAAGGGGTATACAGTTTATACGCCAGCTAATCCGGGACATGATGGCAATCCTGCAGATTTAAGAAATCACGTTCATCCGGAGCTTACTAAAACAGGATTTACAGATGTAGTTGGCAATATCGTCAAACTGATTGACAGCCTGCCTGAAAAGCCATTAATTATTGGACATTCTATGGCAGGAATGGCCGTAATGAAATTGTTGGAATTAGGAAAAGCTGCTGCCGCGGTAAGTATTGACGGAGCGCCGCCGAAAAATGTATTTCCTCCGTTTCAAACCTTAAAGACTGTATTGCCAGCATTTGGTTTTTTCTCCGGCAAAGACTACTATATGGGCAGTCGCGAATGGTACAATAAAAGTTTTTTTAATACGCTACAGTCAGAAAGCGAAAAAGCGAATGCTTTTGCCACTTACGCTGTGCCGGAGAGTCTTAAAGTAAGCCGTGAACTGGTACTGAATTCTTTTTCTAACATTGATTTTAAAAAACCGCACGAGCCAATTTTATTTATTGGCGGCGGAAGCGACAATATTTTTCCTGCGTCGCTTACAACAACTTTGGCAAAAAAATACAAAGATAAAAACAGCCGTGTCGACCTGAAGATTTTTCAGGGAAAAAGCCATTTCATCTGCGGAGAAAAAGGATGGGAAAGTGTTGCCGATTTTATTTTAGACTGGTACGAACGTTTATAATTTTTTGGTGAAATTTCATTAAATCAAAATTTGATTCGGGAAATATAACAACTTCCTGTGGTGCGACCCTTCAAAATCCCATGACAAATATTTCTCTCCTGATACCACATTTATCTCCCTGAAAATTCATTATAGAACCGCAGTCTGTTTAAAAAATAATCATGGCTGTCGGTTTTTTTAGACTTCAAAAAAACAGTGCATGCATCAGATTACTACAAAAACAGTTGTGTTTATTTCGGGGGCTTTTGTGAGTCATTATTATTGGGAGCAATGGCTTTGGTATTTTAAAAGCAAAGGATACAAAGTTGTGGCACCGCCATGGATCCATAAAAACGATACTCCGGAAAATTTACGGGACGAAAATTCCTGTAATAAAATTGGCTCAATAAGTTTGTCTGCCCTTTTATGTTATTATACCGAAATTATAGAACAGCTCCAGGAAAAACCAATTTTAATTGGTCATTCTTACGGCGGTCTTTTAGTTCAGTTGCTTGTTCAGCAGGATCTTGCAGCTGCCGGCGTTTGTATCAGCTCTTTTCCGCCAGCAGGTTTATCTTTTAAAAAACTTATATTTTATAAAAATATACTCCAATTTTCAAATATTTTTTTTTCAGATAAAAGTATTGTGCTAACGTTTAAAAAGTGGCAGGATATATTGTATAATTCTGCATCGGAGGAAGAACAGATAATCGAATTTGAAGATTTTATAATCCCTGAATCACAAAAGGCTTTGTGCGATTTGCTGCTTAAAAATGCAAGAGTAGATTTTAGGAAAAAACATGTTCCTCTTTTTTTTATAGCAGGATCAGAGGACAAATTTGTTACTTCTAAAGTGCTATATTGGAATTACAAAAAATACAAAAACTTTCATTCGATCACCTGTTACAAAAAATTAGAGGGCAAAGATCATTTTTTGATATTGAATCCTCAGTGGAAAGAAACCGCAGAAAGTATTGTAAAATGGCTCGATAGAATCGGCTAAATTTTATTTATTTCCAGTTTTTTAATTAAATACCTTAATATCAATCTGCTGGAAATTGTGTAACATTCTGCTGGAATTAAATACTTCTTGGCTTATTCTCATTTGTATCTTTATTAGTATATAAAAAATAGTATATAATCTAAAAAAATAAAGTTATGGCAGAAATTAAAATTGAGAAAAAGAAGCCGTTATGGCCCTGGATTGTGGCTGTGCTCTTGATAGCAGCACTTATATATTACATGTATTCGAGTGATAATGAAACTCAAAGTGAAAATAACGTTGAAATCGAAAACAGTACAAGCGCACAATAGGGAGCAATAACCGGAAAACAGCGGGACTAATATTGTTCTTTCGCTTAAAGGAAAATTTAAAATATAGCTTTAGTTTCCTGCAGTTATACCGGACAGAAAAAGCAGTATATAATTAATTATTTATAAAAAGAATTATGGAAAATAAAGACAAAAACTTATACAGACTAGACGAACTAACTGATTATAAAGTTGCTTCAAATTATTCTGATGTAAGAGGGTGGAAGATAGTAGACGCAGAAAACCATACAATTGGTAAAATTGATAATCTTTGGGTGAATAAAGACATGCAGCGCGTGGTTTATCTTGATGTAAAATTAGATAAAAAATTAATAGATGACCATCGTAATGAAGTGCGTGATGTTATAGCAAACGACAGCGGAAGAGAGTTTATCTATAAAGAAGGAGACAGTCATATTATTATACCAATTGGATCTGTAAACATAAATACAGATACTAAAATTGTTATGGCAAATAGTATTGGATATGATACTTTTAGAAACACAAGCAGATATAACACACAACAGAATTTTGACAGGGAATATGAAAGAAGAGTTATGAAGTCCTATTATCCTGAAAATGATCCTAACTATGATAGTAATGATGATGCTTTTTACAACCGCAGGGAATTTGAAAATCGCTAATCGCTAATTAAGGTATCTTAGATAAGATTAGAAAGATCAAACGTTTTATAATGTTTGATCTTTTTTTAAGTAACCAACTGTGTGGTTTGATTTGTGTCAGGGTAAACTTCTATTTTTGGTTAGATACTAAAGATTCAATTGAAGCATCTTTAATTAAATCTGCTACTTTTTCTGGCTGTGAAGTATAAATTGCGTGACTCCCGCCTTTTATTTCAACAACTTTTTTGCTTTTTGCTCGTTTTGCATAAAATCTTTCCAAATCCGGATTTATAATCCTATCCGAGTCAGCTACCATATACCAGCTTGGTTTGGTTTTCCATGCTGCTTTGTTTACAATTCCCTTAAAAATTTTATCAGCTGTTGGAACCTGAGAGTTTGCCATAAATTGGGCTTTATTGATTTCAAGGTCAGACGCGAAATCTTCATGAAATTTTTCCGGATCTATATAATCTATTCCGTCATTTCCTTTTATCAGGGATTTGTATGCTGAAGGAAATTGTTTTACTAAATCCGACCTTGATTCACCTTCTTCGGGAGCATGAGCTGCAATGTACACCAAACCTGCTACTTTAGGATTATTGCCCGCTTGTGTTATTATCACTCCACCATAACTATGTCCTACTAAAATACAAGGACCGTCCTGCTGTTCTATAATTCGGTTAACTGCCGCTACGTCATCATCAAAATCTTTCAATGAATGCTGTGTTACAGATACTTTGTAGCCCTGTTTCGTTAGAATAGTGTAAACTGGTTCCCAACCAGAACCATCTAAAAAGGCGCCATGTACAAGAACAATGTTTTTAATATTTTGAACGGTTATATTTTGTGCTCTTGAATTTGTCAAACTAATAAAAAAAATTAATAATAAAGCGTAAAACTGTCTATTTTGTCTTTGGTTCTTTTTCATATTATCAGTTTTAAATATTTAAAGTAAATTTAAGTTTTTATTTAAAATATCAAATTAATTTATTTGAAAATCAATAGGTTAATGTTCGGGTCTAGTGGAGGTAAACTCTAGAAGTTCCAAACTTTTTTTAATAAGTACAGCGTTGTTTTTTGGGTGAAAAAGGTAACTCCATCTTTTAATATTTAAACTTACAATACTTCTGGTATAAAATATAAATAAGCATCAATTAGACTAATATTGACCTTAATTAGACCTTTTTCAAGCCTTCTTACTGGTATACATTTGCTTCAAATGAATAACAGTTTAAATGAAAATCACCTTAGTTCTTGCACTTGTATTTACTTCTTTTTTTGGATATGCCCAAATTCCGTTTGAAAGAGATTCTATCGAAAAAATTATAACCAAGCTTCCTGCCTTTTCTATTTACAAGGATAATTATTTTGTTACGGGTGTAAATTTGAGCGAAAAGCCTTCAAGGAATACAATGGATGCAAAATTCCAGTTTAGTTTCAAACAGCGTTTATCAAATAAAGCTTCAATTTTTGGTGCTTACCCTTATCTTACTTATACGCAAAAATCATTTTGGAAAGTGTATAAAGCATCCAGCCCTTTTGAAGAAAGCAATTATAATCCCGGTTTGATGTTGTTGAAACCTGTTTTTCGGGACAATCGGTTTTTTGGTGCCTTAACATTTTCATTAGAGCATGAATCGAATGGTCGTGACAGCATTTATTCCCGAAGCTTAAATACAGTCTCTGTTGGATTTACCAGAATTTTTTCTCCCAAACTCATTGTGAGTGTAAAAGCATGGATTCCTTTTTTAATTGATAATAACCCGTCTTTGCCCAAATACATAGGATATGGTGAAGGACAGCTGCAATGGGTGATCAATAAAGACCGATTGTTTTTTGATTTGACAGTCAGAAAAGGAGCAGACTGGGATTTTAAAGGAAGCATTAATACAGGAATCAGTTACAGACTAACAAAAAATGCCAATCAGTTGATAACATTGCAATGGTGGCAGGGCTATAGCGAGAGTATGATTGATTTTAAATCAGAGCGCGGCATGCTTCGTGTGGGATTTGTACTCAAGCCTACTTTTTACAGGTTTTATTGATTATGACATTAGATAAAACGGCAAACTGACCAATCTTGGCTGTAAATTAACCTTTTTGTACAGGACTTATGTGAATATATTTGTTTACACTCAAAATTATCACTGCGTGAAGAATACCAATCTTTTTCCTCTAAACTAAAATTTTAATAGTGGAAGTTATGAAGAACAAATTACAGGATATAATAAATACGGCCTCACTGCTTTTTGCTGGTAAAGGAATCAAGAAAACCTCTGTTGATTTAATCTGTCATAATTGCGGTATTTCAAAAAAAACATTCTACCAATATTTTCCTGATAAGGAAACTATTGTAAACGAAATAGTAAAAAATGCACTGGTTAATACAGAGAAACATATTGATAAGCTGAGAAAAATAATGGCTGATGCTCCAACAGAATTGAGTACTTTTTTTAAGTTTATGCAGCGTAACCTGTCTGTATTTACGCCCGTTTTTATGAGTGATCTTATGAAATTTTACCCAAAAGTATACGATTTGATGCTAGAATCAAAAAACAGCAAGTTCCTTCCTTTTTTTAGTGAAAATCTAAAACGTGGCATTTCTGAAGGGTATTATAGAAAATCCCTGGATGCCGGTATAACCGCAGCACTTTATTTCAAACAGCTTGATTATGCTCTTGAAGATGAAATAATGCTGTCGGAAAAGTTTAAGTTCTTATCCTATATCAATAGTTTTTTTCTACACGGAATTGTAAACAGGGCCGGGGCAGAAGTACTGGTTTCTTCATTTGATGAAGATTATTCAGGCATATAGAAATCAAACGTATCGAGACACTTATATAATCTAATTTAACAGACCATTTTATGACTTTATATCGCGCCATAATTGCGGCAACCAATTTTTCTGACACCGCCAATAATGCTGTCACTTATGCTGCCGGTTTTGCAAAAGCTACCGGCACAAAACTGATCCTTTTTCATTCTTTTTCATTATCTATTCACAGTGCCAATTCCAGAATATCCAGTGAAGGAATGCAGCAAGAGCTTGATAAAACATCGTTAAGGCTTGAAAGATTGGGTGCTGAAATAGCTACTTTGTTTGAAATTGAGGTAGAGTGCTTTTGCAATTATTCTTTTTTAGAAGATCAGCTTCATACTTTAATAGAAGATACCAACGCACAACTCGTTGTTATGGGAATGGCAGACCGTTCTCTGGAGCAGGATTTAATGGGCAATGCCACGACAGCAATCATAAAAAACATCAATATTCCGGTTTTGGCAGTTCCCGCAAATGCCCGTTTTTTAAACTTAAAAAAAATACTTTTTGCTTTTGATAATGAAAGTTTATCATCTATAGAAAAATTAAGCTGGTTTGCTTCTATGGCAGAATCATTAAAAGCAGAAGTAGAATTTTTTAGTGTTAATGAAAAAGTAGAAGAGCTGCTCCTGGAACAGGAAAAAATAAACCCGCAGGAAGAAGAATCTTATAAGGAAGTGAAGTTTGTTTATAAAAACATTCGATCTGGTGCGGTGATTAACGAAATAAAAAAGGAAATTAAAAATTACAATGCTGATATTTTGGTAATGGTGCCACAAAAATACGGTTTTTGGGATTCTATTGTTCACATTAGTAAAACCCGTATTATGGCCTCTGGTCTTGATATTCCGTTGCTGTCTCTTCCTAATTTTTAATTTTTTTGATGAAAGAAAACAATATTTGACTTTGATATAGATCTGTAAAAATAGAAAGAAAGATGAATGCAACCATAACAGCTATTGGCGGGTTTGTGCCTGCTTCAATATTAAATAATGAAACCATTTCGCAGATAGTAGATACCACTGAGGAGTGGATTGAAAAAAGAACCGGAATAAAAGAAAGAAGAATAGCCATGAGTAATTCTCAGGCAGTTTCTGATCTGGCTTCGGCGGCAATAAATAATTTAATGCAGCATTATGAGGTCGATCCCACAGAAATTGAAGGCCTGATACTGGCTACTGCAACTCCCGATCATATTTTGGTACCTGCGGCGAGTAAAGTTTGCGAAAAAAGCGGTCTTGTAAATGCCTTTGGTTTTGATGTAAATGCAGCCTGCAGCGGTTTTTTGTATGCGCTAGAAATGGCATCGGCAATGATAGAAAGCGGGCGTTACAGCAAAATTCTGGTTGCCGGAGCAGACAAAATGAGCTCTATTGTTGATTATGAAGATCGTAATACCTGTATTCTTTTTGGAGATGGTGCCGGAGTTGTTCTTCTGGAGAAAAGTACTGAAGAGTCCGGAATGATGAAAACGGTTTTAAAAACTGATGGAAGCGGCACAGAAGCATTGCTTGTACCTGCCGGAGGTTCGAGATTTCCTGCGAGTATGAAAACCATTTTACACCGCGAACATTATATCAAACAAGATGGTTCTTTTGTATTTAAAAAAGCGGTTGAATCGATGAGTGCTGCCTGTAAAGAAGTGCTTGGTCTTAATAATTTAAACAGTCCAGATATTGACTGGGTTGTGCCACACCAGGCAAACCTGCGAATAATTAAAGCAGTAAGTGAGAATTTAAATGTTGATTTTGAAAAATTTAAAGTCAATATTCAAAAATACGGCAATACAACATCGGCTACAATTCCGTTGTGTTTATGGGATTTTGCAGCTGATTTTAAAACCGGGCAAAATATTTTACTTACTGCTTTTGGCGCCGGATTTTCATGGGGAGCAACCTGTATGAAATGGGGAGTACTCCGAAAAGAAAGACCTGTAGCGATAACTATAAACGCTGTGGAAAAAGAATTTGCCAGCGCAGAATAAAGTCGCTTAAAAGGCATTCTGTGTGATAAAAAAATACTGTATTCTTTAATTATTGTTGGTTGTGAAAGTCTTCAAAATATTTTTTTTGAAGGCTTTTTTTTGCTTAAAATGTTTTTACGCAGATTTCACGCAGATTTTAAAAAGATTTGAGCAGATTTACGCAGATGATTATCCAAATTTAAATCTGCTAAATCTGCGAGATCTGCGTGCAAAAATAGTAGCCACAGTATAAAGGATTAGTTCAGGCAGATTCTCAATTTTTTTTAACCAAAAACAACCGATTATAATTTTAAAATTACAATCAGTTGTTAGGTAAATTTTGGTTTGTAATTAATTACTTTAAATCATTAATCGCTTTTTTATAGATGGCTTTGCTGATTTTGTAGGCCGCATTGGCATCAATGGTTTCGGCATACGCCTGTTGCCATAAAACCTGAGCTTCGAGTACATCTTTTCCCACTACGGTTCCGGCATCAAAACGGTCATTGTTCAAACGTAAATTCTCATCAGCACTGCTCAAAGACTGCTTTGTTAATTCAACACGTTCTTTGGCCTGAGACAATTGTAAATAAGCGTCCTGAACTTCGAGTGCAATTAATTCCTGAGTTTCTTTCAGGTCCGTTTTTTTGGCTTCGGTTTTAAAATCCTGTTCCTTTACTTTGAGTTTTCTGTTTCCCCAGTCAAAAACCGGAATAGAAACATTTACCAGACCGTAAAAGGCAGTCATGTCATTTTCCCCATTAGAGAAATTAATTTTCTTTCCCGCAGCATAAAGTCCGTTGGCACTTAATGCCACGCTTGGTTTTCTGTTGGCTTCAAGCATTTTAGATTCAAGTTCGCTGATTTCTACAGCATTTTTAAGAAGCGCAGTTTCAGAACGGTTCTGCGATTTCAATTTTCCATCTTCTTCAAAAGGCAATATAAAATCTTCCTTAAAGTCTCCAGCTGCGGTAAAATCAGTATTTGGAGTTCCCATGATTTGAGCCAGGCTCATTTTTGCCAGACTCAATCCGTCTTGTGCCCTTTTTAAATCCAATTGTGCTCCATTGAGCTGTACCTGCACGCGAAGTACATCATTTTTGTAAATCAAACCGGCGTTAAAAGAGTTATTTAAATCTGCCAGTAAAGTCTCTAACAGACTAATGTATTTTTTAGATAAAATAACTTTTTCGTTCAGGTCAACAATTTTCCAAAAAGTAGTTTCTGTTTTCAGCAGCACTTCATTTGTAGCAAGCTGATTTTGTACTTCACTTATTTCTACAGCTTTTGAGGCTGTTTTTTTAGCATAGTTTATTTTGCCTCCCGCATATATAACCTGCGTTAATCCCAAAGATGCATTGCCGCTGTATTCGGGCAGGATAGCGCTCAGCGGATCACTTACATATAAACCCATAAGTCCTGCATCCAGAGAAGGCTTGTTCAACGTATTTGCCGCTTTTTCTGCTGCCTGGGCCGCCTGGGTATTTTGAACTGCTTTTTTGATGCTGTTATTGTTTTTTACCGCCATTTCTTTGGCCTGTTCCAAAGTCAGTACTTTTTCCTGTGCCTTTGTTTCTGACAAGGTCAAAAAAACAATCAGGCCGAAGAAAATTTTAATATTTTTTTGAATTTTCATGATAGCTATTTTAAAGAAGCGGCTAAGGCTATCAAGACTGCTATGGATAAATCAGAATCCCTAATATTTAATCTAAGCTTTATAGCAGTCTGATAACTTTATGAATTAATGCCCTTCAGGATGTGATGGTTTGTATAATATTTCGTCATCATTATCAGGATGATAATGTTCGCTCTGTTCTTCTGGTTTTACAAATTTGTAGTAAAGTATAGGCACCACAAATAGCGTCATAATCATCGAAACAACTAATCCAACCGCCAATACACTGCCTAAAGGTGCCCAAAGGGGCGATTTTCCGGCTATCATTGGGATTACTCCAACGGCTGCTGCTACAGAGGTCAGGAATATCGGGCGCATACGTCGTTTTCCTGTTGCTATTGCGGCCGCTTTTATAGAATAGCCGTGCAGGTGTACCAGTTCATCGGCATAATCGACCAAAATAATTCCGTTTCTCACTACAATACCAATAAGACTTATGATTCCCATAAATGCGGTGAAACCCATTGGATTACCTGTTAATTTCAGGCCAAGGAAAGCACCAAGCAGACTCAAAGGAAAAGTAGACAGCACAATCAATACTTTGGTAAAGTTTTTAAATTGAAAAAGCAGTACCAGAAAGATCATAATCAAACTTATTCCAAGAGACATCATCATTCCGGGTCCGGTTTCGTTTGTGCTTTCAAATTCTCCGCCGTAGACTAATTTTATACCATCCGGAAGTTTAATTTTATCAATTTCAGGTTGTACTGCAGCCAGTATTTTGGCGGCTTTAATTCCTTTTTGTGCTTCGGTCATTACGGTTAGCGTTCTTAAACCGTTTCTGTGGGCTATAATGCCCGTATGCCACGCAGGTGAAATGTCTGCAACTTCTTTCAGAGGAACTTTTGTTCCGTAAATAGTCGAAATGGTAATGTTTTCCAACTCGGTAAAATCGGCGCGGTTTTTAGAGTCAAGGCGCAGTAAAATATCAATAGGTTTATCTCCTTCGTACATGGTAGAAACAGGATATCCTTTAAGACCCGCTCCAAGAGTTTGTGCTACCGCAGAGCTGGATACTCCCAAACGTTCTGCAGTATCTTCTTTAAGAACCACTTTTACCCCATAATAATCCTCCTGATAACTTGATCTTGTCCAGTTGGTGCCTTCTGCCTTTTCCATGATGGCGGTAACCTGCTGAGCAATACGTTTCTGGTCATTCATGTTATCACCAACTACACGCACTTCAAGCGGTGCAGGACTTTCTTTCATAGACAATTGTCTAACGCGTATGTATCCATCGGTCAAAAAGCCGTTAAATTTATTCAGATATTCATCTGCTAGTTCCTGAGTTTCTTCTTTTCCGGCTGTTGTAATAAAGATTTGTGCAAAATTACGTCTCGGAGTTTCCGGGGCATAAGTCGAGTGGAATCGGGGAGAGCTCGTACCAATAAAACTAGCAATGCTGAGCACTCTTTTGTCTGATTTAATTTCTTTTTCAATCTGTGTTACGGTTTTTTCAGTTTGTTCTAAACTCGTTCCGCTTGGCAGCCATACTTCCAGATTAAACTGATTTCTTTCGGAAGTTGGAAAAAGTTCCTGCTCAACGCCGGAAGCTATTATGATGGCAAGTATCACAGAGAATAATCCTGCAGCAAGTGTCGCTTTTGGCCATCTAAAACTAAATTCTAAACCATTATTAAAAACATGCTGTAATCTATCGAGCATATTTTTCTTTACAGGGCGGTCGCTTACTTTGTGTTTTAATCCTTTTTTGATAAAAATATAACACATGTAAGGCGTTAAAAGTACCGCAACAATAAAGGAAGTTATTAAAGATACCGCTACCGCAATTGGAAGCGACTGAATAAATTCTTTGGCAATTCCGTTAAGGAAAAAAGCAAGCGGAAGAAAAGCAAATATAATAGCTGCTGTTGCAGTAAAAATAGGCAGTAACAATTGTGTTGCACTCTGCCAGCCTGCCGTCCAGGGATCTACGCCTTCATCTAGTTTTTCAATGTAATTGTCTACGACCACAATGGCGTTATCAACCACCATTCCCAATACAATAATTAAGGCAGCCAGTGTTACCTGATGAATTTCTATGCCAATCATATTTAGAACTCCAAACGTGATTACAATAGCTATAGGACAAGCTACAGCTGAGACCATTGCGACT
>Ga0247738_10000411_pt1 | contig 16895 bp, 10 predicted proteins | sample UWRJL013104B2_FD_180936 | JGI IMG/M metagenome (GOLD analysis project Ga0247738, IMG submission 180936) | Plant litter microbial communities from Arlington Agricultural Research Station in Wisconsin, United States - UWRJ-L013-104B-2 | ecosystem: Environmental > Terrestrial > Plant litter >...
CCGGTAGGCTCGTTCCGCCAGCCTCTGTAGCTCAATGGAAGAGCAGTTCCGTCCTAAGGAAACGGTTGGGGGTTCGAGTCCCTCCAGGGGCACCCTCGATCAGTGCCAAACTTCCCAGTAAATAGGCGGAAGTTGGCCTCTCAGATCTCTCGATCCGAAGCTTTTGACTGCATTTTGACTGCGATTGACGCACGTCTTGCGTCATTGAGCGCTACTGCAACGGCGTCCAGGTCATCGTCGAAGAGATCGGCGTACGTGTCCAAGGTCATGGCTGCGGACGCGTGCCCGAGCATCCGCTGGACCGCCTTGACGTTCGCGCCAGCGCTGATGGCGAGGCTCGCAGCTGTATGCCGCAGGTCGTGAAGGGTTAGCACGGGCGGGAAACTAGGGTCTGCTTCGTGCGCTCGGTTGCGTGCGCCCGCGAACCAGCCGTCACCGTGAGTGGGAGTCGGAAGGTGGGTGACGCCGTCGCCGAAGACCAGGGCGTCGATCGCCTTCCCCTCGCACTGCTCGAGCAGCAGCTCGGTGAGGAAGTCGGGGAAGGGCACGCTTCGAGACTCGTGGCTCTTCGGCGTGCCGGGGATGATTTTGCCTGCGACGTTCACCGCGTTCTCACGCACGAGCACCCGGCGCCGCACGAGGTCGAGGCTGTTCGCGCGGAGCCCGACTGCTTCGCCCCACCGGATGCCGGTATAGGCAAGCGTCAGCACAAGGGTGCGGTGTGGGCCGGCCTCATGGGCGAGGTTCTGGACCTGGTCGTGGGTGAGGTAACTGCGCGGCTTCTTTCCCTTGCGGGGCAGATTGACACCGCGGGCGACGTTGAGCGGGAGTCGTCGATCTTTGACGGCCCGGTCGATGATTCCGGCAAGAACGCCGAACGCGCGGATGACGACCGTCGCACCCTTGCGCGATGAAAGCCGGCTCACCCAGTCCTGCACCTCGCTGTGCTGGATCTCGCCGACGCGGCGGGCGCCCCAGACCGGCTGAACGTGGATGCGCCACGCGGTGTCGAGCACATGGAACGACGACGGCTTCAGATGCGTCTGGGCTCGGAGCCAGGCCTCGCCGAGTTCGTCGATCGTGATGCGCGATGCCGTCGCGTCGATCCACTCGCCGGTGGCCTTGCGCACCTCGGTCGAGGCGAGGAACAACTCGGCCTCACGTTTCGTGCGGAACCCGCGCTTGCTCGTCGACGTCCGATCCGGTTTCCGAAACTGGACTACGAAGCGTCGGCCTTTGGCCGTCTCATACGGCTTGATGCTCCCCATGGCTAACCCCCGCTCGACTGGGATCTCCCTTCGAGATTACGACGGAGCGCCGACGCCAGGGTCCTCGTTTGGGTCCTCACCCGTCGCGAGGACCCAAACGAGGGGTTGGCTCTGGTGTTCGTTTGGGTGGTCGCCCCGTGCGACCAGCTAAACGAACGATTTTGGCCCGATTTTCCCTGTCCCACCGCCAATCCCTGGCAGAGCCAGCATCCCAACCTCCCGCACCCAACAAGTTGTCCACGGGAGGTTGGGATGTAAAGGAGTGGCGGTGGGACAGGGAAGGAGGGGGAATATCGAGAGGGTTGGGTAAGAGAGCTAGAGAGAGATGGTGACGGTTCGAACACAACTGAGATCGGGCTAGGAGGCTGAAGCTGTTTGTTGGCTGGGGCTAGCTATCATGAGCGGAACCCTGATTTTTGGTCGCAGGGTCACCAGCCGCGCATCGAGGCGTCGACTATGGAAGGTGTCTGGTTGTTGCTATGGCCCTGACCGACTACCAGGCGAAGTACTTCGCGCACGAACTGCAGCGAAGCTACGCGAACGATCACGTCGGCAAGCTTGCCGGCCTCTTGTTCGACGCGCAGGTCGAGCCGAAGCCGCACCAGATCGATGCCGCACTCTTCGCGCTTCAGACGCCTTTTCTGCCCGGTGTCATCCTTGCCGATGAAGTCGGTCTCGGGAAGACCATCGAGGCGGGCATCGTCATCTCGCAATACTGGGCTGAGCGGCGGCGCAGCATCCTCATCATCGCCCCTTCGAGTCTTCGACAGCAGTGGCAGCAGGAGCTGAACGAGAAGTTCTTGATCCCGTCGTCGATTCTTGATCCGAGGACGAAGGATGCGTTGCTGGCGCAGTCTGGCTCGCAGTCATCGCAGGTGCTGATCTGCTCGTATGAATTCGTCTTGCGGCACGAGCAGTCACTGCTCAAATCATGGGACCTCGTTATCGCCGACGAGGCCCACCGCCTTCGCAACTATTGGACAGGTAAGACAAAGGCAGCCGAGGCCGTCGCCCATGTAGTCCGCGGCGCACACAAGACCCTGCTACTGACGGCCACCCCGCTGCAGAACAAGCTGGAGGAGCTCTACGGGCTGGTGTCAGTGTTCGATCCCAGCTACTTCTACTCGCTCGAAGCGTTTCGGGAGAGGTATGTCAAAAACCGTGACTTGAGTGGTGACGACGATCTCGTCGAGCGGGTTGCGACGATTTCGAAGCGCACGCTCCGCAGGGATGCAGACAAGTACATCCACTTCACCAAGAGGCTGCCGCTCACAGTTGAGTTCACGCCTTCGCCCGATGAGGTGAAGCTCTATGACCTGGTCAACGATTACCTACAGCGCGACGAGCTGTTCGCCTTTGCAGGTTCTCAACGTCACCTGTCGGCGCTCATCATCCGAAAGCGTTTGGGGTCGTCCACCTACGCCGTGGCGAGCACGCTTGAGAACATCGCGAACCGCCTCGCGAGCGAAGTGGCGGCCGGCCAGCGTCGAGATAGCCGCGGAGGTCTAGTCGCTGCCGACTTCTTGGCTGATGACGAACTCACCGGCGAAGAGCTGGAAGAGGCCGAGGAGATCGACGCCGGCATTAAGCCCGGAACGAGCTTTGGCTCCACAGCCACGAGCAGTTCGCTCGACGACGAGTTGACGCGGTCGATGCAAGCTGAGGTCGCGGAGCTACGTGAGTACGCGGCGCTCGCCCGATCGATCACCGTCAATCAGAAGGCGGTCAAGCTCGGCGAGGCACTCGACCTCGGGTTTGAGCGACTCCGAGAACTGGGGGCGCCAGAGAAGGCGATTATCTTTACCGACTCCACCAAGACTCAGGAGTACATCGCTCGCACATTGAAGGAGTCCGGTCGTGGCGAGGGGGTCGTGTTGTTCAACGGCTCCAACAACTCGCCCGAGCAGACGGTGATCTATCAGGCGTGGCTCAAGGCGAACAAGGACGGCGACCTGATCACAGGCATTGCCTCTGCAGATCGGCGCAAGGCGTTGGTTGACTACTTCCGCGCGGAGGGCACGATCATGATTGCGACCGAGGCAGCGGCCGAGGGCATCAATCTGCAGTTCTGCTCGATGCTCGTCAACTACGACCTGCCTTGGAACCCTCAGCGAGTCGAGCAGCGGATCGGGCGTGTGCACCGCTTTGGTCAGAAGCACAACGTCGTGGTCGTCAACTTCTCCAATAAGGGCAACATTGCCGAGCAGCGCATTCTCGAACTGCTCGCAAACAAGTTCCATCTTTTCGAGAGCGTCTTCGGTGCCAGTGACGAGGTTCTTGGGGCAATCGAGGACGGTCTCGACTTCGAGAAGATGATCAGCGACATCCTGAATCGTTGTCGAACAGCCGAGGAACTCGACAGTGCCTTCAAGGAGCTCGAGGGGCGGTACGCCATCGAGATCTCTCAAGAGATGGCAACTGCCAAGGCGAAGGTGTTTGACAACCTCGATCCGCACGTTCAGGACCGACTCAAGGCCTACGACGCGCAGTCGGGGGAGGTGCTCAATAGGTTCGAGCGCCTTCTCCTTGCTGTGACGAGGCACGGTCTAGGGTCAGTCGCGACGTTTGAAGGCGATGGTCGTAGTTTCGTGCTGCACGAGTCACCGGTCAACGACGCACCCACGGGCCGGTACTTCTTCAAGTCGCAGCCGCAAGAGAACGCACACCAGTACAGGTACTCAAGCGCACTTGCCCAGCACGTCGTTGACACGTCGAAGTCCCACGACACCCCGCCTCGGGAGCTGACGTTCTCGCTGAGCGAGTCCGAGCGCGCGAGCAGCGCCGTCAAAGCGCTAGAGGGTTCCAGTGGTGAGTTGACGGTCAGCCTCGTTACTTTCACGATGAAGGCTCGCGACGAAGATGTTTCAGAGTCCTACATGCTCGCGGGCGCGCTGACCGACGATGGCAAATGGCTCGATGACGAGTACGCGGCCGACATTCTTGACCTGACGTGCACAGACGTCGGCGAGCGCGCGGTGGAGATTGACGAAGCCCGATTCACCCCCCGACTCGCTGCCCATCGGAGCGAACTGGAGAAAGAAGTTCAAGGCCGGAACTCCCGGTACTACGACCAGCAAGAGGAACTGATCTACCGAAACCAGCAGGACCGCAAGGCTGAGCACGAGGGCGCGATCCGGGAGCACCGGGCCAAGGAGAAAGAGGCGCGCAAGCTCGCCCGCCAGACTGATGATCCAATGGAGCAGCTTCGCTTGAAGAAGGAAGCCCGCAAGTGGGAGCAGCGGGCTGAGGCCGCGGACGAGGACTTTCGGGAGACCCGGCAGAAGCTCCGCGCCGAAGCGGACAAGTATCTGGATCTCATCGAGCAGTCACTTCAGGGCACACAGAGCACCGAGCACTTGTTCACGATCCGATGGCGGATTGCCGCATAGATCACGGGCCATTCACAAACCCGGCACAAATTGTTAATATTATGAAAGAGATTTACCAAATGACTGACGATATCTACGAAATACCATCTACTACTCCAAACTTCCAGACTGAGCTGGCTGCGCAGCTTGCCGATCTGATTCCCGAGGCCGTCGCTGATGGCAAGGTGGATATTGAGAAACTCAGGGAGCTGCTCGCTTCCGACGCAGCCGAAGGCAGCGAACGTTTCGGCCTGTTCTGGCCCGGCAAGAAACGCGCCCTCCGTGCCGCCCAAGAGCCAACGACGGCTACGCTGCGTCCCGCCTTTGGGAGCTCGGAGCACTGGGACTCTACGCAGAACGTCTTCGTTGAGGGCGATAACCTCGAAGTGCTGAAGATCTTGCAGAAGCACTACCACGCCAAGGTCAAGCTGATCTACATCGATCCGCCGTACAACACTGGCAAGGACTTCGTGTACCCGGACAACTTCAAGGAGGGGCTCGACACCTACCTTGAGTGGACGCGGCAGGTCAACGAAGAGGGTAAGAAGGTCTCGACCAATTCGGAGACTGAGGGGCGCTACCACTCCAACTGGCTGAACATGATGTACCCGCGCCTCAAGCTCGCGCGGAACCTCCTTACGGACGACGGGGTGATATTCGTCTCAATTGACGATCACGAATACGACAATCTCAAGAAGTTGCTTGACCTTGTCTTTGGTGAAGCCAACTACCTCAATACTTTCGTGTGGGTGAGCAATCTCAAGGGGAGACAGATTTCGGCCAGCGGTGCGGCCGGGACGAAGGAGTACATCCTCTGCTACGCCCGGCGCGGAGATGAAGCCGGGGAGTTCCGCGCTTCAGCCACTCGCATGAAGGCTTTGATGCCCACCATCTACAAGGGATTCAACTACGTCACACAGAGCGACGAGCGTGGTCCTTTCGTTCTTAAGAATGAGCTTTACAACACAAACTCTGCGTTCAACGAGGTCACTCGCCCCAATCTCGTGTTCGACATCTACTACGACCCGAAGTCCGGCGATGTGAAGACCGCGCCGGTTTCGGAGACTCACGTACATGCCGAATACATAAAGATCGCGCCGAAGCGAAATAACAACGGGACGAACAAGTACCACGCATATCGGTGGAGCACGAGGAAAATCGAAGCCGAGTCCTACGATCTGGAATTCCTCGAAACGCCAGGAGGCTGGAAGGTTTATACAAAGGTTCGTGACGTGGACTCAACCTCGCTGAAAGACGTTGTTATGGACATAACCACGAGTGAGGGCTCCACCGACATCGAGCGAATTGGGCTCGATCCCAAGTGGTTCGACTACCCGAAGCCCGTCAACCTGATCAAGCTCCTGATTGAGGCGGGAACCGAGAAGGACTCGACCGTTCTTGACTTCTTTGCGGGCTCCGCGACGACCGCTCATGCTGTGATGCAGCTCAACGCTGACGATGGAGGTAGTCGTAGGTTCATCCAAGTTCAGCTTCCGGAGCCCCTCGACGCCGGTGCGGAGGGCCGCGAAGCAGGATTCGAGACCATCGCGGACGTAGCAGTGGCACGCATCCGCGCGGCTGCGAAAAGCATCGCAGGGAAACTGGACGGTCGTCTTGATGGAAGCGAACCCGCGGACCTCGGATTTCGCGCTTACAAGCTCTCCGACACCAACTTCTCGAAATGGCGTGTCGCCAGTGACATCGAAGATGACGCTCTCCAGCAGCGTTTCCTTGAGCTCCGCGATAGCAGTAGCGCCGACGATGCGACGTCGGACGACCTCCTTGTAGAGATCTTGCTTAAGCAGGGCTACTCCCTGAATGAGAAAATCGTCCAAGCTGAAGTCGCGGGTCTCGACGTGCGTGCGGTCGGTGACAACCTCGTGATCGCCTACCTGGACGAGCACGTCAAACCGACCCTCGACCAGCTTCGTGCCATCGTGGATGAGGACCCGGCCCGCATCATCGTTCTCGAAGACGCCTTCCAGGGAGACGATGAACTCAAGACAAACTTGGCCCAGCTCGCAAAGAGCAAGGGCATCGAACTCTGGACGGCATGATGAGCGGGTCTGGATTCCAGTTTGACGCCAGCCAGCCGTACCAGCTCGACGCCATCAACGCGGTCCTCGGGCTTTTCGACGGTCAGCCAAAGGACTCCGACAAGCTCGTCGCGACCCTACGAGGGTCTGCGAACCTCAAAGATGACGTCCAAGCGACATTTGATCTTGACCTCACGCAGGAGGTTGGCGCGATCGGCAACAACCTCGTGCTCGACCGCGAACTCATCCTCGCGAACCTTCAGAATGTGCAGGATCAGAACGGTCTCAAGGTTTCCAGCCAACTCTACGAGTCGGCACTCGATTTTGATATCGAGATGGAAACCGGAACCGGGAAGACCTACGTCTACCTCCGCTCGATCTTCGAGATGGCGGACAAGTACAACTTCACCAAGTTCGTCATTCTCGTGCCAAGCGTGGCCATCCGCGAAGGTGTCAGCACGAGCATCCGTCTGATGCGCGATCATTTCCGTTCCCTCTACCCGGGCTACCCGTTTGATTTCTCTATCTACTCAGGCAAGACCGCTGAAGAGGTGCACGCCTTCGCGACGTCAACCAATGTGCAGATTCTCGTGATGACGATCGACTCGATTCGTGGTGACGCCAACTCCCGCATCATCCATCAGACGCGCGACAAGCTGAACGGCCTGCGCCCGATCGACTACTTGAAGGCGACGCATCCGGTCGTCATCATGGATGAGCCTCAAAACATGGAGTCCGTCCTATCTCAGTCCGCGGTCGGCGAACTCGAACCGGTCTTCACGTTGCGCTACTCGGCGACTCACAAGAAGAAGCGCAACGTTGTTTACCGGCTCGATCCGGTTGACGCGCACGACCTCGGCCTCGTCAAGCAGATCGTTGTCGCTGAGGTGCAGCAGCAGGGTGCTGACGCCGCGCCCTACATAAAGCTCGTCTCGGTCAAGCGAGACCCGCAGTGGACTGCACGACTAGAACTCTCGGTCCGCAGCGCCAGCGGACAACTTGAGCGCCGCGAAGTTAGCGTTCGCCAGAATCAGGAGCTTTCGGACGAGCGCCTTACTGGCAACCCTGTCTACGAGGGCGTCTGGGTCACTGAGATGAGCGCGGCCGAGTTCGGTCAGCCTGCATCGGTCGAGCTGAACCTTCACGGCTTTCTGTCAGAGGGAGAAGCGGTCGGCGGGGCGACAGGTGCGATCTACAAAGAGATGATCCGCGAAACCATTCGGGAGCACTTCCGGAAGGAGTCGATGTTGCGCTCTCGCGGCATCAAGGTGCTCAGTCTCTTCTTCGTCGACAAGGTCGCCAGCTACATGGGCGATGGAACGACGAACGACGACGCCGACGGCGACTTCGCCAAGTGGTTCGATGAAGTCTTCGTCGAGGAGCGTGCTAAGTCGGCGCGTTGGAGTGAGTTGCTGCCACAGGCCCCAGGCGACCTGCGCCGCGCCTACTTTTCCCAGATCAAGCGCGGCAAGACCGTCGTGGCCCAAGACTCGTCTGGCACGACAAAAGCCGACGACGACGCCTATGAACTGATCATGCAGGACAAGGAACGACTGCTCGACGAGAATGAGCCAGTTCGTTTCATCTTTAGTCACTCAGCGCTGCGCGAAGGTTGGGACAATCCAAACGTTTTCCAGATATGCACGCTCCGCGAGATGGGTGCCGAAGTTGAACGGCGCCAAACCATCGGGCGCGGTCTACGCCTCCCAGTCACCAAGACCGACAAGGGCTACGAGCGCGTCGCCGATCGGGGCATCGCCACGCTGACCGTCATCGCCAACGAGTCGTACACCGCCTTCGCGAAGAGCCTCCAAAACGAGTACAAGGCCGCCGGTGTTGAGATCGGTCAAGTTCGCTTCAACGAATTCGCCAAGATTGCCGCGCGCGACGCGAGCGGCAACGTCACTGATGCTGCACTCGGCTTCGCCAAGTCGAAAGAGATCTACGACCAGCTCGAGCAAGGCGGTTTCCTGACAGACGGCAAGGTGACCTCAAAATTCCTTCCCAACACTCTGAGCTTCACTCTGAACCTGCCCGACTATCTCAAGGACTACGAGTTGGAAGTCATCGAGGCAGTCAGTAGGGCAAGCCTTGAGAGGTATGTCAAGCCGAAGAGCAATCGCAGGGAGCGCGTGCTCAACAAGGCGCTGTATCTGACACCTGAGTTCGAGGAGTTTTGGGAGGCCATCAGCGGCAAGACCACCTACCGCGTCACAGTCGTTCGCGACGAACTCATCACGTCCTCGGTCAAGGCGATCAAGGATGCGCCGAAGATCGACCCGCTCCGCATCCAGGTCACCCGCGCCGGAGTCAAGGTGCTGCGAGGCGGCGCGAAGGGCGAAGAGCTCAGCACCCGATCGGCGGAGCTGAAGGGCAGCTACGACCTGCCCGACATCGTTCGGGAGCTGCAGGAAGTCACGTCGCTGACCCGCAAGACCATTGTCGACGTACTCGTCGGCAGCGGGCGTCTTGCCGAGTTCATCGGCAACCCCAACGACTTCATCGCCATGACCAAACGCGCTGTCCAGGGCGAGCTAGCGAAGATCGTGGTTGAGGGAATCCAGTACGAGAAGATCGCTGGATCGGTCTACGAGTTGCGCGAGCTGCAGAAGGACGGCGCTGAGGAGAAGGAGCGTTTCCTCGACCAGATGTATCAGGTGCAGAACCGCCAAAAGACCGACTTCGACTACGTCGTCTATGACTCCGATGTCGAGCGGCAGTTTGCTGAGAAGCTCGACACCCGTGAAGACATCAAGCTGTTCATGAAGCTGCCGCCCAAGTTCAAGATTGACACTCCCGTCGGTCCGTATAACCCCGACTGGGCGATCATCAAGCAGGAGGATGGCGAGGACCGGATCTACATGATCCGAGAGACGAAGAGCACTCTCGACGACTCGAAGTTACGCCCGAGCGAGCTTGCGAAGATCAAGTCGGCCAAGAAGCACTTCGCCGCCATCGGCATCGACGACTACGGCCGTTCCGTGCCGGAGAAGTGGAATCTGTAATGAACCGTTATCCAGCGGATTCGCAGTGGCGTAAGTGGGATCTTCGTCTTCATGTGCGGGCACAGAGCTGGGAAATGCTGACGCGAAGATCGACGGCGAAATCAGAGGGGAAAGCATAGTCATGGTGAAAAGCGACTTGGTTGATCTCACGCTCTGGTCAGATGAACCAGCAACGACGGACTTGCTTTCGTTCGATGCCATCGCGGAGACGGTGGTGGACGCGCTGTTCGACGAGCGACTGAACCCGGTTGCTCTTGGGATCTCTGGGACGTGGGGCAGTGGCAAGACAACAGTCTTGAATCTCATTGCCGACCACGTCGAGGCCCGGTCCAAGGCGGGTGGCACCACGGTAATCGTGGTGCGGGCTGACCCGTGGCGTTACGACCCGACCATTGGTCCCAAAGAGAGCCTTATCGCTGCCGTCTTGAAGGCGCTGCAATCCGAATTCAAAGGTGAGGATCCTGTCGTGCAGAGCGCGACCGCAGCGTTCAAGAAACTTGTCAAACGTGTCAACTGGTCGAAAGCGATCAAGATGGCCGCGACAACCGCACTCACCGCACAGCTGCCCTCGCTCGATGCCGTCATGAATCTCGTGAGTGACGAGCCGGAGAATCTTGAATCGGACAAGGGCATGGACGCTTTCCGCGAGGAGTTCCAGGCCCTGCTAAATGAGCCTGCGCTCGATCATGTCTCACAGGTGGTTGTCCTGGTCGACGACCTCGATCGTTGTCTGCCGAACACTGTTGTCGACACTCTCGAAGCCATCCGCCTCTTCCTCTCGGCTGAGGGGATGTCCTTCGTGATTGCTGCAGACGAGGTTCGGGTTGCCGAAGCAATCCAGCAGAAGCTTCAGGCGCCGATCGCGCCGACCGAAACTGAAAGCACCGCCAGCCTCTATCTGCACAAGATCGTTCAGACCACCATTCCAGTCCCAGCCTTGAGCTACTTCGATACTCGTGCTTACCTATTTCTACTTCTGTCCAAATCGCAGACTGACCCCGATGTCTACGTGCAGTTGGTCAACGACTGCGCCACGCTGCGAACCGCCGCGGGCAGCCTCGACGACCTGACGGTTCCGACCGGCGTGGATCTGTCGCTCCAGATGGCGACGGCGTCGCGCCTGACCCCGATCCTCTATGAGAAATTCCAAGGAAACCCTCGCCGGATCAAGCGATTCATGAATGACCTATATGTGCGGCAAACAGTCGCCGGTCGACGCGGCATTCAGCTCGAACCGGATGCGATCGCCAAGCTCATGGTCATCGAGAAGCTGCTCGAGAGGGACTTTGATGATCTCCTCAAGTGGCTCGCTGCTGGCAAGCTCCGCGACCAGCTCGACGCGCTGCAGAAGGTGGCCGAGGGCGAAACGAAGAGCGTGACCCCGCCCGTGACCGGAGTCAAGAAAGCAGCCGCGAAGAAAGCCGAACCCACTGTCGACGTTGATTCGTTCTCAGGCACGATGGTGCGTTGGGCGAAGCTACCTCCGGCTCTCGACGCCACAGCCGTAACCGGTTACCTGACTTTGGCGGCGGCATTCAAGGGTCGACTCCTACTTGACGAGTCTCTCTCTGAGAAGCTTCGCGACCTCGCGGCAGCGCTGACGTCCAGCTCGCAGGTCGATCGCAACGCGGTGAAGGACGAAGAATTGCAACGGCTTCCGGCTGGCGACGTGGTTGAGCTTCTCGCTCACCTTGGTCGCCGCATGCAGGACGATCCGTCGATTCAGCTCGCGACAGTAAATGCCATTGTCACGATCGCCACGCTCCATCCGGACGAAATCAAGGAGGCCCAGGCAGCGCTTGCCAAGCTTCCAAGCCAGGAACTCAAACCGTCCACGGTCCTAGTGCTCAAGAGCCGTGCGGCCGATTTTGACGCCGTCCTCGCTAGTTGGAGTGTTAACGCGGATGGCACCACCGTGAAGGCGATCTCCTCTATTCGGAAGGGTGCCTGATGGGCACCAGCGGCGCATTCAAGGGCAGCGGTGGGAAGGACGCCGGAGATCTGCGCGACGCTATCGCCGGATGGCTCGGCGACGATGCTGGCTCCGATTCGCCTACGCCGACAAGTCCCGCTGCCGAACCAGCAATGACTCAGGACGGCTCTCCGGCCAGTCCGTTAAGCCCGTCCTCGATCGCACCAGTCATTGGCATGTGGAAGACCGGGTCGCGGGGTTCAGGCGGTGGTGGCGGCGCTGGAGCCGGTGGCGGAACAGCGGGCGGTGGCTCGGGAGGTTCCGGTGGCGGGAGATCATCTGGGGGAGTGCGACGTACGGTCGCACAAGTCTCCGGACCGGCTGGCCGCGCCAGTTCGCTAGCGCGTGCGTACTCGACAGGCAACCGAGAGGCGCTAGAGGCCGCCGGCCTTGACTACGACGCCTTGCGCGCGCTCAACGATCCGCTCGAGGTCGGCCAACGAATTGCTGAGGTCGCCTTCGATACCCAGGCCGACAGCACGCTGGAAGACAGCGAGGCGCGGATGATCGTCGCCGAACTAATCTCATGGATCCTCGAAGCACCGAGCGACCAGCCGCCTGCGCCCGACGAGATAGTGCGGCATTCCATCGAGCTCATGATCGCCCAGTCGGCTCTGCTTGAAGTTGGGGACACGATTCGTCAGGAGAAAAACTCGACCAAGCGACACGAGGCCGAAGCGGAAGTCCGCCGGGCCGCGCAAGTGCTTGCTGGGCAAGTATCCCTCAGCGGTACGGGAGCTACTTCCGCCGAGATCTCCACGGCTATCGAGACCGGCGTGGCGCAACTCAAAGAGATCTATGGAGCAACCGAGTGACGCGGCTCGCTCTCATCGTCGACAGGAGACGGATACCTGCCGATGTCGATGAGGTGTTCCTCTGGGACGGGAGCGCGGAGGATTCCTTCAAGTCGCTACTGGGGCCGTCGTTGGAACTACTGGGCCCGGTACCGACCCTCAATGGTGACCTCGTTCGACTCGCGCTCGCGGTCTATGCCGCCGATCACACAGTGCTCCGGCAAGGACGGGGCTCGAACTGGAATACGCGTGACCTTGTGGTGACAATCCCAGTCAGCGATCCGTCCGCGTGGAACTCAGCAGCGCCCGCAATCGTCGAGGCGCTGGACTTCCTCACGGGTGATCACTGGACGTTCGAGTTCTCCGCACTGGCGGGGATAGCCGATAACGCGTTGCTGGTGCGCGATACGTCAACGCGAGTGGTGCTGGTCAGCGGTGGAGCAGACTCCGGCATGGGCGCGCTCTACTCCGCCTCGACACTCGGCGCCAAGCAGACACATTCGCTCGTCTCGCATGCCAGTTCCGGGGCCGCTCGTACTCCGCAGAAGGTTGTCCACGAGCAACTTGAGGCGCTGTTTCCTGGCAAGCAAGCTGCCCACCACCGGATCTTTCTCGGCAGGACAAACAAGCGACTCGACGGCAGTCGCTTTCCGAACGAACCGTCAAGCCGTTCGCGCTCGTTTCTTTTCCTCGCACTAGGACTGTCGGTCGCCTCCCAGTCGGAAGTGCCGCTCTGGATTCCGGAGAACGGCTTCGCGTCAATCAACCCACCACTCGGGCCGGAGCGCCTCGGAGCTCTGTCGACCCGCACGACCCAGCCCTGGTTTCTCTGGAAGATCCAACAGGTGCTGGAGTCTGTGGGAGCCCATGGCGTGATTGAGAATCCGTTCCAACTCACGACCAAAGGCGAGATGTTCGCGCAGGCACGGTCCCTTCTCGGAGAGGACGACGCTTCGGCGTACTTGAGTGCCACCAACTCCTGCTCCCACACCGACCAGAATTACCAGGGCGTACCGAGTGGCACCCACTGTGGCGTCTGCTTCGGGTGCATTGTTCGGCGGGCATCTTTCAAGGCGGGACGCGTGAAGGATACAACCCGGTACCTGAGCGATGAATCTCAGCACGAGACCTACGTGGCTAGCCACTCTGTCGTTGAAGCAGCGAGAGACTTTGCATCGACCAAAATTGCCGACGCGACCATCATGATGATGCCGCTGCCTCCCACCTTGTCCGCGCGCCAGGCTATGGGACTCTGCTTGCGCGGTCAGGCCGAGATCGCGGCGTACCTGGCATGAGACAGCTGCCCCCGCTTGACGTCCATGGCCACGTTGCGACTGACATCGCGAAGTCAGACCTTGAATCCTTGGGTGCGGTCGTTCTGATTGCGACTAGGTCGCTGGCTGACTTCGATCTGGTATCCCACCGCCGCGACCTCGTCAGCGTGTGGGGCGTGGGCTGCCATCCGTCGCTGGTCGGAGTGCAGCGTGCCTTCGATGCCGCCGGCTTTGAGAAGGCGTTGGCAGGCACGCCTTACGTCGCGGAGGTTGGCCTTGACGGCACCTCGCGTGTGCCCATTGCCACGCAGACGGAGACGCTTGAGGCGATACTTCGCATTGTCGATCGCATACCGCGAGTTGTCTCCCTCCACAGCTATAAAGCGACGAGTGAGCTACTCGACGTGCTTGGCAATCACGGCTCGCGACCGGGGCGGATTCTCCACTGGTGGCTCGGAGACGGTGATGAGACGAAAACTGCGCTCGATCTTGGCTGCTACGTATCGGTCAACTACTCGATGACTCGAACGACCGACACATGGAAGACAATTCCGCTCGACCGCTTGCTAATGGAAACCGACCACCCTCATGGAGATCGCTTTTCAGCGTCGCCACGTCAACCAGGTCGTGTTCAGAGCGTTGAAGTCGCGATCGCCAAACATCATGGATTGGCTGTCGATGCAGTCCGCAAGCAAATTTGGCGAAATTTCGCCCGAATCATCGTGGAGACAAACTGCGGAACGCTGCTTCCACGCCCCGTCCGGACCATGATCGACTCCCTGTAGTCCTCACGCCATCGCTCAATTTGGCGACGAGGCACCGGAGATATTTCCAACGCCCTCGAGCGTGCGAGATAGCTGCTCGGTGCCATGGCATAGTCGGGCTGGTGAGCGACGACGATGAGCACTGGATATACGAACCTTCTGCCGATGCCTCCGCACGCTTTGTACTTGGAACCGTGGGTGGTAACCCTCTCGTTTGCTTTGGCATCAACCCCAGCATCGCTGTGCCGAACTCGCTCGACCCAACGGTGCGGCGCGTCAAAGGCCTCGCCGCCAGGTTCGAGTTCGACAGCTGGACGATGCTGAACGTGTACCCACAGATCGCGACCCTCCCGAAGGACATCAATCGTGCACTCGACCGGCAGCTCAAGATCGAGAACGAGCGTCAGATCGAGAAGCTAGTCGACGGCCGGAAACTCACGCTTCTCGGCGCGTGGGGCGGGCTCATCACGTCGCGACCGTACCTGCCCGCGCTCCTTGTGGACATCGTCCGCGTGACGGACGCAGCGGGCTGCAGCTGGGTCTCGTACGGTGACCCGCTCGTTGACGGCCATCCGCAGCATCTGTCTCGAGCCGCTGGCGGTTTACCGCTAATGCCCTTTGACATTGACGGATACTTGCCTCGGATCGTCAGGCGACCCTAGCCCTAGTCCCACCGCTCAAGGAAGGGTCTGAGCATCATCCATCGTGAGCACGGGCTATCGGCACGACAAACGAAGGCGCTCTCTACAGCGCCTTGCAGACAACGAACTTAGTACCCTAGCGATCACCGGGCGGCGCTGCTTGGTCCAAATCGAGGAGCCCTACCATGACCAACGAGATTCAGCTGATCAGCGACGGCGAGGGAGTTGCCGTCATTGGCGACCCGGCGGCCGTTGAGAAATTTCTCATGTCGGCGGAACTGCCGTCACGCGACCTCGGCTTGCAGCGGCTTGACTCCCTGTTCAGCTCCGCAGCGATGGGTCTAGAAGGAGCTTCTGCGCTCGCGCAGCACTCCGGTCGGTGGTTTCAGGTGACGGAGCAGTCCGCTGAGCTGATCAAGACATTCGGCCTGATGACAAGCAGCGCCAACGGCCTGCAGTACGGCGTCATTCAAGGCGCCGACGGGCCGATCAAGGGCCTGGTCCAGTTCATGGGTGGCGCACAATCGATGCTCAGCCCAGCGATGCTCTCAGGCGCAGCGGGTGTCATGCAGCAGATGGCGCTGCAACAGTCGATGGACGAGATCGCCGACTATCTTGCGACGATCGATGCGAAGGTCGACGACGTGCTCCGTGCACAAAAGGACGCTGTCGTAGCCGACATGATCGGTGTCGATTTCGTCATTGAAGAAGCAATGACCCTGCGAGAGCGGACGGGCCGGGTATCGGAGACCACGTGGTCGAAGGTGCAGGGCACGGGCCTCACCATCGCGCGGACGCAGGCCTATTCCATTCGCCAGCTCGACGCGCTTGCTGACAAGCTCGATCGAGAGACTGACATCGGCGCCCTCGGCAGGTTGGCGCGCGAATCGGAACCAAAGGTTCACGAGTGGCTTTCGATACTTGCAAGGTGCGTGCAGCTCCAAGACGGCATCGCAATCCTCGAGATCGATCGAGTTCTCGACGCGGAGTCGGATGAGCTCGACCAGCACCGCCTTGCCTTGCAGGCGGCTCGGCAGAATCGACTCGACCTGATCGTCCGCACCACGACCGCCCTAATGAAGCGGATGGACGTCTCGGCGGAGCGCGCGAACAAGAAGGTTCTGTTCAATCCCCTAGAGTCGCCCGCCGTAGTCCGTGCCACAAATCAGATGCTCGTAGCAGTCGGAGACTTTCACGATGGACTCGGCATCGAGCGCGGAAGCGACTCGTCGCGCACGCGGCGCTGGCGCGACGCGGCCGCAGACGTCCGTGACAAGGTGATTGAGACAGGAGCGGACGGTGTCGGGGCGGCGCGGCGTCTCGGAGGCGATGGAATCGACCGCGCCCGGTCGGCGACCAATCGCGTGGCGGAGAGTATTGCCGAGCGCACCCGTGACCGTGACGAGAAGTAGCTAGATCTGGTCCGGAGCCGGCGCGTCGAAGCCAGTCCGCCTGCGATAACGCCAAGGCAAACCAGATCCGATGGAGGTATCGCCGCGGAATCCTTAACTACACCTACGGGCTAAGTGCAAATATGGCGATTGCTCACTAACACTTAGAGGATGCCTTTTTGACTGCATTTTGACTGCAACTGAAATAAGACAGCCTGATCACCGTGATCTCGTAGGGTCAGAAATCCCAGTAAAACACTGGGTTCTTGCCCCTCTCCCGCACCACCAAAAGGGAGGGATACGGGTTCGAGTCCCTCCAGGGGCAGTTGGGCGTCCAGGCTGCTCGCCATTATCGCCGATGAGGTCCCGCCGCCGTCGCGCA
>Ga0247738_10000413_pt1 | contig 16854 bp, 17 predicted proteins | sample UWRJL013104B2_FD_180936 | JGI IMG/M metagenome (GOLD analysis project Ga0247738, IMG submission 180936) | Plant litter microbial communities from Arlington Agricultural Research Station in Wisconsin, United States - UWRJ-L013-104B-2 | ecosystem: Environmental > Terrestrial > Plant litter >...
CGTCCGCAAGCTGGCGGTCGGCGGCGGCGAGGTCCATCTGCAGGCGCACGAGGCGCTGCTGAGGGCCGTCGTGAATGTCGCGCTCGAGGCGTCGCAGCGAGTGGCCCTCGGCGTTCTGGGCGGCGCCGCGCGACTCGTTGAGGCTCATCACCTCGCGCTGCAGGGCGTCCGAGCGCCACGCGCCGAGCAGGGCCCTGGCGATGAACCAGTGCACCATGACGAGGCCGCGGGTCGCGAGCGGGAGGGTCGCGAGGAACACCACACCCACGATGGAGTAGAGCACGTTGTCGAGCAGGGCCGGGTTGTCCACCCCGGGCCACAGCTGCAGCGACAGGTGCCAGTCGCCGCGCTCGCCGAACGCATCCCAGATCCAGTAGGTGACGCCCCCGATGCCCAGCGAGAGCCACACGACGGTGATCACCCACGTGATCGTCTTGACGATGAAATCGACGATCATCACGTGCAGGAGGGCCAGCCAGTAGTGGCCGTTGCCGAGCACCGCGCGCAGCCACCCGAAGAAACCGGTGCGGGCGCGGGCATCCTGCCACTCGGGGCGGGTGATGGCTGGGCGACCGGCCGCCTCCAGCAGCGCCAGCTCGACAATGCCGAAGCCTCTCGCGACATACAGGCAGCCGATGATGAGGATGACCCCGATGAAGAACGTGACGATGGTGCCGATGCCCGCGGAGAACAGGCCGATCGTGACGACGAAGCCCGCGATCGAGATCGGGAAGGCGAAGAACAGGTAGAGCAATTCACGGGGAACCGTGCGCCACAGCCCCAGGTAGCCGCCGCGGCGGGTGGGGTCGAGGGTCTCAGTTGTCATGGCGGTGCATTCCTTCGTTAGTCCAGTGATACCAGCCTCGCCAGTGCTGCGCCGACACCCCAGCAGGCAGCCACACCAAACGAGGAGGGGGCTAACCCCACCCGGTTAGCGTCGCCTTCCCTTGCTTGCGGAATGTAGAGCGGTGGCTAACGTTGAACACAGAAGAGCAAAGGAGTCACACAATGACCGAAATCAAGGCAGTTTCCCAGACCTCAGCAGACCCCGACGTGACGTCGGGAGTCGCCCAGTTCCTCGGCCCGGTCGTCACCGACCTGACCGCGCTCTCCGTCGACGGCAAGCAGGCCCACTGGCACGTGCGCGGCGCCAACTTCCAGGCCGTGCACGAGCTGCTCGACGTCATCGTCGACCACGCCCGCGATTGGGCTGACACCGCCGCGGAGCGCGTCGTCGCCCTCGGCCTGCCGATCGACGCCCGCATTCAGAGCGTGGGCAGCAAGACCACCACGCCCGTCATGACCGCCGGCTTCCAGCAGTCCGACGCCGTGATCGCCGAAGTCATCGCGGCCATCGATGCGACCCTCGTGACCGTGCGCACCGCCGTGACCGAGCTCGCCGAACTCGACGCGGTCAGCCAGGACGTGGCCATCGAGATCGCCCGCGGTCTCGAGAAGGACCGCTGGTTCCTGTTCGCGCACCTCGCGACCAAGTAACAACTCTCGCTGATTGAGCCTGTCGAAATGTCGACAGGCTCAATCGACGTTAAAGGTGAAGCGGCCGCCGAGAAGCGTCGCCGCCACGGGCATCCCGCGCAGCTCGTCTCCGCTGGCCGCGAGCGGGTCGAGGTCGGTGATCACGAGGTCGGCGGGCTGGCCCACCGCAACCGTTGTGCGGGTCGAGGCCGCGAGCGCCTCGGCGCGCGTGATGCGCTGTTCCGGATGCCACGGCTCTCGCCCGTCGCGCTCGCGGCTGACGGCCGCGGCGATGCCGAGCCACGGGTCGAGCGGCGACACCGGGGCGTCCGAGCCGAACAGCAGCGTCGCGCCCGCGTCGAGCAGGTCGCGGAAGGCGTAGAGCCGGTCGGTGCGCCCCGCCCAGAAGCGCTCGGACGCCTCGCGGTCGTCCATGGCGTGCTCGGGTTGCACACTCACCTCGACGCCGAGCTCCGCGAAGCGCGGGTAGTCGCTCTCGACGAGCAGCTGCGCGTGCTCGATACGCCCGCCGCGGTACGACGGCAGCGAGGCCAGCTGCTGGAAGGCGTCGAGGGCGACCGTATTCGCGTGGTCGCCGATGGCGTGCACATCGGGCAGGATGCCCGCCTCCACCGCGCGACGCAGGTTCGCGAGCAGTGCCTCCGGGGGCACGGTCAGCACGCCGTGCGTGCCGTCCGCGTACGGCTCCCACGTGTACGCGGTGCGCGTGTTGAGGGAGCCGTCGGTGAGCACCTTGTAGCGGCCCATTGTGAGCAGCTCGCCGTGCGCATCGCCCGTGCGCAGGCCCTCGGAGATGGCGCGGTCGAGGTCGTGCGTGTACACGGTGAACTCGACGCGCAGGGCGTCGTGGCCCGACGCGATACGGCGCTGCCACACCCCCAGGTTCCAGGCCATCTCGAGGTCGACGATGCCGACCACGCCCCGGCGCGCTGCGGCGTCCGCGGCGGCGCGCGCCCACGAGTCGACGGTCTCATCGCTCACCGCATCGAGCCCCCGGTGGATGGCGAACGCGTCGTCCTCCTTGAGCAGCCCGGTCGGATGCCCGGCGTGGCCGTAGCGCTGGAGGGCAGCGGTGTTCAGCCACACGGCGTGCAGGTCGGCGCTCACGAGCACCGTGGGGATGCCGTGCGTCGCCGCATCGAGCAGCTCCACGCTCGGGGCATCCGGCCACACCGCGTCGCGGAAGTTCGCGCCAACGATGATCCCCGTGCTGGGCTCCGAAGTGCTCGTGCTGCCGCGCGCCCCCGCGACGATGTCGGCCGCCTCCTTCGCCGATGCGGCGAGCGAGAGGTCGATGCGCTGGGAGGTGAGGGCCCACTGGGTGAAGTGCACGTGGTGGTCCCACAGGCCCGGCGAGACCCATCGGCCGCCGAAATCCCGCCGGTCGGGGTCGGAGCCGAGCGCGGGGCCGATCTCGGTGATCAGTCCGCCGTCGACCCTCACGTCGACGAGCCGATCGCCGAGGCGCAGGCTACTGAGAATCACGGTCGTGCACCCTCCGCATCTCGCGGGCGAGGTCGGGGTGGGCGTAGTGCTCGCCGCCCTGCAGCTCGTCGATGATGCGGTCGACGACCTCCGGTGCCTTGTTCTGGCTGAGCTTCGCGCGCGCGTCGAAGCGCGTGACCACGAGCCGCAGGCCGACGGTGCCGAGGGCGATGCGCCGGGCGGCCGTCTCGTCGATGTCGAGGGTGACGGGCTCGGGCATCCGCTCCTCGAAATGGTCGACGAGCCTGTCGAGCACCTCGAAATTCTCTGCTTCGGAAAGAAGCTGCGGCACGCCGTACAAATGGGCCGTGACGTGGTTCCACGTCGGCACGAAGCCCGCGCGCTCATCGCGGTACCAGCCCGGCGAGATGTAGCCGTGCGGGCCCTGGATGATCACCATGATCTCGTGCTGGCCGAGCTCGTGCAGTTTCTCGTCCGGCCGGCCGACATGGCTCACGATGCTGATCGAGCCGTCCGCGGTCTCCTCGAGGATCACCGGGTAGTGCGACGCGACCAGGCCCGTCGCGGTGCTCGACACGATCGTGGCCCACGGGTTCTCGCGGATGAGCCGCTTGACCTCCTGCGGGTCCGTCATGAGGAAGCCCGGGGTGTGCCTCACTCCTGCTGCCCCTCGCCCGCCTGGTCCACGGGGCACCAATAGAGCTTGCGGCCCCCGATCTCCTCCATGACGATGGGCGTTCCGCACACGCGGCACGGCTCCCCCGTGCGGTGGTAGACCCAGTGCCGGTCGGCGCGGCTGGCCATGGCGCCGTTGTACGCCTCGGGGCTCAGCCCGTCCATGGTCATCATCTGGCCGGTCTCGACCCCGATGGCGAGCAGCTTCGCCCAGTCCCTCCACAGCGCGCGCACCGTCGTCTCCGAGAGGTCGCGACCCGGGATGTGCGGGTTCAGCCGCGCCCGGAACAGCATCTCGGCGCGGTACACGTTGCCGATTCCCGCCACGACCGACTGGTCCATGAGCAACAGGCAGATGGGCGTGGGCTTCTTCAGCACCGTCGCCACGAAGCGGTCCTCCGCCTCCGCGCCCGGGTCCAGGAGCGGGTCGGGGCCGAGCTTGTCGATGACGGCCTGCACCTCCTCCGGGTGCAGCACGTCGCACGCCGTGGGCCCGCGCAGGTCGGCGCAGGTCGCCTCGGTGAGCAGGCGCACCCGAACGGCGCCCACGGGCTCGGGCGGGAACGAGTCGATCGTGCCCTCGACCTCCTGCTCGGCCATCCTGAGCCTCGCCCGCCGCGGCGCGCCGATGGAGCTGAGGGAGTCTTCAAAGGCGCCGACGACGGTCGCTGAGGCTCTCGCAGCGCCCCCTTCGACGGCGTCGGGCACCGTGCCCCTCTGGTTCGTCTGCCCCATGCGCCCGTTCGACGAGGCCATCGTGGCGTCAGCGGTGATGTCGCCCGCGAAGTCCCACGCGCCGTAGATGCCCAGGTGCACGCGCAGCCAGAGCCCGTTGTCGAACTCGAGGAACATCTGCTTGCCCACGGCGATCGCCTGCGTCATGACGCGCCCGTCGAGCTGGGCGGCGCCCGCCGCGAACCGGCCCTGGGGCGACGATGCCGCCACCGAGTGCCCCACGAAGTGCAGGGCGAACTGCCGCGCGATGCGGTGGACTGAATGGCCCTCGGGCATGTCAGGCTCCGATCTCGTGCCCGGCGATGAGCCCCGTCTGCTCGTACTCGGCGAGCTGGGCGATCCGGCGCGCATGGCGCTCATCGCCGGAGAACGGCTCGGCGAGGAACACATCGATGAAGTGCTTGGCCTCGTCCACAGTGTGCTGGCGCGCACCGATCGCGATCAGGTTGGCGTCGTTGTGCTGGCGGGCGAGCAGGGCGGTCGACTCGCTCCAGACCAGCGCGGCGCGCGCGCCCGTCACCTTGTTGGCGGCGATCTGCTCGCCGTTGCCCGAGCCGCCGAACACGATGCCGAGGCACTCCACGCCCGCCGTCTGGTCGGCGACCACGGCGAGCGCCGCGTTGATGCAGAAGCTCGGGTAGTCGTCGAGCGGGTCGTAGCTCGTGGGGCCGTGGTCGACGACCTCGTGGCCCGCGCTGCGCAGATGCTGCTGCAGATCGTCACTGAACTCGAGGCCGGCGTGGTCAGTCGCGATGTGGATGCGCATCCTCCAAGTTTAGGGAGTTCCGCGGACATCCCTCTGGCGGATGCGCTGGCTCAGGAGCAGACTGGAAGCAAGCACTTCGTCGCGAAGGGGGTCTCATGAACCGTCACTCGACTCACATGCCCGAGGGCGTGCCGATCCTCTCCCCCGGGCGCCATCGAACCCCGAAGCAGGGCGCCTGCTTCATGGAGTTCGCGTCCTTCTTGGCCGGTGAGCGCTGGAGCGATCATCCGGCCTGCACGAATGCGACCCTGGCCGCTCTGGCGCGCGACGTGAACGACCTCACGAGCGATGCCGGTCGCTCGCTGCTCACGCCGTACATCCACCGCGTCGTGGGCCTCACGACCGAGGACCCGGCCTTCGGGATGAGCGTCGCCCTGGGTGCGGCGCGGGCGGCCCTGCCCGTGGCGAGCATGGAACGGCAGCGCGCCCTCGCGGTGGCCCTGCTCGCGTTCGACCCTGAGCTCGGCCCGGAGTCGCGCGCGGCGTTCGCACAGGCTCCCGACCTCGAGGGGTGGGGGCGCGGGTACCTGGGGTCGACGCGCATCGCGCCGCGCTCGACCGCGCGCACGCAGGAGGCGATCGTGCACACCGCGCTCATGGGCATCGCGCTCGCGTGCATCAGCGACGCGGATGCCCGGCTGTTCGCCCTGCTGCGCGACACCATCGAGGCTGCGGAGGTGCAACTGCGCCCGGCAGTGCAGGAGCCGCAGCTCACGCCCGTCCCCTGACCCGCGTCCGCCACCGCCCGCCGGCTGCTGCCGGCAGCAACCATCCACTTCTCCGGAGGAATGGCGCGACACGCCGCCCAGGGGTGTTACGGGTGTGACGTGGGCGCACTTCCTCCGGAGAAGTGGTCACGGCGGGCGGGGCCGGGGTGCGGGGCCGGCCCGCCCCACCGCCCGGCCACCAACCATCCACTTCTCCGGAGGAATAGCGCGACACGCCGCCCAAGGGTGTTACGGGTGTGACGTGGGCGCACTTCCTCCGGAGAAGTGGTCACCGCGGGAGGTGCGGGTTGCGCAGTGCGGGGTGCGGCGGTGCGCTACTCGGGCGTCTCGTTGTCGATGGCCTCGATGAGCCAGCGGCCGCCCTCGTTGACGAGGTGGTAGCGCAGCGTGAAGTCGACCGGGTCCCCCGTGGAGTTGTCGGTCTCCGTCGTCACGACCTCGGCCGTGTCGCCCTTGGTGGACGAGATCACGACGGACACGTCGTACGTGTAGACGCCGTCGATCGTGAGGGTGCCGGCGTTCTCCTCGAACGCCTCGCAGTCGAAGGCGCCACCGAAGAAGTCGTTCTGGAACTGCTTCGTGGTCGTGCTCGTGAACAGGTCGCAGTCGGACTTCTGGAAGGAGAGGTCGTAGTCGGTCACCGTCTTGGCCGGGCTGCCGCCGACGACGCCCAGGAGGGTGACCACTCCCACGACGAGGCCGGTGAGGATGGCGGCGAGCACGACGGCCCCGCCCACGATGAATGGCCAGAGCCGGCGCTTCTTCGGAGTGGGCAGCACCTCCGCGACGGCGGGCCCTGAGGCCTCGGGGGCGGTCTCGTCTGACATGTGCCCAGCGTACCGGGCGCCCGTTCCGGCGCCTCCCGTTAGGCTTGGTGGTCGGACACGATCCGTCGAACTAAGGAGCAAGCTGTGCCTGGAGAGAACCTCACCCGAGTCGAAGCGCAGGAGCGAAAGGCGCTCGTGGATGTCACGAGCTACGAGGTCGCACTCGACCTCACGACCGGCGCCGAGACGTTCGGCAGCACCACGGTTGTGCGCTTCTCGGCCCAGGAGGGCTCCTCCACCTTCATCGACGCCATCACGAGCGCCGTGCACTCCGTGACTCTCAACGGCGCGACCCTCGACCCCGCCGCCGTGAGCGACGGCGTGCGCATCCAGCTGGCCGGCCTCGCCGCCGACAACGTGCTCGAGGTCGTCGCTGACGCGGCGTACACGAACACCGGCGAGGGCCTGCACCGCTTCGTCGACCCGGTCGACGACGAGGTCTACCTCTACTCGCAGTTCGAGGTTCCCGACAGCCGGCGCGTCTTCGCGGTGTTCGAGCAGCCCGACCTCAAGGCCACGTTCCAGTTCACGGTCACCGCCCCCGAGCACTGGGTCGTCGTGAGCAACCAGCCGGCGCCCGAGCCGGAGGTGGTGTCCGGCGTGGGCACGAAGTGGGCCTTCTCCCCCACGCCCGTGCTGTCCAGCTACGTGACCGCGATCGTGGCGGGCCCGTACGTGTCGGTGCACGACGAGCTGACGTCGAGCGACGGCCGGGTCATCCCGCTCGGCATCTTCGCGCGCACGTCGCTCAGCCAGTACCTCGACGCCGACTACATCTTCGAGAAGACGAAGCAGGGCTTCGAGTTCTACGAGAAGCAGTTCGACTACGCCTACCCGTTCGAGAAGTACGACCAGCTGTTCGTGCCCGAGTTCAACGCGGGCGCGATGGAGAACGCCGGCGCGATCACGTTCACCGAGAGCTACGTGTTCCGGTCGAAGGTGACGGATGCCATCAAGGAGCGCCGCGTCGTCACGATCCTGCACGAGCTCGCGCACATGTGGTTCGGCGATCTCGTCACGATGAAGTGGTGGAACGACCTCTGGCTCAACGAGAGCTTTGCGGAGTGGGCCTCCACCCTCGCGACGGCGGAGGCCACGGAGTGGACCGAGGCGTGGACCACCTTCCAGGCGATGGAGAAGAGCTGGGCGTACCGCCAGGACCAGCTGCCCTCCACCCACCCCGTGGTCGCGACCATCAACGACCTCGAAGACGTGCAGGTGAACTTCGACGGCATCACCTACGCGAAGGGCGGCTCGGTCATCAAGCAGCTCGTGGCGTGGGTGGGACTGCCCGAGTTCATGCTCGGCGTCGCCAACTACTTCAAGAAGCACGCGTACGGCAACACCGAGCTGAGCGACCTGCTCGTCGAGCTCGAGAAGACGAGCGGCCGCGAGCTCACGCAGTGGAGCAAGCAGTGGCTCGAGACCGCGGGCGTGAACACCCTGCGCCCGCTCATCGAGACGACGGCGGATGGCACGATCACGTCGTTCGTGGTGCAGCAGGAGGCCGCGGCCGACTACCCCACCATCCGCCCGCACCGCCTCGCGATCGGCTTCTACAGCCTGAACGACGGCAAGCTCGTGCGCGACAGCCGCATCGAGATCGACGTCGACGGCGAGCGCACCGACGTGCCCCAGCTCGTGGGCCAGGGCCGGCCCGACCTCGTGCTCGTCAACGACGAGGACCTCGCCTACGCGAAGATCCGCCTCGACGACCAGTCGCTCGCGGTCGCGATGGAGCACCTCGCCGACATCTCCGACCCGCTCGCGCGCTCCATCGTGTGGGGCGCGGCGTGGGATGCCACGCGCGACGCCGAGGCGAGCCCGAGCGACTACGTGCAGCTCGTGCTGAACAACATCGCCGCCGAGACCGAGTCGACGACCATCCGCACCACGCTCAGCCAGCTCACCCAGGTCGCGCGCTACTACGTGGCACCGTCGCGCCGCGAGCAGACGATCGAGGCGGTGGGAGACGGTCTGTGGATGCTCGCGAGCCAGGCTCCCGCAGGGTCGGACTCGCAGTTCCAGTTCGCCAAGTTCTTCGCCAACATCGCCTCGACCCCCGCCCACGTGGCGACGCTGAGCGGCCTGCTCGACGGTTCCGTCGCGCTGGACGGGCTCGAGATCGACACCGACCTGCGCTGGGAGATCCTCGAGGGGCTCGTGCTGAACGGGGCGGCCGGCAGCGCGGAGATCGACGCCGAGCTCGCCGACGACAACACGTCCAACGGCGCGCAGGCCGCGGCCCGCGCGCACGCGACCGTGCCGACCGACGAGGGCAAGCGGGCGGCGTTCGACTCCCTCGTGCGCAGCGACGCACTGCCGAACGCGATCGTGCGCATGGTGACCATGGGCTACCTGCACGTCAACGACCCCGCCGTGCTCGAGCCGCTCGTCGCCCCGTACTTCGCGATGCTGAACGACATCTGGGCGGGCCGCTCGTACAAGATCGCCGAGTATGTCGTGCTGGGCCTGTACCCGTCGCCGCTGGCGTCACAGGAGCTCGTGGATGCGACTAACGCCTGGCTCGACGCCAACCCGGGCATCCCGGCGCTGCGCCGCCTGGTGATCGAGAACCTCGCGGGGGTCGAACGCGCCCTCAAGGCGCAGGAGCGCGACCGGGGCTGATGACGGTGGATTGGGACGCGATCTGGGCCGTGCTCGCCGACCCCGAGGGCGGTTGGCACAAGCTCGCCATCTCGGCGGCCGTGATCGTGGGCGCCCTCGTGCTGCGCTGGATCCTGCTGCTCGTCATCCGGCGGGTCGTGAACCGCGTCGTCAACGGTGCCAAGAAGAAGCAGAACTTCGACGACACTCAGGCGCTGCTCATGTCGCCCCTCGCGGCCGTGCGGATCGTGCAGCGCACGAAGACCCTCGGCAGCGTGCTGAGCAACATCGTGACCGCGGCCATCATCATCGTGACGGCGCTCGTGCTCTTCAACCTGACGGTGCCCAACGCGACTGGCGCGTTCGCGCTCATCACGGCCGCCCTCGGCGCGGGCCTCGGCTTCGGCGCCCAGAACATCGTCAAAGACGTTCTGAGCGGGCTGTTCATGGTCGCCGAGGACCAGCTGGGGGTCGGCGACGTCGTCGACCTCGGGCCCGCCACGGGCGTCGTGGAGGGCGTGGGCATCCGCATCACCCAGGTGCGCGACGTCAACGGAACCCTGTGGTTCGTGCGCAACGGCGAGATCCTGCGCGTCGGCAACATGTCGCAGGGCTGGGCTCGCGTGATCGTCGACCTCGCCGTGCCGTACGACTCCGATCTCGAGGCCGTGCAAGACACGGTGCTCGCCACCGCGACGAGCCTCGCGGGCGACACCAAGTGGCGCACGCGCATCCTCGAGAAGCCCGAAGTGTGGGGCATCGAGTCGATCTCGGGCGAGGCGATCGTGCTGCGGCTCGTGGTGAAGACCGCGTCGGCGTCGAAGGATGACGTGGCCCGCGAGCTGCGCGCGCGGCTCAAGCGCGCCCTCGACGACATGGGGGTCAAGCTGCCCTCGCTCAACTCGATCGTCCTGACCGGGGCCGAGGGTGCCGCGAGCGTGCGCGGCGCGCGGCCGCCCCGCACCAAGCCGGTGGCCGTGCAGAAGCCGGCCGCCCTGCAGAAGAAGCGGACCGAATGAGCGACGAACGCGTGCCCAACCCCGTCACGCTGCGCATGAGCGCGGGCGGGGAGGCGGTGCAGGGCAACTTCTGGGAGCAGGTGGGCGGGCGTCCGACCTTCGAGAAGCTGGTCAGGAAGTTCTACGAGGGCATCGCGACCGACGAGGTGCTGCTGCCCATGTACCCGGAGCAGCCCGACCTCGAGGGGGCCATCCAGCGCCTGACCGGCTTCCTCGAGCAGTACTGGGGCGGGCCGGGCACGTACAGCGAGGAGCGCGGCCACCCTCGGCTGCGCCTGCGCCACCTCCCCTTCAAGGTGAACCCGGATGCCCGCGACCGCTGGCTGGCGCACATGCGGGTGGCCCTCGACTCGCTCGAGCTGCCGCCGCTGCAGGATGCCACGCTGTGGGCGTACCTCGACCGCGCGGCCCACGCGATGGTGAACACGTTCGACGAGTAGTCCTCACCCGCTACGGGTGGGGTGCCCCCTCCCCCGGCGGCGCAGTGTTGTGCCATGAATCTCTGGGACTTTCTGTGGAGCACATTCCTGATCTTCGCGTTCGTGGCCTACCTGATCATCCTGTTCTCGATCTGCGCCGACCTATTCCGTGATCGTGGGCTCGCGGGCGGCTACAAGGCGCTGTGGATCATCTTCCTCATCGTGCTGCCGTACCTCGCGGCGTTCGTGTACCTCATTGCCCGCGGGCGCGGCATGGCCGAGCGCCAGGCGGAGGCCGACGCGCGCAAGCGCCAGGAGGTCGGCGCGTACGTGCGCGACCTCGCGGGCTCGTCGTCGGCGTCTGAGATCGCGCAGGCGAAGGCGCTCCTCGACTCGGGGACCATCACGGCCGAGGAGTTCAGCACCCTGAAGGCCAGAGCGCTCGCGTGAGCCCGTGTCGCTCACAGGCTCCAAGCTCCTGCAGAGCGGCCCGTTCCGCTTCGGCTTCATCGCCACGCTCGGCGTGCTGCTCGGCCTCGCGCTGGGTCTCGCGGTCGGAAGCCTGGGCTACCCCCTCACCCTGATCTTCCTCTCGCTGTTCGTGAGCGTCGGGCTCTACCCCGTCGTGGCACGGCTGGAGTCGCTCAAGATCCCGCGCGCGGTGGCCGTGCTCGTCGTCATCGTGGGCTTCCTCGCGCTCGCGGTGCTGCTCATCTGGGCGGTCGTGCCCGTGATCGTCTCGGAGGCGGCGAAGCTGCTCGCCCATATCCCCGCGGGCATCGACGAGATCGAGGGGCAGGACTGGTTCGTCGCCCTCAACGACACCACGGGCGGGGGGCTGCTCGCCTTCGTGGACGGGCTGTCGGAGGCGTCGAGCGATCCCAGCGTGTGGGCCGCGGTCTCGGGCGGCGCGCTGCGGCTGGGCGCGGGCATCCTGAACGCCACCGTCGGCACCGTCTTCGTCATCGCACTCACCGCGTACTTCGTCGGCAGCATGGAGATGATGAAGCGGGCGCTCTACGCGCTCGTGCCGGCCAGCAGGCGCGACGAGTTCGCTGAGATCGCCGAGGAGATCTTCCGCTCCGTGGGCAAGTACCTCACGGGCATGTTCACGCTCGCCGTGATGAACGGCCTGTTCACGTTCGTGCTGCTGAGCGTCGTGGGGGTGCCGTACGCACCGCTGCTGGCCGTGCTCGCCGTGCCGATCACGTTCATCCCCGTGGTCGGCACGGTGATCAACACGGGCATCGTCACGGTGGTTTCGCTCTTCGACTCACCCCAGTCCGGTCTCATCGTGCTGCTGGGGATGCTCGTCTACATGCAGGTAGAGGCGTACGTGTTCACCCCGCGAATCGTGGGCAAGGCGATCAGGATTCCCGGACAGCTCGTGCTCATCGGCGCGATGGTCGGTGCCACCCTCCTCGGCCTGCTCGGCGCCCTCGTCGCGTGCCCGGTGACCGCGTCGCTCCTGCTCATCGTCAAGAAGATCGTCGTGCCCGCGCAACAGGCGCGGTAGGAAGGGACCCACCATGAAACAGCACCGATCGCTCGTGCTCCTCGCCGTCGTCGCGCTCGCGGGGTGCGCGGCAACGCCATCGCCGGATCCGAGCGCAACACTCCAGCCCGGGCAGCTCGTGGGGGTCTGGACCCTCGACGAGCCGTTCTCCGACGCCCCCGAGCAGCCGTACATCGCCTTCGTGCAGGACAACACCTGGAGCGCCTCCGACGGGTGCAACCGCGTGCAGGGCACCTGGGAGGTGGCGGCCGACGGCACGATCACCACGACGTCCGGCCCGCAGACCCGCATGGCGTGCGACGGGGCCCAGCTGCCGGTCGCGGTCTCCCAGGCCGAGAGGGTCTCCGTCGACGGCGACACCCTCATCATCCGCAGCTCGGCGGATTCGACGGTCACGACCCTCGTGCGCACGAACGACCCGCTCGTGGGGCCGCAGGGCTTCCCCGTGGGCTACTGGGTGGAGTCGAACACCCCGGAGTCGCCGTTCCTGTCGCTGAGCGCCGACCGCACCTTCACGGGCAACGACGGGTGCAACACGCTGTTCGGGGAGTGGTCGACCGAGGAGGGCGAGGTCACGGTCTTCAGCGGGGTGGGCACGACCCTCATGGCCTGCGAGGGCGTCGACACCTGGCTCAGCGGGCTCGCCCGCGCGACGGTGCGGGCCGGCGTGATGACGGTGCAGTCGGCGGACGGCACCGCCCTCGGCCAGCTCACGGCGAGGTGACCCATGGCCGCGTACTCCCTCATGATCATCGTCGTGGTGGCGATCATGATCGCGCTCGCCTTCTTCGCGCGCCGCAGCGTCGCCCTGGAGCGGCGGGTGCGGGATGTGCCGGCCAAGCCCGGAACGACGAGCGTCCTCGCGGTCACGGCGTTCGTGGTCGCGTTCGTCCTGCCGCCGCTCGGCATCATCCTCGGCCACCTCGCGCTGTTCCGCGTGGGACTGGGAGAGGCGAGGGGGCGCGCCTGGGCGACCCGCGCCCTGTGGGTGGGCTACCTGCTGCTCGCGGTGGAGCTCATCGTGCTCGTCATCCTCTACCCGGGGCTGCGCTGGTTCGACTAGGCGGATCGTTACTCACGCCGCCGGGACACGACCGTGCGCGCGTGGGCGAGCAGCGGCTCATCCACCATGCGCCCGTCGAACACGAACACGCCGCGCTCGTGCTCGGCCGCGGCGAGCACGGCGCGGGCGAACGCGAGTTCCTCGTCGCTGGGCGCGTAGGCGGCGCGCACGGTCGCGACCTGGTCGGGATGGATGCACGCGGTCGCCGTGAATCCCACGGCGGCGGCATCCCGCGCCTCGGCCGTCAGCCCCGCGGTGTCGGCGAGGTCGAGGTGCACGGCGTCGATCGCGGCCTTCCCGCTCGCGCGCGCGGCGAGCAGCACGCTCGATCGGGCGTGTGCGGCGACGTCGCGGTAGGCCCCGTCGTCCCGCCGGGACGAGCTGCCGCCGAGGGAGGCGACGAGATCCTCCGCGCCCCACATGAGGCCCACCACGGCGTCCACCGCCGCGATCGCCGCGGCGTTGACGACGCCGGCCGCCGTCTCGCACAGCGCGATCACCTCGTAGTCGCCGAGCCGGTCGAGGTCACGCACCCCAGAAACCTTGGCGAGCATCACGTAGCGATAGCCGGTGCTGTCGATCGCCTCGAGGTCGAGCTCGTGATCGTCGGTGCCCGCGTGGTTGACCCGCACGATCGTCCGCTCCGGGTCCTGCGGATGCCCGATGAGCGCCTCCCGCGCCGCCGCCTTGTCGCGCGGCGCCACCGCGTCCTCCAGGTCGAGGATCACGGCATCCGCCCGCTGCAGCGCCTTCGCGTACCGCTCCGGCCGATCGGCCGGGCAGAACAGCAGCGCGGGCCCGAGCGCGAAGCTCACGGCGCGCACCACACGAGCACCGTGCGGGTCGCGACCCCCACCACCACGTCGTCCTGGTTGGTGCCGGTGTGGGCCAGGGTCACGATGCCCTGCCCCGGCCTCGACGCCGACAGGCGCTTGTCGACCACCTCCGTCGAGGTGTACAGGGTGTCGCCGTGGAACAGCGGATGCGGAAATGCCACCTCGCCGAACCCGAGATTGCCCACGATCGTGCCCTGGGTCAGCTGGGCGACGGAGCTCCCGACCATCGTCGAGAGGGTCAGCATGGAGTTGACGAGCCGCTGGCCGAACGGCTGGGTCGCCGCCCACGCGGCATCCAGGTGCAGCGCCTGCGTGTTCATGGTGAGGGTCGTGAAGAGCACGTTGTCGGCCTCCGTGAGGGTGCGGCCGGGTCGGTGCAGGTAGCGCACGCCCGGCTCGAACTCCTCGAAGAACAGCCCGCGCTGCTCCACGTCGCGCATCATCAGAACCCGAGCTCGCGGGAGATCACCATGAGCTGCACCTCGGTCGTGCCCTCCCCGATCTCCAGGATCTTCGAGTCGCGGTAGTGCCGCGCCACGGGGTTCTCGTTGAGAAAACCGTAGCCGCCGAAGATCTGCGTCGCATCGCGCGCGTTGTCCATGGCCGCCTCGCTGCTGATCATCTTCGCGAGGCTCGCTTCGAGCTTGAACGGCTGACCCGCCACGAGCTTGTGCGCGGCCTCGTAGGTCGCCAGCCGCGCGGAGTGCACGCGCGCCTGCATCCGCGCGATCTTGAAGGCGATGTGCTGGTTCGACCCGATCGAGCGGCCGAACACGGTGCGGCTCTTGGCGTAGCGCATTGCCTCCTCGAGGCAGCCCTGGGCCGCGCCCGTGCACAGCGCGGAGAACGCCACGCGCCCCTCGTCGAGGCTCTCCAGGAAGTTCGCGAACCCGCGCCCCCGCTCGCCCAGCAGGTTCGCCTCCGGCACGCGCACGTCGGTGAAGGTGAGGGGGTGCGTGTCCGAGGTGTGCCAGCCGACCTTGTCGTAACTCGGTTCGACGGTGAACCCCGGCGTGCCGCTCGGCACGAGGATCGCGCTGAGCTCGGGGGCGCCGTTGTCGCGCCGCCCCGTCACCGCCGTGACCGTGACGAGCCGCGTGATCTTCGAGCCGGAGTTGGTGATGAACTGCTTCGTGCCGTTGATCACCCACTGCCCGTCGATGAGCTCCGCCGTGGTCTTCGTGCCCGCGGCATCCGAGCCCGCGTCCGCCTCGGTGAGACCGAACCCGGCGAGAGCCCTGCCCTGCGCGAGCATGGGGATCCACTCCTGCTTCTGCTGCTCCGTGCCCGCCTTGAAGACGGGCATCGCGCCGAGGCCCACCCCGGCCTCGAGCGTGACCCCGATCGACTGGTCGACCCTGCTGAGCTCCTCAACAGCGATGCAGAAGTCGACGTAGGTGCGGCCCTGGCCGCCGTACTCGCGGGGGAACGGCAGGCCGAACAGGCCCATCTCCCCCATCTGCGCGATGATGTCGTAGGGCAGCTCGCGCTTGGTGTCGTACTCGTAGGCGGCGGGCGCGACGACCGTGTCGGCGAAGTCCCGTACCTCCCGCCGCAGTTTCGCCTGGAAGTCGGTGGTCTCGAGATCGTCGAGGATGAGGGTCATGCTGCTTCTCCTTCGTGGGGATGTGCTCCGTGCGGACTGATGGTGGCGACGACCTGGTCCACTCGCACCAGATCGCCCTCGGCGACCGTGACGGTCACCGTTCCGGCGACGGAGGCGAGCATGGTGTGCTCCATCTTCATCGCCTCGATCGCGAGGAGGGGCTGGCCCACCTCGACGACATCTCCCGTGCGCGCCGTGACCGACACGACGGTGCCCGGCATCGCCGAGCGCACCTCAGGGCTGCCCTGCGTCGCGCCGCGGCGCGCGGATGCCCGGTGCTCGGCGAGGCGCTGGGCGCGGTCGGGCGTGACGATGCGCCACGTGTGCCCCTCCCGCGCGAGCCACAGCGCGCCCGCCTCCGTGGCCCAGCGGAACGTCGAGGTCACGCCGTCGAGCTCGATCGTGGCGGTGTGGCCGTCATGGCCGAACGGGGGCTCCTCGGCCGCCGGCCTCCCGGGGCGCCAGCCGTCCAGCTGCCACGCGGAGCCCGTGCGGTCGGGGCGGGCCAGGCGGGCCGCCACGGCGAGAACCGCGGCATCCGGCGGCGCGTCCTCGAACGGCAGCAGCGACTCGATGAGGCCAGTGTGCAGCTCGCCCGCACGCACCGCGGGATCGGTGACGAGGGCGCGCAGGAAGGCGAGATTGGTGCGCACGCCCAGCACGCTGGTCTCGGCGAGGGCGCGGTCGAGCCGGGCGAGGGCCTGCTGCCGGTCGGCGCCCCACGCGATGATCTTCGCGAGCATGGGGTCGTACTCCGTGCCAATGACGAGGCCCTCTCGCAGCGCACTGTCGACCCGCACCCCGGCGGGCTCGTGCAGGGCGAGCACCGTGCCGGTCGAGGGCAGGAACCCGGCGGCCGGGTCTTCGGCGTAGAGCCGGGCCTCCACGGCGTGCCCGCGCAGCTGCACGGGGCCCAGGGTGAGCCGCTCGCCCGCGGCGATGCGCAGCTGCCACTGCACGAGGTCGACGCCCGTCACGAGCTCCGTCACGGGGTGCTCCACCTGCAGCCGCGTGTTCATCTCCATGAAGAAGAACTCGCCGGGCGCCGCGTCGGAGACGAGGAACTCGACGGTGCCCGCCCCCACGTAGTCGACACTGCGCGCCACCTCGCACG